>Ga0315336_1002170_pt1 | contig 31642 bp, 20 predicted proteins | sample ASW5metaG_FD_204512 | JGI IMG/M metagenome (GOLD analysis project Ga0315336, IMG submission 204512) | Ammonia-oxidizing marine archaeal communities from Monterey Bay, California, United States - ASW #5 | ecosystem: Environmental > Aquatic > Marine > Intertidal zone | place: USA: California...
AGCGAGGCAGCAGCGGAGCCATGAGCTGATCAGAATGGAGTTTTAGAATTGCGCCCCCGGCTCAGCTGAAGCTTTACCCTTCAGAATTCACGAAGACTTTTCGAGGTTGAACCTGGAGTCGTCGAAACACCTGCCGTGTCAACGCACTGGAATGAATTATCGCGGGATGCGCTATGGTGATGGTCGCCACATGAGCTGCTGCTGCCAAACGCTCCGGGTTGCACCGATAGAGAGAGGCGGCCCTCCCTCCCGTGGCAGGGTGTAGATATAAAATGCTCCGTCCTCTGCCATGTCGGAGGAGAATGCGAGATGGTTGCTGTCGGGCGACCAGCAGAGGCCGGCGATGGTCTTCGGAAGCCATCGGCGCGACACTGATCCGGAGGAGTATCGAGTGGGAATGGCTCTGAGACCGCCGCCCGGGTGCGGGCGGATGGATCCCACGTGGAGGAGGATCTGATGATCGCCACCGTCGGTCGGTACGACGAAGATCCCCGTCTTGTCTTCCTTCGGTTGCGGTCCCCGAAAAACTCCGGCGATGAAAGCACCATCCGGTGACCAGGTCGTTGATTCGATATGTGTGAAGTGAGTCAATTTGATCCGGCGCGGCGGAAGTTCGTCGATCAGATCCTTCACAACGAGGAATCCGCGCCAGGGATGATCCAGCGCGATTCCTGCCAACCGGTTTCCATCCGGAGACCAGGTGGGCTCTTCCACGTGGCCGGCCTGGTGAACGCCGATTCGCTGATTCGCGCCATCCGCATCCATAATATAAATGTCGTTGTCCAATCCGCTTCGATCGCTTTCAAAGGCAATGTATTTGCCTCCGGGCGACCACACCGGATGGGCATCGCGCCCGGGGCTTTGTGTAAGCCGCTTCGGTTCCGGTTTGTCGGGATCGATCCGGTAGATTTCCCAATTTCCGTCCCGATCCGATACGAATGCGATTGTCTGTCCAACAGGAGACCACGTCGGCGACCGGTCGCAGAACGAGTTTCTGCTCACGTTTCGAGCGCCGGAACCATCGGCGTTCATTACGAAGATCTGGCCCCTGCCGTCCGCGTAGTGGGCAAAGGCGACGCGCTTTCCATCAGGGGACCAGGCCGGCGCCCACAAGTGTCCCTTGAGATGCCTGAGCAGGGAGTGATTCTCTCCCGTCGCGTCCACCACTCCCAGCGAGTTTCCCGTGGCGAAGCTCTGCGATCCGCCAAAGCCCATGAGTTGGGTCGCGGTGAATACCAGCGTCCCTTCGGGACCGTCGCCATCGGCAATGGCCCACTGGCCCGGCCGAACCGCAAGGCCGTCCGGCGTCCAGACGCGCACGTTGTCAATCTGGCCGCGATGCCATAAATAGAATCCGATGTGAGAGTTGTTCGGACCCGTGAGTTTCACTTCCGGTTCCGCGCGGTGTACAACCTCACCGTCAATACTGTGAGTGAGCCAGGTCCCGTCCCACTCGCATACGACGCGATGCGTTTTGCCCGGTTCAATCCCTGCATCGTATCGCGCGAGATCGTTTCCGCGGACCTGGAGCTTGGACGTTGTGTTGTTGTTTGATCCGAACCCGAAGAAATAGGCATCCCGGATTCCCATTTCGGTTGCAGCCAACAGGCCGGTGAGATCGCCCGCCGGGTGACCCGCCGCGGTGCGCGCATCGAACTCAAGCCGCTGCGGCCCGGCGAACCGGAGGACACACAGAATTTCTCCGTTGCCGGTAAGCCAGCCGTCTTCAACAGACCATTCGCCGTCGCCCACCATCCAGTCGCCGCCCGCCCGTTGCCTTTCGAAATCGTCGCTGTAGGCAAGCTTCCAGTCGGATTGGGAATACGAAGAGCTCGAGGCAAAGAGAATTGCGCTTGCGAGGACAACTTTTCGTAGTCCAGGAAGAAATTTGGAGATCCAGGCGAAGTCGTTGGAATGCCGCTTTGGCTCCGGCGCCCGGCTTTTGCCCCTTTCCCGATTCTGCGACCCTAATCTTAGTCGCAATCCTAATCCCAATCCTGATCGATTAGGATTGAGATTAGGATTGAGATTAGGATTGCGATTAGGATTGAGATGCCTGGAAAACAGTGAACCCCGGATTCTGAAACCGAGGACAATCATTCGCCATGCCCCGGCATTGTTTTAATCTGTGCAGAAACGACGGTGCTCCCCGGTTCGGGTTCGAATTTGTCGGAGGAAGGCGATACCTTCAGCCAGATGTCCTTTCGCTCCTCTAACGAGAGTTGGAGCCCTTCGGTCAGTCGGGGGGCCGTCCATGTCGCAACTTCCGCGTCGGGCACGTATACCAGGTCGTCCAGGGCATCACGCACGATCCAGGTGGATTCGTCGCCGATTTGAGAGAAGCGAATTCGAAAAGTAGCCGGCCGTCCGGTTCCCGTGTAGCTGATGTGAACCAGGTGCTCCGCATTGTGGTGGTAGGTGCGTTGAACGAATTTGCGTTCCAGTGCCGGATCACCGCTCTGCTCCACGATAGTCACGAACTGGATATCCTGTTCCCCCATGAAAAGGAAGTCGCCAACTCCGCGTTCGACCGCGGCCATGCGCCGATTTGCGAGTTCCCATGTGCGATACAACTCGGGCGCGGGATCCTGCTCGAACCACAGCCAGTGACCGTCCATGTTGATCCCGATTTCGTACAGGCACTGCGCCGCGCTCACCGCCATGTCCGGCCGGCCGCCAAACATCGAGTTGTCCCAGGTACCCCCGATGGTCTTCAACCCGAGCGAGCGGTTGTAGTCGTAGAAGGAGTACCACCACGGGCGGGTGTGATCATCCCAGTAGTGACGATGATCCAGCACAAGAAACGGAATCTCGGAGGTCGTAAGACCTCGCGCAAGTCCGTACATGCGCCATCGGTGTTCGGGTGAATTCGGCGAGTACCCACCGTAGGCGGAAAACACGAAGTCGGGTTTGCGTTCGTGAACCGCAGCGGCAAACGCACTGAACATGGCTGCTGTTTCGTCCTCCAGGTAGGTATAGTAATCGGCAAGCCTGTGCCCGGCGTCGAGCAGGGCAAACCGCTCCGCCGCCGGGATGCCGGAATCCAGGTCTCGTTTGACCGCGTATCCGCCGAAACAGAAATCGCAGACGCAGGCAATTTGCTGACCGAGCGGTCCGGTTTCGTCCGGGTAAGGTTCCCAATCCATGTGGAGGCCGTCGACCTGTCCCGTTTCCGCGACTTCCAGTGCGTAGTCCAGGAACCACCTTCCGTAGAGGGATTTGTCCAGCGGGCAGTTGTGGACTTCATTTCCTTTCGCGTCGATTGCGCGGCGCGCGCCTTCCGCAAATTTCGGAAGAGATTGAATGTAGGCGGTCGCGAAGTAGCGCAGTCCGTTTTTTCGTGCCAGCCGCGCCCGCTCGAGGTCGTATTCCGGGCCGTGCTCCGCGTACAGGGTCATACCGACCCGGCCCAGGTTCTGCATCAGCTCTTCCGTCGACAACGAGCTCCGCGCATGGCGGTTGTGAATGTGGGACCACTGGCCCCAACCGAACCGAATCTTTTCCCGGTTCCACCAGGGAGCCTTGTCGGAGACCGGCGGCGGTTGAGCGCGAATGCTCTCATTCCACGATGTGCCGGCCAGCAATACGCTGACGAAGATGGCCGGCGCGAACTTTTTGCCGATTGTTGTCCAGTGCAACATGGCGACGATTAGACTACGGCGGGGGCGAGAATGGCAAACATTCGCTTGTTATATTTCCGCGTTACGATTCGATGATGTAGCAATTCAGGGTATCATCCAGAACTTCCGGGCGGTCCCGATGTAGGCGCCGCCGTACCGAGTAGGTTTCGCGTGACATCCGTGCTCGGAGTGGAAAGTTCATGAAATATGCGGGTTAAGCGTTCATCCCCTCAACCGATCTTGCTCGAACCACGATTCGTGTTTACAACGCCGCCAAAGGCCTGCGATGATTTCGGATTATTGAAGGCAAATTCACCTCAACCACGTGAAACTATTGATGCATCGCAGACTTTCGAAAATCCTTTATTCACTCGGAACCTGCTGCTTCCTGTTCGGCTGCGCCGGCTTGAATCAAGTGCCCAACGGCTCGCGAACGGTAGGTATTTACTCCGGAACATTTGACGACGATCCGAGGATGACCATTTGGATCAAGTTGTATGAGACGCCAGAGGGCGACAGCATTTTAGACGGGACCGTCATTGCGGATATACCGGATTCGCAACCGATGCGATACAATCTCGTCGGCAGTGAATTTCAGAACGAATTTCAATATGAGTTGAAACCCAGCAGCGGTATTCTTACCGGCAGGCTCTCCGCCGACGGCAGCACGCTCACCGGAGACTACAGATTCGCGAGAACTGGCCGGACCGGAACCTGGCAGGCGATGAAACAATGATCCGGTTGGTTCTGCAAGCCACGCTGAATCACGCGAAAGGGCTCGGCCCGTGCAGAGGAAAACTGTCACATTCACGCTGTTGTGGGTCCTTGCAGGCGCCCTGAAGGTATTCGGGGAGACCTCCGAGCAAATCTGGGTCGACTACAACCCTTCCTGGTGGCCGGCAGAGGGCATCGAACTCTTCGGTGACGTTGGCGCGCGGACCGAGATTGGCAACGATGAGTGGTGGCGATTCGTGGTCCGCCCGAGTGTCGGCTTCCCGACCGGCCGGTTCCGTATTGCGGCCGGCATCGGCAACTTCTTCACCGTCAACAACGTAATCAACGATCGATGGGAGCTTCGACCCTTCCAAGGCGTCTCGACGGTATGGCCGAAAGGTCGCTTCTCGCTCGAACACTACCTTCGGCTCGAGGAACGATTTGATTTTAACACCGGAACCTGGAATTCGCTCAACTCGCTCCGGCTACGCTATCAGCTCCTTGCTTCCTATCGGTGGTCGGCACACCAAACCCGAAGACAGTGGTCGGTGGTGGGTATCGCGGAACCGTTTGTGAAACTTGCCGGAGACGAAGGCCTGCAAAGAGAGCAATTTCGGATCACGGCCGGTCTCCAGCGGGATGTCGGGGAAAAAGGAAGTGTTCGGTTCGAGTTCTCATGGCAACAGGAGACCTTGTTCTTCAGTCCCAGCGGGACCATCGACGAATTTTTCCTCCGGTTGCGTATCTTCCGCTGATTGCAGGCGCCTGCCTGTCCTGGCAACTCAACAAGCGTATCATCCGGCGCGACTCGCCGGGAGGCGGTAAAATGGAAAAGACAATTGACAGACGAACGATCAGTCGATTATATCCTGCCCCCCCCCAGATATCTCCGTAGCCTTGGGGCTGCGAAGTTGCTTTGAACTGCTAATGAAAACGAGAAAGGACCAAACATGACGATGCGTCGAATTCTTATCGCGGCGGTGGCGGTGGCAGTGGCGCCGGCCGCGTTGGCTCAGTTAAAGGGTGATGGCATTATCGAGCCCGGCGAGGACGAGATGGCCGAGCTGGCCCGGGCCGTGCAGAACCCGGTTGCGAACCTGATCAGTCTGCCGTTCCAGAACAACACCACCTTCGAGTTCGGTCCGCAAGAGGACCCCCAGAACGTCCTCAACATCCAGCCCGTATGGCCGTTTGAACTCAACGAGGACTGGAACCTGATCACGCGAACCATTTTCCCGATCATCTCCCAGCCTGAGCTCTTTCCAGGTCAGGGTCGCGAGACGGGCCTGGGAGACATTTCCTTCTCCGCCTTCGCTTCCCCCGCCAAACCGGACAAGATGCTCTGGGGCAAAGTGCTCTGGGGGCTGGGTCCGGCCGTCCTGATGCCCACGGCGACCGACGACCGGCTGGGTACGGACAAGTGGAGCCTTGGCCCGTCCCTCGTATTGCTTGGGATGCCGGGCAATTGGGTGATCGGGGGGCTGATGAACAACGTCTGGTCGGTCGGGGGCTCGGGGGACCAGAACGTCAACTTCTTTTTCTCCCAGTGGTTCGCCAACTACAACCTGGAGGATGGGTGGTATCTGGTATCCGCTCCGATCATAACGGCCAACTGGGAGGCGAGCAGCGACAGCCAGTGGACGGTTCCGGTAGGCGGGGGCGTGGGGAAGATCTTTATGATCGGGAAGCAACCCGTGAACGTAAACCTGCAAGCGTACTATAACGTCGAAAAGCCCGATTTCGTCGGGGACTGGGGCGGCCGGATTCAGCTCCAATTCATGTTCCCCAAGTAGACTGCATTGAGGGCATTTACAGGGCCTTGTCAGGTGCGGGCGCCTGACTTTCAAATCAAGTACAACGTAGAGGAAAAAGCATGAGTGTGAAGACAATCGTTCGAATATTAGCACTGACAATGGTTTTAGGATTGATAACCACTAATTCATTCGCCCAAGAAAACAAGAATCCAAATATTCTTATAATATGGGGTGATGATATCGGCATGTGGAACATCAGTGCATACCATAGAGGTATGATGGGGGGGACCACCCCTAACATTGATAAATTAGCCAAAGAAGGCATGATGTTTATGGATCACTACGCGCATCCATCATGTACTGCAGGTAGATCCGCCTTTATGTTAGGCCAGTACCCTATGCGTACCGGGCTCAGTACGGTGGGATTGCCTGGAGCTCCACAAGGAATTCAGCAGGTTGATCCAACCATTGCTGAATTACTAAAGCCCCATGGTTATGCAACCGGACAGTTTGGTAAGAACCATTTTGGTGATAGAGATGAATTTCTCCCAACCATGCACGGTTTTGATGAGTTTTACGGGATCCTTTATCACCTCAATGCTGCTCAATACGAAGAGCAGTATGATTACCCCTCTCCTGAAGAGGTAGAACAATTTAATATGGCCACCAGAGGAATTATTCATTCGAAAGCAGACGGCAACGGTGGCCAGACTGTTAAGGATAAGGGTAACTGGGGTACGGAAAAGCAAAGGACCCTGGACGCGGAGATTAATGAACTTTCAATGGACTTTATCTCTAAGGCGGTTAAAGAGGATAAACCATTTTTTGTGTGGCATAATTATTGTCGCATGCACTACCCGACACACCTATCGGAAGAGTGGGCTGATAAGACAGGATATGGATTGTATGCAGATGGAATGGCCGAGCTGGATCATCTTGTGGGGGAATTGATTAAGCATCTGGAAGATTTAGGTGTGGCTGATAACACAATCATCATGTTTGCCACCGATAATGGTGCGGCGGTCAATTCATGGCCGGATGGAGGTAATCAACCATTTCGTGGTGAAAAAGGTGCCGGTGGCTTTGAAGGTGGTTTTAGAGTTCCGGTAATTGTGAAGTGGAAAGATCACATCCCGGAGGATGTTTCTACCGGGGAGTTCATGACAATGGAGGATTGGATGCCAACACTATTGTCAATGGCCGTAGGTGACAAATCTCTGAAAGAAGATTTGTTGGAAGGAAGAAAAATTGGCGATAGAACTTATAAGAACCATTTAGACGGCTATGACCAAAGTGACTTGTTACTAAATAATGGAAAATCTAAGAGGAAAGAGTTTTTCTACTTCACGGAAACTACTTTCCACGCAGTGCGTTACGGAGACTGGAAGTTCCAGTTTGTGGATCAGGAAGACTGGTTTATGTCCCCTCAAACCGCTCTGTCATCACCTATTATAACTAATTTGAAACTCGATCCATTTGAACGTATGTATCGTACCCGCGGCTATGGTGAATGGATGGAACAACGCATGTATATGGCTGGTCCTGTAGGCCAAGTGATGGGGGGGTTGGTAAAATCATTTATCGAATATCCACCAAGTCAAAGAAGCATGAATGTACAATTGGATGATGCAATTAAAATACTGACAAACGGTCCAGATTAATACCTATCGCCAGCATAATATGAAGGGCACTAAAACGCCCTCTATATTGAACGTTGTAGGCATTGCGTTATAGAACAGGTCAATTTGATAAAAATCATTTTGGTGGCGTAAGCGGTTTAGTTGAATGTGTTGGAGATACATCAAAGGCCTTGCACATTTTGCGGACCGAAAATCCCGATTTCCTCGGGGACTGGGGCAGCCGGATTCAGCTCCAATTCATGTTCCTCAAGTAGACTGCATTGAGGGCATTTACAGGGCATTGCCAGGTGCGAGCGCCTGGCTTTCAGATCAAGCAAAACGTAGAGGAAAAAGCATGAATGTGAAAATAGCAGGCCGAATATCCATTGCAGCAATCATGGGCTGTGTTCTGGGAAGCGTTGTTAATGCGCAGCAAGAGCACTTTCACCCGAAGGGCAAACCACCGTCGCAATACACCCTCGAGATTTTCGAAGAGGCCCGGAAGACGCTACCTTTTTCCGACGTGAAGGATTTCGAGGAATGGGAAAGGGGTTACATCGCGGGGCGTGAAGATCTGAAAATCATGGCGGACGCGGGTAACGTCGCATGGGATCTGGAGCGCTACCAGTTTCTGAACGAGCCCGACAAGATCACCAGCGTTCATCCGTCGCTGCTGCGCATATCTCAACTGAACATGAACTACGGTCTCTACGAGGTTGTACCAGGCATCTACCAGGTGCGTGGTTTCGACCTCGCCCAGATTACCTTCATCAAAGGGAAGACCGGCTGGATCGTCTTCGATCCGCTGACCACGCTGGAAACATCCAGGGCGGCAAAGGAGCTCGTGGATGAGCACTTGGAGGTTCTCCCCGTGGTGGCCGTCATCTACTCGCACTCTCATGGCGATCACTTCGGTGGCGTACGTGGTCTTGTTGATGCAGACGACGTAGCGACGGGTAACGTCGAGATCATTGCGCCTCGAGATTTTATGGACTTCGCGATTGCCGAGAATATTTACGCAGGCAACGCCATGAATCGGCGCCTGTTTTTCCAGTACGGTGTGCTGCTGCCCGCCAGTCCCTATGGTCACGCCGGCCAGGGGCTCGGACAGAACGTGGCTGCCGGCAACACCGGCCTGATCGCGCCGACGCGTATGGTTGACGATGACGTCGAGGAATTCGAAGTCGACGGGATCAGCATGATTTTTCAGAACACGCCGGATACCGAGGCGCCTTCTGAGATGAATACCTACATCCCGTCCATGAAGACACTGTGGATGGCTGAGAATGTCGTTGCGGCAGTGCACAACATCTATACCTTGCGCGGCGCCATGGTGCGCGACTCGTTGCGCTGGTCGAAGTACATCAACGAGGCGCTTTACGCCTACGGACAGGAAGCGGAGGTGATGATTGCCTCGCACCACTGGCCGCGCTGGGGCAATGACAGAATCCAGGAAGTGTTGAAAGACCAGCGCGATATATACGCCCACATGAATAACCAGGTGCTGCATTACGCCAATCAGGGAGTCACGATCAACGAGATTCACAACGTGTACAAGGCACCGGCGAGTCTGCAGGAAGGCTGGACGACGCGATTCTATCATGGCTCTCAGGAAAATAACGCCCGTGGCGTCGTCAACAAGTATCTTGGTCATTGGGACGCCAACCCCGCCACGTTGATACCACTATCACCACGCGATTCGGCGCCCCTCTACGTGGAGATGATGGGCGGGGCCGGGAAAATCATGGCCAAGGGCCGGGCATTGTACGATAGCGGAAAGTATCGGCACGCAGTCGAGATTCTGGACAAGTTGGTTTTCGCCGAACCGAACAACCAGGCGGCCAAAGATCTCTTGGCCGATGTCTACGAACAACTCGGCTATCAGCAGGAAAATCCTGGGTTGCGCAACGCTTTCCTTGCCGGTGCCTACGAACTGCGTTCAGGCATTCCTCAGGGAGAGTCCCCTGACTCCAGCGGACCCGACATGATTCAGGCGATGAGTACCGGGCTGTTCCTCGACTTTCTTGGCATCCGCATGGACAGCACGAAGGCGGAGAACATGGCGTTCACGATCAACCTCGTCACGCCGGATAACGGGGAGAAATACATCGTGGAGCTGAGTAATGCGACGCTGACCAATATTGAAGGGTACCAGGCGGATGATGCCGATCTGAGTATCACGCTCAATCGCTCAGACCTGGAACAGGTCATGATGGGCGTGAAGTCGCTCGCGGCCCAGATCGAAGACGGTACCGCCCGGGTCCAGGGCGATGTCAGTGTGCTGGAGAAACTCGCATCGACGATGGTCACCTTTGAACTGACGTTCGAGATTCTTCCAGGCACCAAGGGGCCTTCCCCGGATGTGGACCTCAATGATTTCGAGATGGGGGCGTACGAGGTCGGCCACGAGTAAACCTTCGCACGGTCGGCATGGGGCCGGGCGTTCATCAGCCGGAACAACGAGGGGCGTTGCTACGGGAGTGCCTGGGGTCTTCAGCTTTCCGGCCGCCCGAATGCTGGCGGAATTGATTGGAGCGCTCTTACACGCAGAATAAGTCTCTACTCCGCTGAGCTATTAGCCCCAAAATCAAGTCTGAGCAAACAGCCGGTCGGTGCGGCGCTGAGAGGAGTTCTTCTTTTTCGAGCCAACTTCCAGAACTGCGATAGTTACTTTATCTCCATGTGCAATTTGCTGCAGCACAGCCAAGAAAAAAGGGGTCAGTGTGTTCAGTTGTTCAGTATCCAAATCCTGGTACGTACGATCGCCTTGTTTTGAGTGTGTACCGATCTGACCGTTTAAAAGACATTTGTTCGACCCCCAAAGTGTCCAACACGCGCGGACGCGAAATTGAACATTTGAACACGCTGACCCCTATTCCCCAGATCGTTGATCTTCTGATTCGACATCAGCCGGTCGCAGGTATTACTCTGTCGAGGTCCGATTCCATGAATAGACACCACAATTGAAGCGGAGCTTTTGACCATGCGTATCATTCAACCCAAAGCGCACCTCTTTGTGACGCGCGCCTGCTGTGTGGGTGCGGTGTTCGTCCTTTCCATCTTCCATGCCGCCGGCGAGGTTTACCGGGTCGACCAGAATGCGCCCGGACCCGGGAATGACGGGCTGTCCTGGCCCACCGCTTTCACCGATTTGCAGACGGCCCTTTCTGCCGCTGTTTTCGGAGACCAGATCTGGTTGAAATCCGACACGTATAAACCGGCGGGTCCGGGCGGCAGTCGCTCGGCCAGTTTCGTTGTGAAAGACGGTGTCCAAGTCTACGGCGGTTTCGACGGCACGGAGGATTTCATCTACGAGCGCGACTGGAATCCTGCGACCAACGGAACCATCCTCAGCGGTGATCTCAACGGCGACGGAAATTCTCCCCCGAACCACAGTGATAACAGTTATCACGTGGTGTCCATCGATCAGGGCGCCGTGTCGTACAGCACGGTCCTTACCGGAGTGACCATCCGGGACGGGTACGCCGATGGAGCCGGGATCGACAACAACGGCGCCGGTTTACTCATCCTCGAAGCGAATGCCTTCATATTCAACATTATCGTTCGTGATAACCGCGCCGCCGGATTCGGAGCCGGAGGAGGCATCTACAGCCTGAATGGGGCCCCATCGTTTGACAGTTGCGAGATATTCTTCAACAACGCCTATTGGGGAGGAGGGATGTACGCGAACAACCATCAGACGAGCGGGGGGACACAGCTTTTCAACATGGAGTTCCAATCCAACGGCGCGAGTTGGGTTGGAGGCGGACTCGTGCTGGATGGCTCGGATGCCGATATTCAGCAGTCCAGCTTTTCAATCCACTTTGCGAGCAGCGGCAGCGGTGTGTACGCATCCATGAGTTCGTCGAGTTTCAAGGACGTAACCTTCGAAAACAACAGTCTTTCCGGTGGCGACAGGCTGGGCGGAGGGATCTACAGCATTGGCTCGGTGTTGACCATGGAGAACGTCACGTTCCGCGATCACACCACGGGCGCGGCAGCCGGGGGGGCAATGTACAACGCACCGGGCACCACCAACACCCTGGTCGATGTCACCTTTCAGAACAATGATGCATCGGGCAGCGGGGGCGCAGTAAACAACAGCACCAACACGGCGTTCTACCACCGTGGCGGGGCCTATATCGACAACGGCTCGCTGAGCATGAACTTTGGCGGCGCCATTTTCAGCCAGTCTGACGATCTGGAAGTCGTCGACGTGGACTTCAGCGGAAACATCGCGCTGTTATGGGGCGCTGGAGCCTATCTGGCCGGCGACTCCGTCATCGCGAACTGCTCATTCACCGGCGGCAATGCGTCTCGAGGCGTCGGTTTGTATCTGGCGAGCGCCGATCTGACGGTGGTGAACTCCACGTTCACGAGCCTGCGGGCAGGCGCAGGTGGAGGCGGCGCCATGTTGTTGACGGGCACCACCAACAGCTTCGAATTGGACAACATTTCGGTGGGCGGATGCTCCGGTAATGCGATCCGCATGCTGAGCGGGTCTTTGGACATAGCCAATTCCGTCATCTGGCACAACACGGACACCAACGGAGCCATCGGCACGGCGGAAGCGTCCCTCGAAGTTGCGGGAGGAACGTCAACCATTGCATCGAGCCTTGTTCAAGGGTCGGGAGGCAGCGGCGGAGGCTGGGCTCCTCAACTGGGTACGGACGGCGGGGGAAACATCGACGGCGACCCGGAGTTCATGGATGAACTGAATTTCGACGCCTTCCCCGGACCGCCATGGGATCTGCGGCTGCGAGTCGGCTCGCCTGCCATCGATGCCGGCTTGAATGCAAACCTGCCTCCGGACACTGCGGATGTGGACGACGATATGGATAGGACGGAAACGCTCCCGCTGGACCGGGCCGGTTTGCCACGCGTGTTCGGCGCCTCGGTGGACATGGGCGCGTTCGAAGGGGGCTACACGAGCTTCGCTCTTTCCCATCCCGGACTCGATCCAGACCTGGACGACAACAACAACGGACTCTCCAATTTCGAGGACTACACCTTCGGGAGAGATCCTCAATCGATGGCCGGTTCATCCGGTCCCCTTGAAATCTGGCTTGAAAGTGGGAAACCGCGGTTACGCTACACCGTTCGCGGCAACGGAACCGACACTTCGGTCAGCCTGCGGCGTTCCTTCAACCTTCAACTGTGGTTGCCCGTTGATCCCAGCTACCCTCAATTCATCGGGACCTCCTGGCCAAACGGTGATCTCACCGTTCAGCAGAACACCTATATCGTCCCATTCCCCCAGGGAGATACCCACTTCTGGAGACTCCTGGTTGACTAATCCTGGATAGAAGAGGGCAGTGTGTCCAGTTGTTCAGTGTGCAAATCCTGGTACTCAAGATCGCCTTGCTGCGAGATTCAAATCCCAAATCCCAAATCCCAAGTCCCAAGTCCCAAGTCCCAAGTCCCAAATCCCAAATCCCAAATCCCAAATCCCAAATCCCAAATCCCAAATCTCAAATCTCAAACAAATTCGAAATTCCAAATCTCAAGCTTCAAACCAAATTGAAAACCATGGTTGATCCCCGAGTACACTTCATTACCCAGCCATGGGACGATCCCGCTGAATCACTCCTCCTTGGTACTCCCGGTGTTGGAATTGTTTGGGATTTGGAATTTTGAATTTGAAATTTGTTTGGGATTTGGGACTTGGAATTTTGTCGCTGACAGCCCGCGCTTTCTGAATCGGGCGAACGATGACCGGGTTTCTTTCGATGTGGTAATCATTCATTTCCCCGTCGTGTGCCCGTACGGAAAAAACGAGATAGTGCGTTGCGATGAGATTCAAGTCCCAAATCCCAAGCCCCAAGTCCCAAACAAATTCCAAATTCCAAATCTCAAGCTTCAAACCGGATTGAAAACCATAGTTGATCCCCATCCTGGTTGTGAAGCTTGACGCGGAGACCCAGATTACGGAAGTCTCTCCGTACCATTCATCTTAATCTGAAAAAGTCGATCAAACGGAGGATTCATGAAACCACCTGTCACTTTCCAATTGCTCTTCATCGGTTTTTTTCTCGTCGCCGGCTGTCAATCACATCGACAGGGGGACATCGCCGACACCATTTACACCAACGGAAGGATTTACACCGTCAACGAAGCCCAACCTTGGGCGCAGGCGGTGGCGGTCAAGGACGGAAAGTTTCTGAACGTCGGCAAGAATGCCGATGTTGAAGCGTTCAAGGGTGACGCCACCGAGGTCGTTGATCTCAAGGGTATGTTTGCCATGCCGGGGCTCATCGACGCTCACAACCACGCGACGGGCGCGTCGATGGGTAAAGCCAACCTCTACATCGAGAACCCGAACGACATAGACGCCATGCTGGCAGAGATCAAGGCCTACGCCGAAGCCAATCGCGATGTGCCGTTTATTCGTGGTGAAGCCTGGAACCTCAGTGTTTTTCCGGACAACAGCCCGCGGAAGGAACTTTTGGACGCCATTGTTCCCGATCGCCCCGTCTACTTATACAGCCAGACGGGGCACGATGCGTGGGTCAACTCCAGGACGCTTGAGCTTCTCGGAATCACGGCAGAGAGCAAGCAGGACAATAAATATATTTGGGACGTCGACCCGGAGACGGGAGAGCCGACGGGGACGATCAGGGAATATGCGATGAGTCTCGTCGAGCAGGCACTGGAGCCGACCGAAGCCGGACGCATCGCGCCCCAACTTCGAGATACCATGGAATCGTTCAGTTCCCATGGCTTTACATCCCTGAAGCTCGCAGAAGGAGAGATTACATGGGTAGAGGCGGCCAATCAACTCGATGAGCAGGGACAACTGACCGTCAGACTTTTTCCGAGCTGGTTTCACCGGGCTCACAATGGAGCCATGAAGCCGGAGGAGTCTCGTGCCGTGGCCGCTCGCTGGAAAGAATTTGTTACCCCGATGGTTTATCCCCGCTACGTGAAAATGTATGCGGATGGAAGTTCGTCAAGCTATTCGTCCTTGCTGCTGGAAGACTACGCCGACCGCCCCGGCTTTAAAGGATCTATCAGTTACTCTTACGACCAATACGTCGAGGATTTCACTCACTTCAATAAACTCGGACTTGGCATGCTTGTACATGTCTACGGCGATGGAAGCAGCGACGAGATGATCAAAGCATTCGAGGAAGTGCGTTCGCGCAATGGTGACGATGGCGCGCCCCTGCATTTCTCGCATTCGTTTATGACGACGCCGGAGCAGATTGAGCGCCTGTCCCGAATCCCGGGCGTCTCGATGGATTTCATGACGCTCCAGTATCCTCATCCTGCCATTGAAGGGAATTTTGTTGCTTCTATTGGCGAAGCACGTTGGCAAAAGTGGCTCAACGTGCGAGCCGCCGCCGAGATTGGCATCCCCTATGGTTTCGGCAGCGATTGGCCCGCCTCGCTGGAGCCGGTCCTCAATGGCTTCTTCCAGATGCAGGGCTTCATCACTCGCCGCGATCCCCGCAACCCGGACTACGGCAGCTTGAATGAAGGACAGGCCATTACGCTGGAACAGGCCGTGTACGGGTGGACTTTGGGCGGGGCTGAGACCCTCGGCTTTGATTGGCCGGAGAAACTAGGCTCAATCGAAAGGGGCAAGCTCGCGGACTTCATCGTGCTCGACCGCAATATTTTCGAGATCCCTGTAGAGACGCTCAAAGACACCCTGGTCGAGCGCACCATGGTCGGCGGCAAGACCGTCTTCGACCGGAACATGGAAGAAGCCCAGCTTGAAATCATTGACGTCGAAATCACGAACAAGGAACTGGACAACGCTATCGATGCCGCGGAACTGGACCTCCTCATTGGGGACGAGATCTACGCCCGAAGCTGCGGCTGTTTTATGACAGGCAGTTCGGACCGGGAACAACCGAACGCTCCCGACCCTGTCAGAGCGGCCTTTGGCGCTCTTCAACGTAAAGGGTTTGAATATGCTCGCCCTGCGCGGGAAATTTACTGGAAAAACACGGACAGCCATTACTGGATCCAGTGGACCATCAAGGACGACGATGCCATCCTCTTCGCATACGACCCTGTGGACGAGAAGGCGGTGGAGGTTCTCCAGGTTCGGGAGAAGTAATTACCGGGACGCGGGTTTCAAAGCCTTGGTAAACAGGCTCGACAGTTTCCCATGGTTTGGGAAAAAAGAGATGAAGGTATAGACGACATTATATTAGTGAAGAAGTATGGGGGAATGATGAAACTGGGCTCTGGGCCTATGATGGATAGGAAATCGCCTTTCGCGCCAAGTTGGCGAGATGTGGTAATCATTCGTTTCCCCGTCGTGTACCCGTACGGAAAAGACGAGAGAGCGCGTTGCGGCGAAATTCAAATCCCAAGCCCCAAATCCCAAACAAATTCGAAATCCCAAATCTCAAGTTTCAAACCGAAATGAAAAATCATTGTTGAACTCCGATTGCACTTCATTACCCAGCTATGGGACGATCCCGCTGAGTCACTCCCCGTCAGCACTCCCGGTGTTTGCATTGATTGGGACTTGGAATTTTATTACGGGCAGACCGTGCTTGCTGTTTGCTTTAAGAGGGTAAATTTCACGATCGCAATGCCAAAGTCTCTCCGGGTGCAAAATTTTGTAGCAGAGCCAATTGCCTGAAATGGTATGGCTCACAATGTGACAAGGAGCTTCCAGTACGCTGGGATACCCCGCTGTAGGAAATGTTGGTACCCGATGATTGAGGTGCCGCCCGGCCCAATGTTCTCCTGCTTATTCATCAATCAGTTGAATGCCCCAAATCACTGACTCGATTTCAGCAACAGCAATCGAAGTTACCGCTGTAACTGTTCGATTTGGTCGTGCCCACCAAAGGCACAATCGTCGATGGTATGCTTGCTCAACCACGCCTTGCGGGTCGCTGCCACGTGTCGGCCTTTCTCCTCGGGCGGAAAACGAATGGATTGGCCGGGAGATACGCCTTTCAGCACCTTCGAGTCCTTGACCACGACGGTTCCGAACACTAGCACATAAGGAATTCCAGTCGAGGGTAGGCCGTTGCTCCCTGCCGTGTAAGTGGCATGCTCCTTCACATTCTTCGGATCGAAAATCGTGATGTCCGCGACCATGCCTTCCTGGATACGGCCGCGTACCTGCATCGCCTTGAGCCCCGTGTCGCCGAGATGCCCGGCCGCCCAGTAGCTCAGCTGGGCCAGCGTGTGCATCAGGGGAACGCCGGCCTCACGAGCGATGCGAAGTACGCGGGCATGCGTGCCGGCGGTGCGGGGATGACCGGCATAGTCACCATACGGAGAGTCCCAGGTTAAAGGATTGCCCTTGCCGTCGATCGTCGGCATCCCGTCACCCGAGATCACGAAGTGCGGCACCTTGATCCACTCTTTCATCCACTCTTGACGCGGAGGGCTGAAAGCGATGACGGGCATTCCGGGGTCTTCCTTGCCCAGCCTTATGACTTCATCCCGCGTCAGGAACCGGTCCCCTGCGGGATCGTAGATGGTTTCCTCTATCTTGTATCCCATGGCGTCTTCCCAGATAGCTGGCTGAACGATGTCTGCGCCAACATTTCCCGAGCCGGCATCCCAGGGATACCAAGTCGACCAGACGTTGTATCCCTTCGCGCGCGCAAACTGCATCTTTTCCTCGATTTCCCACCAGCCGTAATCGTTGTTGTGGTGGATCATCAGCGGAGCATCCAGAAGCATGGCATTGACCAACAATTCGTTGGCGCCCATGGGTCCCTCGGTGGGGGGACTGGCATTTGGATGAAAGCGATGGTGCGAGGCGGTCAGGCGTCCCCATCGAGCCCCGGTACGTTGCACTTCGAGCAGCTCATAGGTGGTTATACCCTTCTGAGCGTAACCGCCCAGATTGCCGATGCCAATGGCCCCTTCTCGCAGCCCCTCATCCAACGTCTTGGTGATCTCGTTGATTTGCCCGACCGTACTCCGAGTGACCGACCAGCCGTTGGTGCCGTCCTTTTGACATTCCGTCCGATGTTTAAACATGGCCGGCATCGAAATATCCGAACCTTCCAACTTCAGCCCATCGTGCACCCGCATCCGGGCATATTCATGCCCGACGGTAGTCCCAAAATTCGCCTGCAGCTTGCCCTCGCGCTTTGCATACCATTTCGCGATATTCAGCGCACCCACTTCGAAGTCCATCTGCGTGGTCGCGCCATCGCGCAGGTTGATCTTGAAGCCCCATTCGGTCTGGCCGTGCTGTTCGAGATCAATAAATCCAGGAGCGACCACGTGACCTTCCGCATCAATGGTTTCTTTGCCTGCGATCTTCTCCGTGGTAATTCTTGTGATCCAGCCGCCCTGGATGCCCACATTGGCGATTGCATCGAAGCCGGTTTCAGGGTCCATGACTCGTCCATTGACAATCACGACATCAAACTCTTGAGCCTGCACAATCGCCGCAAATGCAAGAAGTGTAGAGGTTGCGATCACGGCGAAATTCTTTCTCATGCTTTCCTCCTGGCTATGGTTATGGCCGATCTGCGCTAAAAGCGCAGTGGAAATACATGGATTTCCACCAGAAGGTCAAGCAAGGATGGGAAATCGAAACAACTCAATCGGTTCGTTCAAGCAATGTGAACGGTTGGAGACGGGACGGGTAGGAGTGTTTGATTAAGGAGCAAACGTCTACAGCCACGTTTGTCACATTTCCCCTTGAAGCAATCTACTGCCGCATAGTCGATTTCCTCGAGCAAGACGGATCACTCCGTGACAAGGAGCTTCCGGTATGGTGGAGCATCCCACGGTAGGGAATGTTGGTACCCGATGATTGAGGTGCCGCTGCGCCCAATTTACTGAGGCCGCTCTGCCCGTCAGGTCATGTGTACCAAAGAAGCGACTGGCTTGCTTGGGTAGAAGCGAAAAACGGATTGACGCCCATGAAATTCTCAGTCAAGTTGCTGCGGATTTATAGGAGGCCCGCCTCAATCAACGTGTATTATTCTACCCCACGGGGCACTGAATTTACGATTCGAAATAGAGCACGCCAACAACCTCAACTATGATAAGGATCACTAGCAATGTTTTTCCTGTGACATATGGCTGAGTAACGTTGGCCAACAAATAACAGACATCGGAGCTACCATGAAATCACTTCTCACATTGCGCAGCGTATCTGTCGTTGCTCTTTCTCTTGCCGTTTCTTCGACCTTGGCGCAGGAAATCGTCCTGACCGAGGATGATTTCAAGGAAGACAAGATCTACTCGCCCTATGCGGGAAGGGCATATCCCGATCGAGTCTTCTTCGGCGACATGCACTTCCACACCGACCTTTCGTTCGACGCAGGTCTTATCGGTACAAGACTGACCGCGCATGAAGGGTTTCGGATGGCGCGGGGGGAGAAAGTGAACTCCAATTCCGGCCAACCGGTGCAACTGATCCGGCCGCTTGATTTCCTGGCGATTACGGATCATGCGGAGATGATCGGTCTTGCGTCTTCGATCCGGGAGTCGAGCCCGATCCTGCTGTCCGAACCCTGGGGAAGGTGGATTCATGAGCGATTCAACGCCGGCCAGAAGGGTCGCATGGAAGCGGTAAGGGATGTCGTGGGCCGGGGCACCTCCGGGAGAAATCCCTTCCAATCCGACGAATTAACCCGATCGATTTGGGAGGAATTCATTGAGATCGCGGACCAATACAATGAGCCCGGGCGGTTCACTGCGATGATCGGCTTCGAATGGACCTCAACACCCAGCGGCGACAATCTCCATCGTGTCGTCGTATTTCGTGATGCCGCGGACAAGGCCGGCCAGATCGTACCGTTCTCGCTGTTCGACAGCCAGGACCCGGAAGATTTGTGGAAGTTTCTGGCGAAATATGAAGAGAAAACCGGTGGGAAAGCCATGGCGATTCCTCACAACGGAAATCTCAGCAATGGCCTGATGTTCAATGACAGAAGATTCACCGGGAAGCCAATGGACAAAGCCTATGCCGAGGCACGCGTACGCTGGGAACCCATCATCGAAGTCTCCCAGATCAAAGGAGACGGAGAGACACATCCATTCTTATCTCCCGATGACGAATTCGCCGACTACGAGACGTGGGACACGAGCAATATCGACGGTTCTGCGCCCAAGGAAAACAAGATGCTTCAATATGAGTACATGCGCTCTGCATTGAAGCTCGGGATCAAGCTTGCCCGGGATCTGGGCACTAATCCTTATCAGGTGGGAATCACTGCAGCCACCGATGCGCACACCGCTCTTGCGACAACACGAGAGGAGAACTATTTCGGGAAATACGCGCAAACCGAACCGTCGCCGGAACGCCACAACCGGGAGGTGATTCCAGCTGATGACCCTGAATTCAGAGTCATGACCTCGCAGGAAGTCGCCTCGGGGCTGACAGCGGTCTGGGCTCGTGAAAACACGCGAGAAGCGTTGTTTGACGCAATGAAACGTAAGGAAGTTTACGCGACGACAGGCACTCGAATGACGGTTCGCGTGTTCGGCGGTTGGGATTTCGAGGCGGATGAAGTGGTGAGACCCGACTTCATTCCGCAAGGCTACCGGCGCGGAGTGCCCATGGGCGGGACTCTCACCGATCTGCCGGCCGACACGACTCCCCGTTTCATGATTCGCGCTCTCCGCGACCCGGATGGGGCAAACCTGGACCGGGTGCAGATCATCAAGGGGTGGCTGGATCGTGCGGGCGAAATGCACGAACGAATCTATGATGTAGCCGTCTCCGACGGCCGCGCGATCAATCGAAAGGGTCGCTGCGAAATCCCGGTGGGCAATACCGTGGACGTGGAGAACGCGATCTATACGAATACCATCGGGGATGCGGCATTGGCGGCTCACTGGGAGGATCCGAACTTCAACCTCAATGAGCCCGCCTTCTACTACGTCCGGGTTCTGGAGATACCCACTCCGCGCTGGACGACGTACGATGCCGCCTTCTTCGGCATCGATCGACCCGACAATGTTCCGGCTACGATCCAGGACCGAGCCTACACGTCGCCGATCTGGTATACCCCGGAGGGTTAGAGCAAGCCGTGGTCGAGGAACGAGTTGCAGCAGAACGCGATTCGTAGCGTTGCTGAATAGGCGCATCAAATGTGTGGCTTGGGGTAAAGAAACCCCATCAAGCTTTCCAGAGACGAGAGCGGTTGTGTTAGGACCCTGTCTTCCTAAGCGGTTTGATCACTTTTTATATTGAAACATCTTACTGAAGCACAGCGATCAACTTCACCGTTCGGGTAGGAGCTTCCGGGAGCGTGGAACGCTCCACGACATTCCTCCGAGACTATCACCAATTGAGGCGTCAATTCGGCTGAATGCTCCCCTCATGACCAGCGGCGGGCTCGATTTGACCCCGGCCCCGTCTCACTGTCTATGCAATAGCTTTCATTGTTCACCGTTCTTCGGTGACCAACTCAGTGATGAATGCTCGAAGTTCAGCAATGCTCTCCTTCAGCAAGGCAATTTCCGCATCCTTTTCAGCTCGAAGTTCGCGAAGCGCTTCTACGGTAATGGCATCGAATCCGACGGGCGTGAGCATCTTCATTCCATCCTGCGCTTCAGAGACCCATTCGGGAAAGACGTCTTCGACCTGTTGTGCGATCCAACCGCGACGAATGCCGTCGTATCCCTTCCGCAGGTCGGCGCGGGCGTACTCGTAGGTCACACCCCGCAGTTGCAGCAATCGGTCCAGCGAACCTGGCTCGATCGACTCGATCTGCTTCTTGAGTCGTCGGTCAGAGAAATTTGACCACACGCCGGTGTTGTTCCCTGCGTTGCCGACGACGTGGAGTTTTCCTGACGGGGCGTTCGTGCCGATCCCGACGTTTCCTTCGAAGTAGCTCTTGGGGCCTTCGAAGTACCCGGCGTAGCCGTCGGGGCTGTGGGTCTTGGCGTGTAGTGCACGGTTGACCCCGGAGAACCAAGCTTCCGCGTAGACCCCGCTGCCGGAGGCGTTCGTTGTTCTTCCCCATACGCCGCGGGCGTCGCCCGAGGTCGCACTGTTGGAACCCCAGACCCCGGCCTGCGCCCCGCCCTTGGAGAAACCAACTACCCCGTAGCCCGAGGCGGAGTTTCCGAAGATCGCCGTCTGATCCGCAGGAACGGTACCAGTGCCGGCGCCGTGCTGCACTTGCAGCGCGAACTGTGGCGTGGTCAAGGCGGTGGGCCACCCGATGCCCACCTGCCCATCTGCATCAACGAACACAGCGTCAACGGGATTTCCGTCGGCCGCGTCTAGCGAGTTTCCCGGGGCTGCGGCGGATGCGTATAATGCCTGAGGTACAGGCAACACCGGCAAGCGGGGCGACAGCACAGTGCCGACCACATCGGTACTGCACTGCACGGAGACTTCCAGCCAGCGGTCATCACCTGTGAAGGTGCTTGTACCGAAGTCGAGCGTAACGTTGAAAAGCCCATTGGAAACCTCGACGTTGCTCAGGCTGTTGGATCCGACCATCGTGCCGCCTGCGAGAGAGTCCCACAGACTAAACCCCATGTCGCACGTATCGGCAATCGCCGTGCCGCCGTTGTTCAGCAATCCCTGGAAGTTGAATGCGCTAGAAGACTGGGCATTTGCCTGGACTGTGAACAGCAATGAGACAACACATGCAAGCTTCCGCCAAGACGCCGTTTCGTATTCCCATCGTCGTGCAATCATCGTACACCTTCGCTTTCGATTGTTGTAATTTCCATCACGAGCCTCCTGAGTTCCGCAAGCTCCTGTCTCAATGTCATTTATTAACGCTTGAATTTGTGATTCAATCCTTGAATCGCAGCCAGAACCCATGGTGCAAGAAGGGGTTCTTTTCCGAGTTTTGCGGGTAGCAGGGTGAGACACTGCCCCTGATTTGCTTAGATGGTTGTGATACCAATTCCGAAGCAAAGGAGGAAGCCATGGCTCGGAATTTATTATTCACGGATTTGCTAGGAACACAAGACTGGCGGAGGAGTGCCGATGGATTGGTGGGATGCTGATCTATCATCGGAGAGCCGCTCGAGCGTCGTTCGCGCTTTGGGACGCTGCGGCATATCGTTTAAGGTCTTTTTGCCGTAATCGATTTCAGCATTCTTATCGCATCTGCATTGGCCTGAAGCAGACGCTATTACGAGGATTAAATTCCGTCACCGTTACTCAAGGTGCTTCCGGGACGCTGGAGCGCCCCAGGGTAGGGAATGCTGGTTAGCACACACTGAAACTCCGAAACCAGTAACGCATCATTGAAGATTCTTGATATTGAACTGACGGGAAATTGTAGGGGCGTGATCGCACCTTTAAATTCAGGACGCTGCACGCGCACAAGTTCCAAATACTCATTGGTTGTCATCCTCCGGATTCAACGCCGGATCTTTGATGTATTGGATATCCGGGCTGCATTTCACGGTACTTGACGTCTTTTTTAGTAATGCTTTTGAGATTCAGCGCAGCCAATATCTAATCTACTACAGCGTGTTTTTGTAGATCTTGCCGTCCTTCATAATGACACGAAGAGTATCGATGGGCTCGGGCGATGGCGCCGAGAACCACTCCTTTTGCCCGCCTAGCACAGAAATGTCTTCTAATGGATTTCCATCCACCACAAGGAGATCAGCCAGGGCGCCCTCTTCGATGACGCCCAGCCTGCCTTGATAAGGATTGCGGGGACCGGAAAGGGCCAGCAATTCGCCCGCCACCGACGTGGCCTGTTTGAGTACCTCAAAGTTGCTGCCGAATGCCTGGGTGCGCCACCAGAGCTCGTAGCGACGGGAATTCTGTCCTTCGTCGAAAGGCCCCAGAAGATCACTGGCAAAAAAAACCTTCACCTTGTGCTTCAGAAGATTCGGTGCAAAATCCTTGTACTTGTCATGCATCGCCTTGATACCGGCGTGTTTGGATTCCGGAACACTGGGATTACTGAATAGTTCAGGCGACAACCCCCACATTTGCGGACCCACGAAGACTCCTTTCTCCGCGCACATCCTGGCGACATCTTCGCTGATGAAAAAGGCGTGATCGAGCGCCTTTACCCCTGCGGCGACAGCGCGCTTGACCGCGCGGTCGGTAAAGATATGCGACGTAACGTAGGTGCCCCAGTCCGCGGCCGCCTCGACGGCTGCCTCCCACTCCGCGACGCTGTATTGTGTCGTATCAATCGGGTCCCACGGCGAAGAGCCACCCCCGCCGCCCATCACCTTGATCTGCGTTGCCCCTTGTCGCAGATTCTGGCGGACCGCAGCCTGCACGGCCGGCACGCCATCCGCAATGATGGCGAAACCGAGTCTTTCGAGTTGATCGATATCGCGGGCGCCAATATCAAGCGAAGGACACGGCCGGCTCGCGTCGCCAAAGTCTCCGTGTCCCGAGGTCTGAGATACGAAAGCACCAGATGGAAAAATGCGCGGACCGATCACGGTCCCCGCATCTACCGCCCGGCGAAGAGCCATTACCGGTCCGCCGACGTCACGGACTGTGGTAAAACCATCCAGCAACGCTCGCTTGGCGTGGATCGTTGCGCCGATATGAACATCCCCATGGGTCTTTAGTTTCACAGCCTGAATGTGATCGATCATTGCGAGATGCACATGTCCGTCGATCAGGCCCGGCATCAAGAAACGATTCCCGCCATCAAGCACAACCGCATCTTCCCTGGCGTCAACCTTTTTGCCTACGGCCTTGATCAGGTTGCCCTCGATTAAGACACGCTGACCCTTGATCAGTTCTTCGTTGTTTCCATCGAAGATGTCTACGTTCGTGATCAGCACCTGCGGAAGCGGCTCCGCTTCAGGCTGCTTTTCCTGGGCCGACACGCCGGCCGCACAAGCGATGGCGACAAAAAGCGTCGCCCATTTGATGCCGTCGAATTCCTTTAACATGGTAATTCTCCTTCTTCCTTTTCATTTGTTACACGTGTGTTCATTTACGTATCTGTTCCCAAAGAACGTTCCCGATGCCCATTCCGCCATGAACCGACCTGGCCGGGACCCGACGACAAGCGGGCACTCCGGTCCCTCAGAGCGACAGGCGGGCCCGAAGGCCTCCGTAGTTTAGCCAGTCCTCCGCCTCGTTCAGCGAGGGGTGATAAACCGCCTGGAAGAAGGGAGTGAAGGCCAGGTGCTCGGTCATCTGGAAACGGTAGTAGGTCTCGAAGGTGTACTGGTCCCGCAGAGCGCCGTCTGGCGGCTCAATCCAATTGAGGCCGAAGCTCCAGATATCGTGGCTCTTGAAACGAATGCCCAGCATGGCGGCGAGGTGCTTTTCAGCCAGCGCGTTGGCGCCCTTTCCGTTCGAGACCCCCGCCAGGAGAACGGGTACGTAGCGGTCCTGGAACGTCCAGTAGGCCGTAGCCACCACGCCCTGACCCTCGGGGGATACGGGCCCGTCACCCTTGTTGTCGTCGAACTCATCCGCGTGCCAAGCCATCAGACTGGCCTTGCGGTTGAAGCGGTCGCCAAACGAGGGAACGATACCGAGCTCAATTGAGGTAAAGAGTTTGCCGTCCCAGATATCCTCGCCACCGTAAAGCGGATCATTGTCCTGGTACACATCCCCACGCGGGTCGCTGATCACGGCACCGACATACACATGCTCGTGCGGTTGGAAGTTCAGTGCGGTACCCCAGGCCGGATCCGGCAGATTGATGGTGGGCGACGAGATGAAACCCAGGCTGAAGGAGTCCGTCCACGGGATCATCAGCGGGTTGTAGTTGAAGTAGTTGGCGGGGTCGATCTTGCCGAGGGCGATGCCGGCCTTCCGGTCAAGCAGTGACTGCTGCCACAGCAACTCGTGGAAGCGAATCGTATACTCGCGAAAGCCGGTCGCCGGCATGAGCAGCGATCCCGTGTCGAACCCCAGGAAATGGGGCGTGACATCGGTATAACCGTGACGATCCACCAGCTTGAAGAAGATCTGTCCCTCATTCCCGCTTCCCGAGTCTATGACGGTCCAGCCGAAATTAAAATCGACAATCCCGCTGCCAGCTTCCGTTTCGCCCTCCGTAACGGTCCCGTCCTCAGCAACGCTCTTGATGCCGGCGCTGGCGCCCATGTACACCGCCTGGTAGTTCAGCGTAAAGCTGATTCCGTATTTCTCGCGCAGCTCCTTCTTCCAATCATACCAAGGCTTAAGGACCCTGATCGGGATGCGGAAGAACGGCTCGACGTCCTCGCTGTCACGCTGGATCTGGGCCTCAATGCTCTTTGGACCGCCGAACCCGGGCGCTGCGGGCTGGGAGTCACCGTCCTCAACGCCCCGCGCCAGCGTACCGCCGACGATAGCAGTGATCGTGAACACGGTCAGAAATGTTGTTTCTGCTCTCATGCAGTCTGTTCTCTTTCGTGTTCCCTGTTCGCAGGAGAACCCTACTCCCCAAGGCCCATCATCGTGGCCAATGCGTTCTTCACGACGGGCGAGATGTTGATTCCAACCATCCATTCAGGCCCAATCGCATCATTCGCCTCTACAAAGTAGTTTGCCTCCAGGTTCAGCTTCCAGGGCCGGCCGTTCAGCGCTACCGTTTTACCGATGTTCAGCTGCAGGGGAATCGTCCACTGTGACGTCTCCCAGTCGTAGTTCATGATGGGAGCGGTCCCCATGTTCACGCCCCCGCCCGGCAGCAAGGTGTAGAAGGCGCTGATGGTGGTACGGCTGATGTCCGCATCGCCCGACCCGCCGACGTCCCACTGGTGATTGGGGAAAATTCCGTAGACCGCCTTGGGCGTGGCCTTGCCGAGGACGAACTCGGGACCCAGAGTCAAACGATTCGGGGAGAGCCGGTCGGCCCCGGTGGGCAAGACGGTGAAGAGGCCGAGACCAAAGATGACCCCGCCCTCCATTTTGGGTGCGTAGGCCAGGTCCATGGCCAGGTCGCCCACGCCTGAGATGTCGTCAAAACCGCCGGTCTCCGCATTGAATACCGGCTGGTCCACGATGAACGGCAGGGCCGGTCGCCAGAAGATCAGGTCCCCGTTGTCCAGCGGGAACGGCAGGACCGGCTGGAAAAGCATGGTATAGCTGGTCTGGGAATCGGCTCCGGGCAGGTCCCCCTCGAACGAGCGGAACTGGTTCTTTAAATTGAGGACGGCCACCGGGGAATTCGGGTTTGACAGCTGGGCCGCCATTTCATCCGCACTCGGAGCAGCCGCTCCGCCTGCACCCCGCGGCGCAACGGGCTTCCCCTCAACGACAGCTGAACTCGTCCCTTCCATCCTGTGGACAACGGCGACCTCTCCGTTCCGCGCATCCTTCACCCTGTACCGGTTCGCATCCGTGCTGCTTTGCTCCAGAGTGTAGTCCACAGAAACGCCCAGGCCACTGACCCGAATCGTGTCCTGCCCAACGATTTCCCATCTCCGCTCCAGTGGAGCACGCCACGAGTACAGCGTACCCGTCCCGTCGGCACGGTATTCGCCCCGGGTCTTGCCTCGATCGCCACCTGACCACTCGATCGTGACGTCGCTCATGAATGCGCGAAGCTGCTCAGCCCCCGTGACAGGCTTCCATTCTTCCGCGGCGTGCAAACTCATGGCAAAAACGGACTGCAGGCACACCACCAGAAGGATCGTTGCCCCAAATCTCCTGTTCAATACTTTGTCAACCATCTGCCGCATTCCCTTTCTCCTGGTGCACAGGGGGCTCCGCTCGGGCGCCTCCTCAAATTCCAGTTCGTCTCCATTCAACGGGATCTTCCCTGTCTTTACCCTACTATCATCAGTTTGAGGGAATCGGATTTTCGCAGAAGTGATATTCATGTCCAGCTTTCTTTCGCTCACCCAGTACATCGTTCCATCAATAAGTGTGCAGTGGACGAAGGTATTCTGGATGCACAGGGGCTGCGGCGGCTATGCGCCAAAACAGGCCAATCCTCTGTACGCTTATTTATGGAACGATGAAAACCAACATCCCGGATAATTGGTGCCGGGGAAGGAGCATTTGCCAGCAATATATCAGGGCGAATCCACTTCCGAATATGGGGTCACTTGCGTTCTCAAGAAATCAGTGTCTGGAAACGCCATTTTTTGAAATCACGATCGATCCCATTTTCCCATCCGATCGCTGGCTGAAGGGGAGGCGGGTACGCCGACCGAATCCGCTCACCGTGCGGGTAGGAGCTTCCGGGACGCTGGAGCGCCCCACGGTAGGGAATGTTGGTTACAACTGATTGAGGCGTTTCATGGGGAAGATTTGGCGGGACCCGCATGTCCAGAGGAGATTCTGTTCCGAGTAACCAATGGGGCGGCGGAACGAGGCGATTCCCGTCTCACGGTCGCTCGGCCCTTATACGATAGATAGACGCCTTGTTCGTTGTCGATGGGGCGACAAAGTCGTTGGTTGTTGGGGTCGCAGGCTTGTTCGTGAAGACCGCCGACCATTGCACTGCTGTTGAGTCAAGATCTGTCTTCGTTTCCAGAAACTGCCGGGCCATCGTTCCGCCTTTCCATCTAATCAGAGTGCAATGGGTCTGGTCTATGTCAATGATGGTCAGCACCGACGCAGCGTTGGTTGGATCCGTGTCGGCAATGTACTCCGAGTAGTTGTTGACCCCGTCGTTGTCGCTGTGGCAGGCGGCGTCGTTTGTGTCAATGTTCAGCCCGTGATCGAATTCCCAGGAATCAGGCATGCCGTCCGCATCATCGTCAACGATGTATTGCATTGCTCCAATATCCCAGTTGCCGTTCGTCGGAAGCGGCTGCCCGTTGAAATCCACGCCATTCGGGTAGAACGCACTGAGATTTGTGGCTGCTCCACGAAGCGGGCTGTCCGGCATTAGCTTGTAATTGCCTCCGATCAGATCCTTAAGCTTCGGCTCACCGCTGCCGATCTGGTTCGCGTCGCCCGTACATACCCTGCCCGGGTCGTCGATTCTCATGTACCAGTTGCCTGTCTTCAGGGCGCCGGCAGATCGATTACCCTGGTAAGGGTTATCATGGCCCGTATAGATAAAAAGATTGTTCCTGAAATGGGCTCCCGACGCCACACCAACGGGAGATCCCCCTTGAACATCCATGCGGGCTCCCCAATTCTGGGACCTCCCGAAGCTGTTGTATCGGGCTACTGTATTGTTGTCGAAATAGACGCCGGTGCACGGCGCCAGCATGAATAGCCATGACTGTCCGTCGTAGCAGACGTTGAAGGACACTCTCCAGTCATACACTTCTTCGCCGTACGGCAGGAAATCGAAGTCCCAGCTGGATTCTATGAAGCCAGCATTTCCTTCCGAATAGTTATGATGAATGTAGATGTTCGTCTTGGGCCATGGGCCAGGGTCCAGGAACCACCCACTGTAGTCGATTTCGATGGCGCCACCATCTGAGCCCCAGGGGCTGTCGGTGGTCCCATAGTTCTTAATCGTGTTGTATGACACTTCCTGGTTTCCAATGTTCAAGTGTATTCCCATCGGCCCCCAACTACTTGTGTCCGTTCTCCACAGTGCATAGCTCGGACCGTCCAGATAGTTCTTCGTGATCAAGGTATGCTGACCGGCGGACATGATGCCCTGGCCGCACTGCGTGAATACATTGCTTCTGATAATGCAATGATCCGCGCCGCGATTGATACGGAGCGCGCCCAGTCTCGTCATAATCAGTGACGAAGATACGTACTCCCCCGGAGTATCGTGAAAGTGCATATTCTCTACAATGGTGTAGGCCCCGGCAACGCGAATAGCATTCCCGCTCTCATCGCCGGTACTTGGATTGGTAAACTTGGGCAGTTCGCCCGTTCCGTAGGCAGTCAGGCGTATTGGGTTGCCGGGCGAGCCGGATTCGCTAATCACAATAGAGCCAGAGAACGCGGACCCCCTCTTGAAGTGGATTGTATCGCCCGCCGCCAGCGATGTTGACTCAGCCTTGCTATGCGAGGCCCAAGGCGTATTGGTGGAGAGTCCGTTGTTACTGTCGTTACCGTCTACTGAATCTATGTAGTAATCCGTTGCGCCGGAACTTGATATGGGGAACATGCAGGCAGCAGCAAGCAGGACGACTGAGAGATTCTGGCTTTTCTGTCGAGGGGGCATAACTGGATTCCTCAAAGACGCAATACTATCATACATGTACGGCACGGGCACATCACTAGTTGGTCCCAGCATGAAATTAACCAGGGGCCTGTTGGGACATAGGGAGATTCTGGCGCTATGATCAAACCGCAGCTTGTTGGCGACATCATCCACATTTCTGATCTATTCACCACCTTTGCCCGTCTAGGGGGCAACACGGAGGACGTTCCAGCCGACAGAATCATCGACGGCGTTGACCAAACCGCACTCCTCTTGAACGGAGACACCCACAGCCGTCGTTACAATGTTTTTATCTACGCAGGTCCGAACCTGGGGGCAACGGTCAAGGGCAACTACAAGCGACACTGGATGTCCTCCGACCCCGGGGATGCCAGTGGGATTGCTGCGGCCTTTTACTTTCTGCCCGCAGACCCCCGCGAGCAGTCTCCAATGATGTTAAATCTCATCCACCTCAAGCAGCCGTTCGCTCGGATGAGGATTCGCCATGAACTGTGGAAGAAGAAATATCCGGACGTGCCGGAAAAGCACGGTATTCCTTTCACCGGTATCGACAATGCCTCAGATGAGATTGAGGCGCTGGCGAATCCACAGATGAACCTCAAGAATTTGCCCTTCGATCCGTTGGAGTACATTGAACATCTGAGCGAACTGCCGTTCGATCCGGACCTCAGTCCGGGCATCGGAGATTAAATCTCTGAGTGACAGCGAACTCTTTCCGTACACTGTGTAAGTAGCCAGGTTGTTCTGTTCGGGGTGTTCTCCTCACCGTTACTCAAGGAGCTTCCGGTACGCTGGAGCGCCCCACGGCTGATTATGTTGGTTGTGTGGGATGCGGAACAATGTTCCGCCGATTATTCGAGGGTGAGATGGCGTCCAATGCTACGGCTTTTTCTACGTTGCAGAGCATTTCACAATGCCCGCCTCATATCATGAATTGGCAGCGGCCTTCGGGATTTACAATGATCCGACTGAACCACCTTCCCTGATTCTGGAAGTGATTCGATCGTAGACAGCAAAGCCTACTCCGCCATCTTGAAGCGGAAGTATTTGGTTTCGGTGTCGGCCGGGATGGTGGCGGTGGTCGTGTTGGTGATGAATACCCAGTCGACGAGGTTGCTGCTCACTTCAATTTCAAAGGAAATGGTTGCCGCGCCGTTGGACACCGCGATCATGGAACTCCCGGGGCGCAAATCGGCAATCTCGCTGAGATAATAGGTGTCGGCCAGCTGCGTTTGCAGGGCGAGAATCTGTTCCTGAACTGATTTGCTTTGGAAATCCAGCCACGTACCCGTGACGTCCGCACCGGTCAGATCGGCACCGGTCAGGATGGCACCGGTCAGGGTGGCACCCGTTAGGTCGGTACCGGTCAGGTCGGCACCGGTCAGGTCGGCACCGGGGCCGATGAGGTAACCGTTGATTAACTGCCAGTCGGTCGGCAACGCCGCCGGAGTGCCTGTGATGCCCCCGGAAACGACCCCGACCTGGCCGTAGGGGACGGGGCCGCCGCTGGAGGCCCCAAAAACGACCCCGCTCAGGGTGGCACCGCTCAGGTCGGCACCGCTCAGATCGGCACCGCTCAGGTCGGCACCGGGACCGATGAGGTAACCGTTGATTAACTTCCAGCTGGTCGGCAACGCTAGCGGAGTGCCTGTGATGCCCCCGGAAACGACCCCGATCAGGTTGGCATTGAACAGGTCGGCACCGCTCAGGTCGGCGCCGCTCAGGTTGGCACTGGGACCGATGAGGTAACCGTTGGTTAACAGCCAGCCCGACCCCGGCAACCACATCGGAGTGCCTGCGATACCCCCGGAAACGACCCCGCTCAGGTCGGCATCGGTCAGGTCGGCATCGGTCAGGTTGGCGTCGGTCAGGGTGGCACTGCTCAGGTCGGCATCGGTCAGGTCGGCATCGTACAGGTGGGCATCGGTCAGGTCGGCACCGCTCAGGTTGGCACCGCTCAGGTCGGCAAAGCCCAGGACGGCATCGGTCAGGTCGGCACC
>Ga0315336_1002171_pt1 | contig 31618 bp, 29 predicted proteins | sample ASW5metaG_FD_204512 | JGI IMG/M metagenome (GOLD analysis project Ga0315336, IMG submission 204512) | Ammonia-oxidizing marine archaeal communities from Monterey Bay, California, United States - ASW #5 | ecosystem: Environmental > Aquatic > Marine > Intertidal zone | place: USA: California...
CCATGAGCTGCTTAAGAAGTCACGCAAAAGATGACGCACCATCTCAGCCGGACAGTTTTCGATACTCACAACATCGTGGAAGACCGTGAGCAGATTCACAGTTCACAAAAACTGGAAGACGCTCCGAACCTACAAAGAATTGCACTCAGCTAATTTTTTCTACACGTTCCGTATGCAATGGAAAAAATTTTTCCACCGATTTTCCTGCGAAAATGTCGCGGGTTGCTGCCATAGTAAAATGTTCATTCCTCATATTAAACGTAAGATTATAATTTCTGCCTCTATAACTTTGTAGCGTAGCATATATTGACTCACTCCCATTTTGTATTCACATTCATACAGGGAAGTTTTTGCGTATTCTTTCCGCCTCTTTTTACAATTTCTGAATTTTTACAAAATATCATTTCAAATTTAACTATCTTAAAATATCTTCCTATGTATCCACCTTGGTAATAGAAAAAATCGGTGGAGACATTTTCTACGCAATGACAAACTTCTGCCGACAGGTCCGTTGCCGGCAAGATGAGGATCAGGATAAGCGCAAAGAACGCTTTCATGAGTAGGAGCCCCCTTTCGCTGTGAGCTAACATCTCTCCAATTAAGCCCGAGGACTTCCACGACGCCACCGTTTCAAAAAACCCACCGGCCTATCTGCTGTTTCGAAGTCGCCAAAGATAGATCCGTCTTCCCTCTCATGCCTGTCCTTAAAGGGCCGTTTCATAAGTGCCATCATAAATGTAGTTCTGGGGTTTTGTGTCCCTGGTACCAGAGGGAACACAGACATCACTTCCCATCCATCCGCGGCGAGCCTGTTGAGCGACTCCATGTCATCTCCCATTTCTTCTTCTGTCTGATTCCGGTATCCGGTGCTGATATCTCCGGTGCTGATCGTTGCTTTCTTATATTCCCATTTTTGCATCACTTACACCTCTTTGTCAGTTTTCAATTCTGTTTCCCGATAATTCTCGCGATTTTCGTGAAACACATACGAATCCTCTGCCCGCCCCTCTAGCAAAATTCCAAATGTCAGGAGTGTGAATGAACCGTCCGTTTTGGGGATTGAAAGAAAAGCTGAAAAACTGCTACGGCAATTTTCATGAAGAGAATATTCGCAGTTAATTTTGAAAGATTAAAGCAAGGGAAAAACCCCTCTCTCCGGTGTTTTTAACCCAGACAATAAGGCCCCATCCCCGGCATATGAACCACCACCCTCGCAAAAACCCTCTGAAATATTATCCCTTTCCAAACCCACAAGGGAGGAATGGCATGACACCCCAAAAAGGAAATATTGCTACCTGTTTTTGTCTTGAGTGTTGTCACAATTAGTAGCCACGCGACATATGAAAACGTGGACTACCATGAAATAGAGTACAACCCTAATGTACTTAAGGGGCCATACTATCAATTACAGTATCCAGAATATGACCGCTATGGGGTACCTGATTTTGTTGGGCTGGCGCTTTTTTTCTATTACGGTCCCTGCGACATGAAGTTTAATGTTCACAAAAGGAAGTCCTGTAAATAACTGAATACGGAAAATAGAACGGGATGGATTATATACGCAAACCCCTGCAAGTAAAACCTTAGGTGCATATCATTTGAATTGGGACAAGTTTCGAGGAAGAAAAGGGGAATACACTTTTATTCTTATTCGTGCACAGAGGCCAAGGCAGGAAGGAACACCGGCTATGACCTGTGGCACAAAAAAGGACGCACTTCAAAGCAGACCCCAGAAATCAAAATGCCCTCCTCGGCTAAAATTAGAGAAGGTTTCTATATTTCTATTCCGTCACTCCTCTCAATAAGGATTCCTCTCCAATATCCGCACCCACACCCTTTCTAGTTCAGCATTCCATTCCAACTATGGATAAGATATATGGCTCCATCGTATATATTCATATATTATGCCACCTCATCAAGGAACAAAGCTTCCAGAGTACCTGTCTCCGGAGAACGTATCGTGAGCCTGCAAAAGCCGTCTCGATTTACTTCCTTCCTAGGGCTTCTCCTCGCCTCGGTCTTATCTTCGGGGTTTATCCACCACAACTTAAAATCAGCTGAACCTCGCAAAGTATTGAAAGCATCTCCGTCTGGACGAAAAATCCGTGTCCTCATTCCGCGACCTTTTGGACGCGGAAATTTTTATATGGGCTATCAAGAAGAATACGATGAATTTCGAAAATATTTTGTGCGTCAATGGAAGAAAACAGGTTTTTTTGAAATTATTCAAGAAGATGTGGCACATGGCCAAGAACTGCGAAGCTACGCTAGAAATTCCTATGCGAAAGCACTCCATGAAGGAAAAAGGTTTAAGGCCGATTATGTCCTTCTCCTGGAAATGACTTTCCAAAGCGGTCCAGACAAGATGACTGCTATTTTGGTGGAGATTTCATCAGGCAGGGCAATCGTTATTGAAAAAATAAGCATGTTTGAAGGTGAAGCGGAGTCCCCAACAAACAGGGACGATATAACAATTGCCTTTCCAGATTTTGTCACCGCCATATACAACGATTTTATGAAAAAATCGGCACCTCTTTTCCAAAAAACCCTCGGCCAACCCATCGCCTTGGCAAAGGTCCCTTCGCCCCCTCGCCCCGGCACAGCTCTCCAACATAAGGCCTCCCGAAAGAGTAGGGAAAAACCAGCCAATAAAAAGGTTGAAACAAGATCCGCACAAACAATAGCAAAAGATTTAAGGTCTCTAGCCTACAAAACTGAAAAAGGCATCTTAATAGATGCGCAATATGTGAAAAACAAATTAACCTTAGACTACGAAGACAACAAAATTATTTTATATAATGGAATAATCCCGATACATGGAAACCCATTTTCCCCAGGACACAATAACCTTAAGACGTCTTTAAAAAAACCCGATAACATCCATGAAATAGGTATGCTTCATCAGAAAAAAGTCGGATCGACATTTTACGTTAATTTAGTCGAAGAATGGAATAGTGATTTTTGTATGGAATGGTTTTTGAAAGGAAAAATACAGAAACTTACAAAGTTTGATAATTTTTTAGACGCTGTCTTAGTTAAATTAGAAGGAAAATCAATATCGGAATGCGGCACTAGCTTTTCTATTTGGAACGTTGAAGGGCGAAGATTCATTGGAGAATATATTATTGCGCAGTCTAACGGATTGTTAATCAGTGCGAACATAAAATGGACAGACAACACTGGATTGGGATGGGGCAATAAATATTCCCAGATAATTAAATTAAGCAAATTCACTCACGCAAGATATAAGGCAAAAACTTTCGCGGAACTCAAATTAGAATCTTTATCCGCCTCACCTTTGCAAAAAAAAATCGGCCTGCCCTCTACCATCGCGAAGGCTCCCGCGCCCCCTCGTCTCGACACGACTCATCTCCGTGCTCGTCGAGAGACCGAGAGACTGCGCCTTGGCAGCCGTCTTGTCGCTAAACGCAAGCGTTTTGCGGGCAAGAAAACAACCATAGGAAGACAATCACGATTAGATGCCCAGAAGGAAAAGAGGCAAGACCGGGAGCGGATAGCTGAGATAAAAAGAGACCAGGGAAAGGAACGCCTTGCACAAAAACGGGCAGATGCAAAAAGAGAGGAAAAAAGAAAGACCGCGCAATTCCAAAAAGGATTGAGTGCATATAAAAGAGGAAACTACGCAACTTCTCTGCATGAATGGAAATCTCTTGCCGAACAGAGATATGCCCGAGGTCAAAACGCTTTAGGTGTGATGTACCGAAAAGGAAGAGCTGTTCCTCGGGATTACAAGACTGCCCTGAAATGGTTCACGCTTGCAGCAAAACAAGGATACGCTGCTGCTCAAACAAATCTAGGTGTGATGTATGCGAAAGGAGAAAGTGTTCCCCAGAATTACAAGACTGCCCTAAAATGGTTCACACTTGCGGCAAAGCAAGACTACGCCCGAGGCCAGAACGCTATGGGTGTAGTGTACCGTAGAGGACAAGGCATTCCCCGAAATTATAAAACTGCCTTAAAGTGGTTCACACTTGCAGCAAAACAAGGATATCCCACTGCCCAGGGAAATCTGGGCACTATGTACCACAAAGGACAAGGTGTTCCAAAGAACAATAAGACTGCCCTAAAATGGTTTAATCTTGCTGCTAAACAGGGGCGAGGAAGAGTACGGAAACGTGCGAATAAGGATATTGCTCGTATTCAATCGCAGATTGCCAAAGGCATTTTATCCAAAAAGAAAATTCGCCTACGCCATGCGGAAACGCGAAGGAAAGAGCGAGAACGAAAACGAATCGCAAAAAGAAGAAAAGAATACCGATTGAAGCAACTTGCAGAATTACGAAAGAGAGAAGATGGCGCACAGAGCCGTCTTTCCGAAAACCGCAGAAGAAAAAAAGAAGAACATCTTGCCCGCTTGGAGAGAGAACTCAAGCGAAAAGAGCTCCGGCTGAAACAACGCGTAAAGGAATTTGAAAAGAAGAAAAGACAATCACGGATCACAAAGAGAACATCTCCGGAGACACAAGAAGATTGGCGCTCTTCCGGGTCTGGCTTCTATCTCAAAGGCTCCACCCACATCATGACGAACCATCACGTCATCGAGAAGGCCAGAGTTATTCAAGTCAGCTTCCCGAAAGGGAAACGCTATCGTGGCCGTGTGGTTGCCACCGACAAAAGGAACGACCTCGCCGTAGTAAAGCTCCTGAAGATGAGGCCCAGGCACTCTGGATTCGGATTCCGCTACGGTGTGCGGGTACAGGTGGGCGAGAGGATTCATGCGTTGGGCTACCCTCTCGGGGCCAGCCTGAGCCGTAACCCAAGCATGGTGTCGGGCGAAATCAGCTCAACGACTGGGAAGGAAGATGATTTGTCCCAGTTCCGAATGACGGCACCCATCAACGCAGGGAATAGCGGTGGCCCCATCGTGAATGATAAGGGCGAACTCGTTGGTATCGCGAAGGGGGGCCACATTCAGAGGGGAGTTGAGGCAGTGCGCTTCGGCATAAAAACATCGGCGGCGGGGATAATATTGGAGCAGATTCCAACGAGCGCGAACTTCGACATCCAGGTTCGGGCCCAGAAAAGGAAGAACTCACCCTCACAAATATTCCGCGAGCTATCACCCTATGTCGTCATGATTGAGATCAAGTAGTGAAAGTCGGTGGTTCCCTGCCACTCATACTGCCAAAGGAATGATTTGCTGATACCTACTGGAGATAGATATCGTTCTATGTGGACGAGAATATTCCGGCACGGCCAATGGAAGACCACTTCCCCCAGCGGTGAGGACCCAAGTCCGACACCGATATCCGTGGTGAAAACCGTGGGCGGGCAAGCCGAGGCCGTTATCCTCAAGGGACGTCTTGAGGCCGAAAATATCCCCGTCCATCTCAGCTACGACTCGGTCGGCACGGTGTACGGGTTTTTCTCGACCCATCTCGGAAGTGTGGACATCATGGTACCAAAGTCTTTCGAAAGCGCCGCGAGAATTATCTGCGGAACGGAAACGGACGATGGACCCATTTCCCCGGACCCTAGAAAAAACGAGGCCGCCTAATCCGAACCCGAGATCAGAAGCGCCCCCCCTCGCCTACCATCGGGGGAAGATTCTGCTTCTCTGGCAAGTTTAACCCGGCAAACAAGGCTTCTTCTCAAGCACCCGAACCTTGTTGCAGCCGATGGGCAGCCCGGTCAGGTATCATATGTGATGAACAGTTGCGGACACCCTCGGCCGCCGCCAACCGATGTGCCTCCTCCAAAGGGGTCGACAGGTTGCCAAAGATTCTCGCGGCAAGTCATCAACCGACCGCATGGTTTATCTGCCTGGATTTTCCCATCGATTCTGGAGGAAGCCCTTTGGCCACCCCATTGATGGCCCGGTCGAGAATGTCCAGTGCCGTGTCGATATCTTGTTTGGAAACCACGAACGGCGGCAGGATTCGCATGACGTTGCTGCTGCCACTCGGCGCACCAATGAAAAGGCCGTTCATGGTGCAGCGTCTGGAAACCTCGACACTGGCCTTCGGGTCCGGGGTGCGGGACTTCTTATCGGTCACAAATTCAAGCCCCTGAAGCAAACCAATACCGCGAGCATCACCAATGGTTTCATACTGTTTCACGAACTGCTGCAGCCCGTCCTTGAGGTAGGTTCCCATTTCGCGCACATTCTGGAGAAGATTATGCCGCTCGATGAGTTCGATATTGGCAAGCCCACCTGCCGCCAGCATCGGGTCGCCTGTGTGTGAACTGGTTTGCTGATAACCCTTGGCTTCCAACCCGGCCGCGACGTCCTTGGTAACGACGATCCCCGACAACGGAACACCACCACCGAGTCCTTTGCTGATGACAACGATATCAGGCACGATATCGAAATGTTGGAAAGCAAACCATTCGCCGGTACGGCCGATTCCGGTCTGACACTCGTCGGCAATTAAAAGGATACTATGCTCTGTGCAGTATTCCCTCAGTTCCTGCATCCATTCCACTGGCGGCATGTAAACACCACCGTCACTAACCAATGGTTCAATGAGTACCGCCGCCGGACTTCCGGTCGTCGCGTAGTCCACGATCTTGAACCCGTATCGCAGGCACTCGAGCCCGCAACCTGGATAAGCCTGATTAAAATCGCAGCGGTAACAGTAAGGTGGCGGGAAATGGTTTATACCGGCGACGGCGTAGCCGTAGCCCGCCTTCTTAAAGCTAGGGGCTGCCGATAGCGAATACGCTCCCATGGTCATGCCGTGGTACGAGCGCAAAATGCCGAGAACCTCGAAACCGCCAGTATAAAGTTTCGCTGCTCGCAACGAGGCCTCAATCGCCTCCGAACCGGAACAGGCGAAGAACGATTTATACAACGGCTCGGGAGTGATCTCCGCCAGCTTCTGCGCCAAGAGAATTTGGGGCATGTCGGTGAACATGGAGCCAGTCTGCATCAAAGTGCGAACTTGCTCGATGACTGCTGATACCAGCTCCGGGTGGCAGTGCCCAGTATTCGCACAAACCTGGCCGGAATGGAAATCAATGTATTCGGTGCCCTCGACGTCCCACAAGCGTGCCCCTTCACCGCGCTCTAGCACGATGGGGGAGGTATAACGGGTCTGCAACCGATACTCTTGGTCAAGATCGAACCACTCTTTGTTGCTTTGGGTGTTCTGACGGGGCGAACTGGCGTTTGGTGATTCGTTTGTCGCCATCGGCACTCTCCTCTTTTCTGCAAAAATCCGCGCGACGAGCGGCGTAGAGGTCACGACATCTAATGGAGCAGGCCTTTGTCCAAGAAAGAGCGAGTTTTCCACTCTTCCCAGCATCTATACCATTCTATAATCACCACACCAACGTTTCCCACCCACCCAAATAGAACGGAAAGGGTCAGCATATTGTTGTCCCTCTTTTCATAGGTAAATTTTGGCAGAAACGCACAAGGAAATGAAATGGGAGTTTCAAGCCTATTTTGATTAATTTATCGGATAGGTTCCGGACCGTGTTTAAAGTTTCCGGAAACACCCCGCACCGGCAGTAGTTGCCGTTGAGATCGGTTCGAGCTCCCTCTTTAGTAGATCGGGATTTTCCGCGAGGTGCGCCTACACGGCAAGGACCATCCTCGAGGTGCTCAAGAAAACCCTCGCCACCGTCCGTAGCGTGTCACATGCCCTTGGATCCCGGTAGAAGGGCTACCCGAAGCCACTAGTTCGTCATGCGTATAGCCCATCCCCATACGTTTGACATTCTACTAATTCCTGATCGCGAGTGGGTGAGCGTGGATCCGGGCGTGAAGGAGGTGAACGTGATGGCTCACCACGGCCTACCCTTTCTTCCGAAATCGAACATCGTACAGTTCTTCAGCAGAGCAGGCACCCTCCCTTCCAGGCTTTTAATCGAATCCATCGACAGGAACAGTTGTGCCATTATGATCAAAGATAAGGCCAATGGTTTGCCCGAATCGATGGATTAGCCCGGCTGACATTCAAATTGTATAGCGCAGAAAAGTAAATGAAAGCATCAAACAGAATATCCTACCGCAGATCTTAATGGAAGTTCTCTAATCAAAATAAGGAGAATTCAGACCATGAATATTGACGTAAGAGTGAAAACGCAGAGGAAGCAATATGAGAATTTGACCGGACAAAGGTATTTTCCGGATACCTTTCTTTAGATCAAAGGCTCTCAATAATTGAAAAAGGAAATTTGTGCTATCCTGTAGCCGATTGCAGAATGGAAATAGTAAATGCTCATATGGGGAGCAATTTTACCCGAAAGGTTTCTTTCCTGAAATGAGAATTTCCATGAAATATGATGTTCGAGTTCCACAGCGTCTTTCCTTTGTAGGATGGTCACACCGAAGCCTAGCTTTCCGCTCTGCTCTGGCAGCTGTATTTCTTGTTGTTCTTACGTCTTCGACTCCCCACCAGGTTCACCACATTGGCGGCCAATTTAAATCTTTTCTAGGCGCTTCTCAAAATGACCACCACCCGCGTAGCTCCCAAAATTCTTCGGACAACTCTAAGCCTGATCACAGCAACCATCATCAACCCATCACGCCGCAATCCTCTTGCACACTTCAGATCGCAGGAAAGTTAAGCTTGGGATGCTATGCGTATTTTTCGCTTCCACTGGAACTGGCCGAACTTTTCACGCTTTATTTCCCTGCCACACCTTCAGTCAAAAAGATTTCTGTCTCTGACGTTCTCTCGATTCGAGCACCTCCCTCCCTGGCCGCATAGCAAATCCAAGTATTCCAAGTTCCACCGCAACGGGGATGCTATCCATTTTCGGGACTATTCCTGGGCGGGAATACTATCAACGAGAGGAAAAACCTCATGAAAAATTTCGAATACTTATCCTGCGGGCTCGCAGGGTTGTTTTTGGGCACTTTCCTTTTGAGCACGGCACATGCGCAGCATACCCACACTCAGAGGAGCGGCGAAAAGATAAAAATGCAGAAATCATCGACTGTGGATGGAAAACCCATCCGCATCACCATGGAGAAGCTCCACCTGCACGGAGGGACTCCACCTGGATGGCAATTTCGGCTTCCGAAAGGCGACCAAGCGACGGGCAAGGAGGTTTTCATTAAACAGGAATGCTTTGCGTGTCATCATGTCGCGGGAGAAAAGTTCCCAAAACGCGACCGCAAGCCTTCTGAGAAAGGCCCCGACCTCACGGGGATGGGAGCACTCCACCCGGCCGCGTATCTTTTTGAGTCCATTCTTCACCCAAACCGGGTTATCACAACAGGTCCGGGTTACACCGGCAAGGATGGGCTCTCCGTCATGCCGAGCTACAGCCATCTACTCACGCTGGAGGAGGCGGTGAATCTGACGGCATACATCAAGAGCCTTACCACTGGGGACCATCATGGGAAACACAGCGGGACAATGAAGCATGACATGAAGAAAAAAACCCACGGAGAAGCTCCCCATACCAGCGCCGGGCATGGCGCGAAGGGCCAACATTAGAATGGGATTCTGTGTCTTCTTAATCGATAACAACCAGCGTCCCTACCAAGCGATACGCTTTGACCGTCGAGCAACCCTATCACCTATTTTCGGTATAGTTACCGAGAAGGAATGAGCAAAAATACCGGGTACAAGTTGAAAAATGTAACCACGAGGTTAGATCGGAACATCACAATAGTTGCGGCAAAATAAAACGGTGCCCAGCGGGGGAAGATTGAAGATACGGGCCATTATGCAACGGGTCTGAAATTTTTGGAGAGGCACCGAAACCTATTTGGTTGCGTGAACCAATTCATTTTGTCTACAAGGAAACACACGACGAAAATGAAAAAATACTTTTCTTTGTACTATTCATCATAATTTTTTTTATTATTAGACCTCCCATCGCACATGAATTTTGGCTGGAACCAACAACATACACCCCAAACATAAGAGAACGTGTGCATGTCTCGATAAAACTAGGCGAGTACTTCAAAGGCGATTCATTGCCTTATAATACAGGTTATATAGAGTCCTTTATTTTTCTATACGAAAAAAAGACACAAAACAAATGCCATCGACGGGAGAAATCCTGCCATTTCTTTTGAGTCTCCGACAAAGTCCATTTCCATTGTAACCTTGCATACAAAATCATCTAAATTTACTTTTGATAAATTTGAAACATTCAAAAAATATCTTGCATATGAAGAGCTAAATCACATCCTGGGTGTTTATAAAGGCGTCAAAAAACTCCCAACATCTATAACAGAAAAATATTTACGAACATCAAAACCTCTATTGAATACTAGTTCTTCAATTTCAGGCAAAGATACATTTACAGGAATGCCACTTGAGTTGGTGCTAGAGTCCACGCTACTTAAAGCCCAAAAAATCGAAAAAGTCCCTGTCAGACTTTACTTTCGAAACCGCCCGTTGGCAGGAGCACAAATAAGTGCAATTTCAAAGTCCACACCCGAAACCCGGGATTTATATGTTACCGATGCGAATGGAAGAGCTTTTATTGAACTGCCATATTCAGGGCCATGGCTACTGAATGCAGTACATATGTTTAAGCCAAAAGATGCATCAAAAGTACACTGGGAAAGTATTTTTGCGTCTATTGCTTTTTTTCGGCCTTAAGGCAATCTTCCCTTAGTTTCGGCAGATTATTATTCCGTGAATCACGGACATAATACAGGTAATTTTGAGCCCTTTTGAGCATGTTTCACCTCCTAAAAACGGCCTGACCCACAATCTTACCAGCCCAGAGATCGACGCACACAAGGCCTCTATGGGGACCATTTCATGCCCAATCTGCCTCACTGGCATGTGGCTGGGTTCGCCGTGTAACTGGCCTTATGCTAGCATCAGCACAACTGTGTGAATGCAATTTTGGGATTCGGCTAAAACCAATTGTGACATGAATCAAGGGACGGGACCGTGCGACCAGGAAAATTAGGGGTATGGGCATCGACAAATGCATTATCCAGAACGCAGGTGGTGAAATTGGTGCAAGACGTTGAACGACTAAATTACAGTGTGTTTTGGTATCCAGAATCACTGGCTTACGAATCGTTGTCTCTCGGCAGTTTCCTACTAAGCCAAACAAATCGACTATGCCTCGGCAGCGGTATTGCAAATATCTACGCGCGTGACGCTCTAACTGCACGAGCCGGACACGATACACTGAACAGCCTGTATGGTGACCGATTCATCCTCGGACTCGGAGTATCTCATATTCCCCTGGTCGAGGGCCGACGTGGTCACACATATGGCAAGCCAGTCGCGACCATGCAAGCCTACCTCGACGCGATGGACGCGGCGGAAACCAACCTCGCGCCGCCGGCGCGCAATGTCGTCCTAGCAGCACTTGGTCCAAACATGCTGGCGCTCGCACGGGACCGTGCCCAGGGCGCACATCCTTATTGCGTAACACCGGAACATACCGCGATGGCGAAAAACATCCTCGGGCCCGACACCTGGCTTTGTGTCGAGCAGAAAATCTGCCTCGTCGCGGACGCTAGCCGTGCTCGCGAGGTCGCCGCCAAGCAGTTGGCCCACTATCTGACCCTGCCGAACTACCGTAACAATTGGCTGCGGTTAGGTTTCACCGAGGACGAACTCACAGGGCGCGGTTCTGACCGCTTCCTCGATGCCATGGTAGCCTGGGGGTCAACTGAAGACATCCAAGCACGCATCGACGCACATTTCGATGCGGGAGCGACCCATGTCTGTGTTCAGGCTTTCGACCCTGGCGGCGCCGCAACGCCGGACTTAAAGGCATTGAAAGCATTGGCTCCCGCATAGCGTAAAAATCAGCCCCGAATGTGGGTATGCTGCGGAAAAAAACCTGGAAGCGCGAGAAGCTCAAATACGTTATCTGCGGTCATTATAGCGTCCGCACTGCCCGCATCATCGAAGTAGGTGTCCCCAAAATCTGAACCGCTAACCTCCCAGAAAACCCTCTAATATATTTCCAGAATCGTCAAGGCGGACTGAAACTATCCATCTCAGGGGCAGGAGAATTGCCCCATCAATCTCGACTCAAGAGTGCAGACACTAGAAAATCAGATCATAAGCCTCAAGTAAGATGCTCGGGGGCGTTGCCACCCTTGACTTCGCCGCCTTGATTAGTGGGATGGTGATGGGAGTTCACGCCGCAAATGGCACCTTCGACACCATTACGGCTAAGACCATCCACCTCAAAAACTTCGATGGAAATACTCGCGTTGAGCTCAGAGGAAATACTCTAGAGGGAAAATTGTCAATTTGACCCTCTATAACTCCAAAGGGAAAACTACCGTGGACCTCAACGGGGACGACAGAGGTTGGTATCTCAATGACACCAGTGAAAAAAATCGCGTGAAGCTCAAGGGGAAGACTGGCGAAATCACAGCGAGCTCCATTGAGGCTGCGGATAAGCATGTGTATAGCCCTACGACGCATAAGCACACCGTGGCGACACACAAACCTCAAACGCATAAGCAAAGCGGCAGCACGTCATCAAGAGTGTTGCATTCACATAGCGTAGCGGTAAGATGACATCTGCCAGATAATGTTCTTCGAGAAAAAAACATCCCTCCTCGACACCAGTCGGGGAGGGTTTCTATTTCTCTAGCCCATCACTCCCCCCCTCTGATAGACTGCCTCTGCTAGCCCAGCAGAGGAGAATGACATGGCATCCAGAATAGTAGTGATATATATCTGCTCCGTGATTATCTTGATGCCATTTTAAGTATGGACTAACTAATGACTTATGAAACACTTTTATTCGACGTGAAGGACCTCCTCGCCACAATCGTATTGAATCGGCCCAATGCAGCGAACAGCCTAAACCGTACACTGGCGCACGATTTAATGATGGCCGCAATTCGCTGCGACGAAGACCCAGATATTCGAGCAGTACTTTTGACCGGTTCCGGTTCCTTATTCAGTGCAGGTGGTGACCTGAAAGAATTTCATGGATTTGGCGACGATTTGGGTCAACAGCTGAAGGAGATAACGACCTATCTGCATGCCGCCACATCACGATTTTCGCGCATGGATCCGCCTCTTGTGATCGCCGTGAATGGTGTTGCCGCTGGAGCAGGCATGAGCATAGCCGCCTCCGGGGATATCGTACTCGCGGCGCGCTCCGCCATGTTCACGACCGCCTATACCGCAGCCGGGCTGTCTCCCGACGGTAGTTCTACATATTTCTTGCCACGCCTCATCGGCCTGCGCCGTACTCAGGAGCTGATGCTGACTAACCGCCGTCTGAGTGCCGAAGAAGCGTTGGAATGGGGCCTTATCAACCGCGTCGTTGATGATGAAGCCTTGATGGAAGAGGCCGAGGAGCTGGCTCGAAATTTGGCTTCCGGTGCAACACGAGCCTATGGAGCAGTCAAGAAGATGCTTACCGAAACCTTCACCAATCCATTGGAAACTCAGATGGAGCTCGAGGCTCGTGCGATTGCCAAAATGGCGCAAACGCCTGACGGCCGTGAGGGCATCGACGCATTTGTCGGGAAACGCAAACCAAACTTCACCGGACGTTAAAGAAGTGACATTGTGATTTCCACGATGGAACACCCAAAGAAAAAAATCGAGGTTTTGGGCTACACCATGGCCTATGTCGAAATTGGCGAGGGCGACCCCATCGTCTTCCTGCATGGAAATCCTACCTCGTCTTATCTCTGGCGCAATATAATGCCGCATTTGGCAAAATCAAGTCGGTGTATCGCACCGGATCTCATTGGCATGGGGGATTCGGACAAACTTTCCGAGAGTGGCCCAGATCGATATCGATTCCTGGAGCATCGATGCTACTTGGACGAATTTTTGAAGATGCTAGGAATATCCGAGAATGTGATCTTAGTGACCCATGATTGGGGCTCTGCGCTGGGACTCGATTGGGCGAGGCGGTACCCGGACGCGATTCGCGGCATTGCCTATATGGAAGGAATCGTCCGCCCAGTGACCTGGGAAGAATGGAACCCGGACGCAAGGCCCCTGTTCGAAGGATTTCGATCGCCGGCAGGCGAAACGATGGTCCTGGAAAAGAACATCTTCGTTGAGCGGGTTTTGCCCGGATCGGTTATGCGCAACATGACTGAGACGGAGATGAGGATCTACCGTAAGCCATTCTCCCGGCCTGGTGAAGATAGGCGACCAACCTTGACGTGGCCACGCGAGATTCCGATCAGTGGCGAGCCAGCTGATGTGGTTTCTATCGTTCAGGATTATGCGGATTGGATGGCGGAAAACGATCTGCCAAAGCTTTTTGTGAATGCCGACCCGGGTGCAATATTAATTGGCAAGCAACGGGAATTTTGCCGCGGATGGAAGAATCAACAGGAAGTAACAGTCGCCGGTGTCCATTTTATTCAAGAGGATTCGCCAGACGAAATAGGATTGGCTATCTCAGCATGGCACCAAAAAATTCATTGAGCCCAATAAAATTAAAACCGTCTAGCCCCCTCCCGAATAACAATAGTGGCCTGGGTGGTTTGTTCTTGTGTACAATGAAACAGACCAACCAGAAGCAGGAAGGACCGGAGTCTCTATAAAGAAGCGCTAAATATGGAACTGGCCAAATTGTGTTTCATCGCGTTTTCCCTTACGAGGCGTCATATTTGATGTGCACCCAGTTCGTGCCAACACTAAGGAATGAAAAAATGCCCGAGAAAATCATCGAGAACGAAGATGAGCTGAGAAGACACATGGGATATCCCGAAGGCCGGGCGGCCATCAAGGAAATGCCCCGGCTCGACAAGCACGCGCGCCACTTTATCTCTCTTTGTCCCTTCCTCGTCATGGCCACCGCCACCAAAACCGGGGCCGACGCCTCGCCCAAGGGTGACCTGCCCGGATTCGTGAAAATCCTCGACGATAACACCCTATTCATTCCGGATCGTGTCGGCAACAACCGCGTGGACACGTTCCGTAACTTGCTCATCAATCCCCACGTTGGAATTTTTTTCCTCGTGCCCGGAATAAACGAAACCCTCAGGATCAATGGCCGTGCGCGCATCACCACCGACAAGGCCCTACTCGCTCCCTGTGCGATAAACGACCGGGCACCGAAACAGGGCACGATCGTAGAGATCGATGAGGTCTACATGCACTGTGCTAAGTCCATGATCCGCTCAAAACTCTGGGAAGCGGACCGCCATATCGACCGGAAATCTTTTCCCAGCATCGGTGAAATATACGCCGATCAGCTCGGCGGTGATCTCAATCCCGCCGAGATTGATCGCCAAACTGCCAAGAAGCACAAGGAGCATCTCTATTAGCCTGTTCCTGGCGACTTGTTCCCAATGCCTTTTCTCCAGAACCCTTTCTGGGGCATACCAACAGGTAAGATCCTATTTTTTCGGCATCCGAACCACTACCCCTCAAATCATTCTCTAATTATTTTTTAGAAACGGTTTCACCTCCAGCGTCCGCACTGCCCGGACCATCGAAGTGGGAATGCAGGTAAGACGGTTCGGTTCATCGCCAGGGGATGAGTAGTCGCCCGCCAATACCACCTTGTCTTTTGAGGATTCAATCACCACTCCAACAGAGCGAACGATAGGCGCACTCTCAAGACTTCTGTGGTCGCAGTGATGGACAATTAATGGGGCGGAGAAAAATTCACCCGGAAGACGGCTTTATTGCCATGAACTTGATGCTGTCTACTTTCCCTTGCGTAAGAGCAAGGTCCTCTTTCGCGGGGGCAGGGCTGTACTCCTCGCCAGGGCAACGGGCCATTGCCTCCAACTCTTCGGGGGCGAGAGTGTGGCGCGCCATAACCTGAACCTCAGAAAAGCCCGCTTTCCTTACTGTTTGCCAATAACCCTCTTCAGGAATAGCCCCTCCCAGGCATCCCGCCCAAGTTGATTGGAGACGCGCCTGCACTTCAGCATCAATATTTTCTGCGAGGACAATGTCCGATATGGCAAGGTGTCCATCTGCTTTCAGGATACGAAAGGCGTCCCTGAACACAGCATCCTTGTCAGGGCACAAGTTAATGACACAGTTGGATATGATGACATCAGCGGACCTATCTGGAAGCTGCGAATTCTCCATCGCAGCCACGCGCAGGTCGATGTCTCTTCCCTCCATGCCCGCCTCAGCCACAGCCTGCTTTGCACGCTCGATCATCTGATATGTGAAATCGATTCCGACAACTCTACCTTGTGGGCCGGCCTTGTGAGCAGCCAGGATGACGTCTATTCCTCCTCCACAACCGAAATCCACAACCACGTCACCTGGGGCAAGGCTCGCAAAACCAGTAGGGTTGCCACAACCACGAGAAAGATTGAGCGCAAGCTCTGGCAGCGACGCAAGCTCGCCCTGTCCATAAAGCTCCTGACCAACCGCAAAACCCAAACTGGACTGTTGTGTACTGGGTCAGCAAGGCTCCTTATAACCGCCTTTCTCGGCGAATTTGCCATAGCGACTCTTGATCACCTGTTCTATATCTTTGGTCTTCATTTTTCTCGCCTCATTTCTGATTAGACCAAAAATTCCCAAGTAATCCTTCAATGAGCCAGTCCTACCAAGAAAGAATCTCGGGCCGAATCCCAAAATGGCCGCCGCGTCGCCGAGAGTGCAGAGCTGGCTCCAAAGATAAATGCGATCGAGAGGAACCAAGAAAAGAGCCGCATCGAGATCCTTCGACCTGAGTGAGAATTCATTGGGTATAATTATGCAGAATGTTGGAGCCGCGATAAACCGGCACCCTAGCTATCGAGATATCAAGGCCCATCCTATATACTCAGGTAATATTCCAAGTCATCAAGAACCAGACTTTCCCGCGACCTCTTGCGGAAGAACACACCGTACGGAAGAAGAACCGTATCTGCCGAAAACACCTCGGAACCATAACCATACTAACCCTTGCCGTCCTGCTGTTGACCCCCACAGAGGGCTGGAGTCTGCTCCCTTGTCCGGGCGCGGCCCTCCACGGATTGGACGGTCCGCCCAAGGCGTTTCATCTCATCGGAGAGCCTGGAATAACGACATCCGTTGCGAAGTCCCCGCTCACGGAATACCAGGCACTTTCGATAAGCCCCCAAGGAAGGCTCATGATCCTACCATACGTCTGGTTTGCGCTGTTCGCCATGCTGTTCTACGGCGTGGTGGATTTCACCTACGGCCACGCCACCCGGCAAGGCGTCACACCGGCGGCCGGAATATGGGTCTGGATGGAGGGCACCTACGCATGGACGCCGCCCGTCTTTCTCGGCATTGCGGCGGGGGTCTTCGCCTTCATCGGACTCTGGTCCTTCATGAAAAGCCTTCAGATTGGCGAGACGAGCGTGAGCACCCCCATCTACCGGAACAGTTTCGTCATCACGGCGCTCACCCCAATCATTTTCTCGGCAAGCCGATGACCATCCGAAAGGGGATGAGCGATAACCTTTTCCAGTTTCGCACCAACACCAACATTAATATCAATATCAATAAAGGAAACAGCGGCGATCCCATCGTGAACGATAAGGGGGAACTTGTGGGCTTTTCGGTCCGGTAGAGGCCGAAATTTTGCTTCGGCACAATGGTACTTGCGTTGGAAAAAGTTTGCCCGTAGGCCAAATGGCAAGTGTCGAAGAATGCTCACGTCATTAGCAATTTCAAGAAGGTTTTTTAAAGTTTTTCGTCAAATCGGGTTGCTTGCTAATGAAGATTAGCTACAGTAGCTTTTTTGTTGAGACAGGTACTATTACCAGGGATTGGTTACAGTGAGTTTTTCTGTATTGCGACAATCGTGGGCTCTCACGTGAACTATGATGACCCAAACAACACCCCGAATGAACACTTCTCGTTCGGCTTTTGTTCTGTCAGGATCTCGGAAAGGCACTAGACTGATTTGAGCCTTGAGATTCGCTTGGGGGAAAAGGAAATGAAAAACGAAGATCTCGCTAGAGAAGCCAAGAGTTTGGTCTCAGAAGATCGGCTCTCAAGCGATCTCGAAGCCCTTTGCCAATGGGAGCGATTCTCGGGAACAGAGGGAGAGTGGGAGGCGGCGCGCTTTATTCAAAGGCGGCTTGGGGAGGATGGTATCCCGGTTACCCTACACAAATTCGAATCCTACATCAGCCTCCCCCAGAAGGCGGAACTCGAAGAGCTCCAACCCGAGAAAAAAACGATCCCGTGCATCACCCACAGCTTCGGGGGTTCAACCGACTCCTCGGGCGTGGAGGGGGAAGCCGTCCTAGTCGACAAAGAAGGCAACTCGGAAAGGCCACTGGAAAAAAAAGTGGCATTCGTCGACGGAATGATGTCTCCCGGTAGCTTCTCTAAAAAGCTAGAGCTGCAGGGAGCCATCGCGCAAGTTTATGCGAACATTGGTGATATCCTCCACGATTACATCGTGTCGGACGTCTGGGGTACCCCCACTCCCGAAACTGCGAAACACCTGCCTCGAACACCATTGGTCTCCATTACCCGGAGCGCCGCCAACCCTCTCATCAATTCGATACGGCAGGGAAGGAATGTCCGACTTCGGCTCCGGACCCAGGTCGATACGCGATGGCGCCCCGTCGAAATGCCCGAGGCGGTAGTACGCGCCGAGGGAGAGAGGTCGGAATCCGACGACACGCGCGAGTTCGTCCTGATACATGGGCACCTGGATTCCTGGTATACGGGTGCAATGGACAATGCTTCGGGAGATGTCCTTATCATGGAGCTTGCGCGCATATTTCATAAACTTCGAGCGCGCTTACGCCGAGATGTTCGCTTTGCCTTTTGGATCGGCCACTCTCATGGGCGGTATTCCGGCTCAACATGGTACGCCGACCAGTTTTGGGAACTTCTCAAGGAAGGATGCGTTGCTAACCTAAACGTTGATCAAGTGGGTTTCCGGGACAGCCACATCTTTCGCACAGTCGCAACGGCCGACATCGCAAAGTGGGTACTGGATTCCATCCGTACCGAAGCCAGCCAAGACGTTCCGCCGCTTCCGGTTGTCCGATACAGCGATATGTCCTTCTGGGGACTTGGCATTCCCTCGTTCTCGCTTCGCACCATTCTCCTCCCGGAATCTAAGGACTGGCCTCCACACAGGCCCGAGGACGGGCTTGCCTGGTACTTACATACCCCGGAGGACACACCAGACAAGATCGACAGGAAGCTACTGGCCGAACATGTAGGTGTCCATGCGGCCGCCGTCTCCGATCTGCTCAGCTGCCCATTCCTCCCGCTAAATCCCGTGGCGCTGGGGGAAAAAATCCTTTCGGAATTAGAAGACATTGGGGGCGAGGGAGGTAGCGACCTCTACTTGGGACCCCCGATGGAAGCAGCGGCCCGGTTCCTCTCTGTTGCAAAAGTGCTTCAAGATCGAATTACAGCGGGCGGGGACATCGATGCAGCCCAAACCAAAATCGTTAATCGCTCCCTTCTATGGATCAGCCAAAGGCTTAACTGCGTATCGCTCACCGTCGCGGGGCCCTACCATCAAGACCCTGCTGTGATGACTGCCCTGCCTTTACTCCCGGCTCTGCAACCGGCACGTAATCTAGGAAATGAAGAAGAACCAGGGTTTCTCCACGCCTTGCTTCTTCGGGAACGCAATCGTCTGGTGGACGCGCTCCGAGAGGCCGAAGATATCGCGAAGAGGACAGTCTCCCTAATTGCTTAGCCACAGATCTTCTACGGGTCGGCCCTTCAGGCCGTACAATACGTTGAGTTACCGGCCTCCGGCGCTTAAAACGAAAGTTCAGTTTAAGGGAACATTCAAGAGATACGGCCCTTATGTCGTTATGATTGAAGTCAAATACCGGAAATCGGTGGCACTGTATAATCCTTGCATCATTTTATAAAATGGAAAGGAAAAACCATGCCAAAAATGGCAATAAATATCTTCTTAGGCACCGCAATAATTTTTATGTCCTCCTTAGGTTTGCCAAAATACGGGATGGCCGATCACTGGGTTGGACACAAGCTCTACAAAAAGGCCAAGAAAACAGTCAAGAAGGCCGCCAAGAGTTTTGAGAAAGGCTTCAAGAAGACCGATAAGGAGCTAGGGATATCTCGTAACTTGAAGAAGGTCGATAAGAAGCTAGGGATATCCCGAAATCTGAAGAAAGCCGATAAGGAGCTAGGGATATCTCGTAACTTGAAGAAGACCGCCAAGAGTTTCAAGAAAGGCTTCAAGAAGACCGATAAGGAGCTAGGGATATCCCGTAACTTGAAGAAGGCCGCCAAGAGTTTCAAGAAAGGCTTCAAGAAGACCGATAAGGAGCTAGGGATATCTCGTAACTTGAAGAAGGCCGCCAAGAGTTTCAAGAAAGGCTTCAAGAAGACCGATAAGGAGCTAGGGATATCTCGTAACTTGAAGAAGGTCGATAAGAAGCTAGGGATATCCCGAAATCTGAAGAAGGCCGCTAAGAATTTAGAAGAGTTGCAAGAAAAGGCGAAGAGTATCCTGAATGTAAAATGAAAAGCTTGAAAGATTGAAAATGCAATTTTTCTGACTATGCCACCAAAAAGAGGAGGAAGACCTCTCGCTGTGGGCTGAACCGCTCCTGTAAAGCGTATGAGGCTAAGCACTACAATATCTCTGAGAAGATAGGTTGCTAGGCAACATCACTGGGATAGATAGAACACAGGAGCTAACAAACAGTCCTCCCCGACAGATACCGAGGAGGGCTGTTTGATTTTAGGGATGAACCCTTACCATGATGTTTCGCTAACTCGTGTTAATTTGCCATTACTCCCACTCAGAATTATTTTGCTTGTCCCGCTGGAGTTATAGAGATGCAACCTGCCAATTGAACCGTAGAGCACCAGGCGAGTTGCCCCTCTGGAGTTTGCGAGCTTGAGGGTCTTAGCCGTAATGTATCAAGCATCTTGGTATCGTTAATTGCATTGACTGATTGAACCCTCTGGACGTAGTGTCCACTAACCTAGATTCTATTTCAGTGTGTCGAATTTTCACCGCTTTCTTTTTGGCAGCAAGTATTTGCTGCACTTTGGGTAGGTGTATGCTCCGACGACATCTGAGACCCCTGAGGAGTCAACGATAGCCGCAATTTGTGCGGCCATACGAGCCATATCTTCTGCGGTGACAACATTTTGGGCCGTTTTAGCTGCAGTGGCCGTTTTTAAATAAGGGCGGGCCGTATCGTAAGCCTTTTTCCCTTTTTTGTAGGCTTTTTCAGCTTTTTGTAGGGTTTTGCTACCTTTCTTTGCCTTTTGAAAAGCCGCTTTCATTTGGGCGTACTTTTTTTTCAGCTTCGCCAGCTTCGATGCACTCTGAGGGGCCTTTGCCGCTGCAGTTGCTCCAGAAGAACCCCCAAGGGTCACCACTGTTAGAGCCAATTGTCCGACGGATGAGACTTGATTAAAGATGATTTTTCCACAAATCCCTTTTGTCTTGGATGCACCCATGCCGCAATGCACCCAACCTGATGGGGGGCCTCCCCAACACACGGGCCCCACTCCTTTGTAGCCAGCCCTGCATCTTTTGTAGCACAACCCAGCATCCCTTTGTTTCCCCCTCGGACAATTTGCCTTACGAATTTTGCCTAGTTGGATACGTTTCGCGCAAGATAAGTCTATACCCGGTTTAAGCCCAAGAGCACGACAATCTGGTTTATTAGGCCTGCATATACAACAGCCAAATCTTTTGAACCCCGCCCTACATTTTGGGTAAAACAACAACCCAGTCTTTTCGCAATTCCCACGCTTACGCTTGCATTTTTTCCTAGAAATGTACCCTCCACCTCGTCCATACTCCGCCTTTCGGCAAAACAAACCTTGATCTTTCAACCCACTCGGACACGTTGAATGACAATCAACCCCGGCGCGTTTCATTCCTGCAAGGCACTTTGAGTAGCAAAGGAGACCCCGCTTCTCAGTACCAGCGGGGCAACTCAGAGGAACTGATCCTACCCCTCTCCCATAGGAGTTTTTCCAACAAAATTCTGCTCCGGAAGCTGCATTAGAAACTGAACTCGAAAATAAAAACATCGTTGCAATAATCAACGAAAATAAAACTAGTGTCGTACGCCATTCATTCCTTTGTGGATTTATAAACATACAACTTTCCCTTTCTGTTTGAGAACCAATCTCTCGTGGCCATTAATCAGTGGCAGGTGCGTTTGTAAAGAAAAGTTTACATTGTGTCAGGCTGATTTTTCCATATGCCTTGTAGCCGTCCCCTCTGTATTCAATGTTCCACTTATACCCCGCGTATTTGGACGCGGCCGTTGCTCCGCCCCGGCAGAACAAACGCGGCGAAGAACAGGCCTGTGACGGGGCTTCTAACGAACAACCGCTTCATGCTGAATCTCCCCTTGATGAAGATAGACTTACTTCAACACTGGCCATAGTCAGGTGGAGTTATTGGCTAAATTGTACAGTACGAGGCTGGGCAATTCAAAAGGAGGAGGTGTTTGGGGATGGGGCCTTCTTGTGGAGGGTGATGTCCCAGAGAAACAGAAACCCCTTCCCGACGGATGCAGAGGAGGGCTGTTTGTTTCTGGAGAACGTTCATTCACCACCACCTTATGCGAATGTCTATTGGGTATGCAAATTATGGCACTGCCCGAGGATGCGCTAATGCGTATGCGACTTAGGACTATAATTACTCTTTTCAACATGGATCAGTTTTGAGGGGGTAGGTCATCCGCCCGGAGGCCGCTCAAAAACTCCGCGATCCGGGCCGCTATCCCGACGTGCATGGGGTACCTACGCCCGTTCCACATGTTGGACACCGGGAGTTTAGGTCCGCCGAACCCGCAGACAACCGCATCATCGAGACCAACCCGGGATTTGACCCCATCCACGGCCTGTAGGATAAAGGCCTGGTCTCTCTCATACTCCCCTCTCAGGACTCCGATACGCGTCGGGTGCGGAGAGCGTCATGAAAACTACATCGGAAGCGGTCGTGATCGGCGGCGGTGTCATTGGCTGCAGCATCGCTTACCAACTCACTAAAATAGGCATGAAGGACATCATCCTCCTGGAGAAGGATGCCATCGGCTATGGTTCGAGCGGCCGCTCCTCCGCCGTCGTGCGGAACCACTACTCGAACCGGCCGACCACGGAGATAGCGTGGAAAGCGTTGCAAATGCTTGAAACCTTCGACGAAGGAACGGGAGAGAACTCTGGCTTCGTGAACACGGGGTACATCATCAGCGTCCCCGAGGACAAGGAGGAGGGTTTCGAACACAACCTCAAAATTGCCCAAAATGTAGGCGTGGAGACCTGGGAGATCACTCCACAAGAGGCCCGCGAACTCCACCCTTTGTTGAATACCGAGGGTATTACGCGCGCCGCCTATGAGAGGCGCTCGGGCTACGCTGACCCCCACGGCCTCACTCAGTCGTTCGCCAACCTAGCCAAGCGGGGCGGCTGCGAGATCAAGCAGGGGACCAAGGTGACCCGGGTACGGCACGAAGGGGGAAACATTCTCGGGGTGGACACCGACAAGGGCGCAGTAGATTCACCGGTCGTGATCGATGCCGCGGGCCCCTGGAGCCGGAGCATCGCCGAACAGGTGGGTCTCCAGCTCCCCCTGCGCCTCACCCGTCAGCAGATCGTCCACTTTCAGGCCAACTTCGACTACGGCAACGAGTATCCCGTGGTGAAGGACGCTGTCCTGCAAATTTACTTCCGGGCCGGAGGAAACAACATCGCCCTGTGCGGAAGCGGGGTGGACAATCCCGCCCCCGTCGATCCGGACAGTTACAAGGAAACGGCGGACACGGATTTCACCGAGAAGATTTCAGGGTTGCTCGCAAAGCGCATGCCACGGTTCGCGGACGCTGGGGTGCATCACACCCTTGCCGGCCTCTACACGGTCTCCCCCGACTGGAATCCCATCCTCGACCGCTCCGACGAGGTGGAAGGCTTCTACTACGCTGTTGGGTTTAGCGGACACGGATTCAAGCTCAGTCCCATGGTGGGCCTGCTGATGGCCGAACTCATCGCAGAAGGCGGATTCAAGACCATGGACGCCTCTCCCTTCGGCCTGAGACGCTTCCGCGAGGGCAAGAGCTTCTCCCAGAGCTACGGCGACTGCTCTACCGCCTGAGACGAGAGAGAACGCCCGTGCCATTCGGCCTCAACGAAAATTTGACCGCGCGCGTCCTCTTGGACCAAGCGTTCCGCTGTGTGGAGTCCTCCGTGCGGGTTCGCATCGGCGCACAGTTTCCCGAGCTCTACGCCGTCAACAGCGTGCGCGACCGCGGCATGGTCCTGGCCCGCAATCCCGGATATGAGAGCGGACCCCTCCTGCACGAGTGGATCGCCTTCGGCTTCACGGGAAGGGCGGACTTCTGGGACCTCCACCTCGGAACCGTGGTGGACGAGACGACCGACGGAGCCCTCTTCCAGGTGGGGGCTCACTCCGGCATCTCCAACTGGGATGAGACAGGTCCCCTCATGCAGGCGGTGGATTGGAAGAAAGAAACCGGGGTTGAGCTCATCTACCGGGACATGAGCCGCATGGTGGAGCACCAATTCAACACCGCGCCGCGCCTCTTCGAGGTGGGTCGAATCGGCGCACACATCCAGGCCATCGCTGACGACGTCTGTGCCCTCTACACCGTCTTCTCCCGAGAAGTGGCAGAGAAACTCGGCTGAACGTCCTCTCCACTGACAGGCGAGAGGAATGATTAACTCTTTAAAATGGAACTCAAAAGGAACATAGTCGGTGGGGAAATTTACATTTTACTTGGGAATTCCAGGTTAGGTTCAATTAGTCGTGGTCCGGGGAAGGTATTCTCGAAGGATAAGTCTTTTTCTGGGACTAGACAGGATGTTCTTACGGGCCTGGAAATCCATAGGCAAATGGGTCGTCTGGATCGAGGACAAAAGTGTGCAGGCCCGTAATGAATGCTCTTCCCTTGATCTCAGGAAGGATAGCGGGATATTCTTGAACTTGCGTTTCTCCAATTATCTGACCCTCAAACATGCCTCCCGCAATTCCCTCTACGCAGAGAATTTCCCCTGGATTTAGCTTTCCTTGTACCCGTTGGAGAGCCAACAGAGCACTTGTCGCCGTCCCGCCAGGAGAGCGGTCAAATTGCCCAGCACCAAAAACGTTCACATTGCGGAGGTGTACTTCCGGTCGATCTCCAGGCTCAAAGAAGGAAACGACACCTACACCGCTAATGTCCTTTTCTTGTGGGTGAGTAATACTGACCGTACGGTTGATCGCCTCCCGGATGGCAATTCCCTTGCTTATCAATTCTCCGACATTTGGGAGCGAGACGCTGAGATCCAAGGACCGCGCATCCACAAAGGCAAAAAAATTCCCTCCATATGCTATGTCTGCGACGATTTTGCGGTGATAGCCCTGGAGTTCCACTTGAATCGACTGGGCTGCAACGAACGATGGCACATTACGGAGTCTTACTCCTAGAATTTTTTCTCCCTCCGACTCAACTCGTGTTTGTACCAATCCTGCTGTGGTCTCGAAGACCACAGGCGTCTCAGGAGAAGGAAAAGGCATTAGGCCCGTCTCAAGCACTGCCGTCGTCACGCCGATTGTGGCATGGCCGCACATTTCGAGTGCCCCTCCTCCGTCGAAGAAAAATAGTCCGAAGTCAGCCTCCGAATGTTCAGGGGGTGTGAGGAAGGCGCCGAACATGTCGCTGTGCCCTCGAGGCTCCCGAAGAAGGGCCTCACGCAGATTGTCGAATCGCAAGAAAAAGTCTTTGCGCTTCTCACGAATCGTACTGCCACGCAAAGGCGGGAATCCAGCCGTCACAATCCGAGTAGGTTCCCCTGCGGTATGCGTATCTACAGTGGTCAAGATATGCCTTGCCCGCATGACTAGTGTTTTTCCTCCCCCGCCTCTCTTTGCAGAGCAAGGCGATCGTTCGATCAAGTAAAATTTTGGTGGACCGCCAGGAGAACCGGCTTGTCCAATTTTCCTATCCGCCTAATTTTCGAATCCCACTCCAAAGACATTTTTATCAGGGCATCCTCGGCAAAGCGTTCTAAGCGATAGCCGTGGATGTCGATTTCTGGGAGGTACCCGTCATGATCAATTCGGCCATCATCTCCCCCACCACCGGGCCCAGTTTGAAGCCGTGTCCGCTCATGCCGGTGCAGACGTAGTAGCCCTCGGTCTCGGGGCAACGGTCCTTGATAGGCACCTAGTCTGGCGTGATGCAGAGAGGCAGCTCCGATAGAGGCGAGGATCCTCGACGTCGGGCCAGCGCTTCGTCATCCGTTCAACCACGCCGAGAAAGAATTCTGAGTCTTCATTCGTGTTATAGTAGCCCGGGTCGACGTATTCGGGTGATATGTTGTCCCAGACAATAAAGCCAGGTGGGGCAATCGTAGACGACCTCGTTCTGCTCTCCATTCTTGCCAACAGCCTCGAAGACGGTCTCCTGCTCCTGACTACGCGGGCATCCAAATAATTCCTAAGTTCTGGGTTTCCGCCGTAGCCGGGTAGGCCAATTACTATGTCAACGGAATCGAACCGCTCAATGCTTTGGCCCAAGACGCCTCGCACATCCATGAAGCGATAGTCCTTGCTTGCCCCAATCGCAATCATTATTGACGGAGTCAATTAGAATGGGGAGGGAGCCATATGAACCATCAACCCTGCACTAGCGCCTGAAGCAGGAAAAAAGTTCACATAGATGCGTCCCAGGACTCCTCGAATACACGCAGCCAATTTTCCCCGAGTAGACCTCGAATAGTCTGCTCACTGTGACCTCGGACTAGCATCCCAATAGTGACGTTTGGAAGTTTAGCCACAGTCTCCAACCCCTTACAAAACGGGGCACGAAACCACTCTTCCAAGGTACCATGTACGTCCGGCCGCCGGATTCGCCACAGCCTGGACATGGGAAGTATTTGTCCTCTCTCAACAAATCCTTCGATATAGTCCAGCCCCAAACCCACGGCATCCGGACCATTTCGCCTAATGACGTATTCAATGTGATCCAAATAATGGCCCAGCGCTGGGGGCTCTTTTCGGCAGACGAAAATAGGAAGCGGTGTAAAGCCGACAACCGAATCTCTCTTCTTTAAGGCATCAAGTGCTTCGTCGTTCTTGTTTCGCATGGTGTCACATATGGCACGAACATTTGAATGTGTAATAACCGGCGTTTTCTTACTCATACTTAGTGCGTCGAGTGTCGTTTGGTCACCGCAGTGCCCTGTATCCACCGTCACGCCAATCCGGTTCATCTCGTACATAAGGTCCAGTCCGCCAAAGGTCAGGCCCCGATTCGTTCGCTCTCCACAACCGTCGCCGATCATGTTCCCGCCGGTGTAGGTGAGTTGAAGGCAACGGAGGCCTACCGAGCGAAAAGCCCGAAGCTTCCACAAGTCCTCACCTATGGGTTTTGAATCTTGAAAACCGATGACCACTGCGATTTTGTTTTCTTTTTTCGCCCTTCGAATTGTGTCAATGTCTTCGGCCAGCACTGCGCGCCCGGGCATCGACGCGACTTTCTCTCGAATATCGTCAATCTTAATCATTGCGCTCTCAAAGGTATCTTCGATAGCAGTCGTAATGATTGTTGCATTAACACCACCGGCCATAACCCGCTCAAAGTACTCACCCTCGAGGATGTATGGAAAAGAAACAGCGTCGAACACGAGGCAATCGCGGTGCAGTTCAAGCCCCTGCTTGACGGTCGCCATATCAGCACCTGTCAGGCGCATGGCCTCGTCGATGTCATGACGCTTAATTGCAACGTCGGTAACAGAGTCAGACTCCATCACAGTTCATCCCCCTCCGTGTCTCCCTCGGAGCTTTTTTGCTTCCTAAAATAAAAAAATTAACGACCTCTCAACGTTAACAAGAAATTACAAAGATAGGGTGTCCGTACAATTGTATATCATTATGGCCCCATATGTACTGCGAGCAGGCACGAAAACAGGCACAGTTTTTGACCGCGGTTTTATCCCTCGTCCAGAAAGATTTCTGGGCGGGGGCCTTTAAGCAATGGCCCTGCCCTGTTTTTCTTGGCAACAAATAGATCGTCGTACACAGGGCCTATGTGTGGGCCGTTTTGCCCCTGATCCGCTCCGAGCAGGGAAAATGAAACAATTAAGTGCATTTATATGGGGCCCGAAGAATAGCAGCGCATTAGCCGGATCTATGAAATCCTAGGGTGGTGCCAGGAAGATTCCAAGGTCGCGGCCCATATCGCAGTCTGGGTCAGGCCGAAAGAGAAAACCCTACCCCCAAGCACCTCCTCTTAGATTTTCCTTTTGCGTTGTCCAATCTCCTATTGTACAATTTGTCTAATGACTTTATCTGACTATGGCCAGTGTTGAGACAAGCTATTTCTAAATCCCCTCCCGGATCGGGCAGTCACACCGAAAGAGTACCGAAAATCCTCTCTTTCAATATGGACCGGTTTGGAGGGGGAAGATCAGGATTTTTTAAAATTTCATGGTATCTATTACCTAGAATAGCTGCAGCATTTAAGTTCGATTGCAGCTTTTTTCCCGGGTGGCTTCTAAATGCTATTTCTCAAAAGGAGGTTCTAGAATGAAAAGATTGTTCGTTTCGGTGATGGTGATTGGAGGCTTCACTCTGGTCGGCATGCAGGCTGCCGAATCGGCCCCTATGGGCAGCGGTAAGGTGCGCCCCGACAACCGGCTGAGGCGCTGCGATAAAATTCGAAACCCGGAGAAAAGAGCAGAGTGCAGGGCTAAGGCCAGGACACGCCTGGAACGGGAACGTAGGGGCGGGGGCGGGCGGATGAAGGCCGACCGCGCTAGGAACCGCTGCACTAATTTGTTTGAAAATTTAGAGGAAAGAGCAGCGTGTTGCGCAAAAATAAGACCGGCCTCGCGTTTGAGCCCGAAGAAAAAAAAGTGCAGACCTATTGCTCCCCGCGCGAAAGCGAAAGTGGCGCGCACGCGCTGCGATAAAATTCGAAACCCGGAGAAAAGAGCAGAGTGCAGGGCTAAGGCCAAGACACGCCTGGAACGGGAACGTAGGGGCGGGGGCGGGCGGATGAAGGCCCAGCGCGCTAGGATGCGCTGCAGTAAAATGTTTGAAAATTTGGAGGAAAGAGCAGCGTGTTGCGCAAAAATAAGACCGGCCTCGCGTTTGGGCCGGAAGAAGAAATTGTGCAAGCCTATTGCTCCCCGCGCGAAGGCGAATTGATCCCGGGCTCGGATATGCGGAAGGATAATATCCAAAAGGCTAAGGGGTCGTTACTTCCGTAGGTTGGGGCGCTGCGATAAAATTCGAAACCCGGAGAAAAGAGCAAAGTGCAGGGCTAGGGTCGGGGCACGCATGAAAGAGATGATCGAACGGGATGCGGCAAGGCGTGCCCGCCGTAAGGTGAAGAAAAGAAACTGACCTTGAAACAGCGTGCGGCGAGGCGTGACCGCGATAGGCTCTGCGGGAGAATTCGCAATCCGAAGGAAAAAGCAAGGATACGGGTATCGTTTCCATCGGGAGAATCTTGTTCTGAAAAAATAATCGCACGGGACGCGAACAATGATGTCGCAATCATTGAACTTAAAGGAATGAGTCCTCGTGAAGGCGGGTTTCATGTGGATAGGGATTTGAGGGTGCCTACCAATTAGCATACCCAAAATGAAGGTAGGAAATTGAACCGATAGCCTGACACCCCTCCTCGGCGTCCGTCGGGGAGGGTTTCTGTTTCTCATTCACCCAGATAGGGTTTCTTCTCCAGCGTCCGCACCGCCCATACCATCGAAATGGGAATGCGCCTGAGGCGGTTCAGCTCATCGCCAGGCGCTGAGTAGTCGCCAGCCAGAACCACCTTGTCTTTTGAGGATTCAATCACCACTCTAACAGAGCCTCTAAAAAGCGGTCTTAAGATAGAACCCCAAAATCGGTTGGCATGTAAACATCCGATTCTTAGGCAAGGAGTAGAAGTCTACATGTTGCCCGATTTTGGGATCTTTGTCTTAAAACCTCTTTTTTCTCTGAACCGCGGACGGAGTTTCATCCTTCCCTTCGCGACGAGGAATCCGATGATCCCCCGGGGGGCGAATAGCAGGATCAAAACGATGAGTATTCCCGAAATGAATTGGTGGAAGTGCGGAAAGTTGGCCCAGGTCAGCTCGGAGATGAGATAGAGGATGACCGCTCCGATGACCGGGCCGAGCGGGGTCCCGCGCCCGCCGAGGATGCACATGAGCACCATCTGGATGCTGAACAGGATGTCGAAAACGGTCTCGGGATCGATGTAGGAGATATACCAGGCGTACATTGCACCGGCGGCGCCCGGGAAAAAGGCGCTGAGCAGGAAGGCAAGCAGTTTGTAGCGGCTGGTGTCGGTCCCCAGGGTGTCGGCGGCAATCTCGTCCTCACGGATGGACAGCAGCCGGAGGCCGAACCGGCTCGAATCAAGCCAGAAGGTCACCCCGATGGCGGTGAGCGCCAGGGCGGCCATGCCGAAGTAGATCGGGATGATGTGGGCCACCAAGGGAAGGGAGATACCTTCGGCGCCTCCGGTGAAATCCTCGAAAATCGAGGCGAAGATGGACATCAGCTCGTTCAGTCCGAGCATAAAAATCGCAAAGTAGGGCCCCCGGAGGCGAAGGCAGAGAATCCCCACTGGAACGGCGAGGAACACCGCCAACGCGCCGCCAGCAATGGCGGCGGGCAGCCAGTGGAGTCCCGCACGGGATATCAGTAGGGCGCCGGTGTAGGCGCCGACACCGAAGAAGACAGCGTGTCCCAGGGAGACGTAGCCTGTGTAGCCGGAGATGAGGTTCCAGCCCGCGGACATCGCAATATACATGAAGATGAGAAGGCCCATCGAGACGAAGTAGGGCCCCACGGCAAAGGGATAGACGCAAAGCGTGGTGAGGATCGCCACGAGGAGGAGATATTTCCACATCGTGCTATTCAGTCCGCTTGCCCATGAGCCCCGCCGGCCGGAAGAGGAGCACGAGGAGCAGGATAACGAAGGTGATCGCGCCCCCGCCTTCGCCCGAGAGGTAGAGGCTCCCGATGCCCTCGGCCAGGCCTAAAAGGATCCCTCCCAGAATCGCGCCGATGGGGTGTCCCATCCCACCGAGTACGATCACCGTGAACGAGCGCATCAGGAAGGATTCGCCCATCTCGGGGTAGACCGCGAACATGATGCTGACTAGCGCTCCCGCGGTCGCGCCCATTGCGCTCGCCAGGCCGTAGGTGATGAGGTAGATGCGCTTGACGTAAATGCCGCAGGTCGAGGAGAGATCGCGGCTGTCGGCGGTGGCGCGGATGGCTTTTCCCAGGCGGGAAAATTTCAGGAACAGGTAGGTGACTAGCGTAAAACCTACCGCTAATGCCGCTCCGACCATGCGGGATTTGGGGAACACCAAGGGGCCGGCGATCCATGAGCCCGTGAAGAAGGGGATGGCCTTGTAGTCGGTCGTCCAGAGCCAGATGGCTAAATTCATGATGCAGATCGATATGCCGAAGGTCAGCAGGAGGGAGTTGGTCTCGATGTCCTCGACGATACGCTCGATGGTGAACTTTTCGATGAGCGTGCCCAGAACGAACATCGCCGGGGCGGAGACCACGACGGCGAGGAGCGGGTTCATGCCGAACAGGGTAAACATCCAGAAGCTCGTATAGGCCCCCAACATGAGCATCTCGCCGTGGGCGATGTTGATGACATGCATGACGCCGAAGATCAGGGTCAGACCCAGGGCGAGGAATGCATACACCGCGCCGATTAGGAGGCCGCTCACGACCGCCTGGGAAAGCATCACCCCCATTTCGCTCGAAATCATCGCCCACCCCAACTTCCCCGGAGCCCTGGCGCCGCTTGGCGGCGCCAGGGCTCCGGGCCGGA
>Ga0315336_1002172_pt1 | contig 31616 bp, 25 predicted proteins | sample ASW5metaG_FD_204512 | JGI IMG/M metagenome (GOLD analysis project Ga0315336, IMG submission 204512) | Ammonia-oxidizing marine archaeal communities from Monterey Bay, California, United States - ASW #5 | ecosystem: Environmental > Aquatic > Marine > Intertidal zone | place: USA: California...
TCGGCGACCACGGCAAAGCCGCGGCCGGCGTCACCCGCTCGGGCCGCCTCGATGGCGGCATTGAGCGCGAGCAGGTTGGTCTGGTCAGCGATCCCGCGGATCACCTCCAAGACCTTGCCGATGCGCCCGCTATCACCCTCCAGGCGGCGGATGACGTCTGCCGTGCTGGCGATCTCGTTGCTCATGTCGGTGATGGTGGCGATGGTGCCGCGCATCACCGCTTCGCCCTGTTGGGCGGAATGGTCGGCGGCGTCGGCGGCCTGCGCGGCTTCGGCGGCATGCCGCGAGACTTCCTGGGCGGTCGCGGACATCTCGTGCATCGCCGTGGCGACCTGATCGGTACGCGAGAACTGCTCGCGGGCGCCGTCGGCCATCAGCCTGGCGATGACGTTCAGCTCGCCGCTGGCACTGTCCAGATTCGAGGTGCTCTGCTGCAGGCGCGTGAAGGTATCGGCGAGGAAATCGCGCAACACGTTGGCGGCGGCGGCGAGGCGGCCCAGTTCGTCGCTGCGGCTGGCATCCACGCGGTCGGCGAACTTGCCCTGGCTGAGGCGCGCGATGTGCTCGATCAGGTTGCGTATCGGTTCGATGATCCGACGATTGACCAGCCACAGGCTGAACAGCGCCACTACCACACCGGCAAGGATCATGATGATCGGACCGAAGGATGCGGTGGTCTGTGCGTCGGCACGGATGGTCTCCGAGCGCTGCGCGGCGGCGTCGCCCAGCTGTTTGACCAGCTCGCTCAGCTGAGCGCTGGTCGCCCGGTCGATACCGGCTACCGCGGCGTCCCCGGCGAGCGGGTCGCTGTCGGCAGCGATGAAGGCATCCAGGCCCTTGCGATAGGCAACGCCGAGTGTGCGGTGCTCGCTGCGCAGACTTTCGATCTGCTTAGTCACTTCAGGCTCGTCGGCGGTCAGTACCAGCAGGTCGCCAAGAATCTTCTGCACCTTGGCTTCCTGGGCCTCGAACTGGCTCCAGTAGCGGTTGCGTGAGTCGGTCTGTTTGCCACGCAGCAATACGTTCTTCCATTCCTGGACCTGAACCTTGAACTCGAGGTTGGCCTCGTCGATCAGTTGCACTTCGGCCAACGGGCCGTCGAGCAGCGTCTGGAAGTGGTCGATGTTGTTGCTGAGCAGGCGAATGCAGGCGAGCGCGATGAGCAGCGTCAGCAGCAGGCTGCCGCCGATCAGCGCGAGGATCTGCGCGCGCAGGGATTTCTGGAGCATGGGCAAAGTCTCGGCATTTGAGAAAACGTAAATGAGCATCCCTGCCGTTGCCCAGCATCATCGGCCGGGGGACGTTTTTCTTGAGCTAGACGATGCGCAGATGGTTGTCCCAGAGCCCCGCCGGCAGGTCCAGCGGTGTGCTGGCGATACGTTCGCCACGGCAGTCGAACAGGCGGCAGCGGCCCTGCCCGGAGCTGACCACGAAGCCCTCGGCGACTGCCGCGACGCCCGCGCAATCGGGCACGTGGGCTGCCTGCCGCAGCTCGGTACTGTCCAGGTCCCAGATGAACACCTTGTTGCCGCGCGGCGCGGTGACGGCCAGCAACCGCAGTTCGTCGTGGATGGCGAGACTGGCGGTGTACTGGTTCATGATCTGCCGCTGTGCCTCGCCCAGCGGAAAGTGCTGGAAGGCCTGCCCTGGGCGCTTGATAGCCAGCAGTGGGATGCGGTCCATGGCATCCCCTTCGTACTGCTGGCCGCTGACCACGGTACCGTCGGCGGCGACGGCGAGGTGACGCACGCTGTTCATCTGCTCCGGCAGCTGTTCCTTGCTGACCAGCGTACCGTCGCGGCGTAGCAGCACCAGGCTCGGCTCCATCGCATCGAGATTCATCATCTCGCGACTGTCGGCTTCGGTGCGGATGCCGCCATTGGCGATGACCAGGGTTTCGTTGTCCGGCATCCACAGCAGCTGGTGCGGGCCGATGCCATGGGTCGCGTGCTCGCCGACGCGCACCAGCTGTCGGCCTTCCAGTCGATAGACGCCGAGCACGCCACGGCCGGCATCGGCGGTGTCGTTTTCGGTGGTGTAGAACCACTCACCGTCCTTGTGAAACACCCCGTGCCCGTAAAAGTGGCGGTCGGCCGACGAAGCCATGACCTGCAGCAGACGCCCGTCACGCGCATCGATCAGGTAGCTCTCGCGGCTCGGGCGACGGCCGACGAACACCGCCAAGGGCAGGTACGGGTGCGGGTAGACGTCATGGCAGCGCTCGGCGACCGGTGTGGCAAATACCTGGCTGCCGTCGAGGCGGTAGCCGACGGCGTAGTGTTGCCCGTCGGCGCCATCACGTGCGGAGAGCAAAACCTGTTGCCCGTCGTGACGCGTCAGTGACCAGCCAGCGATGCCGCTGGCGGCAAGCATGGCGCCGGTCAGGCCAAGCAGGGTGCGGCGTTTCATGATCAGTCCCCGTCGTGCGCGTTGAAGCCGATCTGTACGCCGAGGGCGCGCGCCAGCTCGAGCTGGTGCAGGCGATGCAGTTGGTCGATCCGCTGGTACAGCGCATCGAGCTGCGCCCGACTCTCCTCGTTGGCGAGCATTTTGCCGAACGGCTCGGGCATGGCTTTCAGTTGCTGCAGCAGGTCGGCGTAACCGGCGTCGATGCGCTTGGCCAGATCAGCCTGCTCAGCGCCGAGCAGCGCGCGCAGACCGTCCTGGTCGGCACCCAGCCAGAGGCTTTCGGCGCCTTTGACGGTGGCAGCGATATTGCTCAGGGTCGTGTCGCTGCGCCAGCCGTCGGCCTGGTACGGCTGCGGATGGCCCTTGGTCTGGCGGCCGAGCGGCGCGCCGAGCTTCTTCTTCAGGCCGTCGAGGGCCGTGACCTGAACCCGCAGCAGTTCGGCGATGGCTTCGCTCGGTTCGGCATAACGCTCGTTGGGAAATCTGCGCAGCTGATCGGCCATGCCGTCCTTGTCCTGCCATTGCTGCAGGACGCTGGCTGCAAGCTGCTGCTGGTGCTCGCCGATGGCTGTCAGCAAGGGGCAGTAGCGCGTCCTGGTGGTGGGGTCGGCGAGGTCGATGCTGCTGTCGAAAAGGACGTACTCGTAGGCGCTCAGGCCCTGCACCACGACGCTGGCGTTATCCAGATCGGCCTGGGTCAGCTCGGGCTTGGTCTTGAGCAGTGCCGTGACCTGGCGTGCAACGAGGTTCTTCTTGTCCGGCCAGAACTGGACCTGCCAGGCCAGATTGCCTTCGCCCATTGGGCCGATCAGCAGCGGTTGCAGGCCGGCCCAGGCGGTTTGCGCATGCACGAAGGCTGCATGCGCTTCGTCCAGGGTCTGGTTGTCGGCACAGAAGGCGATCGCGCTGGCCGCCAGGCGGCGGTCGGCTTCCGACCACTGTTTATAGGCTGGCAGCAATACACCATCAGCCAGGGTTTTGCTGGTCTCGGCCTGCGGGTCGGCGGGCGTGCAGGCGCTCAGCAACAAGGCGGTGAGCAGAGCGCCGCTGGCGATGCGCAGGGTGTTCGAACGGATCATGGTGTCCTCATCGGCAAGGCCGGTTGCAGCGCTTTCGCGCCGGGAAAGCATGGTGAATAGCATGGGCATTCAGAGCGACTCGAGGAAGCTCAGCAGCGCGGTACGTTCGTTCTGGTCGTAGCCGAGCACGATCTGGCGCGCCTTTTCGGCCTCGCCGCCGTGCCAGAGTATGGCTTCGAGCAGGTTGCGGGCGCGGCCGTCGTGCAGGAACTGGGTATGCCCGCTGACTGCCTGGGTCAGGCCAATGCCCCACAGCGGTGGCGTGCGCCATTCCCGGCCGTTGGCCTCGAACTCGGCGCGGTCATCCGCGAGGCCTTCGCCCATGTCATGCAGCAGCAGGTCGGTGTAGGGGCGAATCAGCTGATTGGCCAACTCCGGTTCCTCGGCGTCGGCAGCGGTGGTGAACTGTGGCACGTGGCAGCTCTGGCAGCCGGCGCGGTGAAATAGCGTCTTGCCGGCGAGTACCTGTGGGTCGTCGACGTTCCGTCGCGCAGGTACGCCGAGATTGCGGGTGTAGAACAGCACCTGGGCGAGGATGTCGTCGCTGACTTCCGGCTCGCCACCGTCCGGCATCGCGCGACACTCGGTCTGCCGGTCGGTGCAGCTGCTGCCACTGAGCAGACTGGTGGACAGGCCCATATCGTTGAAGAAGGCGTCGGCGTTCTGCTGGTTGAGGCTCGGCTGTCCGGCCTTCCAGCCGAAGCGGCCAATCACGGTCTGCCGGCTGGTCTGGTCGAAGACCCGGTTCGGGCGGCCGGAGATGCCGTCGCCGTTGCGGTCATCGGGGTCGGCATTGGCCAGCAGCGCTTCTTCGGGAATGGCTTCGAGCAGGCCCAGGCCGATCATCGGTGGCGCGATGCGCAGGGACATCCGGGTATCCGGATGCATGTCACCATAGGCTAGGTCGTTCAGTTCGATTTCCGGCCTGCGCAGCTCGACCTCGGTGCCATCGGCGAAGCGCACCTGCTCGGACGAATAGCGCAGCCGTACCTTGCCTTCCGGGGCGACGCCGGGAATCGCCATGTCCTGCAGCTGGCCGCCGTAGCTTGGCTCCGGTGCGATGCCACGTTCTCGGACGACTTCGGCATGCTCGGGCCCGGCTGGAATGGAAAGCCGTACCAGCATCGACACGGCGCTGGTCGCATCGGGTGCCGGCGGATGGCCGCGGCCGTCCTTGATATGGCAGTTCTGGCAGGCGTTGGTATTCAGCAGTGGGCCAAGACCATCGCGAGCGGTGGTGGATGCCGGGGCGATGACCCAGGGATTTCGGAAGAAGCTGTTGCCGACGCTGAAGTCGAGTCGACGCATCGGTGCCAGATTGGCCGAAGGCATGGAGTAGGCGTTCTGGTCGAACTTCATCACCGTGGTGCTGCCGCCGGAGAGCGCCTCACCAGGTTCGGGCTGGGAGAAAGTCGGTGTTTCAGCGTTATCGCAGGCGACCAGGGCCAGAGCCAGCAGCGGGAAGAGGCGGCGAAACAGCGGGCGCATCGAAAGTACCTGCGGGGCGGTGAATTAAGCCGCGCAATCTTAGCAGGCTAATCGTAACGGAATAAGAGGGATTTGCATTTGCGCGAGAGGAGCGCGCGCTCTGGGACCAGGCAGGGGTACAGCGAAAAGCCCGACACGGGCGCAACAGCTGCGCCCGTGTCGGCGCCGATCAGAACTCGTGATCGGCGGTGTCAGGGTTGAGGTCGCTGATGCCGAGGGCACCGGCGGCCTGCTCAATCGCGGCGGTCTGCTTGACTAGTGCGCCGATGGCATCGCGTACTTTCTGCTGGCCTTCGGTGTTGTCCGAGGCGATCAGCTGATCGAACGCTTCGCCGTTCTCAGCACTTTCCACCAGAACCTGCAGCTTGGCTTCGGTAGTTTCCAGGTCGGTCTTCAGCGTGCTGTCCACCTCCGGGCTGACGCCCTGAACCAGCGAGGCCAGGCTCGGGCCGGTCAGTGTGGTGCCGTCGACGCGCTTGTACTCGCCGAGATAGACGTTGCGAACGCCACGGGCATTGAAGAAGTGCGAGTTGTGGGTGTTGTCGCTGAAGCAGTCGTGCTCGTCTTCGGTGGAGTTGGCTTCCAGTGCGACTTTCATGCGCTCGCCAGCCAGTTCGCCGAGGGACAGGCTGCCCATGCCGAAGAACATCTTGCGCAGGCCGTTTTCCGCGGTATCGGCTTCGAGGCTGGCGCGGTAGTTCTCCGCATTCGGCTGCCACTGCTCGACCATTTCCTGCAGGTCGCTGACCAGCAATTCGGTCGCGACTTTCAGGTAGGTACGGCGGCGGTCGCAGTTGTCGCCGGTGCAGCCTTCGCCTTCTACGTAGTCGGTGTAGGGCCGCTCGCCGGCACCTGGGCCTGTGCCATTGAGGTCCTGGCCCCAGAGCAGGAACTCGATCGAGTGGTAGCCAGTGGCGACGTTCGCTTCGGAGCCAGCCAGTTCGTTGAGGCTGGCCAGCAGCTCGGCGTTGATTTCGCTGGTGTCGACCTTGTCTTCGCCAATCTGCAGTTCGCTGTTGGCGATGATATTGGCTGTGGCGCCCGGGTTGCCGAGGGCGTGCTGGTAGTCGCCCTCGATGTAATCGATCAGGCCCTCATCGAGCGGCCAGGCATTGAGCTGACCTTCCCAGTCATCCACCACGGCGTTGCCGAAGCGGAATACCTCGGTCTGCATGTAGGGAACGCGGGCCGCCAGCCAGGCCTGACGCGCGGCCTGCAGAGTCTCTTCGCTGGGGTTGGCGAGGAGGGCGTCGACAGCTTCCTGCAGTTTCAAGCCGGTGGCGTGGGCATCGCTGAATACCGCCAGCGCCAGATCGGCGTAGTGGCTGACGACTGCCTTGGCCGCTTTCTCATCGGGCGCCTGCGCCTTTTCGGCTGGCACGCTTTCGGTAGTGCTTTGCGGGGCAGCAGTCTGGTTCGCGGGGGTCTTGTCCTCACCGCAACCGGCGAGTGAGATGGCCACAGCGAGGAGGCTGGCGGTTGCCCAGATGGGGGTGCGTAGCATGTGCGGGTTCCTTTGCGTGCGAGTGAACGAAGCCGAGGGCTGCTCGGAAGCCGTCAATAATGCGAAAGATTTTCATTTTGTGCAAAGCCAATGCGTGCACAGGCTCTCTCTTCCGTTTCGGTGCAGCCGGTAGAATGCTGGCGTTCTGACGGCCTTTGTCCCTGGAGATGCTATGAGCCTGAGCGCGGTGGTTGTGCTGGTTGTGCTGTTTCTCGTCGCCGCTTACGCGGTGATTCTCTACAACGGGCTGGTGCGTCTGAAGCATGGCGTCGGCAAGGCCTGGGCCAATATCGACGTGCTGCTGCGTCAGCGCCATGAAGAGTTGCCCAAGCTGGTGGAGACCTGCCGGCAGTACATGCAGCATGAACGCAATACGCTGGAGCAGGTGATCAGTGCGCGCAATGCCGTGTCCAGCGCGCGGGAGCAGGGCGATGTGAGTGCGCTGGGGCAAGCCGAAACCGGTCTGCGTGCTGGCCTCGGGCGGCTGTTCGCGCTGGCCGAGAACTACCCCGAGCTCAAGGCCAACGAGAGTTTCTGCCATCTGCAGCAGCGCATCAGCGGACTGGAAAGCGGAATCGCCGATCGCCGTGAGCTGTACAACGAGGCGGTCAACCTGAACAACGTGCGCATCGAGCAATTCCCCGATGTACTGCTGGCGCGGACGTTCGGTTTCAAGGAGGCTGCCCTGCTGCAGTTCAGCGAGGCGGAGAAGGCCGACGTCGATCTCAAGGCGCTGTTCGGCTGAAATGCATCCGGGCCAGGGTTTCACACTCATTCTCGCCGCCGCGCTTTGCGTCGGCGGGGCGTGGATCTGCATCGGTCGCTGGTCGCGTGCCCGTCATTTGCTCGATACCCCGACTTCTCGCATTCGCTCGGCAGCCCAGGGGTATGTCGAGCTGGTTGGTGTGCTACGCGAGCTGATGGTGCCGCAACCGATGGCGCCGCTGACCGGCGAGCGCTGCCTGTGGTGGCGCTACCGTATCGAGGAGTACCGTTCCAACGGCAAGCGCAGCAGCTGGAGTGTGATCGAACGCGGCGTCAGTGAAGCCTGGCTGCGCCTGGCCGATGCCACCGGCGAATGCCTGATCGACCCGCGTGGCGCGGAGGTCCATCCCGCCTTCCGCAAGGTCTGGACCGGCGATCTGCGCCACCCGCGCGGTGTCGCTCCGAGTGGCTGGGTCGGCCTGTTCAGCATCGGCAAGCGCTATCGCTACACCGAGGAACGTCTGCACGAGGGTGAACCGCTTTACGCACTCGGTGATTTCCGCACGAGCGGCGGCGGGCGACAGGGCCTCGACCTGCAATCCGCCAAGCGCGACGTGATCCGTCAGTGGAAGGGGGATTTCGCCGGCCTGCTGCAGCGTTTCGACAGCAACGCCGACGGTCAGCTCGACGAGCAGGAGTGGAGTCGCGTACGCCTGGCGGCGCGCCTCGAGGCGGAAGATCGGCATCGCGAGAGCAGCGCCGCGCCGGCATTGCACCAGCTGGGGCAGCCCGGGGAGGCGCTGCCTTTCGTACTGTCCAGCCACGGTGAGGAAGTGCTCACGCAGCGCTTCTACTGGCAGGCCGCCGGTGGTGCACTGATGTGCCTGGCTGGCGCCGTCTGGCTGGCGTCGCAGCTGGGTGTGACGGCCTGGTAAACCGGCCGGCTCAGCGCTTGCGTTTTTCGGCGATCCAGATGGTATGCCGGGTGCCGCGATTGCCGTGGGCGAACACCTGTACTTCTTCGGCCTTGAAGCCGGCCTTGGATAGCTTGTCGGAAAAGGCGCGGTCGGCGCTGGCCGACCAGACCGCGAGGATCCCGGACGGGCGCAACGCGCGGGCGCAGGCGTTGAGGCCGTCAGCCGAGTACAGCCAACTGTTGCTCTTCTGCGTCAGGCCCTCGGGACCGTTGTCGACGTCCAGCATGATCGCATCGAAGCCCTGGGCTTGATCCCGCAGTAATTCGGCGACGTCCTGGTTCAGCACCTGTGCGCGGGCATCGCGCAGCGGATTGCCGGACTTCTCGCCGAGTGCACCGCGGTTCCACTCGATCACCCCTGGCACCAGTTCGGCGACCAGCACCTCGGCGTCCGGCCCGAGATGGCGCAACGCAGAAGCGAGGGTAAAACCCATCCCGAGCCCACCGATCAGCACGCGGGCCTGCGACCGTGCGGCGATCCGTTTGCAGGGAATCTCCGCCAGCGCGTCCTCTGAGCCATGGGTGCGGGTGTTCATCAGCTGATTGCCGTTTCCGCCCTGGATCTTGATGACGAAGTCATCGCCATATTCGAACAGGCACAAGGCGCCGCCAGTGGGAATGGCAGCGGTATCCAGAAGTACGAAGCGTTTCATTGGGGCTCGTCGTAGGCCGGGGCCGAAAAGGCGGAAAGTGTGGCCTATGTGGCCATGACTGGCCAGCGTCAGGAGTTGTTAGTGCGGGTGGCGGATCGAGGCGGCGATGTGCGTCAGCTGCGCGCTGTCGGGCTAACGCAGCTCGGAATTGACTGCCCGATCGAATGGCGTCGACTGGCGCAGCAGCAGATCGAGATCGCGGGCGGGCAGCGGCTTGCTGTAGTAGTAGCCCTGGCCTTCCTGGCAGCCTTCGGCGATCAGATAGGCTTCCTGCTCCGGGGTTTCGACGCCCTCGGCGATCACCGTCATACCGAGGCTCTTACCCAGCTGGATAACCGCGCGCACGATGGTCGCGCCCTCGTCCTGGCCGATGTCCTGGACAAAGCTCTTGTCGATCTTGATCTTGTCCAGCGGCAAGCTCTTGAGATAACTCAGCGAGGAGTAACCGGTACCGAAATCGTCGATCGCGATCAGTGCGCCGGAGCGCCGCAAACTGTGCAGGTTGTGCGCTGCCGCGTCGATGTCTTCCATCAGCCCCGTCTCGGTCACCTCCAGTTCGAGGGTTTCGGCCGGCAACTGGTGTTTCTGCAGCAGCTCGCCGATCATCTGCGGCAGTTGCGGGTGGCGCAGTTGTACGGTGGAGAGGTTCACCGCGACGCGCAGACCGCTGTAGCCCTCGGCATGCCACTGGCGCAGCTGGCTGCAGGCCTGATCGAGCACCCATTGGCCGATCTCGATGATGCTGCCGTTCTGCTCCGCCAGCGGGATGAACAGATCCGGCGGCACCAGTTTGCCCTGAGGATGTTTCCAGCGAATCAGTGCTTCGACACCGGTGATGCGGTTCTGGCGGTAGTCGACCTGGGGCTGGTAGACCAGATGGAACTCGTTGCGCTTGAGCGCTTCGCTGAGATCCTTTTCCAGCTCCCGACGGGCGCGCATCTCGCTGTCGATGCTGGCGACATAGAACTGGTAGCGGTTGCGTGAGCGGCTCTTGGCCAGCGTCATGGTCTGCTCGGCCTTCTGCAGCAGCTTCTCGGTGTTGTCGCCATCTTCCGGGTACAGGGTGATGCCGATGGTGGCGCGCAGCCGAATCGGGTCGCCGTCGAAGTCGATGGGATTTTCCAGATCGTCCAGCAGCGCCTGGGCCAGCTCTGCGGCCTCGTAGGGCTGTTCGATGCCGCTGAGCACCAGGACGAACTGATCGCCGCCCAATCGTGCCAGCGCGCCGAGACGGCCTGCGGAGCCGCGCAGGCGGTCGGCCAGTGCCTTGAGCAGGCAATCGCCGGCCTGATAGCTGTACTGCTCGTTCACGCCCTTGAAGTCGTCGAGCCCCAGACAGAGCACGGCGACGCGACGCTGCATGCGTCGTGCCTCGTCGAGAATGTGGTCGAGCTGGCTTTGCAGCTGCTGCCGATTCGGCAGGCCGGTCAGGGAGTCGTACTGCGTCATGCGATGCAGGCTGCTTTCAGCCTCCTGACGCAGGTGCATGTTGTGTTCGATGGAGGCGAGCAGACCGTTGGCCGTTTCCACCCACAGACCCAGCTCGTTGCGCTCATGGCCTCGGATCATCGGCAGCTTGTGCTCGCCGGGACGGTCGGGGTTGATCCGCGCCAGATGCTCGATGAGCTTGGTCAGCGGGCGGGTCAGCAACCACTGGTAGATCAGGAAAAGCACGAAGCCCAGCGTCAGCGCACGCAGGATACCGACGATGAAGATGACGATGGAGTCGTTGACGAATTCCTGGCCATATCGGGCCGTGTCCAGAGTGATGCGCAGCTCGCCGTAATACTCGTTGTAAGGCGGTTTGCCGATCAGCGGAGTCGAGAACTGCCGGTCGCGGTGGAGAATCGGATCGGTCAGCCAGCGTGTCGTCAGGTCGATAGGTGGTCTGATCTTCAGCGCCAGCATGCCTTCGTCCGGATGGCCGATGGATGCCATGCGAATCGATTCGTGCTGGAACAGCCCTTCCATCACCTGGGCGCCCATCTCGCGGTCGAGGCTGTAGATCGCCTGAGTGGATGGGTCACGGGTCATGCGCAGAATGCGCTGGGCATCGGCTTCGATCAGCTGGCGTGTCTTGTAGGCGCCAAAAATGATCTGCGCGCAACTGAGCACCAGTCCTACCGCAAGCGCCGATAGCAGGACTACACGCAGGAGCTTACGCGACAGGCTATTGCGCATTTCCAGCTTCAAATGAAGGTCCTTTTCCGTGCCGACGCTCGGTTGCGGAAGTATTGTTAGTCATTCGGCAATCGTCAAAGGCAATTAAACCAATAAGTCAGCAAGCGCCGACTGTGCCGGCAGTACGACTTAGGATGCAAGCCCAAAGGCGTAATCCTAAGGAAACATTGCGTGTCGATTTCCGATTCCGTAAGGCGAAGGTTTTTTCGGACTGCAAATGTATAGCGGCAGGCGACGCCGAACCCTTAAATGAAAATGCCCGCATCAAGTGCGGGCATTTTCGTTAGCGCTGGGTGACTCAGCCCGCGAAGTTCTTCGCGACGAAGTCCCAGTTGACCAGGTTCCAGAACGCTTCGACGAACTTCGGACGAGCGTTGCGGTAGTCGATGTAGTAGGCGTGTTCCCAGACGTCACAGGTCAGCAGCGGCTTGTCGCCTGCAGTCATCGGGTTGCCGGCACCGATGGTGCTCGCCAGGCCGAGGCTGCCGTCGGACTTCTTCACCAGCCACGCCCAGCCGGAGCCGAAGGTGCCGATGGCGGTCTTGGTGAACTCTTCCTTGAACTTGTCGAAGGAGCCGAAGGAGGCGTTGATGGCATCGGCCAGGGCGCCAGTCGGCTGACCACCGGCGTTCGGCGCCAGGCAGTTCCAGAAGAAGGTGTGGTTCCAGACCTGGGCGGCGTTGTTGAAAATGCCACCGGAAGAAGTCTTGATGATGCTTTCCAGATCCTTGCCTTCGAACTCGGTGCCCGGGATCAGGTTGTTCAGGTTGGTCACGTAAGCAGCGTGGTGCTTGTCGTGGTGGTAGTCCAGCGTCTCGGCGGACATGTGCGGTTCGAGAGCGTTCTTTTCGTAAGGCAGCGGCGGCAATTCGAAAGCCATGATGTATCTCCTACTCAGGTGTCGAGGATTGATGCGGCCAGCTGGAAGGAGCGTGCGAGGCGTGCCGGCGATGCCGGTGAGCAGGAGCGAATGTTCGTCCCGCCCTGACCTCTGTCGTTCCCTTCGCTCGCTACATGCTTGCGCAATCTCTGGCCGTTCACGGTCGGCCGAACAGACAGACTGAAGCCTTCCGCTCCATGTCTGCGAGCCAGCGATCATAGCACCCGACCTGCGGCAAAACCACGCGGCAACTGTATGGAATATAGGTTCCAGAGGGGTTGGCGAGGTGAAGCAGCGGATGCAAACAACTGGCTGCGCCTTGCGTGGACCGCGCCGCCGGGCTGGACGTTCCTTGCAACCTGCAAAAATGGCGCGCGGCTGGATGTCGCGCGCGGGTGTCAGCCGGCGAATGCGAGCTGTGTGGCAATCGCGAACATCATGGCGGCGACGCCGAGGTCGATCAGGCGCCAGGTCAACGGGCGGGCCAGCCAGGGCGCGAGCCAGGCGCCACCGAGGGCCAGGGTCATGAACCACAGGGTCGATGCGCTGGCAGCGCCCAGTGTGTAGGCGCCTGGCTCGGGCTGCTGGGCGCCGAGCGAGCCGATCAGTACCACGGTATCGAGATAGACGTGCGGATTGAGCAATGTCACCGCCAGCGCGGCCAGTAGCACCGCACGCAGCGGGCGCGGCTGCGCATCAGCGCTGCGCAAGCTCTGTGGCTTGACTGCGCGGCGCAGCGCCAGCGCGCCATACCAGAGCAGGAAGGCCACGCCGCCCCAGCGGGTGATCTCCAGCAGTAGCGGGTTGTCCGCCAGCACCGCTGCCAGCCCGAACACGCCGACGCTGACCAGCAGTACGTCACAGAGGATGCACAGCGCCGCCACTGGCAGATGGTGCTCCCGACGCAGGCTTTGTGCGAGCACGAAGGCATTCTGCGCACCGATCGCCATGATCAGTCCTGCCGCGACCAGAAGGCCGTTGATATAGCTTTGCCAGATTGCATTCATGTCGCCCGCCTCGTCCGATTTGCTGGCGAGTCTGGACAGTTGAGCGTTATAAGAAAAACAAATTTTCCTCAGGGTGCATTAGGAATACTGATGTTCGATTACAAATTACTTGCAGCGCTTGCGGCGGTTGTCGAGCAGGCGGGTTTCGAGCGAGCCGCGCAGACGTTGGGTCTTTCGCAATCGGCCATATCCCAGCGGATCAAACTACTCGAGGCGCGCGTCGGTCAGCCAGTGCTGCTGCGCGATACGCCGCCGCGGCCGACCGAGCTCGGTCAACGCTTACTCAACCATGTGCAGCAGGTGCGGTTGCTCGAGCGGGATCTGCAAGGACAGGTTCCGGCGCTGGACGAGAATCGTCTGCCCGAACGGCTGCGAATTGCCCTGAACGCCGACAGCCTGGCGACCTGGTGGGCCGGCGCGGTAGCGGCTTTCTGCGCCGAGCATCGGGTGCTGCTCGATCATGTGGTGGAGGACCAGGCGGTCGGGCTCAAACGCATGCGCGCTGGCGAGGTCGCAGCTTGCGTGTGCGCGGCGGAACGGCCGCTGGCAGGCGCACGCAGTCAGTTTCTTGGGGCGATGCGCTATCGCGCACTGGCCAGTCCGGCCTTTGTCCGCCGGCATTTCCAACGACCAGCGGTCGCTGCGGATCTGGCTCGGGTGCCTGCCGTGGTCTTCGGCCCGGATGACCAGCTGCAACACCGCTACATGGCGGCAGTCGGCGGGGGAGAGGCGTTCGTCCATCACCTCTGCCCATCGTCCGAGGGTTTCGTGCGCCTACTGCAGAGCGGGCTTGGCTGGGGATTGGTGCCGGAGTTGCAAGTGCGCGGCGAACTTGCGCGCGGGGAATTGGTCGATGTGCTGTCCGGACCGCCGATCGACGTGCCTTTGTATTGGCATCACTGGCGTAATGGCGGGCAATTGCTCGACGAGTTGACCCTGCATCTGGTGCGTTGCGCCAGCGACTGGCTGCTCGTCGATTGAGTGCTCAGGCGAGTACGCGCTGGCCTCGGTAAATGCGTACCGTGGCGCCGCTACTGGCCGTGCGAGGTGGAGGTGGTGGTGCCGGCAACCGGTCACTGAATGCGGCGAGCTGGCGTCCGAGTTCGCGGGTCAACTCGTCGTTGGAGTTCATGCACCCGGCAAGCATTGCCGTAACCGCATCCGGTTGGTCGAGATGGATGTCGAGTTGCTGCTCATCGCGAAGTCTGCGTCGCAGGCTGCGCATGCAGTCGATAACCGCCTTGTTCAGCTCCATGCTGTGTTCCTCGTGAATTGCCCTAAGGCCCAACATCCCTGTCGGAAGTGTCTATCCGCTGGCAAGAGAGACAGAGCAAGTGGCGTACCAATCTCCGGCGTTGCTGCGCGGATCTTGCATCTGACAGGCGAAGCGCCCGGCTGGCGAGGCCTGCAGACTGCCCGTAGTCGATGGTGATTGCTATGGTGCGGTGCTTACGGGTCTGCCGAGTGCGTCGTTCGATGCACCGTGATGCGTATCACACGCGGCGCACTGCTCTACCACGGTGCATCTGCTCCACCGGCGCGCCGTCACTGATGGGCACGCTCTGAATCGTTATACTGCGCGCTGTATTTCGCACCGCGCCATTGAAGGTACCCCATGCGCAACGATGCTCACGACGAACTGGACAACATTCCCAGCCTGACCGCAGGCCGTGATCGCGTGGAGCCCTATCCGGCGCCGGATCTCGAGCCGATCCGCAGAACCGCGGACGAGCCCGTGGATGACGGTCGTTCCCGCCAGAAACGTCGCCCCGCAAGCCCCGCTGGCAAGGTGAGCACGGCGCCTCTATGGGTCATGGTGCTGGCCTTGCTCCTCAGCCTGGGTGCGCTCGGCTGGTGGAGTTATCAGAAGATCGCCATGCTGGAAATGCAGCTGGTCGCCACCCAGGAAAGCTTCGCGCGTATCAGCGAGGATGCCGCGGGACGCCTGCAGGACATCACCGGCAAAGTCGTTGCGACCGAGTCCAATGTGACCACGGAAAGCGAGGCGGTGAAGCTGCGCATCAAGCAGTTGGAGCAACAGGCCATCGATCTTGACCGCAAGCAGCAGGCCTTTGCGACCGAACAGCAGAGTCTGGCTGGCAAGCAGGGCAATCAGGATCGGCGCATGGACGAACAGGGCAAGCGCCTCGAGCAGCTGGGTGCCGACCTGCAAGCTCAGCAGGGGAGTACTGCGACGCTGGCAGAGAGCGTCAAGACGCTGGGCAGCGAGCAGGCTTCACTCAAATCGACCCTGGACGAGCAGGCCAAGCTGGCCGGACGGGTCGACAGCCTGAGCAAGGACATCGCGGCGCTTAAGCAGAGCGGTAACCAGAGTCAGGCGATCAGCAGGCTGGAGCAGGACATCCTGGTGCTGCGCAGTGAGCTGGACAATCGGCCGGCCCCTGCACCGAACGCGATCAATACCGCCGAGTTCGACTCCTTCCGCGCTCAGGTCACCCGCACCATCAATGCCATGCAGGGGCAGATCGCCAATCTGCAAGGTCAGCTCGACGGACGTTGACCGTGCGCCAGCCGCCGCGCGTATTGCGCGACGGCGGCCTTTCGCGCTCTTCAGGCCTTACAGGTCCCAGGCCAGCGACAGCCCCACTCCGTGGTCGCGGTTATCGTTGCCCCGGTAATGGTAGTTGGCGCGCAATGCCAGACCTGGTGTCAGACGGTGCGCCAGGCCCACGCTGAAGCGCGTCTGGTCGCCGGTCGGTACCGCGCCCGGTAGCTCGAAGCTGTTGCCCGACACGCTGTTCAGCGACATGCGCAAGTCACGCCGGTCTTCGTCCTCGCGCTCCACCTCCCGTGCCACTTCGCCGAACAGCCGCGTGCGTTCGCTCAGCGCATAGTCACCGAACAGACCGAGCGACAGGCGCAGTGAATCCAGTTCCTGATCTTCATAGCTCAGCGCGGTTGAGCGTTCGCCCTGTTCGCGGTAACCGTCGACTTCGACCTTCTGATAGCTGGCGCCGACGAATGGGCCGAACTGCATCTGGTCGCCTGGCTGCATCAGGTTGAAGCCAACCTTCGCCGCTGCGCCCCATAGCGTGCCTTCGGTGTCACCCTTTTCCGCTCGCTCGCTGATGCCGAGGGCGAAGGTACGCTTCAGGTCGTGGTAATCCAGATAACCGGCGCTGAGGCTGAAGTCGGCGAACAGGCGCTGGTATTCGTAACGGGCGAAGGCCGTTGCCAGGTAGCTGCGCATGTCGTATTCGGAGTCGTTTCTGCCCAGTTCCAGCGAGTTTTCCGCCAGGCCCAGGCTGACGCCGGCAAGCCATGTCTCGCTCAGACGCTGGGTAACGCCAAGCGACAGGCTCAGGCCGCTACCGTCACCGCCACCGTAACCGTCGTACTCAGGCCGGTTGTAACCACCCTGGACGAAGGTGCGCCAGGCGCCGACCGCCTGCCAGTCGCCGCGCCGGGCGGACAGTTCGTTGTCCAGTTGTTGCAGATGGGCGCGCAAGGCCGAGCGGCCCATCTCCGGCAGCAGGGACACTTCCCAAGGCGCGGAAATGATCGAGTACAGATAGTCGGCGCTGATCTGATGAACAGCGGTGGTTGGATGGACGGCGTCATTGAACAGCAGGCGGCTAGGATCAGGCGCTGTGCCGCCGAGGCTGTAGGTCGGGTCCGGCAGGCACGGCGACGTCGAGGATGACGGGTCGAAGCACACTGCAGTCTGCGCCACATTGGGGTCGAAGCCAAAGGCGGCCAGGTCAGCACGTACCTCGGCCAGCAACAGGCGATTGTTCACCAGCACGTAGTTGCCACCCCGGGCTTGCAGCTGGCTCGCCAACTCGGTGTTGAACTGGTCGCTCAGGAAGTTGAATGTGGCGGCCTGGCCAGTGATGAAGCCCAGCGGCGTGGTGCCGACATCCGGCAGATCGGAGACGATGATGTAGCGCGCGCCCGCGGCCTGCAGTGCAGCGACACCCGCCACCAGATTACCGGCAGCGTCAGCCATCGTGACCGGGTTGGTGCCGAGCTGGAAAATGTCGTTACCGCCGCCGTTCAGGTAGTAGAGCGCATTGCTGTCGACGCGCGGGTTCTCGACCAGGTAGCCAGGCCGGGTCCGGGCAGAGCCGCCTGCGGAAACGGTCGAATCGAGGGTGATCGAGTCGAGAATCTGGTCGGTACGGTAACCGCCGACGGCATAGTTGGTACCGTCCGGATTGCCTGTGAGTACTGTCGGTAACAGCGGTGTGGAAGGTAACGATTGCAGGCCCAGCATGCTTGCCAGGCGCTGCGTGCCGACCTCGCCAATATATTCGCCGGCACCGTAGGTGGGGCCGGTGCGGTTGGTGAAGCGCAAACCTCCAGTAGGATTGCCGCCCAGTGTCGGGCTTTGCAGGTCGGGAAAGTTGCCGGCATCGCTCAGCGAGTCGCCGAACACGACTAACTGACTGAACGGGCCGTCATCGGCGATAGCCGCGCCTGTCGCGCAGGTGAGTAGAATGGCTGCCGCAAGCGGTTTGAGAGCGCTCTGCACGGGTAACTCCTTATTGTTCTTTTTGTTTGGATGCATCGCCCGCGTGTACGCGGGCGATCCGGTCACGCTAGTGGGAGTGGGCAGCGGCTATAAGCGCCCGAAAGGGCGATTTTTCCAAATGGCAGATCGTTCTTAGGAGGTACTCAAAGCCGCGAATTCATTGTCCTGGCTCAAGGGTTTTTAATGGCTAACTGATACCATTCGCCGCGCTTGCGCTTCTGTGGACGTCCGATGCACCGCCGAACGATGAAATGTGCTTTGAGACGGATATGAAAGCAGCCGACGGCGTCCGGAACCGCCGGCTGTAAAGAACCTTCCCTGCCTGGGAGCACAATAATAAATGCCATCGATTCTCGACCTGCTGCGCAGTCGCCTGAGCTCGTTGCTACCCAGCGAACTCAAGCCCAACGAGCTTCGTCATCTGCTGAGCCCGCGACGCCATCCGCTGCTGCTCTGCCAGCGCCGCGCGACCCTGATCGTCAACCGCGTTCGCCTGTTCGCCTTTCTGTTCGCAGTGCTGACCCCGCTGTGGAGCCTGATCGATCTGATGGTGTTCGAGCCCAGGCTGTGGGCGGCGCTGGCCGGTTTTCGGATGATGGCGTGCCTGGCGTTCACCTGCCTGCTGCTGTTCTACCGTCCGAGCGGCAATCTGCTGGACGCCTATCGAGCGATCGCGATCCTGTTCGCCATCCCGACCATCTTCTACATCGCCTCGCATACCTTGCTCGGCAGCTATCAGCTGGCGCAGTTTTCCGCGGTGGTCGGCGCCGGCTACGCCTTTCTGCCGTTCGTACTGATGGCCGGGCTGACCATTTTTCCGCTGACCCTGGTGGAGAATCTCGTGCTCTCCAGCCTGCTGCTGCTGGCCCAGGCACTGGCTGGCTATCTCAGCTGGGCGACGCTGAACTGGCCGTCGTTCGCCGGTGCCTTCTGGCTGTTGATCCTGATCGCCGGCGTCGCCAGCCTGGCCAGCATGAGCCAGCTGGCGTTCATGTTCGCGTTGGTGCGCCAGGCCATCCGCGACCCGCTCACCGGGGTTTTCTCCCGCGGCAGCGGCGAGGAGATTCTTCGGCTGCAGTGGGACAGCGCGCAGCGCAAGGATGGTCCGCTGGCGCTGGCATTCATCGACCTCGACCACTTCAAGTCGATCAACGACAACCATGGCCATGAGTCCGGCGATCAGGTCCTGCGCGAGGCGGCCAGGCGTCTGGTGGCGACGCTGCGAGGCTCGGACAGCCTGTTGCGCTGGGGCGGCGAAGAGTTCCTGCTGATCATGCCGGAGACCGACATGCAGCAGGCGCACATGGCGCTTGAGCGCATCGTTGGCCAGGGTCTCGGCGTGCGGCCGGACGGTGCACCGCTGACGGCGAGCATCGGGCTGGCCGAACGCCGTTGCGATCGGATCGCAGACTGTCGGGACCTGCTGGAGCTGGCGGATAAGCGCATGTATTACGCCAAGATGCGCGGGCGTAATCGCCTCTGCGCCACGGATCCGGAGGCTGTGCAACCGCCGCAGGCATTCGTCATGCGCGACTAGTCGCGCGTCGCTCCGTCAGCCATTGTCCAGGCCGAAGACGTACCGCATATAGCTGACGAACGCCTCGTCGCGGCACATGGTCTTGCCCGGCGAGTCGGAGATCTTCGCCACCGGCTGACCATTGCAGGCGGTCATCTTGATGACCATGTTGGTCGGCTCCACGCCTGGAATGTCGCAGGTGAGTCCGGTGCCGATGCCAAAGCTGGGGTTGCTGCGCCCGATGAGCGCGCGGTGGATTTCCAGCGCTCTGGCCAGGTCGAGGCCATCGGAAAAGATCAGCTGGCGGGTTTTCGGATCGATACCCAGGCGCTGGTAATGCGCGATGGCCTTCTCCGCCCACAGTAGAGGGTCGCCCGAGTCATGGCGCAGGCCGTCGAACAGCTTGGCGAAGTAGAGATCGAAGTCGCGCAGGAAGGCATCCATGGTGATGCAGTCGGTCAGCGCGATGCCCAGCGCCCCACGATATTCGCGAACCCAGCAGTCCAGCGCCGCGACCTGGCTGTCGATGAGTCGCGGGCCGAGCTGCTGGTGCGCCATGATCCACTCGTGGGCCATGGTGCCCATCGGCCTCACATTCCGTGTGCGAGCCAGATGCACGTTGCTGGTGCCGGCGAAACAACCGGGAAAATCGCATTGCAGTCGGTCCACCACCATCGCCTGTACGGCAAAGGAGAAGCGACGGCGTGTGCCGAAATCAGCCAGGGTAAAGCTGGCCAGTTCGTCACGGCTGGCCTGGCTGCGTAGCCAGTTCAGCTTCTCATCCAGCCGGTCGCGCGCCTGGGCCAGCGTCACCGCGGGATAGCGCGCGCGGTTGCGCACCTCGCTGACGATGGCCAGCAGCGGCACTTCGAACAGGATCACGTGGAGCCAGGGGCCGCGCAGGTGCATCACCAGCTCGCCGTCCTCGATGTTCACCTGCAGATAACGCAGGTCGAAACGGAACAAGCCGAGGAAACGGATGAAGTCGGGCTGCATGTAGGGGATGCGCTCGAGGTAGGCCAGCTCCTCGGTCGTCATTTGCAGCTCGGCAAGCGCCTCGATCTGCTGGCGGATCTCGTCGAGGTAGGGAGTCAGGTCTTCACCGGAGCGGCTGCGGAATGCCCACTCCACCTCCGCATTCGGATAGTGATGCAGCACCGCCTGCATCATGGTGAGCTTGTAGAAATCGGTATCCAGCAGGCTCTGGACGATTCGTTCGGAAAAGGCGCTGCTGTTCATCGACCGCTCCAGCTTGAAATGCCTGTCGATGATATCGACAAACGGCGAGGGATGCTGGTCATCGTTATAAGTGAGGGAAATCAAATAACGACAGATATCAGCTTCTGCCAGCTGTCGCTTTGCGCAAACCGCTTATAAAAACGGTGCTGTCCGTTATATATCGATCAGATAGCGATATAGCATTATTTTTGCGATTGTTCTTTAGGGCATTCGCTTAAAATGATTGAATTAAATAAATGAAGAAGGGCAGGGCCGTTATGGCGCCTGCCCTTCTTCATTTCGTCAGCTTTTAGCTGCTGCGGCCACCGCCGTGGCTGTTCTGGCCACCCTTGCGGCCGGCCTCGGAAGCCTTCTCGCGGTCGTTGGCGAAGTTTCCGCCGCTGTTGTGACCACCCTTGCGGCCGGCCTCGGAAGCTTTCTCTCGATCATTGGCGAAGTTGCCAGGATTACTATTTGCCATGTGTTTTTCTCCTCAATTGGATAGACACTTTCACAAACGGCTGAAAGAGAGAGATCAATCAGCCTCACTGTGTCAGAGGGAAGTACAAGGCTAGAGTTTCGGTGAGTTCGAAAGTGTAGACGAATGGTTTTCCCCATGTTGCGTATGACTATGGCGGACTGAAATTACAGGCGAAGCGGTAAAACTGCAGAAATGATGCGAGTATCCGAGAACGGGCTTATCCAGCCGCGCTTCAAGCCGCGAGTTTTGTCTTGCGCTCGGCCAGAAGGCGCATCACGTAGCCGATCTTCAGCGCCGTGGGGCCGAGGATGACCAGCGCATGGGCAGCGATGATGCTGCCCATCGCCAGATGTCGTTCGAACAGATAGGCGCCGCTGATGCCCAGCAGCAGAAGCAGTACGCCTGCGACCATCAGTGCATTAGCGGCGCTCATCAGACGTTGCGGGGAAGCGGGGTGATAAAGCATGACCGAATCTCCTTCAAGGAGAGGCTCGCGCCGGGCGAGCCTCCGGATGGATCAATCGAGTGCTGAAGCGGGGCCGAAGAACTCGTAGCGGGTTTGCTGCTCCGGTACGCCAAGCGATTTCAGCTGACGGCGAACTGCGGCCATGAAGGGTTTGGGCCCAAGGAAATAGGCATCCACGTTGCGGTCTTCCGGTAGCCATTCGCCAAGCTGTTGCTCGGTCAGGCGGCCGACGGCATCCGGCGCGGCATCGGCGCCGTTGTGCTGCTCATAGCAGTAGAAACGCTTGAGCTGTACATGACGCTCGGCCAACGCGTCCACGCTGCGGCGGAACGCGTGCACGCCGGCATTGCGCGCGCAGTGGATGAAGTGCACCGGCCGAGCGCTGGCCAGCGCCTGTTCCAGCATCGCCAGGGTTGGCGTGATGCCGACGCCACCGCTGATCAGCACCAGGGGCTTTTCGCTCGGTTCGAGGATGAACTCGCCAGCCGGCGCGAACAGCTCCAGCACGGCACCTTCGGGCATGGCATGCAACGCATTGGAGACGACCCCACCGGGCTCGCGCTTGACGCTGATGCGGTACTCGCTGCCATTGCCGGCGGCGGACAGCGAGTAGTTGCGACGTACCTCGTTGCCCTCGACCCGGAGCCTGAGGCCGATGTACTGGCCGGGCAGGAAATCCATTAGCGGCCCGCCATCCTCCGGCTCCAGGTGGAACGAGGTGATCTCCTCGCTCTCCTTGACCTTGCGCGCGATGCGGAACGGGCGCGCACCACGCCAGCCACCCGGGGCTTCGGCCTTGGCCTGGTAGAGCCGTTCCTCCTGCCCGATGAGCAGGTCTGCCAGCTGCTGATAGGCCGCGGCCCAGGCGTCGATCACCGCATCGGTGGCGATGGTCTCACCAAGGACCTCGCGGATGGCCCGCAACAGGCAGCTACCGACCAGTGGGTAGTGCTCGGGCAGCACCTGCAGGGCGACGTGCTTGTTGATGACCTGCGCCACCAGTGGGCCGAGGGCTTCGAGGCGGTCGATATGCCGGGCGTACATCAGCACACCGTTGGCCAGTGCACGTGGTTGTTCACCGCTGGCCTGGTGCGCCTGGTTGAACAACGGGTTCACCTCGGGGTGTTCGCTCAGCAGGAGCTTGTAGAAGTGGGTGGTCAGGGCTTCGCCGCCGTTTTCCAGCAATGGCACGGTGGCTTTGATTAGGGCGATCTGTTCAGCGCAAAGCATTGAATACTCCTCTGGTGGGAAAACCGGACGGTGTTCGCCGGAGCGGCCACGTGCCGTTGTGCCAGAGGTATTTCAACAATCGTTCCAGGTTGGAATTGACTGGAATCAAGGTTTTCAGGGCTGTCATGGTGAATTGAACCAGCGACTTGCAAGGTTTTTATCACCCGTTAATGGTTATTTGAACCCTTGCGCTAGCGGGGCGAACCTCGCGGCTCGCCCGCTTTCATATAGGAGAACTCATCAGTCATAACCAGGGAGACAGGCACATGGAGATCTACCACATCACTCACGAAGACGAGCGTTGGGTGCTGCGCGAAGAGGGCGATCAGCGTGCGTTGATCGAGGCCGCAAGGCGCGAAGACATCCTCGACGAGACGCGGGACTACATGAAGCTGCGTACCTCGCTCGTCAAAGTGCATGCGGAAAATGGCGAGGTCGCGGAAGAGCATCGCTACCCTCAGGAGCAGGACCCGCTGGCAACCGGAGGGTAGTGCTTTGCTGGCTAATCGACCCGGCTGGTGCGGGGCGCGCGCAGCGTCAGCCCCAGCCAGGTCGCGAGCAGGAACGGCAGGGTCAGGGGCGGCAGGCCCAGCGCGTTGCACGCCAGCCAGATCGCCACGGCGGCGACCATCCCGAGTAGTGGAAGGCGCCAGCCACCACGCCATTGCGCCAGGGCCAGTGCGGCGAGCGCCGGGTTGAAACCGGCCAGGCCATCGGACCAGGGCGCACCGAGCAGGCCCGCCACCAGCAGCCCCAACGCCGAGCCGGCCAGCAGCCACAACGCCTCGCGCAGCGATGCCAAGGCGACGCCCGTCAGCAGGCAGGCCGCAGCGAGCGGCGCGTCGAGAAATACCACCTGACCGATACCCAGCAGCCAGGCGGCCAGCAGTGTCATTGCGTCCGCCGATGGCATACCGGACGGCGTGACCGGCGCCGGCGCGATGACCAGCAAGGCGAGCAGGCCGATAAGCACGAAGGGCAGGGTGAAGCCCGGCAAGCTGCCGTCGCGGCGCAGCCGAGCGAGTAGCCAGGCCTGCAGCGGACAGCTGGCCAGCGCCGCCACCCCGATCAGCGCCAGGCTGGTGCCGGTCAATCCCAGCAGATGAACCAGCAGCGCGCCGAGCAGCGCGGCGTTGTAACCGTAGAGGCCGTCAGCGCGGTCCGCCGTCGAATAGCCCAGCCAGGCGGCGGCGAGGTGGGCGACCAGCACGCCGCACAACGCACCGGCGAGCAACATGGGCGCACTGCCGGCGAGAGCCAGCATGACCAGTGCACCGCAGCCGGCATGGCGCTGCAGAAAGATCTGGGCGAAGGCATGCAGCACGGCGCGCAGCTGCAAAGGGGCGGGCATCGACGAAATCCGAGGCGAGCGCGAAGGCACCGGCTCGCACGGAGCCGGCGGCGAAGTCGAAGAGAATCGGCCGGGCCAGCGCCCGGCTCCTGTCAGGGCAGGACTTCGATGCGCAGCGAGTTGGTGGTGCCCGGCTGGCCCAGCGGCACGCCGGCGGTGATCAGCACCGTGTCGCCGCTTTCGGCCATGCCCTGCGCCTGCGCCAGTTCGACGGCGTGGCTGCTGACCTGCTCCATATCGCGCATCGGCGCATCCACCACCGAATACACGCCCCAGGCCACCGTCAGCTTGCGCGCGGTGGCGGTGCTGGGCGTCAGGCTGAGGATCGGCGTGGCCGGGCGTTCGCGCGCGGCGCGCAGGCTGGAGCGGCCGGACTCGGTGTAGTTGACCAACACCGCCACCGGCAGGATGCCGCTGATCCGGCGGATCGCGCAGCTGATGGCATCCGGCAGCGTCGCCTCGGCGTTGGGCCGGTGCACGTCGAGCTGCGCCTGGAAATCCGGGCCGCTTTCCACCTGGCGGATGATCTTGCTCATCATGCTCACCGCTTCCAGGGGGTAATCACCGGACGCGGTTTCCGCCGATAGCATCACCGCATCGGCGCCTTCGGCCACCGCGTTGGCCACGTCGGTGACCTCGGCGCGGGTCGGTGCCGGCGCGAAGCGCATGGATTCGAGCATCTGCGTCGCCACCACCACCGGACGGCCGAGCTGGCGGCAGATGCGTACGATGTCCTTCTGGATGCGCGGTACGTTCTCCGGCGGCACCTCCACGCCCAGGTCGCCACGCGCCACCATGATGGCGTCGGACAGCCGGGCGATCTCGCGCAGGTGCTGTACCGCCGAGGGCTTCTCAATCTTGGCCATGAGGAAGGCCCGCTCGCCGATCAGCTTGCGCGCCTCCTGAATGTCCTGCGGGCGCTGTACGAACGACAGTGCCACCCAGTCCACGCCCAACTGCAGGCCGAAGGTCAGGTCCTGCCGATCCTTCGCCGTCAGTGGCGACAGTTCCAGCACCGCCTCCGGCACGTTGACCCCCTTGCGGTCGGACAGCTCGCCGCCGGCCACCACGCGGGTATCGATGGCGTCGGCATGGCGCTCGGTGACCGTCAGGCGCAGCCGGCCATCGTCGATCAACAGCTGCATGCCCGGTTCCAGCGCGGCGATGATCTCCGGGTGTGGCAGGTTCACGCGGCGGCTGTCGCCCGGTGTCGGGTCCAGATCCAGCCGGAAGGCCTGCTCGCGCTCCAGCCGCACCTTGCCCGCGGCGAAGCGGCCGACCCTGAGCTTGGGCCCCTGCAGGTCCATGAGGATGCCGATCGGCTGGTTCAACTCCTGCTCGACCTGGCGGATCCAGGCGAAGCGCTCGGCGTGATCGGCGTGCTCGCCATGGCTGAAGTTCAGGCGGAACAGGTTCACGCCGGCCTCGACCAGTGCGCGCACGTCGTCGACGCTGCGGGTGGCTGGGCCAAGGGTGGCGAGGATCTTGACCTTCTTGTCATGTGTCATGGCGGAGCTCTATCGGCAGTTGTTGTTCTGATGCGCGCCTGAACGAAGTGGGGCCGCCGTCAATCCGACGACGGCAGGATCAGGATGGCGCGGAAGTCGTTGACGTTGGTGCGCGTCGGGCCGGTGACGATCAGGCTGTCCAGCGCGGCGAAGTAGCCATAGCCGTCGTTGTTGGCCAGCGCCTCGGCGGCGCGCAGGCCCAGCGCCTCGGCGCGGGCGAAGCTGTCCGGTGTCATCAGGGCGCCGGCGTTGTCCTCCGAACCGTCGATGCCGTCGGTATCGCCGGCCAGGGCGTAGACGTCAGGCAGGCCTTGCAGGCTTTCGGTGAGGGCAAGCAGGAACTCGGCGTTGCGTCCGCCACGGCCGTTACCGCGCACGGTGACGGTGGTCTCGCCGCCGGAGAGGATCACGCAGGGCGCGGCGATCGGCTGGCCGTGCAGCACCACCTGGCGGGCGATGCCGCCATGCACCTTGGCCACCTCGCGTGCTTCGCCTTCCAGATCGCCGAGGATCAGCGGGGTGATACCGGCGGCGCGGGCCATTTCGGCGGCGGCGTCGAGCGACTGCTGCGGCGTGGCGATCAGCTGGAAATGGCTGCGCGAAAGCATCGGATCGCCCGGCTTGAGCGTCTCCGAGCGCGGGTCTTCGAGCCAGGCGCGCACGTTGGCCGGCACCTCGATGTGATAGCGCTCGAGAATCGCCAGGGCCTCGGCCGAGGTGGTCGGATCAGCCACGGTGGGGCCGGAGGCGATCACCGTCGCTTCGTCGCCGGGCACGTCGGAAATCGCGTAGGTGTACACGCTGGCCGGCCAGCAGGCCTTGGCCAGGCGGCCGCCCTTGATCGCCGAGAGATGCTTGCGCACGCAGTTCATCTCGCCGATGTGCGCGCCGGAGCGCAGCAGCGCCTTGTTGATCGCCTGCTTGTCGGCCAGCGAAATGCCTTCGGCCGGCAACGCCAGCAGCGACGAGCCGCCGCCGGAGAGCAGGAAGATCACCCGGTCGCTTTCCTCGAGGTTGCTGACCAGTTCCAGCACGCGGCGGGCGACGCGTTCGCCGGCATCGTCGGGCACCGGGTGTGCGGCCTCCACCACCTCGATGCGCCGGCAGTCGGCATTGTGCTCGTAGCGGGTCACCACCAGCCCGGACAGTTCGCCTTCCCAGACCTTCTCGATGGCTTCGGCCATGGCTGCGGCCGCCTTGCCGGCGCCAATGACGATGGCGCGGCCGCTGCGCTCTTCCGGCAGATGGTCGGCGAGTACATGGCGCGGATGGGCGGCCTCGATGGCGCTGTCGAACAGCTGGCGCAGCAGGGCTTGTGGGTCGAGGGTCATCTGAAGCTCCTTGTATGAGGTCTGCAGCCGATTCCAGACCTTAAAACTCGGTATTGCAAGCGCCAAGGCGAGTTCTAAGGATTGGAATCGACCCGCCCGGCAGTCGGGCCGTGACTCCTTGTGCCGGGCGAATCGAAAGGGTTGCCACCCGAAGGCGGCGATCGGATCGGGGCGAACGAAGGATGCTGGTCGTGGGGAGACGCGATGATTCCGCCCCCGTTTGCCGCAATCCGACCCTTTGAGCTGCGTTGCGGTCTTGCGTCGCGCTGGCCACCACCCGGTCTGTCTGTCCCTGAAGGTGGGGCGCTTGGCTCGACCCAACGCGCTCGCAGCTTTTACTCCTTGCGAATCGAGAAGTTGGCCATGTGCTCGAGGCCCTTGATCAGCGCCGAGTGGTCCCAGCCGCTGCCGCCGATCGCCGCGCAGGTGCTGAACACCTGCTGGGCATTGGCGGTGTTGGGCAGGTTCAGGCCCAACTCGCGGGCACCGGCCAGGGCGAGGTTGAGATCCTTCTGGTGCAGGCTGATGCGAAAGCCCGGGTCGAAAGTGCCCTTGATCATGCGCTCGCCGTGCACTTCGAGGATCTTCGAGCCGGCGAAACCGCCCATCAGCGCCTCGCGCACCTTGGCCGGATCGGCCCCGTTCTTCGCGGCGAACAGCAGCGCCTCGGCGACCGCCTGGATGTTCAACGCGACGATGATCTGGTTGGCCACCTTGGCCGTCTGGCCGTCGCCACTCTCGCCGACGCGGGTGATGTTCTTGCCCATCGCCTGGAACAGCGGCAATGCGCGTTCGAAGGCCGCTTCGCTACCACCGACCATGATCGACAAGGTGGCGGCCTTGGCACCCACCTCGCCACCGGATACCGGGGCGTCGAGGTATTCAGCACCGGTGGCCTTGATTTTCTCGGCGAACTGCTTGGTGGCGGTGGGCGAGATCGAACTCATATCGATCACCACCTTGCCGGCACCGACGCCGTCGGCAACGCCGTCGGCGCGGAACAGTACGTCCTCGACCTGCGGGGTGTCCGGCACCATGACGATGATGAACTCGGCTTCCTGGGCGACTTCCTGCGGATTGGCCAGGCCGATGGCGCCGGCCTCGGTCAGTTCGGCCGGGGCCTGATCGTGGTGCTGGGACAGAAAGATCTGGTGACCGGCTTTCTGCAGGTTGATTGCCATGGGCTTGCCCATGATGCCGGTGCCGATGAATCCGATCTTAGCCATGAGTGTTCTCCTCAAATCTGGTTGGTTCGCGTCAGTTCAGATGGCGTTGTGGCTCTTCAGCCAACCAAGGCCCGCTTCGGTGGTGGTGGCCGGCTTGTATTCGCAGCCGACCCAGCCCTGGTAGCCGATGCGGTCCAGGTGCTCGAACAGGAAGCGGTAATTGATTTCGCCGGTGCCTGGCTCGTTGCGTCCGGGATTGTCCGCCAGCTGGATATGGTTGATCGCCGCCAGGTTGGTCTCGATGGTGCGTGCCAGGTCTCCCTCCATGATCTGCATGTGGTAGATGTCGTACTGCAGGAACAGGTTGGGGTGACCGACCTTGCCGCGGATCTCCTGCGCCTGGGAGGTGTTGTTGAGGAAGAAGCGCGGGATGTCGCGGGTGTTGATCATCTCCATCACCAGGCGGATGCCGGCCTCCTCGAGCTTCTGCGCGGCGTAGCGCAGGTTTTCGATAAAGGTGATTTCCAGCTGGCCGAGATCGGCGCCGCGCGGGGCGATGCCGGCCAGGCAGTTGACCTGGGTGTTGCCCAGCACCTTGGCGTAGGCGATGGCCTTGTCCACGCCGGCGCGGAACTCCTCGACCCGTTCCGGCAGGATGGCGATGCCACGCTCGCCACCGGCCCAGTCACCCGCCGGCAGGTTGAACAGCACCTGGGTCAGCTTGTTGGCGTCCAGCTGAGCCTTGATCTGCTCGGCGGGAAAGTCATAGGGGAACAGGTACTCGACACCGGAAAAGCCGGCCTGGGCGGCAGCGGCGAAGCGGTCCATGAAGTCCTGCTCGGTGAACAGCATCGACAGGTTGGCGGCAAAGCGGGGCATGGTTTTCTCCTGATCTGTAGGGATCACATTCGGTTTCGCATTGCGGTGGTGTGGTGGCCACCCTGGGTGTTGCGTTTGCGGTGGATATGTTTCGCGATATCCACCCTACGTAACCGTTCGTAGGACGGATGGCCGCCCCGTGGAAGACCGCGAAGCGTCTTCCACGCGGTTGCCAATCAATCCAGCAACCCGACCGCGGTCGGCGCGTCCTCGCGGCCTGTGGCCAGCGCCTCGAACTCGTTGATGGCGTCGATCTCGGTGCCCATGGCGATGTTGGTTACCCGCTCGAGGATCACCTCGATCACCACCGGCACCTGGTGCTCGGCCATCCAGGCCTGGGCCTGCTCGATTGCCGGGCGCAGGTCTTCCTGCTTGAACACGCGCAGCGCCTTGCAGCCGAGGCCCTCGACCACCGCGACGTGATCGACGCCGTAGCCTTCCATGCCGCTCTGGTCGGCATTGATGTTCTCGAAGCCGAGCTGCACGCAGTAATCCATGTCGAAGCCGCGCTGTGCCTGGCGGATCAGTCCGAGGTAGGCGTTGTTCACCAGGATGTGCAGGTAGGGCAGCTTGAACTGCGCACCGACGGCCAGCTCCTCGATCATGAACTGGAAATCGTAGTCGCCCGACAGCGCCACCACCTTGCGCTGCGGATCGGCGGCGACCACACCGAGCGCTGCCGGAATGGTCCAGCCGAGCGGGCCGGCCTGGCCGCAGTTGATCCAGTGGCGCGCCTGGTAGACGTGCAGGAACTGCGCGGCGGCGATCTGCGACAGGCCGATGGTGCTGACGTAGCAGGTGTCCTTGCCGAAGGCGTTGTTCATGCATTGGTACACGCGCTGCGGCTTCATCGGCACGCTGTCGAAGTTGGTCTTGCGCAGCATCGTGCGCTTGCGCTCCAGGCAGTCGGCGGCCCAGACGCGGCGATCCGGCAGACGACCTTCGGCCTGGCGTGCCTTGGCCACGTCGACGAACAGCTCGAGGGCGGCGCGGGCGTCGGAGACGATGCCGTAGTCCGGCGCGAAGACCCGGCCGATCTGGGTCGGCTCGATGTCCACGTGAACGAAGGTGCGGCCCTTGGTGTAGGTCTCCAGCGAGCCGGTATGCCGGTTGGCCCAGCGGTTGCCGATGCCGAGCACGAAGTCGGACTCCAGCATGGTTGCGTTGCCGTAGCGGTGGCTGGTCTGCAGCCCGCACATGCCGGCCATCAGCGGGTGGTCATCAGGGATCGAGCCCCAGCCCATCAGCGTCGGGATCACCGGCACGCCGATGGTCTCGGCGAACTCCACCAGCAAGGCCTCGGCCGCGGCGTTGTAGATGCCGCCACCGGCGACGATCAGCGGGCGCTCGGCGGCGCAGAGCATGTCGATGGCCTTCTCGACCTGGGCGCGGGTGGCCGCCGGCTTGTACACCGGCAGCGGCTCATAAGTCTCGACGTCGAACTCGATCTCGGCCATCTGCACGTCGAACGGCAGGTCGATCAGCACCGGGCCGGGGCGGCCGGAGCGCATCACGTGGAAGGCCTGCTGGAACACGCGCGGCACCAACGCCGGCTCGAGTACGGTGACCGCCCACTTGGTGACCGGCTTGGCGATGGACTCGATGTCCACGGCCTGGAAGTCTTCCTTGTGCAGGCGGGCACGCGGCGCCTGGCCGGTGATGCAGAGGATCGGAATGGAATCGGCGGAAGCCGAGTACAGGCCGGTGATCATGTCGGTGCCGGCCGGGCCCGAGGTACCGATGCACACGCCGATGTTGCCCGGCTTGGCACGGGTATAGCCCTCGGCCATGTGCGAGGCGCCCTCGACATGGCGGGCGAGGATATGACGGATGCCGCCATCGGCCCGCAAGGCTGAATACAGCGGGTTGATCGCCGCGCCGGGAATACCGAAGGCGGTGTCGATGCCTTCCTTGCGCATTACCGCGACGGCGGCGTCGATTGCTCTCATGCGGGCCATGGTCGTTCCTCCTGACTCTTGGAATCTGTTCACGATCTGCTGCGCGTCGGTCCTGCTGAGTTAGAAGCAGATCGCTAGCTCGCTGGATCGTGGCTGTCTTTTTATTCGATAGTTTTTCTACGTGGCTCAAGCATGCCGGCCTGGATTCCATGGCGGAATTGGTCGAGACTTCAGTTCTGTCGATATCAGGAGTATCGAATGGATCGTTATACGACCCTGCGCAGCTTCGTGCTGGTGGCTGACTGCGGCAGCTTCGCCGCGGCTGCGCACAAGGAGAACGTCACCCCGGTGGTGATGGGCCGGCGGCTGGATGCGCTGGAGCGCCACCTGGGCGTCAAGCTGATGCACCGCTCCACCCGCGGTCTGTCGCTGACCGATCTGGGCGAGCAGTATCTGGAGCGCGCCCGCGGGCTGCTCAAGGACTTCGATGAGGTGGACGCCAGCATCAGCCACGACCGCACCTCGGTACGCGGCCATCTGGTGGTGTCGGCGCCGGCGGCATTCGGGCGGCGGCATATCGGCCCGCACGCACCGGCGTTCCAGGCGCGCTACCCGGACCTGCAGCTGTCGTTCAACTTCACCGACAGCGTGGTCGACCTGGTGCGTCACGGTTACGACATGGGCATTCGCATCGGCGAGGTGACCGACCCCAACTACGTGGCGCTCAAGCTGTTCCCCAACCGCCGGGTGGTCTGCGGCGCGCCGGAATACTTCGCCCGCCACGGCACGCCGGTCACGCTGGAGGAACTGGCGCGGCACAACTGCCTGGCGTTCAACCTGCAGGGCGGCCAGCAGCGCGGCTGGACCTTCCTGCGTGACGGCCGCCAGGTGGCGGTGCGGGTCTCGGGCAACCTCGACTGCAACGATGGCGAACTGCTGTTCGACTGGGTCAAACAGGGCCTGGGCATCGGCTGGCGCTCGACCTGGGAGATCCAGGCCGAACTCAAGCGCGGCGAACTGGTGACGGTGCTCGACGAGTACGCCCTGCCGGCCTACGACATCCAGGCGGTCTACCCGCAGCAGCGCTACCTGCCGGCGAAGGTGCGCTTCTTCATCGACTACCTGAAGGCCATCTACAACGCGCCGGGGTACTGGGAGGCGCGTTGAGATATGTAGGTTGGGTTGAGCCGCGTAG
>Ga0315336_1002174_pt1 | contig 31605 bp, 26 predicted proteins | sample ASW5metaG_FD_204512 | JGI IMG/M metagenome (GOLD analysis project Ga0315336, IMG submission 204512) | Ammonia-oxidizing marine archaeal communities from Monterey Bay, California, United States - ASW #5 | ecosystem: Environmental > Aquatic > Marine > Intertidal zone | place: USA: California...
TCCCGAAGCCAGTTCCTCTCCAATACCTTGATCCGCAACGTTCAATTGTGGGACTGGATAACGGCTCCGAAAGTGTTGCAACACCGGCCGGACACGGAATCACTAACCCGTTCGCTCGAGGAGATATCCGAAGCCGCCCACGACGAAAAGGAGTGGCTCGCAGCACTTCGCCGTTTTCGGAAGATGGAAACATTGCGAATCGGCACGCGTGACATGGTGCTGGGGGTAACGTTGAAGGAAACGGTGCGGAGCCTTTCCGCGCTTGCAGACTCGGTCTTGAAGGTCTCCGTACAACGGCAGTGGAGCATGGATGGGGCTGCGGGGGAGGAGCAGTCCGGCCGGTTCTGTATTTTTGCTCTCGGCAAACTCGGGGGCCTCGAGCTGAACTATAGTTCGGATATCGATCTGCTGGGTGTTTACGATCAGTCCGAAAAACCCGATGACGAAGCGGTGTTCGCGCGAACCCTCACTCGTCTCGGAGCGAATCTCTCGCAACATACGCCGGAAGGATACGTGTACCGCGTGGACTTTCGTCTCCGGCCGTGGGGCAGTGCCGGCGCCATCGCAGCCCCTTTTGCGGCGGTGGCGGAGTATTACCGCTCGCAGGCATCTCCGTGGGAGATTCAAGCATTGCTGAAACTTCGCCCGGTCGCCGGCTCGGCGGAGGTCGGCAGAAAAATGATGGATTTATCGTACGAGGTGTTGTCGCGACCACGGGAACCCGTGGACGTCAAGACTGCCATTTCGGACATGAGGCAACGGGCCGTGAAGGAACTGGTGCGAAAGGGGGACGAACGGATCCATGTTAAAACCGGGGAGGCGGCATCCGTGACATCGAATTTGTTGTCCAGGGTTTACAGCTGATACATGCCTCAACCCATGGAGGGTCGCTGTTGAGCGGTCAGACGCCGGAGGGAATTCAACGGTTGAGGAGCGCGGAGATCATTGAGGAAGGATGCGCGGACGAGATGGTGCAAGACTATGAATTTCTGCGCCGCATTGAGCATCACTTGCAGATTCTCGACGACCGGCAGACGCATGTAGTCCCGGTGGAACCGACAGAACTCCGGGCGCTTGCGCACCGCGTCATGGGACGAGATGCGACGGCGGAGTCGTTCCTGGACGCGCTCGACGAATGCCGGAAACGGGTTCGGAGCCGTTATGACCGCTTCGTTGCCTAGCCCTGCGCTTTACCCACAACTCAACGCTGAACACACCAGTCTTCAGGAATCTCCTGTCTTGCCTGCATTCGCGCCTGGCTCACCACGATCCCCGATGCATTCCTCGTTCGAGTTGTTGGACTGGATCCGAGACTTCGAGGAGCAGGCTGAGAGAAAAAGAACTGATCCGGAGCGATATCAATGGGCGAACTATGGAATCAACTCTTTTTGTTGAATATCAAGTCAATCACTGATATGCAATACTCCGGTTGTCCATGTCTACGTATCGGACTGTGGCCGGATGAGAGTATACACCGCCGCCGTACAGAGAAATCGCTTTGATGAATCTAAGCCGCATAAAGGGAAGGGAATAATGATGAGGTTGGTTAACTTGTTTCTAATGTTCGCGCTGTCTGGATTGCTGCTGGGCTGCAGTAGTACAAAAACGCGTACCTCCTATGACACCGAAACCGATTTTAGCGCCCTCAAGACCTATGCATGGATGCCGGATGTTGATGATGCCTTCCCCACTACGGAGAGGGCAGAGCACTTCGTGAATGCAGTCGACGCACAACTGGAATCTAAGGGATTCAAATTGGTCACTGACAGTCCGGATGTTGTAATTCGTGTACATCGATTGGTGACCTATCGAGAGGAAGGCGCGTCAGTGTATGGAGGTACAGTGCAATTCGCGAAGTCGATGATTCGCATGGATTTTTTACACCCCGATACGGGGAAGCCGATGTGGGAAGGGGTCATGGATGCTTATCTCGAAAAAGATGCGAATATCGAGGAAGTCAAGAAGCAGATCGACGTCGGAGTTGAAACTCTATTTATGAGTTTCCCCCCGGACTAGAGCTGAGGCTTCCCATTACTTTGCTGCATAGGAGTAAGCGACTCGAGATTGAAATCTGCCGACGTGATCTGTACCGATTGTGGTTTGTGTGAGTGTCAGCGGCGTATCGCCCGATGAAATGCTGGGAGCAGTGCGCTTGGCAACGCCCCGTGCATGACCAGTAGCTTCATTCGGGATGAACGCGGAAGGTCCAGCGGCAGGGATACCCGGGGAATCCGCAGGAGGCCATGGCCCGGTCCGCGGCAAAGGGGACAAACCGCCGGTACCCGTGAATCTTTCTACGGCGTGTACCAGATTGGTGACGTATAGGCACGCTCCTGCTGGCTCGTGGGTGCTCCCTTCGGAATTTCGATACCGAACCGGAACGCATCATAAACATACCAGGGTGGTGTGGGAATTTCCAAGACGCGCGCATAGTAGAACGCGCTATCCGCGGCATCGAAGTCCGGATCCGTCCAGACTGCCGCAAGTTCGGATGCGCCGATGGTGTTGGCCCAGGTTGCCGACGCCACGTCAACCGTATTGCCGACCGCCGGCAACTTGCCTTCGCGACCCGGTTTGCGTCCATCCGACCAGGCAACGTTATAGACCTTCTCGTGCGTGTCGCCGGCGCTATCGAGCCAGCCTTTGATAATCTGGATTCGGTCCAAGTTGGCGCCGATCACATCACGAAGCGCAAACACCATAAAGGTTGGAGATTTTGCGCCTTTCGAGGGTGCGGTTAAGTCACCGCCCATCGGCACGCCTTTCTCATAGCCCAGGAAAGCAGGCTCCCGGCTGTTGATGTCGGCGTCGGTGTAGTTCCAGCCGCCGAAAAAACGCACCATTATGCGGGGGCCGGTGGTCGCGTAGAGCTCCTTGCGGTCCATCGCATCGAAGATCGAGCCGCGGGTGTTCTCATGAGCCCAGACGGCGGTAATACCCGAAGCCACCATTTGCCAGGCGAAGATCTCGCCGTGCTCAGTTTTCATGAACGGGTGGGTTAGCCGTTCCGGAGACGGTTCGTACCCGGTATGCTTGCCGAAGAAATTGTTCTCCTCCGCCGTGCTCAAGGAGGTATGGCTGTCGGTGGCCCCGGTGAAACCGAACTTGTACGGGTTGGTTCCCAGTTTCCTTTCCAACTCCATGCCCCGTTTCAACGCTTCGCGGGCATACTCGCCGGCGAGCATATTATCGGACTTGGCTTCGGACAGGTCCAGGTTGCCGACATCCCACGTCCCGTAGTCGGCGAACTCGTCGTCCGGTGAGAGGAAAGGATGCGTCTCGCCATCGCCCTTGATCTGCGTGATCTCGTAGATGCGCTCCCATTTGGCGCGCTGCTGGACATAGAATTCATCGATCGCCCTTCCCGTGTACTGGGCATCGAATGGAAACATGATGCCGTTCGACATGTTGCCGTTGTGCGCAAGCGCGATGACCGCGCCATTGCTCTTCTTCTCATAGTTCTCCAGGTACTTGTAGAGATCAAGGGGGTCGGTACTGCCAAACGGCGGCGACATTACGAACGGTACCACCTGCCGCGCCCGGTCTCCATTGTCTCGGAAGATAACGTTCCGGTGCATGTTTGCGCCCTTCACCAGCGAGGTCCATTCGAAGGCGATGAATGCAGTGAATTCGCCGGGATCATTGTATTCTTCCGCGGCGTTGATCACGTCGTCCCAAAGAGTGGCGTACCGCCTCGAGCCGGGGGAATAATTGGCCAGCAAATCTGGATCGATCGTGCCTTGCGAGCCTGCAGCGATAAGATCCAGGGTGGCGTTCACGGCTTCTTGGCCGCCGGCCCGCATTCCCTTGGACCATCGCGCACCCTGCTCGAATTTTGTAACGAGCGGCGAAGCCGCCAAAATGTCATTGATCATGCCCATGCCGTCGGAATGGTCGGTGACCGCCAGCCAGTCGAGCGGGCGGGCAAGCCGCACCGGCTGCCCCGCAGAAGCGACCACCTCCTCGCCACGGGCAAAGCGGTAGGCCTCACGAAGATCGAGGCGATTGCCGAAACCGCCCGCATCCATTGACAGGGATGTGTGCAGATGCGTGTCGCCCCAGAGCGGTCGCTCCGGAAACGATCGGCCTGCGTAGGGTGAATAGGCCTTGACGGAATATAGTTCGGTGAGCTGGTCCTCGTCCGGCTCCCATTCCTGCGCCACCGAAATGGCGGCCGAAACCATTATAACAGTGACGAATACAGCTGAACGAGCTTGTTGTGCTTTAGGCATGAGTTCGTCTCCTGGTTGTCACCGAGCGCCCAGTATTGAGGGGTTGATTCTCCTACCCCTGACGCTCGACATTCGTTCTCTTCTTATGGCGAGTACCAAATCGGCGAGGTGTAAACCCGCTCCTGCGTGGTCATCGGTACTTCTTCTCCCATGGTGACGTTAAAGCGTTTGGCGTCATAGCATGTCCAGCGCGGCGTGGGAATTTCCAGCACACGCACGTAGTAAAAGGCCCGCTCTGCACCGTCAAAATCCGGATCCTCCCAGACGGTTGTCAGCTGGACGTCACCGATGGTGTTGGCCCAGGTCGCCTCCGGTATGTTCACGGTATTTCCTACCGGAGGAAGTTTACCCGTAACGGAATCCGGTCTGCGATCACCCGACCAGGCAATGTCATATACTTTTTCATGAAGCTCACCATCCTGATCGAGCCAGCCTTTAACCATCTGCACGCGATCGAGGTTTCCGCCGATCGGGTCTTTCAGAGCGGCAACCAGGAAGGTCGGGCTCTTCTTCAGTTTGGCGAGCTCAAGTGCTATACCATGGTAACTAAGCATGGGATCGTCAGAGTCAAGGTTTGCATCGTAACCCAGGCAACTCAGTATCTCGGACTTCGAAGTCTTTCCAGTTTCAAACGCCTTACGGACAGCGGCAGCTTTAGGATCAGCATGCAACTCCCCGCCCATGGGAACACCCTTTTCATAACCCAGGGCAACATAGTCAGGGCTCTGATCGTCTCCGGGCTCGAAATCCCAGCCGCCAAACACGCGCACCTTGAGCCTCGTGCCCGTCGTGGCGTAAACCTCTTTGCGTTTCATGGCGTCCCAGAGTGCCTCGCGGGTGTTCTCGGTGGCCCAGACAGCGGCAAGACCGGACGCGGATTCCGACCAGCCTGGTTGAGTGCCTATTTCAGAGGTTCTGAAGGGTGTGTTCCAGCGCTCAGCGTCCGGCTCGGATGAGGCACTCTTCCCCATGAATTGGTTTTCCTCCTGCCCAGGCAACCCTGTATGGCTATCGCCTGCGCCAATTTGGCCGAACTGGAACGGGTTCACGCCGATCTCGGTCTCGAACTGCAGCCCCATCTTCAAAGCCGAGCGCGCGTACGATCCCGGAAGCATCTTCAACGTCACGCCTTTGGAGAAGTCCAGATTGCCGACATCCCAGGTTTCGTAATCCGCAAACTCATCGTCGGGCGACAGGATGGGGTGGGTCTCCCCGTCACCCTTGATTTGAGTCATTTCGTAAACCGGTTCCCACCGCATGCGGGTCTTCGCGTAGGCCTCATCCAATGGCTCCCCGTTCATCTTGACCTTTGAGAACATCTGGCCGCTGCTCCAGTTGCCGTTGTGTGCGATCGCCAGTACCTGGCCTCCCGTCTTATCTTCGTAGGCCTGTAAAACCTTCCAGAGGTCCTCCGGGTCCTTGGTCTCGCTCATGGTGAGTGGCAGCGTCTGGCTGGCTTTTTCGCCATCGTCCCGATAGATGACGACCCGGTGCAAGTTGTCGCCCCCGGGCGCGGAGCTCCACTCGTAGGCAATGAACGCAGTGAACTGACCCGGGTCATTGGCTGCTTCGGCCGCCGCAATCGTTTGTTCCCATCCGGGACCAAGCAACGCTGGGTCGGCTACGTCCCAGGGCATGTCTCCGCCCCCCCCGAAACCCTTGATGATCTCGTCCGCCACAATCCTGCGCTCCTCTTCGCCGCCTTTTTTCAGCAGGTCGTGCCAGCGCTTCCCAAGCTCTTCTTTGACGATCAAGGGATCGCCATTCTTCACCATGTTGTAGAAATCGTATCCGTCGCTATGGTCGGCGATCACCAGCCAGTCGAGTGGCCGGGTCAGTTGCGTTTTCCAACCCTTGAAAGAGGTGACTTCTTCGCCGCGGGCATAGCGGTAGGCACCCTCGGGTGTTTGGCTGGCACCCCATGCGGCAGCGTCCATAGACATCACCGTGTGAACGTGGGCATCACCAAAATAGACGTTCTGCGGATGTTCGCTGGGGGTGACGTACCTTTTCACCTCGGCCTCCTGGGCCTGCGCGGATGAAAGCAACAAAACGCCGGTCATGGACAGCAATGTTGTCTTTATGAGTTTGTTCATCATTATTTCTCCCTATTCCCGGTTTCTCATGCTCCGCTTCTTCAGCTTCTGGGCTGCGCCGGCGAATACCAGATCGGCGCGGTGTAGGCCCGTTCCTGCGTGGTCATGGGCACATTGTCCGACATCTCGACGCCGAACCGCTTGGCTTCATAGGCCGTCCAGCGCGGCGTCGGAATTTCCAGCACCCGGACATAGTAGAAAGCAGACTGCTTCGGATCAAAATCCGGGTCGGTCCATACCGCAACGAGCTCGGGGGAACCGATGGTGTTGCTCCAGGTGGCATTCTTGACATCGACAGTATTACCGACCGCCGGGAGTTTGCCGTCGCCCCCCGGTTTGCGCTCCCCGCTCCAGACCACCTCGTGGACTCTCTCGTGAGTTTTGCCTCTGGAATCCATCCAGCCCTTGATGATCTGGATCCGGTCGAGGTTTCCGCTATAGGGGTCTTTCAGGGCGGCTACAAGGAAGTTCGGTGCATTCTTTCCCGCGGGGGCGGCGCGCAGGTCCCCTCCCATCGGGACCCCTTTGTCATAGCCTGCCGCCGCGGGCAGGCGGGACTGGACGTCCTCCTCGGCGAACTCCCAGCCTCCAAAGAATCGTACCGTGGGGCGTGAACCGGTGGTGGCGTAGACCTCTCTGCGCGCCATCGCGTCGAAGATGGCCTCGCGGGTGTTCTCGGTCGCCCAGACTGCCGCGTAGCCGGAGGAAGCCTGTTGCCACCCGTAGGTGGTCAGGTTTGGGTCCGCGGGAGACTCGATCACCACATGCTCGTAGCGGTGGGGCTCGGGTTCCACGCCGGAGTGCTTGCCGAAGAAATTGTCCTCTTCGACGGCGGAGAGCGCGGTGTGGGAGTCGGTGCTGCCGATCATGCCGAATTTGAAGGGGTTGATGCCGAGTTGCCTCTCGAGAGCCAGGCCGGTCTTCAGCGCGGAGCGGGCGTATTCATATTGAAGCATTTCCTGCTTCTTGACCTCGGTGCCATCGAGGTTGGCATCGTCCCAGGTCTCGTAATCGGCGAACTCATCATTCGGCGAAAGAAACGGGTGTGCTTCGCCGTCGCCTTTAATCTGGGTTGCTTCGATGAGCGGTTCCATCCGGGCCCGCAGGGCAGCGAGTTCCTTCGTGAGCGGTCTCCCGTCATTGGTCTCGACGGAGAACATCAAGCCGTTGGACAGGTTGCCATTGTGCGGAATGGCCAGAACATCCGCTCCGGTTTTCTTTTCGAATTCGTCGAGCGCTCTCCAGAGATCTTCCGGATTCTGACTGTCGAACTGCGAGAAGGGAACGGTCTGGTTTGCGACCGACGCATCGCCCCTGAAAAGCACGTTGCGGTGCAGATTGAACCCGCCCCGGGTGGTGTACTCATAGCCGATGATGGCCGAGAAGCGGCCCGGCTCGTTGTACCGGTCGGCAAGCGCAGTGTAGTCCCGCCAGGCATCGCGGACCACCGCGTCACTCTTGAACGGCGGATCCGGATGCTGGAGCGATGCCACGATTTCCATGGCTGTCGCGAAAATCCTATCCTTGTCACCGCTCGTCAGCGCGTCGTACCAGCGTCTGCCCTCTTTCGTGGCGAGAATATCGGGATCGCCTGCGAGCAGTTGCGGCATCAGACCGTACATCTCGGCATGATCCGAAATCACCAGCCAGTCCAGCGGCCGGCCCAGCTTGGCGCGGAGGCCGCCCGTCGAGGTGACTTCCTCGCCACGGGCGAATCGGTACGCCTCTTCCTGCCCCAGTTTGCACAGGGTGCCGGCGTCCACCGAGATCGCGGTGTGTTGGTGGGTGTCGCCAAACAGAGGCCGGGTCGGGAATGAGCGCCCCGCATAGGGAGAGAACTCCTGCTTTCCGAGCGCTTTCGCCAAGTCGTCTCTTGTCGGTACGTGGTCCTGGGCGACCGCGGACGACGCGATCGAAAGGCCCGCTAACGCAGCGAACACACATAAGAATTTTGCCCTGTTTCTTATTGCCCTGTCCTCCATTGTGTTAATTTCCAAGCTTGTTCTTGCTCAACTTCCGGGGAGCGTCGTAGTGGGCCTTCCGTTCCGCTCAACAGGTCAGAACTTCCTGTCGATTTCCCTCTCGACCTCTCTTTCGAGCCTGTCGCCTTTTCTATCCAGCTTGTCGCTCTTTCTTTCGAGCCTGTCTTCTGTATCGATCGGGCCATCGTTATCGATAATGTCGGATCTACCCCTCGGACCTTGGCAACCGAACGACGCCAAAGCAATCGTAGTCAACAACAACAATACGGGTAGCGCAGAGATCCGGTCTTTGTACATTCTACTCTCCATTCTGTCTCCTTACCTATCTGATCATCCACACCTTCAGCTCCAGCGCCTGGTCCGGACAATACGCTTTCGGAACCTTGCCCACGAAATGCCTCCCGCCGCAAGAGAATCTTCTGGTCGTGAGGTCTTGTTCGGGAGCGGGTCAACGCAAACGCCTTTCGGTGCGACCGTCAGGACGGCGCAGCGGCACATCATCGATCACGGCGCCATCCTCAAAATCCCAATAGAGGTAGCGACAGATCACCATACACTTCCCAATCATCATTAATCTTGCTGGATCTTTCGTGTCCAGTACTTTGCTTGGCTGATCAATCAGATTGTCCAGACATCTCGGCATGATCCGAAATGACCGGCCGGTCAGCCTGGCGGGGAGACCGCCCGCTCAAGTGCCGAATCTGTCAAGCCGTTGCCACCCTCGGCGCGCAGGTGTAGATCGCGTCCCGCGGTCCGTATTTCGCGAAGAACTCTGGATTCCTGGGGTAATCGACATCTTCCGGCTCCTCCAGGGCGTTGAGGTGATAGAGCACGCCGGCGTACTCATCAAACCCGTGCGCCGTGGGCAGGTATCTCGCTGCGGTCACCGAGGTGATTCTTGCCGAACTGACCCGAAACGTACCGGATTGTCCGGCAGCCGCCGCGTAACGGCCATCACTCTGTCGTCGGCGTTGGCTTTCTCTGTGGTCCTTATGCTGGTGGTTGCAATCGATCGCCCACACCAACACGTGTCGGCGGTCACGCACGCGGCGATGCTCGATCTACAGGAGGATATTCGCAGCTCAATGCAATCCGGGCGGCAACGGTACAGCTTTCAGAAAATCTCTACGGTCCATGGTTGTGCCCTTTCAGATTTATGGCGCTGCATTTGGTTTCCCAGAGCCCCGATCTGGAGCAGGGAAATTCGGAAAATGGATGGATTGGAAGAATACATGAGGATCTTGCGTACCCCAGTCGGTAAGGCCGCGCAATATTCTTCTTTTTTTGGGGGGGGAGTCCGTTTCCGGGCTCTTTCTGTCTGTCGTGGCTGGTGCATCATGCGAGACGTGCCGGGTCGGCAAAAAGCCCGGTCGGCGGCGCATGAGCGGATCAAGATTTATGCTGTAACGACGCAGGTTTCAGAGTATAGGGAGACATCGTCCTGGAACCATGAGGAAAGACATGAAAACAGACCCACGGATGAGCGACGTCGAAAGAAAACCAAGGTGGATTCAGCGGTTGGGTTGGGCCCTGCCAACGCTGGAGCGTCAAGAGCGCCGGGATCTCGTCGAACGCATCGAGCAGGGCTCATGCGGTGGAGTCGATTACGTCGTAATGATGATCCTATCATCGGGATTGGCCTCCTTCGGCCTCCTGCAAGGGTCCTCGACCGTCATTATCGGCGCCATGTTGGTGGCGCCGCTGATGGGACCCCTGATTGGAGCGGGTTTGGCGCTGACCCAGAACAATGCAGTTCTCTTCCGCAAGGCGTTGGGCGTTTCCGGGCTTGGTCTTCTGATTGGCTTCGGTGTCTCGTTGGCGGTTGGGATGCTTAATCCGGGATTTGAACCCTCCATGGAGGTGGAGGCTCGGGGCACGCCCGATATCCTGGACCTCGGTGTAGCGATCCTGTCCGGCTTCGTGGCCGCCTATGCCATGGGCCGCCCCGGTGTCTCCGGTACGCTGGCCGGCGTTGCCATCGCGGCGGCGTTGGTTCCGCCCCTCTGCGTCGTCGGCATAGGGCTGACCAACAGTCGCCCAGTGATTGCCGCGAATTCCGCCGTGCTCCTGCTCACGAACGTTGTTGCGATCATTCTCGCCGCGGGATTTACGTTCAAAGCGCTGGGTGTGCATCGGAGCCGACAGGAGGCCACCGCGCCGGATTGGGCGCGGCAGGCCCTGAAGATCTTGGTCATGGTCGCCGTCGTCCTTCTTTTGCCGCTAATCCTGAACCTCTTCAAGGACACCCGCGGGGGACAGGCGCGGCCACTCGCCTACCCGGTGGCCGCGGTGGTGCGAGCTGCCGCTGAAGATTTCGTGGAACAGCATCCTGGAATAGATCTTATCACAATGGGGCGATACAGTCTCGAGCCCGCATCGGGAATGACGGTCCTCCTGGCCAGCGATGAGCCGCTACCGGCCGACTTCAAGGAAACGCTTACCGAACTTATTCATGAGGTGCGCGGCCGCGAGCAGACCGTCCGCATTATTGCCCTCACCGAGTTGCCCGAGATCCGATCCGGGACCCCATCTCTAGCCACCGACACTTCAAAGCAGATCGACGTCCCAAAGTGATGATACCGTGAATGCTTTGCTGAACCTGAGCAAAGATCCAGGCGGGAAATTCGAAAACAACCGGACCATCAGCTTTTCTGCCGGAAATGTATAGACAGGAGAAGTGCAAACATCCAAAACCCCTATATTAGGAGCGAGCGGTCACAAGAGGTGACGATTACATGATTTACGGGTGTGTTTCTTGGGGTCGCCGCGCCGGCCTATGTCGTGCCCTCTTCGCCTTGGTGCAGCAAGACGCGCGGATAACCGCACTACAGAAGAACCCTGCATCATCATGACGACGAGGAATAAGTAGAAATGTCTCCCGGGATATTGATCGCCTCATGTCCGCTCGTAATCATCCTGGCAACGGTTTCCAGCGCTGTCGGTCACGACGTAACCGATTCTGAGGTCACCCAGGCAATACAGCCGGTGCGCGATGGCCCCAGCCCTGGTGAGACCGGCATTCATGCGCCGGATCCGGCGGATTCTGCCGTCCCGCAGACCACCTCCTCTGCAATCGAGTCAGCCGGGGAAACCCGTGGCCCCACTGTGACCATCGGCCGAGACAACATCCAAGAGCCGTTTCAGAAGAACTTTCGCTGGTCGGAACTGGATCAATTCCCGACCGATATCGCATCGCATCGGGGGATCTTCATTGTGAGTGCCGACGGGAGAAAGATGCTGCGTCTCTACGGCAGCCTCAGGACGCGTGCCAATTGGACTGACCGGGACATCTCGTCTCCCTGGGCCATGGATTACAGCCTGTTGCCGAGCGGCGCGGAGAGTCGCGCGAATCAACAATACGAATTCACCGCGCGAGGATCTCGATTTGGGTTCGATGTGAGCGTTCGTGACCTGCTTTCGATTCGCATGGAATTCGATTTCCGGGGAACCAATGATGAGCTGCGGCGGCGGCAGATGTACCTGCGTACGCAACACTGGGTAATCGGAAAGAACTGGACATCATTTAACACGGCAAACTACCTGCTACTGTCGCTGGATTACCACTCAACAGGTGCTCATGCGGGGGTGAGGACGCCTCAAATAAAGTATCTGAATGGTTTTGACGCAACAGGAGGCACCTGGAAATACTCGATCTCTCTGGAAGACAACAAGCCGGATATTGTTGCGCCCGAAGAACTCGAAGCCTCGGGGGATAACGTGATTCCGAATCTGGCCGGGCACATTGCCTATGGCGGAGATTGGGGCGAGGTGCGGGTGGCCGGCCTGGTGGCACCGAATCGGGTCCGCTCTACCGGAGGTACCCGCGATGACGTGGGATGGGGATTGCAAACCGGCATGCGATGGAAGATCAATGACTCGAATATAATCAAAGCGCACGTGATCAGCGTATCCGGCCAGAATTCGCTGATGGCCGACTTCGCGCCGGGCGACTTCGATATGGTTTACGATCCGGTGAATGACGATTTCGAGAACCTGTTGTTGGCAGGAGCTTCCTTGGGGCTGGAACATTACTGGACCCCCGGCCTCAGTACGTCGATTGGCGGAAGCTACGTCGATTTCGACTTGCCTGATTTCCTGGACGATAGGTTTTTTGACCACGGACACAAGGCCCTGATCAACCTTATCTGGCGGCCCCAGGAGTTATGGGATGGTTTGACGACGGGCGTCGAATGGGTGTACGCCAGCCGCACGGACAAGGACGCTCAAAGCAGCCAATCCAACCGGATTATTCTTGCCTGTTGGTATGACTTTTGAGCTACATTCGGTTTCGCCTTGTGTGCCGGTGTTCCGCTACATCAATGAGCCACGCCCTCGGGGGAGCACGCTTGCGAAGCCCTCACGTTCTACTCCCTCGGTGTCGAGTTCCTAAACCTGCAGGTCTTCCCGGCACTAGCCCGACTTTCGCTATTCAGGAGGTGTTGAGTGAAGAATATCAGGAAACTCGGGCGTTATGGGTCATAGGTCTTCACCACAGGATCATTTGAATTGCTCGCGGGTAATTTCCGGGGGCGGCTGAGGCGGCAGTTCCATGTGCAGTTGAGCGAGCAAAAGTTGCTGAGCCTTGTCGGGGCGAGTGTATTGGGACATTTTCAGCCACCGTCCATCTACTGTTGGGATCAGAACGTCAATCATCTGCATGGCTTTGAGTTGTTCGAGCACGCTGCGGGGAGTCAGTCCGCCAGCATGCTGTTTGCATCGCTGTTTTAATGTGACGTGCAGGCAATAGGCGAGAAAGGCGATGAAAATATGCGCTTCGATCCGCGACTCAAGCTGGTGATGAATGGGGCGGATCGCCAGGTCGCCTTTGAGATTGCGGAAGGCCTCTTCGATTTCGGTCAACTGAATGTAATACTCCCACAACCGGCCCGGATCATCCGGGGGCAGGTTGCTGCGCAGTAAATAGCGCCCTTCCCGGCGATAAGCCTCCCGGTATTTCTTCGGGTTGATCCGCCAGTGGAAGGTTTCCGGGCTGATCGGCTCGCCGGGTTCGGGCACCGTAATCTCCAGGAGCCGGTAGTTCCGTCCCGCTTCCTTCCTGGCCGCGCCCAGTTTCATTAACAACTCATCGCGGGTGAGGCGCTTTCGTTGCCCCAGCTCATTGAGTTGACCCAGAAGCCCGCGCAACCGGCGTTTACGAATTGCCCGCTCTTTTTGGATCCGGTTGCGGCTCTGAGCATAGACGTAGATCTCCTGGTCTTCGCGAACCAGTTTGACCGACACATCCTCGCGGACTATTTTCCAGGGCTTCTGCGTCAACTGCTCTTCAAAGCGGCTCAACCGGCCCTTCGGGGTTCCCACCAGATAGTACACCGGGGTCGAACTCTCCCGCATTTCCGCGAGCACCTCTTCGGTCGGAATCCCCCGATCCATCACCCAGATCCGCTCGGCCTTCCCATGCTGCTTCTCTATGCGCTTGAGGAACCCGCGCAACGTGGTGTTGTCGGCCGTATTCCCGGCCATCACCTCGTAGCCAAGGGGAAAACCTTCCGGAGTCACCACCAGCGCGATGACCACCTGGACGCAGTCCGATCGTTTGTCGCGGCTGTAACCGAACTTGCGCTTGTCATCAGAAGGCGGATTACTTTCAAAGTACGTGCTGGTCAGGTCGTAGAGCAGCACTTCGCAGCGGGCATCAAACAACGTTTCCCACCGGCTCTTCAGATGCCTGAACAGATCCTCCTTATGTTTCAGCAACCGGTCGTGACAGCGGTACAACGTATCTTTCTGAGCAATCTTGAAATCCTCACCCAACAAATCAGCCATCGCGCTGTGATCAAACCAGTAGCGGTGCAATCGCCATTCACTACCCGGATCAATCAGCCGGTAGCAAACCAGGGTCTGTAGAACGTGCAGCCATTCGGTGCCTTTTCCGCACCAGGTCCTTGGCGCGGTCCGAGAGAATCGGCAGCACCACGAAAACGCTGCCCGTGGCGAAGGCGGTGACCAGGGCATCCTTGGCCGGCCCCATGACTTCGCGGTATTTGAGCGGGGTCAACGAAGTGATCAGCATCGGCAGGAACCAGAATCCGAGCAGCCCCCAGAACACCGTGTAGGTGGCAATGTAGATCGCGAGCGCCCGCAACTGCTCGAACTCCAGCGTCGCGGCAGCGTGCGCGGTCACGGCAAAAACGCCCAGCGGCGCTAGCCGCACCACGTATTGTGCGACGCGCGACAGGGCTTTGGAGAGCACCTCCAGCGCATCGAGAATCGGCTGTTTTTTCTCGATCCCGATCAGGGCCACTCCCAGGGCCGTGGAGAAGAGGACCACCGCCGGCACGATGCCAAAGGCCAGGGAATGGAAGGGATTCGCCGGGATGAAGAGATTGACGAGATCCAGCTTGGGAGCCGGTTCCACCAGCGAGGTGCTGAAATAGGAACCCGACTGCCGTTCCGGATAGGCCAGCGGCATGATCATGACAAAGACCAGGGCCACGGCCCACATGACGAGCAGCAAGACGCCCGCCCGGCGGATCAGCCGCCCCGCTCCGCTGGCGCTCAACCGGCCGAGCCCGAGGATCAGGGAGACCACCACGTAGGGCAACACCGTCATCTGGAGGAGCCGGATGAAGGCGTCGCCGACGACACCGACGGGTGCGATCAGTTCACCGAAGAAGACGCCCAGGGCGATTCCGAGGACAAATCCGATCAGGACTTTGGTGGCCAGGCTCACAAGACAACCCACATCATGGTGTTGCCAGCAATCGCATTAGGTGCTTTCGCCTTCAACCGCGCGAACCTCAGGAGGACGGTTCCGATCAACTCCCCCCACGGCAAACCCGGCCAGTGAATGAGCCACTGGCCGGGCTGCGAGCGTTCATAGATTCGCAATTCCGATGCACTTAGAAGCCGACAGGCCAGCGCAAGGGTTTCGTGGTGAGCGGTGCCCGCGCTTTCGTGCGCCTCGTCAGACCGCTCTGGCGCAGTCTCCAGACGAATTGATCGAAGCGGTCGCCGCCAAAGAAGGGTTCGCCATGGTGGACCATGAGCGGCACGCCGCCGTGGCCTGTTGCCGCCATTCCCTCGGCGTTGTCGATCCAGATCAGAGAGGAAACCTGGTTCACGAATTCGAGCGCTTTACCTTGCTTTTCGGCATAGCAGGCCAGGCGTGTGATCCAGAAGATATATTGCTGCTTCTCCGGCGGGTGAGTGTTCAGCCAATTCTCTGGCCCCGGAACCTTTCCCTTCGGATTCCAAACCATCCAGACCGGGTCGGGCACCGGCATTGAGAACGGAACCCCGTGGAACTTGCCCTGGCGCGGAGCATCCCAGGCCATATCGGGAACCTTATAGGGAAGGCTGAACAGACCGCCGGCTTTGCCGCCGCCGCCCTTGGTCGAGCGCACCGCCACCGGCAGGACGATCCGAATGTTCACGTCGACGTTGTAGTAGGAGTTCAGCCATACGAGCCGGTTCAAGACAAGGTAGCTGTAAGGGCTGCGCATCGACCAATAGACATCGACTTCCATCGGGTCGTCTTCCGTCACGAGCCGCGTCCGGGGTGCGGGCACACCCTCGATCTTGGGCTTGTAAACATTGTCCTTGAAGTGGGTCCACAAAAAGGCCTCCTGATTCATTTCCGGATCATCCGTTACCGGCATCAGCGGCAGTTCGGGAACCACGGGGTCGTGCGGCCAGGTCGTATCCAGGTTTGCATTCAGTTCGCCGTACAACTCAGGCGTGAGCTTCGGGAACGCACCTTCCGCCTGTGCGCCGAATGACGCATTGAGCATGAGGCCGGTCAGCAGGGCAACCGAAGCATGGAAATGCCGACGGGGTAATAGAAGGGCAAGTTGCATCTTCATGTCATCTTTCTCCTCGTTCATCATGAACAGTTATTACGGCATCTCATTACGGACGGTGCAGCATTTCGATTGGTGCCCAGTATGCGCCGCCCGGGGTGTGTTTCGGATGTATAAAAATCCTTTCTCGCGTTCCAGACGAGTATCCATGGCTGTGATCCACCCAACTGAACTGCGCCGGGATCTTGCGCCGCCGGCGTGCGTCCAACAGCCGTTTGATCGTCATGACGCTCTCCTTTCTGGCTGATTCCGGACCCCTTGCCCAGAATGCTCTGTCTCCGAGCGTGCAATTGCCGGACTCGTACAAGCGCGGCTCAGGCTTCGAATGGCTCCATCCCGGCGTTGTTGAGGCCTCCTGCGACGGGGAAGGAATTGCCGGTCTCGTGTACATGTTGTGCCCATCGAGCGACGCCAGGGCCAGGTGTGCCGCTTACGATCTACGGGTTCAGTTCCTGCTCCCCAAGTAAGACACAGAGCGGCGGAGGTGGAGAAAAAGCAAAATACGCGGTAGATTCGTGAGACAAGACCCAAAACAGCAAATCGTGATTACCCGACAATTGTCAGTCGCGCTGGCCTATCATCGGTTTTCTACTACGCCTACTGAACCGGCGAGGTCAAGCGCGCCAGCCGGGTACCCAGCTTAAACAAGAACGACTTGTCGTCCACGTCGGCTTTCGTCATCTCCCGGGCATGGGCCAGGTCATTTTCGAGCATCCGCTCGATCTCGCCGGCGAATTCCGGATCCGAGACGATTCCCGTGATCTCAAAGTTGAGCCGGAACGATCGGTTGTCGAAATTCGCGGTGCCCACCGTGGCTGTCCTGTCATCGATGAGCATCACTTTCTGATGCGGGAAACCATCCGTGTACCGGAAAAAGCGCACCCCGGTGCGGCTCGCATCATCAAAATAGGAGAACGCGGCAAGAAACACCAGGAGATGATCCGGCTCATCGGGAATGATGATGCGGACATCCACTCCGCGCAGTCCGGCGAGTTGAAGCGCCCCCAGGATGGCATCGTCGGGAACGAAATAGGGACTCGCGATCCAAATCCGTTCCTTCGCCGAGTTGATTGCGTGGTGAAACATCAGCGCCGCCGACTCCAACTCATCCGCCGGGCCGGTCGGCACGATCAACACCTTCTTGTCCCCGTCTTGCGAAGCCGTCGGCGTCCAGTGCAAATCCTGGATCAATTCATCCTTTGCCCAGTACCAGTCCTCCACAAACGATAACTGTACCGGAATCGCCGCGGGTCCTTCGATCCTGATGTGCGTGTCGCGCCAGTGACCGAACTTGGGATCTCGCCCGAGATATTCATCGCCCACGTTGTGTCCACCGATCCAGCAAACCTTCCCGTCCACCAGAACAATCTTGCGGTGATTGCGGAAATTGATCTGGAACCGGTTGCGAACTCCCTTCCGCGTATTGAATGCCCGGACCTCAACGCCCGCGTCACGGAGCTCCTTCTTGTACGATTTGGGAAGCTTGTTACATCCGATTTCGTCGTACAGAAAGTATATTCTCACCCCTTCCTTCGCTTTGGTGATCAAGACTTCCTTTACTTTGCCGCCGATTTCGTCGTCGTGGACGATGAAGAATTGAAAAAGAACGTAGTCCTTCGCCGCCTCGATCCCCGCCAGGATGCTGTCAAATGTAGCGTCTCCATCGATGAGCAGGTCGATGCTGTTTCCACGAAGGACCGGAAGGTCGGCCAGCTTCTCCGCCGCTACGGCCGCCGGAGAAAGCGTGTCTGCGGAAACGCGATGAGGCTCGAGTCTCTCAAAGAACTTTTGCAGGTTGTTCTGAACATTCACGTCATTGGAGTGGCGCGCAGTCGCGTACCCGTGGAAGCTGCTGCGTCCGAGGATCCAGTAGGCGGGGACCGCGATGTAGGGGCAAGCGTTGAGACCGATCACCCAAGCAATCGCGCCTTGCGACGTACGCGTCGTCATCACGGCGTTTATCGACGACAAAAATCCCACGACATGAAACAGCAATGCCACTGAAATCCACATACGCCAACTCCTTCTCTTTTTCCGTCGTTTCGGCGATACCGTTTGTGATTCCTGCTCGTTCATTAGACGTATTGTTTCTGCGTCTGCCAGATTCCGGTCCGGCCGGTCAAGTTGAGTTTGCATTCCCGTTGAGCCGGTTCCGGTCGCCGGAAAGCCGCCCCGTCAGGATGCCGTCATCCTCGCTGAGCTCGTATTGGAACTCCTCGTCGGAGGTTTTGAACCCATGAGCACCCGCTCATGTCGATGTTTGTTGTCTATTTCTAAGCAACCTTTCCCGGACGTTCTTAACTCTGCGCTCAGAAGTTTTCAATCACACCCGCGCGACGGAATCGACGTACATTCTTCTTACACGGTCGGCGCCAGCCGAGTTCAGGAAGCCAGTCAGAACACCGTCCGAAGCCTGAGACTGAAGACAGAGGCGTGATCGATATCGGGGGCCCCGGCGGGCTTGATTGCCGACTGATAACTCAACGTCGTATCTACGAGGGGAAAAATCGGGAATCGGTAGAAGAGTTCAACGTTGTATTCGTCACGGGCGTCATCGCTCGGCTTCACCCAGTTGAAAGCCGTTCCGATGAGATCATGCTTGATGGTGCCGACAAGTTGCGGCTCGTAGTAGAGAAAGTGGACACCGGCTTGCTGTTTGTAGAATGCCGCATCTTTCCAACTGCGCCCCCAGCGGAAGACCCCGATCGCCTTGCCATCCTCGGTCAGTTCCTGTTCGAGTTTGACCGTCATGCCCCAGCCCTCGAGGCCGGTGGCCGCGTTGATCGCCTTCCCCCCGGGGGTTTGCCAGAAGGTAAACTTCGAATAGCCCGCATCCTTGGTCCTGGGTGCGATCTTCGCGGAAAACTCAAGCGCTTTGTAGTAGTCGCCCTTGCCGGGGCTGCCAAAGGTCTGGCGGTCGCCATAGACATCGGAAACCAGGCCCAGGATAGCAAAGCGATCGCTGAAATACCACGTACCAAGCGCCCCGATACCCGAGTCCGGATACCCGCTCGCAAAAAGACCCGTGCCGCCGTTGGGGAGAAATGTGGTGACGGGACTGATGTGTTTCGAGGTCGCCAGCGTGGCATCCGTTGTGATTTTCCCCATGCGATAAACCCATCCCGCCTGGTGGCTCCCCTGTTGCCAATACAAATTCCTAAATGGAAGAAACGCGGGGGTGTACTTCGAAAAGGCGTTGCCTGTCCCAATCGCACTGCCCAGGCTGTCAAATCCGAGGGTTTGGGGCCCTGTGGTTCCATAGTCCCATCGGCCCTCCACGTGGAAGTAGATCTGTCCCTGGTTCGGTTTTCCGATTTTGAGCAACTCCCACGTGCCCATGAAATCCAAGTCTGTCGTTGTTCCCCACTTATCCTTGTCTGGACGCGCATCGCTCATCCATTGAAAGAGGTGATTGAGATTAAGCCCCAGCTTGAGGTGGGTCGCATTGTAAAGGCTGTCTTTGCCCCTGTCGGTCGCGTCGTGGAGGCCCCGCAGGGGAGACACCGGAAAGAGTGAATCCCGTTGCTGCCCTCTCCGCCGGATCTCCGGCAGGAAATTCTGGGGATCCTCGGGACTGCTCAGGACGCGTGAGCGGTAGACCCGCAGCTGTGGGCTACTGCCGGAATCCCCGCCGTTTTCCTGCGCGCCACCCGCCTGTCCGAGGTTGCATCCGAGGACGCAGGCGCACGCCAGCGTAGCCACAATGCGTGATCTTCTCATACAGACACTCCTTTCAGGCTTGGAAAGTTGGCAGAGCGCCTCGTCAGCCGACCTCGACGGTGCCGTCCTCGTGGATGGCGATCGGGTCTCCCGTGTTCACCGCCTCGAGAAAATCGTCGCCCAGGAGATCGATCGTGATGACGCGGCGATTGTACCAGACGTCATCGATGATCAGTCCCCCGGCCGCGATGCTGTCGATGTGGTGCGAGAACAGGAAGGCCTTGAGGCCCACGCCCATTTCGCTCACCCCCATGAGTGCGCCCGCGCCCATGGTGGACCCGACGCACTGCGAGGTGCACATGATCGCGCCCTTCATGTCCTTCCTGAAGAGCTCCTTGTTGTTCGCGTCGGTGCAGGGCGCGGTCTCGGTGTTCCCTGCGAACATGTTCTCGAAGTAGGACCCGGTGAGGTTGAAGGGAAGCTTCGAGACCAGCGCCTTGCCTTCGAGCTTGCCGGGAAGAACGGGACGTCCTTTGAATGTTTTCTTAGCCATGGTCTAAACCTCCAGTTGAATTGTTTCGTTCGGATTACTTTCAATCCGGGTTCTTATGCTCACGCTGGCACCTTGCCCGTCACGATGATGTCCACCAGGATCTGGTCGGGGAAGTAGCGGATGGTCGAGTAGTTCCGCGTCTTGGCGGAGTTGGTGACGCCTTGGACACGGTCCGAGAAGCCCTTGGTACCGGCCCAGGTGACGCCGCACATGGGGGTCGCCACCATGCCCGCTGACAGCATCTTGCCGGCGAGTTCGCCCTCGTCCGCGACCATTCGGATACGAACGACGTTGGCGCAGAACATGTAGACTGGAATCGCGGTCTTTTTCTTGCCGGCCTTGTCGAGCGCCTCGGTGACCAGTCTCCCCCACTTCTTCATTTCGTAGTAGGTGTTGTGCGGGCAGCCGATGAAAGCGGCGGTGGGGTCCCCGTCCTTCTCCGGCCACAGGTTGCCGAAGGTCTTGATGATCTTCTGCTCCTCGGCGTCGTCGTAGACGTAGGTCTGGTAGTCTTTGACCAGCAGCTTGCGGCCCTTCGTCTTGCCCTCCGGGGTCAAGTTCTCGACGTGGTAGAGACCGACCGAGCCGGAAGCGGCGCTGGCGCTGCCCATGGCCTTCAGGAGGTGCAGGTTGTCTTCGGTGACCTCGCCGCCCTCGAAGTACTTGTCGATGCCGGTATAGAGGGGAACATCCTCCACGACCTTGCGCCCTACGGCGGTGCCGAGCACCCCCCAGTCCGGCGTCTTCGAGGTCTTGACGTCGATCAGCCACTTCGCCTGGCGTCCCTCGTCGGTCATGAGTCCGAAGTAAGGCGCCTTGCCCGTAAGGGCGCAGATCAGGTCGATGCCGGCGCCGTTCCGGTTGGTCCGGATGCCGAGCACGGAGTTCCCGTAGTTCACCGCCGAGGATTCCGCCCAGGCCACGTACGTTCCGGGCTCGGGGGCGTTGCCCACCTCTTTGACATAGCAGGCACAAGAGCGTTTATTAAGATCCGGCGCTCCGAGGCGGGTATGAACCCAGTCCAGCTCCTTTTGGAGCGGGTACCCCTCGTAGACGATCTTCATCTCCGCCGGGTTGTTCTGGACGTTGTAGCAGTCGTAGGGGCGCGGGTTGACCGTGTAGGGCGCATAGGATTTGAGCCCTGCCTCGGCGCATTCATCGAGCATCCTGATCATCGAGCCGAGGTAGGGGGCGCCGGGGTAGAGGTTGCTGTGAGGTGCGCCGCCGAGATCCACGAGCTTCTCGGCGCCGAAGGTGTTGCCGAAGACCACCTGGATCTTCATGAGCTTGGCCATCTCCGGGCCCTCCTTGCCGTCCAGGATCGCCTGCTCCTCTTTGGTCAGCTTCATCTGGTTCTTCGCGGCACTCTCGGCCGTGGCATCGGCCTTGGACGCGCCCGTGAAGGTATCCTTCTGACCCGTTGCCTTGCCGTCGGGCCCGAGACCCTGCATGTCGGTCGTCAGCATATCCTTCGCGAAGGCGGGAACCTTGCCACTCCCGGAGGCAGCGGCGGCCTTTCCTGTTTGGGCGTCCGCAGTCCCGGTCAAGAGTTGGCCGGATACAACCGCTGATAACGGTACCACTTTCAGAAAATCTCTACGGTCCATGGTCGTGTCCTTTCAGGTTCATGGGGCTACATTCGATTTCCACCGAGCCCCGATCCGGAGGAGGGAAATTCGGGAAATGGTTGGTTGGGTTGGAAACATAGATCAGGATCTCGTTATACCATCCCATAAGGATGCGCAATCATTTTTTTTGGGGGGAAAAGGCGGCGCGGCCTCCGGCAACCGCGGCCATTCGAGCGTTCAGTGGACACGTCAACACGCCGTCGAAGGACGCGGTTCCGCGTCTGTGCAGAATCGGCCCAAACCCCCTCTTTCTCGCGGGAAGTATTCACTTCCACACCAGGCAGCATACGTTACGGCCGGTTCCTGCCCCAATAGCCTGAGTCCGACCCCACTCATCCGGCAGGTCGGCACTCAGGTCGATGGCGGAGGGCCTTCAGGGCAGACGCCGAGGGCCTCGGAAACGTGGAGCGTCGAGGTGGGGAAGGCGATCTCGGCCCCGTGGCTCTCGATAATGGCGGCAATTCTCAGCAGCACGTCCTGCTTGATCCGGTGAAATTCCGTCCAAGAGGTCGTGTGGGTGAAGGTGTAGACGAAGAAGTCGAGCGACGACGCAGCGAAGGTATCGAAGTGGACCATGAGAGTCTGGCTTTCGTCGATCTCGGGATGGTCGACGAGCATCTGTCGTACCTCGGTGGTGATGGCGTCCATCTTCCCCACGTCCTTGTAGCGGATACCGATGGTCTCCCGGATCCTCCGGTGGGTCATCCGAGAAGGATTCTCGATCACCAACTTGAGAAAGAGACCGTTGGGCACGTAGAGGGGGCGCTTGTCGAAGGTGCGGATCCGCACGTGACGCCATTTTATCTCTTCCACCGTGCCTTCGATCTCACGGTCAGGGGACCGGATCCAGTCCCCGACAGCAAAATGGTGGTCGAAAAAAAGGATGAGCCCGCCAAGAAAGTTGGCCAGCAAGTCCTTGCCGGCGAATCCCAAGGCAATCCCGCCTATTCCCCCTGCGGCGAGGACGGCCGAGATGCTGAAACCCATAGTCTGCATGCCCACCAGGACGGCCACAACGACGATCGCGATCCGTACGAGCTTGGCCAGGGTGTCGGCCGTGGCGCGGTCCACCGGCTTGTCGTCCGCGGCCATGGAATCGATGATCCTCACCTTTACCCTCTCCACGAGCCGAATCAGGAACCAAGTGAAGACGGTGATGACACCCAAATCGAGAGCGGGCTTCAGGCGCTGAAAGACTGCTGCCGCCTCGGTCTGCACTTCGACGATGTGCAGGACCAGAAACAGCCCGACAATCCAGACAAAGTACCGGAGCGGCGTGCGGAGCGACTCGATGAAGGCATCGGCCCATGAATGGTCGGTTCGGCTGGCGCGCCGCTGCACCCGGTCGAGAAGGCGACGAAGGAGAGCGTTTGCCAGCAGGACGATCAGTACCAGGGCGAAGACCGGTCCAACCCAGGCGAGGTCGCTCGCCGCCAACTCCTTCCAGTTGAAGAACACGGCTCCGTTCATCAATCAGTTCCTCTCCTCTGTGCACCACGGCGGGAAACGCCGTCTGCATTTTTGACACCACAGATAGGCTGAAGCAAGAAGTTACAAATCATGTATGCGCCAACGAGTCGGCATTCACCCGTCCGCCTTCTTCGCGACCAGCGGCTCCCTTGCCGTCGTGGAGCGGCTCGACCGGCGACACCAGTAGAAGGGATTCCTTTCAGACGCGTTGCGGATCCGGTCGCCGCCGTCAGCCGACCTCGACGGTGCCGTCCTCATGGATGGCAATCGGGTCGGCGGTGGCCGCGTGGACCTCATTGCGCGCCATCGCGTCGAAGATGGCCTCATTGTCTCTCCGCCTGCCAAGTTCCCGTTCGGCCGGTCGAATTCAATCGGTAGTCTCCACTCATTCGGTTTCCGTCCTGGGAAAGCCGGCCCGATATGATGCCGTCATCTTCGCTGATCTCGTACCGAAATTCTTCCTCGAACGTTGAACCAATGAGCACTCTCTGGTTCCGATTTTTGTTGTCGAGCCCGGTCACGAGTTTACCGGCGAGAGTTTTGGCGCCCTCAGGCGTTTGCCACAAGGAAATCCGGTTACAGTCCAGGGGTCGTCGTCGAACGCTCCGGTGTAGACCCCGATCTTTCGCGAGCCCTTCGGCACGGCGCTTGGGGTAGCGCAGCCCAAGAGGACGCCGCCGATGCAGGACACAACCAACAGCGCGAGCGTCGCCCGGTGCATGTGCCACGCCATGCCTAAACTGGATGCATCGTTCATGATTGGTTCTCCGACTGCCCCCAAGCATGTCGTAGAAGGTGCTTGCTTGCGAACACAAATGTGGTTCTTCTCTTGATCGTATCACGACAGTTCGGAAATGTAGAACTTGTACTTCCCGCCTTCCGTCCTGCGGATCTCCTTCACGACTTCCCATGTCAGCACGGTTTCCGGTCCGAAGAACTCCTTTAGTTTCGCCCGGAAATGTATAAAATCCTCATCCTTCAAGGGTTGATCAACAACACAATAGAGGTGAAACAACCCATACTCTTTCTGGATGAGTTGAAATCTTTTGATGGCCGAAATGTCTTCGATGTAGATTCCCGTGGACAGGCCATTTACGTGTCTGCCGTCCCTGGACACGAAGATGTCGGAAACCCGGCCATCCAGACGCGACAGGACGGAGAGGCCTCTCCCGCATGAACACGCGGGGCCGCCCCACGCAGCATAGTCATTCAAGTCATAACGGAGCATGGGCATGGCGTAGTTGTTCAAATCCGTCACCACAACCCTGGCGGATAGGTCCTGCGGGCTATCCACGAGTTCCGTCAGTAAATTGTCGTCATTTGCGTGCATGGAGCCATACGGGCATTCACCGGCGATGATATCGAACTCGTAGCTTCCGTAGCGGTTGAAGGCCCTGCCCCGAAATACATCTTCCAGGGTATTTCTCATCTTCGGCGTAAGCATCTCCGCTCCGGAGATGATGCCTTTGACGGGTGGAAGTTCGATCGACCGACTCTTGGCCAGCAATGCCAGGGCGTACAGGCTGTTGGCGTATCCGACAAGGATGCGCGGTCTAAACACCTTGAACTGTTCCAGAAAACCAATTCTGTCCCTTTCCGTGGTGTCTCGGGGATTGATCTCGATCTTTCTTGCATTCCCTTCAAGATGTTTTTTGAGTTTTCTCAGAGGGGTCAGAATGTCCTCCGGTTCACGGTTGTCGTACATCGTCCAGTAGCTGGCTACCCTGGTACCCCATAGACCGCCTGATTCGCCGGGGTGGCGCTGCTGATGTTCAACGGCGGTGTCGAAACGGGACAGGTCATGTTTGTGGTTGCGTCACGCGAAGAATCCTTCGCGTAGGAGAAAAGCCTGGTCAGACCCGGGTCTGGGAAGACACCGCGACTGGGGATGTGGTGTCCGACGTCTCTGGTTTGAACCCTAGCTTGGGACATCGGTCGCAGAGCATCATGAGCGGGCACTTGACGCGCTTGCATCGGACGGAACCCAGCATCCGGAAATAGACCCTGGCGACATGGTCCGTTCCGCGACCTCGAAGTAAAATCAAGTCCCCCGGCCGGGCCACCTGCTGCAGGAGTTCTGCCGCCTCCTCCAGTTTGAAGCGGCCATGAGCCTGGTCCGGGGTCATGCCTTCGCGGATCGCCCTGGCCACACCATATTCGCAGCGCTCACCAATGAAGATCACCATGTCGGCCGTCTCGTGGGCGACGCGCGCGTAGAAATTCATGCGCTTGCGCGGGTTCTTCCTGAAATCCGAGCAATCGGTCATCACCAGGATCTTCCGTTCGGCCCGGGCGTCTCGCAGCACATCGATCGCGCGATGAAAGCCGTCGATGCACCCGTTGAAGTCATCTCGGAGGACAACGGCTCCGTTGGGCAGGGTCTCCGGGCACATTCGGCCGGAGTACGGAGGCACATCCGCCAGTCCTTCCGCCGCCTTCTGCAGCGTGACACCGCAGGCAGTGGCCGCCGCGATCGCCCCCAGCACGGAATTTGTCCAGTGGGTGCCTACCAGCAATGTCGTCACCCGCTCCTGCTGTGTCTTCGTGGACACCGTCATTTCAAGGCGCGCCGGCCAGATCGAAGATACGTCGTCTGCCCTCACATCCCGGCCTTCTTCGAGGCCGAACGCGATCACGCGTCTCTCCCGGGCATCGACTGCCATGGCAGCCACCCGGTCGTCATCGCCATTGAGCACCGCAGTGCCGTCCTTCCGCAGGAAGCGCAGGAGTCGAGACTTCTCCTTGGCCGTGGCTTCCAGGTCTCCGAACCCCTGTGTATGCGCACCGGCCACGCAGAGAACAAGGACCACGTGGGGGCGGAGCAGCATCGACGCCTTGACCAGTCCGCCGGGTTCGTCGGTACCGGTCTCAATCACGGCAAACCGGTGCCAGGGGCGTACCCGAAGAAGAGAACCGGCAATCCCCATTCGGCCATTCCAGTTGCCGGGTGTCCTGGCGGTGGGACCCGCAGTGGCAAGCATTGCGGCCAGGCATTCCTTGGCCGTGGTCTTGCCGAAGCTCCCGGTGATGGCAACAAACGTCGTGCGCACTAACAGCGTTCGCCAGGCGTACGCCACCGCCCATACCGGCAGGCTTGCCATAATGGAGAAGGCCCGGCTGTGGTCGTGAACATACGACTGTATGGTGTTTCTTATGTGATTCAACATCCCGGCCGCCGTTCCGGCTCGATCGACCCATGCATCAATGTCGGGCCATCGGCTGGGGTCGTCGTTCGCCTTGCGATGCCGTCATCGTACGAATCGGATCTATGGTGGCAAGCTTTTTCACTCCACAGAAGCGCCGGGCGGCCTGCGCTTGCATAGCAGCACCCGCCGCTCCGTGCGCTGGAAACCCCGGGCGGTCAGGGCCTCGGCCTGGTCGTCATTGCTCGTGGCGCTGATTGCATCACCGCCCCTGGCGTCACAATCCGCCACCGCCATGGACACGATGCTTCGCGCAAGATCTTCGGCACCGTCGACAGCCCCAATCTCCAATTCATAGCTGTGATGCAGCCAATGATAGAACAGCACCCCGCCCGCAAGGAGCTTGCCCTCTCGGCGGTACCCTCCGGTCCATTTTCGCTGCCGGGGGAATACGTTGCTCAAGAACCGCAGAACGGCCGACCCGTTACGCCTCTGCCTCATGATCTCTTGCACAATGGCCGGTGCAGTGCGCTGCCTCAACTCGTTCACCTCGGCCCGTCGCGGGCGACAGAACGCGCCGTCGTGGCCGGCGGATGAGTCGCGATCCTCGGTACGGGGCGCGGCATCGGCGCCGGCGATCTGGAGAGAAAATCGGGCCTGGCGCGCGTGTTCGCTGAAGCCCGCCTGCAATCGGTTCCGGATCTGGGGCGTGTTGTCTTCAAGGACGAGGGTCAGGATGATCCCGGCCTCCCCGTCCAGCATCCGGCTTTCAACATGCTCGAGCAGCCGCGTCGCGATACCCTGCCTTCGATAGGCCTCGTCCACGGCCAGTTGAACGAGATATAGGGGTCCATCCCCGCTCCCTTCCCGGCGGACGCACAGGGCCGCCACCGCACGCCCGTCGCGCTGGCAGACGAAAATGCGCCGGATCAGGGTGGGGAGCACACCCAGCCTCCCGAGGGGATTGAGCAGGAAGAAGAATATCGAATACAGGTGGGCCGACTTCAGCATCGCCTCAACGCCTGTCTCCTGCGCGGGCCCGGAGCCGAATGCGGCCCGGAGCATACGCTTGTAGTCGCCGAGGTCCCGGAACCGGATCTCCCGGAATCGCTCGGTGGGTTCCGACGCGATACTCCCGGACCCAGCGGATGATGAGCTGCCTTCCATGAGTCAGTGCGGTTCTGTCAGCCCGGTGCCTCGGGCCTCGGACCCGAGGATGGTCTCCGTCGAGATGCCTTGACGCCGCAGCTGTGCCAAACGCTGCAAGCTGATGAACGGCGTAAACTTCGCCTCCTGGGGCTGATAGATTTCGTTTGTTGTCTCTACGTCGATCCGAATGTCCTGCCACCGCTCCAGCATCCGCGCCACGAGCGCCTTGATCTCGGCCTCCGAGTAGGCCTGCCCGGGCACGACCTTGGCCAGAAAGCTCTGCGCATCGCGTTGTATGAACTGATACCGATGAATACCCGAGAAGTGCGAGAAGATCCCGTCCACCGCGAGTTCGGACATGACCCGGCCGGAAGGAAGCGTGATGACACTGGTATCGCGGCCATGGAGCTTGCCGATGACAGGATGCGGGTTGTTTCCGATGCAGCGGGGCTCCGCCCACTCAATCACGTCGCCCAGCGGATACCGGATAAGGGGGACGGTTTTACGCCAGAGGACAGTGCAAAGGATGTTGCCTCGGGAGCACGGCTTCCCGTCGTCATCCACCGCTTCCACGATCAGGACATCGCTTTTCACGCGAAGCCCGCGGTCGCCGGGGATCTCCCACGCGACGATTCCCGTTTCCGCGGAGGCGTAGATATTAAGCGCCCTGGCGTGGAAGCACTCCTCGATTCGCTTCCGAAGGGCTCCCCGGAGCGTTTCCGCGCTGCTGAATACCATTGGAATCGGAAGGATCGAGTCCGTGCGCTCTAACTCTGTGCACACTTCTTCAAGGATCGAGGCCCATCCCATGAGCAACCGCGGTTTCAACCTTCGCAGCCACGCCACTTTTTCGGTGGGCGGTGCGCGCACATCGAGGTACTCCCGCCGCAGCAATCCAAAGCGCTGGCACAGCCGTTTCTTGGCGGGAATGGCGGCCGGGAGCTTGATTCGGGCGATGACGTCCCAGGGGCGAACCCCGCGCTGGTGGTAATCCACCGCGCACAACGCCTCCTCGAACCGGAGTTCCCGGCTCGCACTGGGCAGTGTGAGGACATGCCCGGAGGTGCTGCTGGTCCGGACGTCTCTCAAGCTTCCCGGGTCGATGCCGGGCCGGAGGAAGTGGCCGATGTCCTGTCGAAATGCGTCGCGGTCGGGAACGGGGAGCGAAGGCAGGTCATCGATTGTCCGGATGTTGTTCGGGTCGATCCCGTGGTCCTGGTAGAGCTCGCGGTAGTAGGGCGAATGGGCATAAGCATGCTCAACCAATCGCCGGAGGCGGCGGTTCTGCAGCGCGACCAGCTTTTCGCGCGACCAACGCTCGGTGCGGCCGAGGGTCAGCCAGAAATCCGGATCAATCGAGTCAACGTGTTTCCTCATGTGGAACGCTCTTCAAGAAGAGCGGATGGCTTGTGCAGTTACCGTGCAGAAGTGTATGGTCGATTTCAAAGATAGCAAGAACGGATCGTGGTTTCCCAAGCGGTTGTACCCCCATAAAAACGTTTCAGACAACTGGCAGGAGCATCAAATGCGCGGAGTGAAAAACGACTCGTCTTCCAACTATCGGATGGTGATGGACTCGAGCCCATCTCGATTTCGCATCGGTTACTCGGCCATGGTATTGAGGTATCGCGTTTCATGTCTACGACTCTACCTGATCAGATCCGGCATCGGTTCCAGAGTGTACCAACAGTTTCGATCCAGAAAGACAGCCCACCGTTGGAGTACTGCCTATCAGATTGTCCATGGCAGTATCACGTTAGGCCATCTTCGCCAACTCAAGAATGGAACGGACCAGGACGGCAGCACCTGGTACCAGAGGGAGTGGGACCCCGGTGGGCCGGATGAAGAATACGCCAGGGTTTCAGAACCCATACAGAGCAATGCCGTCAAGCTGGGGGGACCGGGATTGAAATACGCGGAAGAGGGGTATGGTCCTCATGATCCGCGTCGTCCCCCTAACTTCAACAGCATTCCCATCTCCAAGCATGTCCATGGGGCGGCTATAGACTGCGTACTTTCCTGGAGAAAACTAGGCGGCCCCTGGAGTGCAAGAACAGAACAACTCGTCGCCAGGTTCGGTCTTCAACGCCCCCAGCCCGACGAAGAGTGGCATTTTGAACTCGCTCCAGGAAAAGATATCCAAGCCCTGCGGGAACTCTTCCGGAAATAGATCGCCGATTACCCGTGCTGAGCCCCGGGATCCTGGAGCCCGCTCATCAGTCGTTCTAACGCGATCCCTCGTGAAGCTTTCAGAAGGATGTGGGTGTCGGTCCAGTGTTGCGCGACCAACCATCTGCGTGCTTGCCTCACGTTGCGAAAATACCGCCCGAACGATGCATCTCTTGCCTGCGTGAACTCTTTTCCCACGAAGACGACCTGGTCGCATTCCACCTGCTTTGCGTAGGAAATCAGATCACGATGCTCTTGTCTGCTTGCGCGGCCCAGCTCCAGCATGTCACCGAGGATAGCGACCTTCCCGGCGGTCTCGAGATGGCTGAAATTGTCCAGGGCAGCCCGCATGCTTGTCGGGTTCGCATTGTAAGTGTCCTGGATAACCGTATTCGTTCCCAAGGTCGTTGTCTGGGAGCGAAGCGCGAGTGTTTCGCATTCTTGCAGTGATTCGTTTATGGACGCGGGCGGCACGTCAAAATGCAAGCCAGCCGCAATCGCCGCGAGTACGTTGTCCAGGTTGTATTCCCCGAACAGCTTCGTCGCGACGTCGAAGTGCTCTTGATTCGATCTTCTTGATGGATACCAACGAATCGTCAGCGAGGGAGACGTTCCGACCACGGTTCCACGGACATCGGCATCTTCGGCGCTGCCATAGGTGGTCACACGCTCATAGTCCTGCAGCAAGGGGGCCAACCTGGAATCGTTCAGGTTCTTGAAAATGTGTCCCCCGGTCGACCGGAGGTAGTCGAAGAGTTCGGTCTTCGCCGTTAACACGCCCTCAATCGAGTCGAAATTCTCAAGGTGGGCTTTACCTATGCAGGTAATCAGTCCGCAAGATGGCTGTACGACTTCGCAATTCTCCTGAAGCTGGCCAAACGTGTCCGCCCCCATTTCCATGACGCCAAGTTCAGTAGCCTCGTCGAGATTGAGTAGTGTCTTTTGCGCGTACAGTGGGGTGTTGAAGGTGTCCTGTGTGCACTCTACACGGTATTGTGCGCCCAGGACGGAGTGTACCAGTTCCTTTGTTGTGGTCTTACCACAGGAGCCCGTAATGCCGATGAATGTCGTATCCATGTGCCGGCGATGATGAACCGCTAACGATTTCAGGGTAGCGCGCGAATCTTCAACCAGGATACAGTTCGTGCCCGCTCTTCGTGCACGCCTGTCATCGACCACCGCAACGTGTGCCCCTCGTCTTAATGCAGCCTGCGCTGTCGCATTCCAATCAACCATGAAGCCGGAGACATCATTGTATTTGTCTATGAAATGACGTATCGGCTTCAGTAGGAATGGGGAATAGTATTCCAGGAAGCACCAGATGTCTTCCAGTACGGAGACAATGCCACCCGGACTGCTGTACCTCATTCTCCAGGCAACGTAGAGGTCGCCGGGGGCCACATTGTCCTGCTCAAAATCGCGGGGAGTCTTTACCGCCTTTGATTCTTTGTAGATTCGATAAAGATCATCGATTGAGATGTCGGGCGTGCTCATAGGGCTGACGTTCCCAATCCGGTCTCCATGGCGTTGGCGCTCACGCCGGCCGCGGGCTTGAATATGCCTCTGGCCGACGGAGAGTATAGGAGAAGCGCGACTGTACCGTCAAATCCCTTTGACTATCTGGCTGCGACTGCGGCGAGGACACTACCGGACAGCACGACCCACACCGTACTGACGGCGGCCAGGGCGATCACCCCGCCCAT
>Ga0315336_1002175_pt1 | contig 31594 bp, 29 predicted proteins | sample ASW5metaG_FD_204512 | JGI IMG/M metagenome (GOLD analysis project Ga0315336, IMG submission 204512) | Ammonia-oxidizing marine archaeal communities from Monterey Bay, California, United States - ASW #5 | ecosystem: Environmental > Aquatic > Marine > Intertidal zone | place: USA: California...
TGGCGTCGGGCGATCATGCACGTGCAGTGCACGTGGTCAGCCGTGCTGCGTGCACGTGGTCGTGGACTGCGTGCTGGTGGACCAGGGCTTCTGCTTGGCGATTGGGGTCTTGGCCACAGGGGTTAATGACAAAGGGGGCATAGCCCCCTTCGCGGTCAGCCGTGCTGCGCACGGCTGCCGCTACAACCCCCCAGGGGACGCACGCGCGTCCCCTCTGCTCGTGTGTCCACCGGACACACGAGCATTCACCCCAGCGGGTCGCGCCTTTGGCGCTCCGGTGCTGACTGGATGGGCGCGCGTGATCGTGATCGTGTACGTCTTGTCACTCACGCCAGTGGTGGCCGGGGGGGGGCGCCCCTCAGAGTGACTTGATGATCTCCGTGCGCTGCGCGTCGTGCTCTTCCTGGGTGATCATGCCCTTGTCGAGGAGCAGCTTCAGCTTCTCGAGGCGCTCCTCGGGGGGCGGCTCGGCGGGCGCGGCGGGTGCGGCGGGCGCAGCGGCGGGCTGCCCGTCGGCGGGTGCGGCACCGGCTGCGGGGGTGGCCGCGGGAGCAGGCGTGGCTGCCGGCGCCGGTGGGGCCGCCGGAGTAGGCGCGGCCGCCGGCTCGGCCGCCGTCACCACGACGTCGTCGCCGCAGCGGTACGCCTGGGCGCTCGGCGGGGCCTTGGGCTTTTCGGCGTCGGGCTCGTCGATCACGACGAGGTTGCCGCCGATGTCGCCGGTGCGGTTGCGCAGCTCGTTTTCGGCGCTGCGCTTCTTGGCACCCTTGCTCGTGTAGCCGCCGCCACCGCCCGAACCGTAGATCTTGCCCAGGTCTTCGCACTTGGCGGTGGCCGCCGTCGCGACCTCCACGCTGCGCCCTGCGGCCGTGAGGCCCGTCTTGCAGCCACCGAGGCCGACGAGCAGAAGGATGGATTGAAGGACGAGAAGGGATCGATGCACTGCGACAGACTCCGGGTAGATGCGACCATCCTATCAGAGCGGGGCGACGCCCGGAAAGAAGCGCGCGAGCGCCGGCTCGCATCGACGGGCCGCCCCCCCGGGGGCCTGCTAGGCTGGATTGTGGCTCCGCATCTGACGACGCTGTCGCTGCTCGCGTGTGGGATGCTATCCGGCTGCTATCTCGTCTCGGACCGTGACGCTGCGGGGGGCGACTCCTCTACCGCGGGCCAGGGCGGCGGGGCCCTCTCGCCGGAGCCGGTCGACCCGTGCCCGGCTCCGCTGGCCTACGCGCTGGTGGCGCCGTCGAGCTGTGAGGGCGGCCCCGACCCCTACCTCCGCGAGGTCGCGACCTGCTTCTCCTGTGACGACACCGTCATCCAGGTGCGGGTGGGCAATGGCGGCGACGCCGCCATCTCGCTGGGTTTCGACGTCGAGGTCAGCTCGGCCGAGGGCGACGTGAGGACCTACGGTTTCGACGAGCTGCTGCCGCCCGGCGAGCTGAGCGGAATCTATGCGGTCGGCCGTGTCGGCGATGTGAGCGTGCGCGTGCTGCCGCGGGGTGACGACTGCGAGCCGGCCAACAACGTCCTCGACGTCGACTCTCCGTCGGCCGCATGCCCTTGACGCTCAGCGCGCCGCGGCGAGCGCATCGCGCAGCACGCGCAGGATGCTGCCGGTGTCCTTGACGCCCTCGATGAAGTGCGCGTCGTTCGTGTAGAGCCCGTTGACGAGTCCGACCAGCGGCGCGTCGTCGGCGGGCAGTCCGCGTGCGCGCTCGGCGAGCGTCTGCTCGGTCGCCTCCGACAGCATGAAGTCGCCCGCCAGGCGCGCGTCGGCGATCGCCCCCGCGTCGTCCACGGCGACGCCTGCCGAGACGAAGCCGATCGCCTCCGGCTGCGGCGATGACCAGCTCAGCTCGTCCTCCCGGATGCGCAGCTTGCGTCCGCGCAGCGCCTCGTCGTCGGGCGCGCTCGGTGACGTGGGCTCGCCGAAGCGCAGCCCGAACTGCTGCGCGTGGGTGTCGGCGATCGCAGCGACCACCTCCTCGAAGGCGAAGCTGCGGCCGTGCACCGCGGTGAGGCACGTGGGTGTGCGCCCACGGAAGGGTGGCTCGGGCGGCTCGGGGTAGGCGCAGTCGGCGTCGTCCACACGGAAGTCGCGCTCGATGCCGATGAAGAACTCCAGCAGCATGCGGCCCTGCTCGTCACGCGCCCACGCGACGTAGACACCCGGCAGCACGCCGAAGGCGAGGTAGTCGCGCCCGAAGTAGTTGGTCTCTGCGCCCGCGGCGCGCAACCCCTGCAGCACGCCGCGCACGTTGCGGTTGAGGATCGCCCGCGGCGGACAGCGCATGAGCGTCGAGGCGTCCTCGAGCGCGAGCGCGAGGTAGCCGATGCCATCGCCGGCGCGCACAGTCACTCCGCCGGTCGCCCTTCGCAGGGCGCTGCCAGACGACAGGGCGTGGGCGGACAGCGCGTCCTGGGTGCGCTGGTAGGCGCCCGCGACCACCGCCTCCCCGGTGAGCGGTGCGGCATACAGCGCCACCGGCAGCGCGGGCCCCAGCTGCGATCGCAATGCCGCGCCGGCTGCGAGCGCCGCATCGGCGGCGATGGGCGGGGAGACTTCGAGGCAGGCGTCACGCATGGCCATCGTCGTTCCTCGGGCATGCGATGGCGCGCGTCAAGTGCGCGCGCGGTCGCGCCCGCCGGTCAGATCGGGTAACGCTGCCACCATGGCCCAGGACGACCCTCGGATCGAGGCGCTGCTGTCGCAGCTGACGTTGCAGGAGAAGGTCTCCATGTGCGCTGGCGAAGGCCTCTGGCACACCGCCGCCGTGCCGCGGCTGGGCATCCCCGCCCTCAAGCTGACGGACGGGCCCAACGGTGCTCGCGGGGACGGCCGCAGCGGGGCGAGCGCTGCGTGCTTCCCCGTGGGCAGCGCGCTGGGTGCGACCTGGAACCCGGCGCTGATCGAGCGCGTAGGCGTCGCCCTCGGGCAGGAGGCGCGCAGCAAGGGCGCCGACGTGCTGCTCGGCCCCACCGTCAACCTGCACCGCTCGCCGCTCGGCGGGCGCCACTTCGAGTGCTACTCGGAGGACCCGGAGCTGACTGCGCGCATCGCCGTCGCCTTCGTGGGTGGCGTGCAGTCGCAGGGCGTGGCCGCATGCATCAAGCACTTCGTCTGCAACGACTCCGAGTTCGAGCGCATGACGATCAGCTCCGAGGTCTCCGACCGCGCGCTGCGCGAGGTCTACCTGCGACCCTTCGAGGCGGCCGTGAAGGAAGCGGGCGTGTGGTCGATCATGTCGGCCTACAACCGCATCAACGGCCACTATGCCGGCAACCACAGCGCGCTGCTCGAGGGTGTGGTCCGGGGCGAGTGGGGCTTCGACGGCTGCGTGATCAGCGACTGGTTCGCACAGTTCGACGAGCCGCCCGAGGCGTACTGTGCGATGGACCTCGAGATGCCCGGGCCCGCCCGCGTGATGGGGCAGGGTCTGCTGTCCGCGGTGGAGTCGGGCGAGGTGGCCGAGGTCCTGCTAGACGACAAGGTGCGCCGGCTGCTGCGGTTGAGTGTTCGCACCGGGCGCATGGACGCGCCCGGGTCGTCCGACGAGCGCGCCGAGGACCGCCCCGAGCACCGCGCGCTCGCGCGCCGCGTCGCCGCCGAGTCGATGGTGCTGGTCAAGAACGACGGCGTGCTTCCCCTCGGCGTCGCCACGCCACTGGGGCGGCTGGCGGTCATCGGCCCCAACGCCGAGGTAGGCATGATCCAGGGCGGCGGCAGCTCGGGCGTCAAGCCACACCACCAGCGCCACCCGCTCGCAGCGCTCCGGCAGCGGCTGCCAGACGTCGAGATCGTGCACGAGAGCGGCGGCAGCATCGCCCGCTATGCGCCCGCCATCGACAAGCAGCAGCTGCGCGCGCCCGATGGCGAGCGCCCCGGCATGCTGCTCGAGTACTGGAATGGTCGCGCGATGGAGGGCGCCGCCGTGGAGAGCCGCGTGGTAGGCCGCTGCCGGGCGAGCTGGTTCGGCCGCTTCTCCGAGCTGGTCGACCCGGGCGATTTTTGTGCTCGCTACACCGGCACGTACACGCCCGTCGATGATGGCCTGCACTCCCTGGGGCTGGTGTCGTCGGGCTCGGCGCGCGTGTACATCGACGACGAGCTGGCGCTCGACGCGTGGGCGGTCGACGACGACGCGGTGTCGCACTTCGGGCAGCTGCTGCCCGAGCACCGCGTTGAGCGGGCGCTTGCCATCGGACAGCCCGTGTCGCTGCGCATCGAGTTCCGCACCCGCGTCGGCCTCGCCATGCCGCACGTTGCGTTCGGCGTGCAGCCGCCCGTCGAGGGCGACCCGCTCGAGCGCGCGGTCGACGCGGCGAAGAGCGCCGATGCGGTCGTGCTGGTGGTCGGCAGCAGCGCCGAGTACGAGACCGAGGGGCGCGACCGTGAGGACCTCTCGCTGCCCGGCCACCAGGTCGAGCTGATCGAGCGCGTGCTGGCGGTCAACCCTCAGACGGCGGTGGTGCTCAACTGCGGTGCGCCGGTGCAGCTCGACTGGCTGCCGCGGGCACCGGCGCTGCTGCTGTCGTGGTTTCCGGGCCAGGAGTTCGGCGATGCGCTGTGCGACGTGCTGCTCGGCGACGTCAATCCCTCGGGGCGCATGCCCACGACCTGGCCGGCGCAGCTGTCGGACACGCCGAGCTTTGCGACCTACCCGGGCAGCGACGGCAAGGTGGAGTACGCGGAGGGCGTCTTCGTCGGCCACCGCGGCTACGAGCGCCCGGGTGTCACCGGCATTGCGCCCGCCATCGCCTTCGGCCACGGCCTGAGCTACACGCGCTTCGAGTACGGCGTGCTGAGCGCGCGGCTGGGCGAGGGCGAGGGCAGCGAGCTGCTCGACGTGACCGTCGACGTGCAGAACGTGGGCGAGCGTGACGGTCAGGAGGTCGTCCAGCTCTACGTCAGCGCCCCGGGTGTCCAGCTGGAGCGGCCTGCGCGCGAGCTGCGCGCCTTCCGCAAGCTGGAGCTGTCGGCCGGCGAGCGCGCGCGCGTGCAGATATCCCTCGGAGCGCGGGATCTCGCCTACTGGGATGAGGGGGCGGGGGCCTGGGCGCTCGAGCCCGGTCGCTACCGCGTGCAGGTGGGCGGCTCGTCGGCGGACATCCGAGCGACGACCGACTTCGAGCTCGATGCCGCGCGCGCGGATGCCGCGGACCTCAGCTGACCGCCCCGGCTGAGCGACCCGGCAGCAGCCGCAGCTGTGCTAGCTTGTGCGGATGAGGGTTGCGCTGCAGATCCCCGTGGCGCTCGCCACGCTGGTGTTGGGCTGTTCGGGGTCGATCTCCGACGACCCGTCCACGCTCCCCGACGGCGGGGTCGTGCTTGCCGACGGCGAGGTCGTGCTTGCCGACGGCGGGATCGTGATGCAGTCGGACCTTGCGGTCGCGATCTCGGAGGTGATGTACCACCCGGTGCTGGAGGAGTCCTTCGAGGACCACCACGAGTTCGTCGAGCTGCACAACCACGGCACGGCCGCGGTGGACCTCGGTGGCTTCGCGCTGCGAGGCGGTGTCGAGCTGTCCCTGCCGGCGGGCGTGATGCTGCCGCCCGACGGCTACCTGGTGGTCGCGAAGGACGCCGAGGCGCTGCGCACCGTGCCCGGCTACATGCTCGACCAGGCGACGGTGATCGGCGACTACGCGGGCGAGCTCGATAACGGTGGCGAGACGATCGAGCTCTTCGACGCGGCCGGGGCGCTCGTCGACCGCGTGACCTACGACGACGACTTCCCCTGGCCCCACGCCGCCGATGCGCTCGGCGCCGGCGAGTCCTGGCTGGCCGCGGAGCTGCTTCCCCTCGAGGGCCACCGGGCGCGCGGGCACTCGCTCGAGCGCGTGCGCAGCGATCTCGACGGCACGTCGGTCGCCAACTGGGTGCCCTCGCCACTCGACGGTGCGACGCCCGGTCGCCCCAACGCGGGCGCCGCGCAGACGCTGCCCGCGGTGGTCATCGGCTACAACACGACCACGCTGCTGGGCGGCGCGACCATCACCGCGAGCGACGCGGTCGCGCTGACCCTGACCCTCGGCGGTGCCCCGCCGCCCGCCGGCCTCGCGGTCGAGTTCTTCGTCGACGACGTTGCGCGTGGGGACGAGGCGCGGTCGATCGTGATGCCCGTCGACGATGGCACCGGCGCGGACTCGGCAGCCGGCGATGGCCAGTACGCTGTAGAGCTTCCGTCGCAATCCGAGAACAGCATCGTGCGCTTTCGCGTACTGCTCGACAGCGGTGCGGGTCCCGAGCCGATCTCACCGCGCCCCACCGACCCCTACGAGTTCCACGCGTACTTCGTCGACCCCGGCGTCGAGACGGACACGGCGCTTCATCACCTCTTCGTCGACCCGGCACGCTGGACGCAGCTGTGGGACAACCTCGGCGACGGGCGCGTCAACGGCTGCGAGCCCAGTCCCACCTGGAACGAGCGCCAGCCGGCGGTGCTCGCCCACGGGGGGCGCGTCTACGACGTGCAGGTGCGCTACCAGGGTAGCCGCTGGAACAGGACCAACGGGCGCGTCGTGCGCAACTGGTCGCACCCGGGCCCCGACCGGCCGACCCCACCGATGGCCCTCAGCTGGCGCATCGCCTTCCCCCGCTACCAGCGGCTGGACGACAAGAAGGCGATCACCATCAACAAGCTCACCCAGAGCTGCCCAGGGCTGACCACCGCGGTGGGCATGGCGCTGTTCGACGCCGTCGACACGCCCACGCCCGAGACGCGCTATGCACGGCTGCACATCAACGGCGGGTACTTCCACTACGGGCTCGAGGTCGAGCGGCCCGGCGACACGATGCTCGCGCGCTACCATGAGCGATTGGCGGCGCGTACGGGGCAGGCGCGGCAGCCGATCGGGCACCTCTTCAAGTCCGCGGGCTGCAACTGCGACGAGGGACCCTACGGCTGGGGGGACGGTCGACAGCTCGATGAACACTGCGGCTACTCCGCCTACGATCGCTACGTCTCCACCTACGGTCGCAAGACCCACGAGTGGGCATCCCACGACGCGCTGATCGCGCTGATCGACGGACTGCACGCCGCGCGCGCGGAGGGACCCGATGCGCTGCGCGCGTACCTGACAGCGCAGTTCGACGTGGAGCTGACCCTCGGCTACCTGGCGGTGATCAACTGGTCGGCGCCCTTCGACGACATGTTCCAGAACCACTTTCTGTACCAGCGTCGCGACGGTCGCTGGATGTTCGCGCCGTGGGACCTCGACCGGAACTTCGGTGGGCACCTCGCGGCGGACGGCTCGTTCTACATCGGCGAGCAGGGCGACCGCGACAACCGCTCCGGCTGGTGGAACTACTTCAAGGACTCGTTCCTCGACGTCTACCGCGACGAGTTCACCGCGCGGCTGCGCACGCTCTCCGAGGGGCCGCTGCACCCCGATAGGGTCGGCGCGATCGTGGACGAGGTGGCCGGCAGCATGAACATCCTCGAGGCCGAGGCGGCGCCCGCCGGCACCGACTGCGACTTCCGTGGAGCGGCCGACGACTTCAAGGCCTTCGCCACGCGCCGCTACGAAGAGGTCGGGCGGCTGCCCTGAGTAGCGGGCTCGGGCCCCGGCGATGGCGAATCGACCCGTCCTGTCCGATTCTGCCCTGCGACTGCGCCAACCGGTCCTGGGCCGACACGCACCTTGGCGCACATGATGCTCGTCATGGGTGCAGTACGATGAATGTGGCGATGACGAGACTCCTTCTGACACTTCTACTCTTGTTGGCGACGATGGCCGGTGCGTGTGGCGACGGCGGCGACGCCGATGCGGCTGACGGTGGCGGCGTCGACGACGGGCCGCTCGCCGCTGACAGCGACCCGACGCCCGTGGCCACCGATGATGACTGCATCACCGACGGCTCGGCGGGCGACCACGTCTTTAGCTGCGATGGCGTCGAGTTCAACGTCGTGGTCGACGCCGCGTGTCTCGAGACGTCGTGCGGCGTGATCGTCGACGTGCATGGGATGACGATGACCGGCCCGCAGATGCGGCTCAACACCGAGCTCGATCAGCTCGGGCCCGCGCAGGGCTACATCGTCGTGCACCCCAACGCGCCCACGCAGAGCCCGCTGCCGTCGTGGAGCGCGGGGGACTACCCGGCGGTGCGCGACTTCATCGATCGCGTGCTCGACGTCTACGACGGAGACGCGACGCGCGTACACGTCACCGGCTTCTCCCAGGGCGGCTCGATGACGTGGTGGTTCATCTGCAACCATCCGGAGCTGCTCGCGAGCGCCGCGCCCGCCGCTGCGCTCGGTGGCTGCGGTGATGGGGCTGCGATGCCGGAGCTTCCGATCCTCTACATGAACGGCAAGCAGGACCCGGGGCAGGACGTCGACCAAGCCGGCATGATGATGCAGGGGCTGGCGGACGACTTCGGCCTGCAGGGACCCGAGGTCGTGGGCGGCGAGACGGACCTGTGGGAGCGCACGCGCTGGGGCCAGGGCGACAGCGAGCTGTCGTTTCTGTGGCACGACTTCACCGTCGCGACGCCCTCGGGCGGCCACTGCATCCCCGGCGGCACGGACACGGAGGGCACGGGGACGCTCGCGCCGTTCAACCGCACGACCTGCGAAGACGAGTCGGAGCTGCACTGGGGTCAGGTCGCGCTGGCCTGGTTCGTCGACCACCCGCAGCGCTAGCGCGTAGCGCGGACCCGCTGCCTGCCCCTGTCGATCTGCGTCGTCGCGCTGCGCGGTTGCACCCGTGCTACCTTCTAGCGTCATGTGGAATTCGCTGTCGGCCACCGTTGTGTCGCTGCTGCTCGCGGGTTGCTCGACCGTGGACACCGGGCTGCTCGGGTCTGCGCCCGATGCCGGGCGGGGCGGCGGTGGTGGCGGCACGCAGGTGGGGCCCGACGGCGGCGGCGACGGCGGTCCGGCGGTGTGCACTCCCGCGACCGAGCTGTGCAACGGGGTCGATGATGACTGCGATGGCGTGGTCGACGGCGCCGCCGCGGATGTCGACTGCGAGGGCCGGGTCGTCAACTCGGTCACCTTCTGCGACCGCGCCGTCTGCGTGCCGGTGAAGTGCAATGCCGGCTACGCCCAGTGCGACGGCGATCCGGGCAACGGCTGCGAGCCCGAGTGCGAGTGCGACGACAGCTGCGAAGACGCCGGCTCCGCGGGTGGTGATGGCGACGGCGACGGCGATGGCGACGGCGACGGCGACGGGGGCGGCTGCCGCGCGGGGCAAGGCTGCTTCCTCGATGGCTGGGCCTGCGAGAGCGACGCGGACTGCACCAACCTCTGCCATCCGATCGACCTCGTCTGCGGTTGCGTCGACCCGCTCGCCGACGGCGACGGTGACGGCACGCCGGACTGCGACGACGGATGCCCGGCTGACGCCAGCGCAACCACGCGCGGTGCTTGCGGCTGTCCGGCCACGCCGGCCCCCGCCGGCACGGCCTGCACCCAGCTGTGCGGCGGCGCCTCGACCTGCGATGCGGGCGGCTACTGTGGCGATGCGTCGGCGTGCGCGCCGACCGGCGGCAGCTGCACCTACCAGCAGTACGTGTCGATGGTGGGCCACGGCTACTGGTTCTGCACAGACGCGCGCACGCAGCCCGACGCGGCCGCCACCTGCGGCAGCGTGGGCGCGACGCTCGCGCAGGTCGACGACATGGCGGAGAACGACTTCCTCGACGCCAACATCGCGGGCTCGGTCAACCCGTGGATCGGCGGCGACGACGCGATGGCGGAGGGGACGTGGCGCTGGCCCGACGGCACGGTCTTCTACCAGGGCGGCAGCAGCGTGCTCTACACGCGCTGGGAAGCGGGGGAGCCCAACGACAGCAGCGGCGAGGACTGCATCCAGATGTACTACGAGAGCGGCAACTGGAACGACTCCCAGTGCGGCAACACGGCCGGCTACTGGTGTGAAATCCCGTAGTTTAGGCGGCTGCCAGCGCGGGCCTGCGTGGCACGCCTTGTTGCCATTTGCGGATCTTGGTACCCCGTCCGCATGAACCGAATGTGGATGATCCTGTGTGCGCTGCTCGCGGTCGCCGGCTGCTCCGACGACGCGGCAGATGCTGACGACGCCTCCACCGCGGACGCCCCCGAGGTGACCCCGCCCGTGGGCTACATGCCCGATGCCGACCCGCAGGCCCTCGGGCCGCTGTCGGTGGGCGTGACCAGCCGGCAGATCGATCACACCGGGATCGACGGTCAGCCCAGGCCGCTGGATCTCGTCATCTGGTATCCGACCGAGGCTGACGGCGACGTCGACCCCGACCTCGGCGCGATCGTAGAGGCTCCGCTCGCCGAGGGCGCGCCGTTTCCGACCATCGCCTTCAGTCACGGCCAGGGCGCCGAGCCCAACCAGTCGCGCTACCAGGTCGCGCATCTCGCGAGCCACGGCTTCGTGGTGATCGCGCCCGGCCACCCCGGCAGCCTGTTCTCGGAGTGCATGTTCTCCTGCGCACCCAACTTCCCGGTCTCCGCTGCGAACCGGCCCGCGGAGATCGTCGCCGCGGTGGATGCGATCATCGCCGAGGCGCTGTCGGCGGGCGGTCCGCTGCACGGCGCCGTCGACGAGGCCCGCATGGGCGTGATCGGCCACTCCTTCGGTGGCTACACCACCCTGGGCGTGATGGGCGGCGACTCGCGCGACCGCTTCCAGGCCGGGGTCGCCATGGCGCCCGTCGCCAACGCTGGCCCCACCGCGAACATCACGGCGCCCTTCATGGTGATGGCGGCCGAGCTCGATGCGACCGTCCGCATGCCGTCGCCGCGCGGGACCTACGAGGCGCTGACCACCGACCCGCGCTACTACCTGTGGTTCGCCAACGGTGGCCACTACGCCTACAACGACATCTGCGTCGCCGGCTGCAGCACGCCCGACGCACTCGACCAGGACCTCGCCCACGAGCTGGTCAACACGTACGCGACCGCGTTCCTGCAGGTGCACGTCGGTGGAGCCGAGCCCAGCGAGCTGCTCGAGGCGGACGCCGACATCGCAGACGGCGAGGCGCGGCTCGAGGTCGGTGAGCTGACCTTCTAGCTGCGGGCCGGCTACCGGGCGCTGGCCGCGCGCTTCAGCTGTAGACGACCGGGCTCGCTTCGGCTTCGAGCCGCCACGCGTCGAGGAAGCGTGTGCTGTTGACCTCCCACGGGTGGAAGCTCGGCCTGAAGTAGGCCAGGAAGTAGCGAATCGCGAAGCTGCCGACGCGCTTCCTGAGGCCGGGGTGACGCTGCGTCAGGGCGCTGGTCGGGACCGGCTTCTCATCGGTGGGCACACGCTTGAACCCCTTGGCCTGCCTGCCGGCTCGGCCGAAGGACACGAACATCGCGACCAGCATGAACATGAAGACCGCCATGACGCGTGTGAAGTAGCTGCCGCCGGCGGCCCGGTAGACGTCGAAGGCCACCGCCTTGTGCTCGAGCTCCTCGGCCGCGTGCCAGCGCCAGAACGCCGCCGCGCGCGGGTCGCTGCCCTCGGCCAGCTCGGGAAAGCGAAACTCGATCTCCGAGCCCAGCGCCGTGAGGTGCTCGAGGAACACGGTGACCGCGAGCGCCGCGCGCTTGGAGAAGTACTTCTCGACGACCTCGAAGACGCGCCGCGTGTTGTCGGTGGCGCCCTCGATGTCGTAGCCGTGCGGGCGCAGCGCCTCGTTGAAGATCAGGTGCGCGCGGGTGTGGCTGCCCTCCTGGCGCGTGAAGGCCTTGATGTCAGCCTGCAGCTCGGGGTCGTCGACCTCGCCCTTGAGCGCGATGACACTGCGGATGAAGAACTTCTCGCCCTCGGGGATCACCAGTGAGAACACACCCTGGGCGAAGCTGGCGCCGGGGTTGCCGCCCGCCCAGTACTTGGGCAGGCCGTCGAAGTCACCGAAGTCGGGGCGCCGGTAGATGATGTCGGGGCCGGGCCGCGTACGTGCGAGGGCCGTCGTCGGCGTCTCTGCCTGGGGGTGCTGCGCCGTGCCGTCCGTGCCCTGTTCCATGCCCTGCCTCCGTCCAACTCGACTACACTACATCATTAACCGAGACAGTACTCGGTGTCAAGGTGGGGTCGAGGCCGGTGGCGTCGATCGGTGTCCTGGGGGCGGAATGTGCGCCTCAGCCGGCTCCGATGAGGGTGCGCAATGGAATCAGCGTAGTTCCCCGCTGACCCAGCACGTCGACCCGAGGCGCGACCAGGTATCCCCACTCCGCTCCCTGGCATTGATCACTGAATGGGCCCACGGCGACCTGATCGACGCCTCCCGCGGTGATCGAGTTTCGTGTCTCGCCGGGCAGGGCCGCCCCCGCGTCCAGTGTGCAAAGCACGCTGTCGAGGGTGTCGTCGGAGTAGAGCGTCGTGTCCACGATGACCCCCACGTGCCGGACGGCGGCGTCGTGGTCGCAGTTGAGAGAGTAGGGGGCATCATTTGGTGGAGCCTCGACATCGAAGCGGAAGAGGCCGTACTCGGTTAGGTACTCCAGGCCAGCGATCGTCGTTCCGTCCACCAGTGTTACGCGACTCGTGAACAGGTACTGGTCTCCGGTCATCGCGACGAACAGATCGTCGTTGCCGATCTTCTCGCTCACCTGATGGTCCCGGTGAAACGTGGCCACACAGAAGTCCTGCCACGTCGGCGTCACCGTGCCGGGACCCGACGCACTGAAGACCTCGGGCTGCGGTGGCGCCACGGGTGCTCCACCCGCGCCCTGCACTCCGCCGGTACCCGTTGCGCCGCCCGTGCCCAGCGCTCCGCCGGTACCGGTTACGCCGCCCGTGCCCAGCGCTCCGCCTGTACCTGTTGCGCCGCCTGTGCCCCGCGCTTCGCCGGTACCCGGGACGCCACCGGTCGAGCCTTCACCCCCCGGGCGTGCGGTGCTGTCCGCATCGTCGGCGCATGCAACCGTCGTGCACAGCAGCAGTGTGAGAGCGAGTCGAAGTGTCATCGCCATCTGTGGTCCTCAGCGCGTGGCCTGCAGGCTAGCACGCATGCGGAGCGGCGCCGGGCGGCTGCACCTTAAGGCGCCGGGTCTGGCGTGACTACCGTTGCGAGCAAGACCAAGTGGCTCCTGTGTTTCAAGCGCCCGCTGTAGGTGAACGCAAAGCTCCAGGGTCCGCGGGTTCGGCCAGGTGCTACCCGCCCGTGTTGAAGCCGGGCACGCCGATGCCGACCGACCCCGGCATCTGCGCGAGCACCTCGACGCCGAAGCTCAGGTGTACGCGCGCGACGTCGAAGGGCTCGGGCAGACTCATCTCGAAGTCCCAGCTGCTGCCGTCCTGCGAGCTCTCGAGGAAGACCTCGGCGGCCGTGTGCCGGATGCGCCAGTAGTCCGGCCTCGGCACGTAGGCCGAGGTGTCGGAGTAGACCACCACGGCCGCCGCGCGGGCGATGCCCTCGAACGCGCCGTCGTGGAACGCGAGCTCGATCCGATCGTCTCGGGGTCGATCACGCCGGCGTCCATCGCGATGGACGCGTCAGCGACGGGGTCCGTGCCCCGTCCGGCGGCGTAGCGAGCGGCGGGTCCCCGTCATCGTCACCTCGGCTGCCGGCTGCCGCGTCCGCTCCCGCAGCTCCGCCGGTGCCCGCGCCGGGTTCATCCGTCTGCGCATCCCTTGCGTCCGGCACCGAACCTGGCTCCGCGCTGGGGCCGTAGCCACTCAGCAGGCAGCCCGGCGCCAGCGAGGCAGCGACGAGCAACGCGAGCAGTCCCCGCCATCTCGGCGCGCGAATGCTGCTTTCGCACTGCACACCGCCAATTGTGGTGCATTGTGGCCGGGATGCAAAACGAAGGCCCGCTGCGGCGCACCCACCCCGCGTCGCACTCGCGCGCCGTCACTGGCATGGCACGGATTCGTCGCGCCCCGGGCGTCTAGGGAGCACGAGCGAAAAAGATTCGCAGTGCCGGTGGTCGCATTGTCGCGCGCGTACGCTCGACCACGCGCGCCATCTCGGTCAATCTACGTAAGGCGCGCCACAGGATCGCATCGGTCGTTGGGTTCGCGCACGGGATTGATCGCAGTAGGAGGCAGCATGGCGCGTGGACTTGCGGTGCTTCGGATCGGGCGCGACGGACGGGTGATCGGCAGCAGCGAAGAGGCAACCGAGTTGCTCGGCCCTGCGACGGGGCGAGCCTGCCACCGCGTGGTGGACGGCACGTCGACCGAGGGCGAGTCGATCTGCCGAGAGGACTGCGTGGCTGCGCTGCTCGATGATCCGGAGTCGCGCACCGCACATCGCCATGGCGTGGTGCGCGAGGGTCGCTGCGCGATCCAGTGCGAGCAGGTCGGCGACGAAGTCGTGGTCGTGCTGCGGCCGGCCGAGCCGGCTTCGGGCGGCGCACGACACCTGACCCCGCGCGAGCGCCAGGCGCTGTCATTGGTAGCTGAGGGCATGACCCGGGCGGAGATCGCGCGGCGCCTCGGGCTGCAGCAGAGCACCGTGCGCACACACCTCGAGCATGCGCGGGCCCGCTTCGATGCCCGCACGCTGGCGGAAGCGGTCGCGCGCTGGATGGCCGAGGACCCCGCCAGCGGACCGCAGTCCATCTGAAGCCGCCGCGCGCTGAGGTCGCAGCTGCCCGCCACGGTTGTGTCACGTCCCGCCCCGGTCGGTCGTTCGACCGACCTTGCCCGCGCCGTGCGGGTGGGAGGGTGCGCTGGCATCAGCATTGGAGGCACCATGGCGACCCGGTCCCACGCTCAGCACAGAGTCCTGCTCACCAGCGTCTGCACACCCTTCGGAGGGCCCGGCGAAGGCGACTCCGTGGGCGCAGAGCTCTTCCACAAGCAGGTCACGCGCGCGCAGGGGCCCTTCAGTCTGCGGCAGACGATCCGCGTCTGGGGCCTGGACTTCATCGCGGAGAACATCGAAGCGCCGGCCGTCACGCTGCACTATCCGACGTTCTCGGAGCTCGCGCGTGAGCTGCGCGAGGGCGACTACACCGTCGTGGGCGTCAACTTCGTGGTGGCGACCTTCCACAAGCTGCGCGAGGTCGTCAATCTCGTGCGCGAGCTGGCACCGGATGCCCGCATCGTACTCGGTGGCTACGGGACCGTGCTGCCCGACGACATCCTACGCCCCTACGCCGACGCGATCTGTCGCGAAGAGGGGGTTGGCTTCATGCGTCGGTTCCTGGGCGAGCCCATGGACGGGCCGATTCGGCAGCCCCACGCACCGATACCGTCGGTGAAGGTGCTGTCGCACCAGCGCTCATCGGTGGTCGGACACGTGACCGCGGGGCTGGGCTGCTCCAACGCGTGCGACTTCTGCTGCACCTCCCACTTCTTCAAGCGCAAGTACGTGCCCTTCCTCGAGACCGGTCGCGACATCTACGACGCGATGATGGCGACCCGCGCGCGCGCCGAGCAAGACGGCGCGGACATGAAGGGCTACATCCTGATCGACGAGGACTTCTTCATCCACCGCAAGCGAGCGCTTCAGTTCCTCGACTGCGTGCGTGAGGGGGGAAAGCCCCTGAGCATCATGGGGTTTGGCAGCGTCAGGGGGCTGTCGCAGTTCACGGCACGCGAGATCGCCGAGATGGGCTTCGACGTGGTGTGGAATGCGTTCGAGGGTGCCGAGTCGGGCTACACCAAGCAGAAGGGTCGCCCGATGGCCGAGCTCTACGCCGACCTCAAGTCGGTGGGGACCGCGACGCTGACGTCGATGATCATCGGCTTCCCCTACCAGGACGAGGCGACGATGGACGCGGAGTTCGAGCAGCTGATGGAGCTCGAGCCGGCGCTGATGCAGTGCCTGATCTACTTCGCCTTCCCCGGCACCCCATTCCACGAGCAGGTCATCGCAGAGAAGCGCTACCTCGACGTCTACCAGGAGCAGCCCGACCTGCGCCGCTGGGATGGCTTCTCGATGCACTTCAAGCACCCGAAGATCGCCGACCCGGGTCGCATCGAGGACAAGCAGCGCGAGTTCTACCGGCGTGACTTCGAGCGACTGGGTCCGGGCGTCATGCGCCTGTCCCGCGTGTGGTTGCAGGGCTACCTGACCCTGAGGGGCGACGACAATCCACTGCTTGCGGCACGCGCCGAGCGGCTGCGGGTCGACGCGCGCGCCGCACTGCCCGCGCTGTCGGCGGTGATGCGGCACGCCCCGAGCGAGGCGGTCCGCAGCCAGGCGCAGCAGCTGCAAGCCGACCTCGTCCGCCACACCGGCGCGATGACGCTGACCGAGCGCGCGATGAGCGCTGCGGCACCCCTGCTGCACCCGGTCACGGACTGGGCGCAGGCCGCCGGGGTCTACCAGCAGCCGGGACTGCTGCGCACCGAGCACCGCACGGGTCATGGCTTCGCATCCCAGCGCACACAGCAGGTGCTGCGTCTCCAGGGTGGGCGCTTCTCCAAGCCGATACGTAGCCTGCTGGACGCATCGGCTGAGCGCCTGCGAGCGCTACGGCCCAACGGGTCGACCGATCAGGGCCTGCCACTGAACCTGGTGACGTCCGCGGCGACGGGAATGCCCCGCTCGCTCGATCCGTCGGCGTGCGGTGATGCGGTGGCGGCGGGCGGCTGCGCCATGGCGGCCCCGCCACCCCGCGCGCCCGTCGTGTCACGGCGGCCCGCCGAGGCGGAGCCCCTCGTCGGTTCGGTCAACTGACCGAGGCGCTGACCTGCGGCGCCGCCTAGTGTCGCGTCAAGATCGCTTGGTTGGATGTCATGCTAAACAACACGGGTAGGGCCGAGCGCCCTGGGGCCCCGGGCAGCGGCCCGGGCGGCGAGGCGCTGGGCCGTCCCCCGGTGCCTCCCATGGCCCGGGTTCGCTCCGAAGTGGAGGCGCGCGCTCCCCACGCCACGCTCGTCGATGCGCTGGAACGCGCGGCGCGTCTGGACGCCCCTTTCCTGACCCTCCATCTCGGTCGCGAGCCCCAGGTGCTCGATGCCAGGGGGGCGCTCGAGGGGGCCCACCGCTACGCGCATGCCCTGCTCGGAAGGGGCGTGGGGCGAGGCGACCGCGTGCTGGTCATGACGCCGACCTCGGCAGCCTTCGTACATGCCTTCCTCGGCACGATGCTGGCGGGCGCCATCCCCGTGCCGCTCGCCTCGCCGATGACCCTGGGCGGTGTCGACCGCTTCCTCGCCAACCTGACCGCGGTGGTGGAGGGGTCGGGCGCCCGCTGTCTCATCGCCTCCGATCGCATCCTGAGCGCACTGTCCGACAACCGCGCGCTGTCGCAGATGGTCGTGGAGAGTCTGTGCAGCGACCACGCGCCACCGCCGCCGCCGCGACACGGGCGGCACCTGCCGTCGCTCGATGCCGCCCAGCCCGCCTTCATCCAGTACACGTCGGGGACGACGGGTCGTCCCAAGGGGGCGGTGATCTCCCAGCGCGCGGTCGTGGCCAACACCTTCGCCATCGCCCGCTCGCTGTCGCTGCGCGAGGACGACGTCGGCGCCAGCTGGCTGCCGCTCTTCCACGACATGGGTCTCATCGGCGTGGTCCTGACGGCCCTGTGTCACCGCTTCCCCGTACACGTGACGAGCCCGGAGCGCTTCCTGATGTCGCCGGTCAACTGGCTGGACCTGATCGCCGAGCACCGCGCCACCATCACGGCGGCGCCGAACTTCGCCTACGACCTGTGTGTCAGCCGCTGTCGGCACGACCCGGGCAAGCTCGACTCGCTGCGGGCGGTGCTCAACGGCGCCGAGCCCGTCCAGCCCGACACGCTGCAGCGCTTCGACGGACGCTTCGGCGGCTTCGGCTTCGACAGCCGCTCCCACACGCCGGTCTACGGCATGGCTGAGAACACGCTGGCGGCGACCTTCTCCGACCCGCGCCAGGCGGTGCAGTGCCTCGACCTAGACCGCGCGGCGCTCGAGCAGCAGGGCGCCGCGATCGACAGCTCGTCGCGGTCGGCCAAGCAGCTGGTGTGTGTCGGCAGCCCGGTGGCGGGCACGTCCATCGCCATCACGGGCCCAGAGGGGAGAACACTTGCCGAGGACAGGGTCGGCGAGGTGCGCATCGCGGGCGCGAGCTTGATGGACGGCTACTTCCAGGATGACGAGGCGACCGAGGCCGCTATCGAGGACGGCTGGCTCAAGACGGGAGACCTCGGCTTCGTCCGCGACGGCCGGCTCTACCTGACCGGGCGGGCCAAGGAGGTCATCATCAAGGGGGGCCGCAACATCTCGCCCCACGATCTCGAGCAGGCCGCCGAAGAGGTGAGCGGTGTCGTCCGTGGTGGCGTGATCGCCTTTGGACGTCCCAACCGTGAGCGCGGCACCGACGATGTCGTCGTGCATGCCGAGACGCGCGAGCGCTCCGAGGACGCCCGCAAGCTGATGACGCAGACGATCGTCGGCGGCGTGCTGGCCTCCCAGGGCGTGAAGGTGGACGAGGTCGTGCTGCGGCCGCCGGGCTCGCTTGCCCGAACCACGAGCGGAAAGCTTCGTCGCTCGGCGCCAACGACACCGAGCACATCCGACGACGGGGCGAGCACGACATGAAGCGAGCACTCGTCATCGGCGGGACCGGCTTCGTGGGCCTCAACCTGGTGGACGCGCTGCTCGCCCAGGGCGTGGCCGTCCGCTGCACGCGGCGCAAGCGCTCGATCACGGTCTACCTGCGTCGACGCGCGGTCGAGCTGGTCGAGGTGGCGCTCGACGATCCGGAGGCGCTCAAGCGAGCGATGCTCGACTGCGACGCTGTCTTCTACACGGCCGCGCCCTATCCCCGTTACTCCATCGATGCGGCCGCCGAAGTCGAGGCCGCCGATCGAGCAGCCCGGGCCGTGGTGTCCGCCGCCGCGGACGTCGGCGTCCCCAGGCTCGTCTTCACCTCCTCGACGGGGCTGCTCGACCCCGCACCCGCCGGTCGCGCCGCCGACGCCCGCGACATCCCCCGGCAGATGCCCCAGGACAGTGTCTACCGGGCGTCCAAGTGGGCGACGCACCGATGCTTCGCGCAGGCACGCCGGGAAGGGCTGCCGGTCAGCGGCGTCCTCGCCGGTGGCTGCATCGGGCCCTGGGACGTTCGCGCGGGTACGGGGGGCGTGCTCATCGGTGCGGTCACGGGTCTGATGCCCTGGTACACCGAGGGCCTCGTGCACCTGGTCGACGTCCGCGACGTTGCGCGGGCACACGTGGCGGCGGCCGATCCACGGCTCGCTCCCTCGGACCACTGCCTGCCCGGACACACGGTTGCGCTCGGCGCCGTGATCCGACAGTGCGTGGCGCGCTACGGCGGCCGCGTGCCCGAGCAGGTGCTCACGGTCGAGCAGGCGCGCACCCGCGCCGACCTCGACGAGCAGCAGGCGGCGGCAAAACGCGGCCGCGTGCCCTTCCCGCGGGAGATGGTCGACATCGTCTCGGCCGGGCAATCGATCGACGGCCAGTCCGCGCTTGGACGGCTGGGCATGGAACTCACGCCGCTGAGCTCCGCGCTGGATGCTGCCCACGGGTGGTTCCTTCGCCACGGCTACCTCTCGGCGGGAGCGGAAAAGGAGAACGAGCGATGTCTAACGATGAAGCACGAAACCAACGCATCCTTGAGCTAGTTCGCGAGATTCTCGAGATGGACGACGACGACGTCATCGAGCTGACCCACCGGATGCGCGAGGACCTGGGCATGGACTCGCTCGGCAGCCTCGAGCTGTTGTCGCGGCTGAGTGAGGAGCTGCGCATCGACATGGAGATGGAGGATGCGATGGCGATCAGCACGGTCGCGGACGCATGCGCCTTCGTCAACCGCAACTACCAGGAGCAACACAGTGCAGCCGCCACCAGCAGCTGACGACGACGAGCCCCACGTCTTCTGGTCGCAGGTCGCACGCTTCCAGGCCTCGCTCGACGCCGGGAGGATCGAGCGTGGAGGCACGCTCGACCCGGCGCTGCTCGGGCAGGCGGCTGACCTGGGGCTGTTTGCGGTGTCGTTGCCAGCGCAGTACGGCGGGCTCGACCTCGGTCTGTGGGGCGCGTGTCGCCTCGTCTCCAAGCTGGCCGAGGCGGACCGCGCGGTCGCAACCTCGGTCGGCCTGCATGCGGGGCTCGGCAGCCGGGCCATCACGCGCTTTGGCAGCGAAGCGCTGAAGGCGCGCTACCTGCCGGCGATGGCCGAAGGACGCATCGTCGGCTCTTTCGCTGCGACCGAGCCGGGTGCGGGCAGCGACCTGATGGCCGCGCGGACGACGGGCGTGCTGCAGGACGGGAAGATCCGCATCGACGGCGAGAAGTGCTACGTGACCAACGGCGGCTTCGCGAAGGTGTTCACGGTGCTCGTGAAGACGCCGGGCATCGGCGGCCGCAGGTCGCACTGCCTCGTGTGCGTGCCGCGTGATGCGCCGGGTGTGCACGTCGGACCCGAGGAGCACAAGATGGGCATCCGGGCGTCGTCCACCGTGACGGTGCGCTTCGACGCGGTGATGCTCCCGCTCGACCACGTCTTGAAGCCCGAAGGAGAGGGCATGGCGCAGGCCCACGAGGTGCTGCAGTGGGGGCGCACGCTGATGAGCGCCGGCTGCGTGGGCACCGCGCGCACCGCACTTGCGATGACACTGGAGCACGTCCAGCAGCGCACGCAGTTCGGACGTACGCTGTCGCGCTTCGAGGCGGTGCAGGCGCAGGTCGCGGCGATGGCAGCGGAGCTTGCGGCGATGGAGTCGCTCGTGGAGGCCACGGCCCGCGGCGCCGACCGCGGCGAGCCGATCGCCAGGCGCTCCCTGGAGTCCAAGGTCTTCTGTAGCGAGGGTGCGTTTTCGATCTGCGATCGGGCGCTGCAGCTGCACGGCGCGCTCGGCTTCATCGAGGACACGGGCGTCGCGCGCCTGCTGCGCGACTGCCGCGTCACGCGCATCTTCGAGGGCGCCAACGACGTGCTGCTGCTGCACCACGGCACCGCGCTGGTGTCCGCTCGCGGGCCAGACGCGCCGCCGGCGGGCGAGCGCTCACCCGCCATCCGGGGGCCGGCACTCGCGGGTGCCGAGCACGACCTTGCCGAGCGTGTGGCGAGCCTGCGGTCCACCTTCGGCGTGCGCGTGATCCATCAGCAGCTGCGGCTGCAGGCCGTCGCACGGGCAGACATCGCGCTGCGTGCCGTCGGGTGCCTGCTGCAGGCGGTGACGGAACAGGGGGCGGCGAGCCGCGACGTCGCATCGCTTGCCGCACAATTGCTCGCGCGTCGTGCACAGGACGCTCTTGCCCAGGGTGAGCATGACGCCCAGCTGCAGCCCTCGGCCGCGGCGGTGTTCGACGCACTCACCGACGAAGGAGACGCCGTGCGAGGCAGCGCGCTCCGGTCAGCGGACGGCCGAAACCCGCCACTGGCATCCGACTCAGGGGTCGCATCATGAAGGTCAAGTTCGTCTACCCCGCGTTCCAGCGCCACGCCGAGGCGCATCCCGAGCTACTCGACTGCGTGCCGTGCGACGAGTACTTCGGCCCTCCATCGCTGGGTATCGCGAGCATCGCCGCGATGACCCCTGACGACTGGGAGATCGACTTCCGCGACGACCGTCTGGAGGACGTCGGGCTCGACGACGACGGTGACACGCTGGTCGCGCTGTCGTTCTTCACGGCGGCGGCCAAGCGCGGCCTCGAGCTCTGCGACGCGTTTCGCGCGCGCGGCAAGCAGGTCGTGGTCGGCGGTATCTTTCCCACCATGATGCCCGAGGTGGCGGCGCAGCATGCCGACGCGGTCGTCGTCGGTGAAGGCGAGGGCGTCTGGCATGAGGTGCTGCGCGACGCCAAGGCGGGGCAGCTGAAGCCGCGCTACCGCCAGCAGGCGCCCTTCGAGGTGTGCAAGCTGCCGCTGCCGCGTGTCGACCTCTACATGGAGAAGGAGGGCCGCAACTTCAGCCCCGACGACTACCCGGTGCAGAACAGCCGCGGCTGCCCCATGCGGTGCTCGGCCTGCGTGCTGCCCGAGCAGATGGGACGCAAGATGCGGCTGTTCCCCGTCGAGCACGTGCTGGGGCAGATCGATCAGCTGGCCGCCCGTGGCAAGCGCGCATCGCTGACCGAGGACACTGCCTTCTTCTTCGGCAACGGCGCACGGCGACGCTTCGGCGAGCTGCTGGACGCGCTGGCGGAGCGGTCCGAAGAGCCGCTGGTCAGCTACATCGGGGTCAGCATGCCGCTGATCTTGGTCACCCCCGATGACTTCATGAAGCGGCTGCGTGCCGCCGGCGTGAAGATGTTCTACCTCGTGGGTGGCTTCGATCCGATCACGCAGGGCGCCTTCACCGGCAAGGACGACAAGGCGCTGCAGCGGGCGTACGACGCCATCAAGAAGTCGCACGACCACGGGATCGAGCCCTACACCTCGTTCCTCGTCGGCAACGAGGATGACGACGCGGGCGTCTTCGACCGCATGCTCGAGTTCGGCGACCGGGCGAAGATCCAGAAGGCCGAGTTTGCCGTGCGCACGCCCTATCCCGGCACGCCGCAGTGGCACCAGCTACTGGCGGAGGACCGGATCCTCCACAGGGACTGGTCGCGCTACAACGACGCGCACGTCGTCTTCGAGCCCAAGCACATGACAGCGGACGAGCTCATGCAGGGCTACCTCTACCTGTGGCGGCAGTTCTACAGCTCCCGCAGCCACCTCGAGGAGCTGGGTCACGCGGAGCGAACGATCCAGTTCTAGCAGGGCCAGCCGGCCGCCGGCCGCCGGCCGCCACCCGTCGAACTACCACTCGGCGACGGCGATCGAGACCTGCCCGTCCCGCCGCTCGCCGCTGCGGTCCTCGAGGTAACCCTCGACGATGAGGTCGTTGCCGCTGACCTGATCGAGCTTGCCGTCGATCACGAGAAACACGCTCGACGAGACCTCCAGCATGTCCGGGTCATCGCTGGGCACAAACGCCGAGCGCCCACGGTAGCGGGCGATCTCTGTGCCCGCCGTGTCGCGCAGGACAAGCTCGAGGGCAGGGTTGTCTGTGCTGGCGGGCTGCTCGGGGTCGCCCGGCTCGATGCCGGCTGCGCGAACGAGGAACACGAGCATGATCGCCGCCTGGGGCCCGACCACCGCCTGCATCTCGCCATCGTCTCCCAGGCTGCGGTAGCGCACGAGCTCGTCGGCTGCGCCGCGGCAGTCGGCACCGTCCACCTCGCGCGTGCAGCCGCCGAGCAACAGGCCGCCGACGCTTGGGCTGCGTGGCTGCGCGTCGCCGTCTGTACCTTCGTCCGGTTCGCCGGGTGCCCCCTGGGGACCTGCGGCGGAACTCCCGGCCGCCGCTACCTCGGAGGGCCCCGGGTCGCCGGTCGCCGTGGGCGCACCCATGCAGCCGGCGATCGCAACGGACAGGATGACTTGCAGCCACTTCATGGGACCTCCACCAGCACCCAGGACTCGTATTCGCTGGGCGGCTGCCAGACCATCACCGAGAACACGATCCCGTTGAGGTTGGTGCTGCGCAGCCGCAGGATGTCGCCCGCCTCGGCATCCGGATCGGCGCCGTGCACCTGCCGAACAAATGGGTTGTAGCCAGACTGGCCCGCCTCGTCGTCGATCACGGATGCGATCAACGTCTCCTCGTCGTCGTGCACCACGAACAGCTCGTGCAGCGCCTCGCTGCCAGGCTCGTCGAAGTTGGGAATGTAGAACGTCACGTCCCCGGTGATGTCATCGCACAGCGGGATCTCGAACTCGGCGAATGCGCCGGGCCCCACCAGGAAGTGCTCTCCGTGCACGATGGCGCTCGGTCCGAGCGGCATCGGCTCCTCCCCGGGCTGCCACACGCCGTCCCCGTTGTTGTCATGGGCGAACTGCCCGTCGTCGCAGAGCGTCGCATCGGAGCCATCGGGCGCCCACTCGTGCAGGAAGGGGTAGACGCCGCGGTCGTCGCTCGCGCCCTCGTGTCCCTGCACGAAGAGCCGGTGGCGTCCGCGGCCGCGCACCCCGTCGATCGCGCAGTCCTGGTCGTGCGTCGCAGCGTCGCGCCGCTCGGTGGGCTCGGCGGCCACGCCGTCGACGGGCGCATCCGCGCCGACCGCCGCCGAGCACGCCGGGGCGACCGCGCAGAGCACCCAGCCCGTGGCCAGCCGGGCACGCATCGAGCGCAGCGTGGGCACCGCAGCTCGGGCGGCGGGGTGGTCGGACGCGTGCCACGGCCGTCGTCTACGGATCGTGTGCGTCGGGCAACGCGTGCGAAGTCGGTGAGCCATCGTCGGCACGGACAGCCGACCGTCCCACGGTCGCACTGCGCACGTCTTGGGTCCGACGACCGATGCGCGATCCGCGTGTCGACGCTGGAGGCCGCAATCGCTTCGCCGGACACGGGGTGTGCGCACACGGTTCGCGCGATGCGCCCCACGCACCCATGGTTCACAAGATTTGTCGCCCGAATGCCCGGGCACGTTTCTTGCGGCATCTGCCCCGAACTACACACCCCAGGCCGCGGTATCCGCGGCGGTGACCCTGGGGAAACGAGGTAAGAACGATGTCGGATTTTCTCAATGGCTACTCCATCCAGCGCTGGCTGGAGTCCTGTCCACAGGGCTATCTCGATGGCACCGAGTACGGCCACGAACCCGGCCAGAAGGAGCCCGACACCATCGTCGAGCAGGAGTTCCTTCGCGACCGCGCGATCCAGACCACCGTCCAGCTCGTCGCCGGTGAGCGCTGTGCGCTGGCCGCGTCCTCTGGGCTGATCGGCTGCGCGCCGGACGACGCGAGCAAGATCTTCCTCGCGACGCAGACCCTCGACGAGGCCCGGCACGTGGAGATCTTCACGCAGCGGCTGATCGACCTCGGCGTCAAGAAGGCAGACCTCGACAGCGTGGTCGCTGACCTTGCCGATCCCAACCTGATCAAGTTTGCCGAGGCGCTGCTCGAGAAGGTCGACAAGAAGGACTTCGTGGCCGGCGTCGTCGGCCAGAACCTCATCCTCGAGGGCATGGCGTTTTCGGTCTTCGAGATGCTGCAGGCGATGAACGCCAAGTGGAATCCCAAGTTCGCTCGCACGCTGTCGGGTACGATCGCGGATGAGCGACGGCACGTGGGCTTCGGCGAAAACCGCATCGGCTCGTTGATCCGCCAGTACCCGGAGAAGAAGGCGGAGGTCGAGCGGATGCAGAAGGAGATGTCCTTCCACATGCTCGCCACGTTCGCCAACCAGCTACGTGATCCCTCCGCCTCGCGCGAGCTGGAGTGGGTCTCGGGCAACGCACCCGAGCCGGCCGCCGACGAAGAGCCCGCGACGTGGCAGGGCGCCGCGCTGGGCGAGCTCAAGCTGGACGAGATCGAGAACCTGCTGAGCTCCACCGTGCTCAGGGAGTTCAAGACGCGCCTCGGTCGCGTTGGCGTCGACTATCAGACGCCGGCCCTGCCGTGATGGCGGGCGGTGGGCACGATGACTGAGGACATCCACAGCCTCGACGAGGACGAGTTCTTCGACGAGGTCTACAGCTTCCAGCACTGGTTCGACTCGGTGGAGGGCTACCTGCACGGGACGCGCAACGGTCGCAAGAGCCCCGCCGCCGAGGTGCCATCGGAGGGCCGGCGGCAGGCGCTCATCACGATCCTCTGCAACTACTGTGTGGGTGAGACCGCCGCCCTCGAGACCTCCAGCGGCCTGGTGCTGATCGCGCCCAACCGGCCGCTGAAGGTCTTCCTCGCCACCCAGGTGGTCGACGAGGCGCGGCACCTGGAGGTCTTCTATCGGCGGCTCTCGGAGCTGGGCGTGACCGACCCCGAGGCCGAGATCACCAAGCGTGCGAGCCCGAGCCTGCTCGCGTTCAAGCGCTGCCTGGAGGAGATGGTGGAGGCGCGCGACTGGGACGCGGCCATCTTCGCCCAGAACGTCGTGCTCGAGTCGATGGAGTACACGACGTTCAACCGGCACATGGCGGGGACCGACGCGGCGACCGCCGACATGCTCTCTCGCATCCTGCGTGACGAGCGCCGACACTTGGGCTTCGGCGAGACGCAGATCGGGCAGCGGCTTCGACACGACCCCGTGCTCAAGGCGCGTCTGAGCAAGGTGCGTGCGAAGCTCGACCCGCTCGTGCTGTCGTGCTTCTCGGAGGCGCTCGAGGCGATGGAGATCGCACCCAGCGAGCGGCCCGAGCTGGCGAAGGACTACATGCAGGCCATGGATCGCCTGGGGGTCAAGTGACGACGGCGAGCGCGCGTGAAGTCGGAGTCGACCCCGATGGGCGTCGTCGCTACGAGCTGCTCGACGACACCGGCTTCGACGAGGTTCCCAAGAAGTACCGCAAGTTCTATCGCCGCTGGAACGGCGCGGGCGACGAGCTGGCACCCAACGAGGCCTACTGTCCCGTCTGCAAGGTCGTCGTTCGCTCGTCGCGGGAGCTGCGCGACGGCGACAAGATCTACTGCATGGCCTGCATGACGCGCCTGGTGATACGCGTGGACCCGTCGGGCCGGCGCGAGGCGATCGCGCGCTACTGATCCGAAAGTCGCGCGCAAACCCATCAATCCGTGAGGAGTCCCAATGCAAGTTGATGCCACCACGCAGCTGAGAAACATCGTCACCGCCCAGCCGACCTCGAGCCGCGTGCTGCAGCGCCACGGCCTCGATTTTTGCTGCGGTGGGGCGCGGACCCTCGACGATGCGTGTGCCCGGCTCGGGCTGAGTGCCGACCAGGTGCTGCAGGAGATCGCCGCGACCCAGGACCGGGGAACGTCTGCGCGCTGGGACGAGGTGCCCGTCGACGAGCTGATCGCGCACATCCTCGAGGTCTACCACCAGCCGCTGCCCGAGGAGCTCGAGCAGCTGCAGGCCATGGCGGACAAGGTCCTGCGCGTCCACGGTGACAAGGATCCCGAGCGGCTCGCGAAGCTCGCAGATACGGTCCGCGCGATGACGCGCGACCTGTTGCCCCACATGCAAAAGGAGGAGCAGATCCTCTTCCCGTGGATCCTTGACGCCCGTCAGCCGTCGCCCCAGGGCCCGATCGCAGTGATGGAGCACGAGCATGAGCAGGTGGCTATCCTGCTCGCCGATGCCAAGGCGCTCACCGACGACTTCACGCCGCCGCCCGGCGCCTGCAACACCTGGACGAACCTCTACGCGCGCCTGGAGGCCTTCGACCTCGACCTGCGCGAGCACATCCACCTCGAGAACAACATTCTCTTCCCCATGGCAGTGGGCTGAGCGACCGGGGCTGTGCCAGCGCGCTAGGGGGTGTCCCTAGTTTGAACTCCGTCGCGAGCTCGGAAAGCGCGAGTGAAATCGGGCCGCACGTAGCGTGAGCAGCACAGGAGTACTGAAGTACGCCGCGCAGCACAGCGCGAGTACGGGTCGAGTTCGCCGCGATCTCCGGGCGCAGTAGGTGGTCGAACTAGGGACACCCCCTAACCCAACAGCTCGTGGATCAACTCGCGCGCCGGCATGATGCGCTCGATGCGATGCGCCTCGGTGCCGCACGTCACGATCGCGCTGTAGTCCGCACAGCCGTTGGCGGCGCACTGCTTGTCGCCGCGGCGCAGCAGCTCCTCCGGGCAGTTCTTCGCGAGCCCGCCGCGCACGCCAAGCCGCTCGGTGTCGTCCAGGCCCGCCGCTGCCATGAGCGATGTGCAGATGCAGAAGTTGGTCTTGTCGGGGTCGCGCGCCTTGCCAGCGAGCGGGGACGTCGCCACGTACCGGAAGGGCAAGCCGCACGGCGATCCCCATGAGCCATCCGCGACGCGGATGTCGTCCTGCTTCGCCTCGACCAGGTTGCGCTTGAACAGCTCGGTGCCGCCGCTCTCGGTCGTGGCGGCGAAGCGCGTGCCCATCTGCACCGCGGCCGCACCGCGCCGCAGTGCTTCGACGATGTCGCCATGGGTGTAGATGCCGCCGGCCACGATCACCGGAATCGGCCCGGCGTCGTTGGCGTATTTCGCGGCGACGTCCAGGACCGGGTCGAGCAGCACCTCCAGTAGATCGTAGTCGCGCTCGAAGTTGTCACCCGCTTCGTTCATCTGCTTGTAGTTCCAGCCGAGGTGGCCACCCGCTTTCGGTCCCTCCAGGACCACCGCGTCGGGTCGGTAGCCCTGCTTGGCCCAGCGCCGACACAGCAGCTCGAGCGCGCGTGCCGATGAGATGATAGGGATCAGCGCGACCTCGTGATCGCGCGTGCCGGCATACTTCGCTGCGAGCGTTGGGAGACTCATCGGCAGCCCGGCGCCGGAGATGATCACGTCCACGCCGCCCTCGATCGCACCCTGGACGGACGCCTCGTAGGTGTCCTGCAGGGCCACCATGATGTTGATTGCAGCCGTGCCCGCGACCGCCTTGGTGTCGGCGATCTCGCGCGCCGCGGCCTCCACCGGCGTCATCGACTTTGCGCACAGGCGCCTGGGCGTCATGCGGTGCAGGCCGGCGCTCGACACGGTGCCGACGCAGCCCTCCGAGCCGACGGCGGCGGCGAGCTCGTAGAGGGAGATCCCCACACCCATCCCACCCTGCACGATGGGATAGCAGGGATCCTTGCCTTTGATTCGAAAGCTCTTTTCCAGCATCGATGGTGCCCCGTTCCTCGGTTACAAATCTGGACGGTCGCGACAATCATGGCCCGAATGTATGTCGCCGCGCATCGGGCCGATGACCGATGCGGGCGCGGGCGATGACGACTAGAAAACGACGATGGCAGCCAATGACCCTCTCCACGATGGCGAGCGCGAGGCGCGGTCGCTCCGCGGCCCCGCTCTGGCCCCCCCTCCCACGGTGCGTGGGCTGTCCGCCGCACGTGACTCGCCGCAGGTGTCTCGGCTGCTCGAGATGCTGACGGCCTTCGGCGCACCCCTGCCGCGGGCGCGTAGGCAGCGGTATCGCGCGCAGCTCACGGATGTGTTGCGGTCGGCGTCCGAAGCGGACGTGGACTGGGCACTGAGCCGAATGAACACGACGGACTTCGGGTGGGGCTACCATCCATCCAATCCCCTCGCGCGGTCCGTCAGCTACATCATGGGTGACAGCAGCCTCGAGCTCGGATCGGCCCTGTCGGGCGGGCGCCACCTGAGGGCCGTTGAGGGTCGCCCGCTGGTGTTGCTCGCCAACCACCTCTCCTATGCGGATGCGCACCTGGTGCAGTTCCTGCTGTATGCCGCGGGACATGTCGACGTCGCGGAGCGCCTCACCGTCGTGGCGGGCCCCAAGGTGTTCGACGATCGCGTGCGACGATTCACCTGCACATCCTTTGGGACGATCACGACCCCCCAGAGCCAGACGTGCGCCAGCGGTGCGGCCGCCATGGCCCCCCGCGAGATGGCACGACTGGCTCGCAAGAGCATCTCAGACGCCTTCGAGCGCCTCGGTGCGGGGGACGTGCTGTTGATCTTTCCCGAAGGCACGCGTGCGCGTGACCGGTGCCTGCAGCCGCTGCTCCCGGCGATCATCAGGTACCTCGAACATGCCGACACGGTCGTCATGCCGCTTGGCTTGATGGGCACGCAGGGCGTCATGCCGATGGGCGACGATCGGCTGCACCTCGCGCACGTGGAGGCCCGGCTCGGACCCGCCTGCGACGTCGGCGAGCTGCGCAACAGCTGCGACGGAAACAACCGGCACGTCGCCACCGCGCTGGGCCAGGCCATCGCCCGGACCCTGGAGCCGGCCTACCGGGGCGTCTACGCGGACTGACGTAGCTGACCAGCAACGAAGGTAGGCAGCGCTCGCGTCAGATCGATGGGTCCCGCGGATGCGGCGCGCCCTCTCCGCACTCCAGGTAGCCCTTCAGGCTCACCGCCAGGAAGAACCCCCACTTGGCATTGCAGTGCATGTAGAAGTCATCGGCTTCGGGCCAGCCGTCGTGCGTGAAGCGCAGCACGCTGCCGCGTTCGTGCGCCGCGATCTCGAAGCGCATGTCCATGCCCTTCCATGGACCGTCGACGCAATGCCAGCCCACGGCCGCGCCCGGCTCGAGCGTGTCGATGCGCATGTCGGGTCCGTGCTTGCCGTCGCCGAAGCGGAAGCGCGCGACCGAGCCCAGCTCGGGCTCGGCCTCCACCATCGGCGTCCACCAGGCTGCGAGGCCCTGCTGTTGGCTGATTGCGGCGTAGAGCTGCTCGGGGGATGCCTCGATCTCGATGCGATGTTTGATTGCGTGTGTGTTGCTCATGATGAATCTCCTCGGAGGCTAGGACGCGTGAGCCCCGACAAACCGCCAAGTCGCGGATTCTCTTATGGAATCTGCTACCGTGTCGCCGACCATGAGCGACACGGAGACGACCGCCCGGACGCGCTTCGAGACTCTGCTCGCCCCCCATGGGGAGCTGCTGAGGGGCTACCTGCATCGGCTCGTGGGACATCGCGCCGACGCCGAGGACCTGCTGCAGGAGACCACCCTCAAGGCCTTTGAGCGCCTGCCCGCGCTGCGCGACGACGGTGCCTTTCGCAGCTGGATCTTCCGCATCGCGACCAGCACCGCGCTCGACCACCTGCGCAAGCAGACGCGCTGGCGCCCGTACAGCCAGTCCTTGTATGAAGCCGAGTGCGCCCATGACGACGCGTTGCGCGGCGAGATCGTCGAGACCACCCGCGACGAGGAGTTCGCCTACGACGTGCGCGAGCACATCGCGTTCTGCTTCGCCTGTGTCGGTCGCTCACTCCAGCCGGATGTGGCGGCGGCGCTCACGCTGCGCGAGGTGATGGGGTTGAGCAACCGCGAGGCGGCCGATGCCCTCGAGGTCAGCGAGTCGGTGCTGCGCCATCACCTGAGCGCGGGTCGCCGCAACATGGAGGAGACCTTCGAAGGGCTGTGCTCGCTGGTGAACAAGCAGGGCATCTGCCGGCAGTGCTCGAGTTTCCGCAAGGTGACCGCCGAGCCTCGCCGCGGCCCCGCGCTACCGGTGCTGCAGGGACGGGACGATGCCTGGCAGGCGCGCCTCGCGATCGTGCGCCAGCGGCCCTTCGTCGACGGCGTCGCCCGCTCGCTGCACGAGCTGATGTTCGCGCGCCTCGCCCAGCTCGAGGCCAAGCCCTCGACGCCCTAGGCCCCCGCGACATGCCCGGTTGCGCGCCGCTGTGTCGTGCGCGGCGTCCAGCTGCTAGGCGACGCCGGTTGGTAGTCAGGGCAACACGACGCGGCCGACGCGTCGGCCCTGCCCAGAGGGAAGCACTACAACCGGGATGTGGCCTCACGGGATCGTCAGACGCAACGCCTGGTTGGACCGCCGCCGAGGCGCTTGCGGGACGGCGAGGGAGCTTGGGGGGGTGGTAGGCTCGCCCGATGAAGAACAAGCAAATTGCCCTCGCCGTGTTTTTCGGCGCCGCCTTCGGTTGCGCTGGGAACCAACTCGTCAATGTCGCAACGACGGATGCTCAGGCCGGGCCGGGCCAATTCCGGGAGTGCGTCAACTACCCACTCGGGTTCGACAACGACCATGAGGACCTCGGCGCGGAGGCCAAGAGTATCGTCGGGTGGACACCTGTCGGCGGCACTAGCCACGGAGTCGCCCTCTGCCGGTGAGGAGCCGTGGGCACGGCGCTGGCGACTGTCGATCCAACGGATCTGGCGCTCAGCTGCGAGCCGCGCCGGTTGGCCTTCAGGCTAGCACGACCCGGCCGACGCGTCGGCCGTACCCAGAGGGGAAGCACGACAACTGGGATGTGGCGTGACGGGATCGTCTGGACCTCCCCCACAAAGTGGACACCTTTTGCTTAGTCACCCTAGGCATTACAAAGAAGGAAACCACCCATGGGAAAACAGAAGACACCACCGCGCGTTCGTCGCTACTTCAGCGAAGAGT
>Ga0315336_1002176_pt1 | contig 31586 bp, 37 predicted proteins | sample ASW5metaG_FD_204512 | JGI IMG/M metagenome (GOLD analysis project Ga0315336, IMG submission 204512) | Ammonia-oxidizing marine archaeal communities from Monterey Bay, California, United States - ASW #5 | ecosystem: Environmental > Aquatic > Marine > Intertidal zone | place: USA: California...
GGCCCCATCTGGGCCCGCGCCAATCCTCGGTGTTTTCCGTACCGGCCCGCGCTGCCGTGATGTGCGAGGACTACCGTGAAGCCTGCGCCCAAGCCTTGGCGCACTCGGACCCGCCACGCAAAGTCTCGATACAGTGCTTCCACCTATTTCCGAAAATTCGAGAAATCGATCGGCTGATGACGCCCGCCCTTGAAGCCCGCGTTTATGAGGTCCATCCCGAGCTTGCATTTTGGCGGCTCAATGGGGAACAAGCCATGACGCTGCCGAAAAAAGTGAAGGGCAGGGCCCATGGACCCGGTCTCGCCGAGCGCAAATCCCTGTTGCAATCACATGGGTTCGAGGCAGGCTTTCTGGATCAACCACGCCCGTCGGGCGTCGGCGCGGACGATTTGATCGACGCCAGCGCCAACGCGCTGATCGCCGAACGGATCGCAAGCGGAAAAGCGCAATCCTTCCCGCCCGATCCGCCGCGGGACTCAAAAGGCCTGCGGATCGCGATCTGGGCCTAAACGCCCGTTCAGGCCGCCTTTTTCAGGAGATTCCGGTTCACGATGGTCTCGGCGATCTGCACCGTGTTGAGGGCGGCGCCCTTGCGCAGATTGTCGGAAACCACCCACAGGCTGAGGCCGTTGTCGACTGTTGGGTCTTCGCGAACTCGCGAGACATAGGTGGCGTAGTCGCCAGCGCACTCGACCGGGGTCACGTAACCGCCGTCTTCGTGCTTATCGACCACCAGCAGGCCCGGCGCTTCCCGCATCGCCTCGCGGGCTTGGTCGGCGCTAATCGGCCTCTCGAATTCGAGATTGACCGCCTCCGAGTGGCCGACAAAGACCGGCACCCGTACGCAGGTCGCGGTCAGTTTGATCTTGGGATCCAGGATCTTCTTGGTCTCCGCAACCATTTTCCATTCTTCCCGGGTCGAGCCGTCCTCCATGAACTGATCGATATGGGGAATCACGTTGAACGCGATCTGCTTGGTGAACTTTTCCGGTGACGGCGGATCGGTGACGAAGATGCCCTTGGTCTGGCTCCAAAGCTCCTCCATCGCCTCCTTGCCCGCACCCGAAACCGATTGATAGGTGGCCACCACAGCGCGATTTATCTGGGCGAGATCGTGCAGCGGCTTCAGCGCCACAACCAGCTGGATGGTGGAGCAATTCGGATTGGCGACGATGTTCTTCTTGTTGAAGCCTTTGACCGCGTCCGCATTCACCTCCGGCACCACGAGCGGCACTTCCGCGTCCAAGCGCCAGGTGGATGAGTTATCGATCACCACCGCGCCGGCGCGTGCGATCTTCGGGGCCCATTCCTTTGAGATCGAGCCCCCCGCCGAGAGCAGCGCGAAGTCGCATTTTGAAAAATCAAAGTTCTCGAGGGCTGCGCATTTCAGCGTCTCATCGCCAAATGAGACCTCAACACCGATTGACCTGCGCGAGGCAACCGCGTAGACCTCGTCCGCCGGAAATTCGCGTTCGGCCAATATCTCCAACATTTCGCGTCCGACATTGCCCGTCGCACCAACCACTGCTATTCGATACCCCATAAATTCATACCTCAACGCGGGCGAGCCGCTCGCATCTTCCATGACGCGCTGTTTCGATCCGGCGTCGGGAATAAGCTGAACTGACGGCCAAGGCAAGCAAGGGATGGCAGAGCGGCGTTCGCACACATTCAGCAGCTTTTGGCTGATCTATCTTCGCGACCACGCAAAGTGGCAGACGCGGGTGGCCCATTATTGCGGCATTAGCTGCGCGATCATTGGCATCGCGGCCGCGCTGGCGACCGGCAATTGGTGGCTGGCGCTGATCGGCATCCTGGTGAACTACACCATCGACTGGTCCGCGCATTTTCTCATAGAACACAACAAACCCGCGGCTTTCGGCCATCCCATATGGTCGGCCATGAGCGGCCTAAAGATGTATCTTCTTTGGATTACGGGACGGCTTGGCCCCGAACTGGAGCGGGCCGGTATCAAGTAGTTAGGCAGCGCCGGCCTGCCAGTACGAACCGCAATCTATTTGCGCAGAGTCACCCTGCCGGCTCGCCGAACATCAACAGACAGCCATCCGGGTCTTTGACGTGGAACTCGCGCATGCCGTAAGGCTGGTCGAAGGGCGCGCGGACCCGGCCTTGGCCCAGGCTTGAGATTTTGGGCTCAAGCTGCCCGAACAGCTCATCGAGCTGTTGGACCCAAAGATAGACCGAAATATTGTTGGCGGTCGCGCGCAGAGCTTGCTCGTCATCGGTTGCGACAAAATGCAGCGCCGCGTCGCCGTGCACGACGATCGCAAAGCTTTTGTCGTCGGAGACCATCCTTCGCTCGAAGCCCAGCACATCCGCGTAGAAGTCGACCGAGGCCTCGATATCGCGCACCGGCACGATAGCGACCGCATCCTCTATGACCGGTCCGGTGTCGTTCATTGCGGCCTCGGCAAAGCGCGACTCGACCCATTCACGCCTTATCGACGGCAAAGGCACCTGGGCCCGCCGCCGCCAGCGCCAAGAACCCACCGGCAATCGCCAAGTTCTTCATCAGCATGATGGTCTGCATCTGATTGCCGAAATCGAAGTGGAACAGCAGCCCGGCCAATAGCGTAAATCCAGCGAGCGCCAATGCCACCCAGCGAGTCATGAAGCCTGCCAGGATCGCCAGACCGCCGCCAAGCTCAAGAGCGATCACGGCGGGCAGCAGAATGCCGGGTAGCCCCGCGGCCTCCATATATTGCTGGGTGCCTTCATAGTTGAAGATTTTCTGGGCGCCCGCCGCGATGAAGATGATCGAGAGCAGCACGCGGCCAAGCGCTAGCAATTGTGGACTGAGAGCAGTCATCGGCGACCTCCTGTTCGCTCAAACGCTTAAGCGATCCAATTCCTTGATAATCGCCTCGCCCATATCCGTGGTCGAGACCTGAGTCATGCCCTCATGCATGATGTCGGCGGTGCGCAGACCCTGATCCAGCACGCCCGCGATCGCCTGGTCGAGCATATCGGCTTCGAGCCCCATGTCGAAGGAGTAGCGCAGCGCCATGCCGAAGCTGGCGATGGTGGCAATCGGATTGGCGAGCGCTTGGCCGGCGATATCGGGCGCGGATCCATGGACCGGCTCATACATGGCCCGCCGCCTGCCCTTTTCTTCCGCGCCGAGCGACGCCGAAGGCAGCATGCCGAGCGAGCCCGTCAGCATGGCGGCTTCGTCGGACAGCATGTCGCCGAACAGATTGTCGGTGACGATCACATCGAACTGCTTGGGATTGCGCACCAGCTGCATGGCGCAATTGTCGGCCAGAATGTGATTGAGCTCGACGTCGGCGAACTCGCTCGCATGCACCTGGCTTACAACTTCGTTCCAGAGCACGCCGGTGTGCATCACGTTGCGCTTTTCCGCCGAGTGCACCAGGTTGCGGCGCTTGCGGGCGAGATCAAAGGCGACCCGGGAAATCCGCTCGATCTCGAAGGTGTCATAGACCTGGGTGTCGACCGCGCGCTTCTGGCCGTTGCCGAGATCGGTGATCTTTTTCGGTTCGCCGAAATAGACCCCGCCGGTGAGCTCGCGCACGATCATGATGTCGAGCCCCTCGACCAGTTCGCGCTTCAACGAGGAGGCGTCGGCCAGCGCGGAATAGCAGATCGCGGGGCGCAGATTGGCGAACAGTTCGAGATCCTTGCGCAGCCGTAGCAGGCCCGCCTCCGGGCGTTTGTCGTATTCGACGCCGTCCCATTTGGGACCGCCCACCGCGCCCAGCATCACCGCGTCGGCGGCGAGCGCCTGTTGGACGGCTTGATCGGAGATCGCTTGGCCATGCTGGTCATAGGCGGCGCCGCCGACCAGATCGGCCTCGGTCTCGATTTTTGCGTTGCCCTGGGCGTTGAACCAGTGCACGACGCGCTCGACCTCGAACATCACTTCGACGCCGATGCCGTCGCCCGGCAGCAAGAGCATGTTGAAGCTAGGCATCGAGACTTCCCCCTGTGTCGAAACTGGCCTCCATGGATCGAAACTGGGCGACAAGCGAGCGCCCGTCGACGGCCAGCATTGGCCTAATGTTGGGGGCGCCTACTAAAACCGCCCGCCGCGCTGCACAATTTCGATCTTGTAACCGTCGGGATCGGTCACGAAAAAAGCCCGCTCCGGCGTACCGTTCGGAAATGTCATCTCGAACTTCTTTGTCGGATTCAGGTTTTCGCTCTCGAATCGAGTGTGCTCGGCGTCAATGTCATCAACCGCGAAGGCGATATGGCCATAGCCATCACCATGACTGTACGGCTTCTCCTGGTCGTTGTTGACGGTGAGCTCAATCTCAAAGTCGTTTTCGGGATTCTTCAGGTAGATCAGCGAGAATCCGTCAAAGTCGAAACGTCCCTCGACGTCCAAACCGAAGGCGCGCTTATAGAAATCGATCGCCTTGTCTGCGTCGAACACGCGGATCATTTGGTGAATGGCTTTAGCCATGGCTTGGGTCCTCCCTTTCAATAAATCCTGTTTGTAGCCAGTTACCGGTATGGACGCGGCTTGCTTTCATGGGCCGCGATGTAACGCTCCTTCTCCAGCGTCAGGCCGATGTGATCCAGCCCTTCAAGGAGACATCGCTTCTGAAACGGGTCGATCTCGAAGTCGATCTCGCCGCCATCGGGCCGGATGACCTTCTGAGCCTCCAGATCGATCGTCATGGTGGCATTCGCGCCCTTCTCCGCATCGCTCATTAGGGCATCGATATCGGCCTGGGCGAGCTTCACCGGCAATATGCCGTTATTGAAGCAGTTGCCGTAGAAGATCTCCGCGAATGAGGGCGCGATCACCGCGCGGATACCGAAGTCGAGCAGCGCCCAGGGCGCGTGCTCGCGGCTCGAGCCGCAGCCGAAATTCTCGCCTGTAATCAGGATCTTAGATTCGCGGTAGGGCGTTTTGTTCAGCACGAAATCGGCAATCTCGCCGCCCGCGTCATCATACCGGAGCTCGAAGAACAGGCTCTTGCCCAGCCCGGTCCGCTGGATCGTCTTCAGGAACTGCTTGGGAATGATCTTGTCGGTATCGACATTGATCATCGGCAGCGCCGCGGCGATGCCGGTTAGTGTGGTGAATTTTTCCATGGATGCACTCGATCAGACCTAGCCGCTGGGCACGATTTCACTTCATATCTTGATGCGGCGGAACCGCGTTTCGGTCAACCCCTGTTCCCGCGCCTGGTCTGCTGGGGATTGTTCCGGTCGAAGCATTTCATCATTTTTTCGCACCGCACCGGTCCCGGGGGATGCACGTAATCGCCCGGATGGTCCTTCAGAAAACTGCAGATCTGCTTCATGCCCTCGCCCGTCAGCCAGCCCTCGCGCTTACCCCTCCGAACCGCATAGCAATCGGCCTTCGGCTCATTGGGACCGTAGATCTGATGGCCGCACTCATGGGCATAAACATAGAGGCGGACGGCCTCAGGCAGGGTCGCCAGCTTGTCGGGATTGAGGATAATGAGCTTGCGGCCGGCGCCGCCCGCCCCGCCATAGTCCCAGAACCCGCGGGAAATCAGCGTCGGCGTGCGCCCGCAGCTCATGGTGCGGCCGGCGACCTTCAGCTTGCCCGCGGCGACGATTTCCCGGTCGGACTGCGCGGGGGCTTCCCCAGGCAGCAGGGCGGCAGCGAGCAGTGCTGCAGCAAAAAGTGCGGATGACATTGCAGCTACGCCATACCGCATCGCATTGGCCCTCATGGCATTCCGTGGGGTTGGATCGGTTGGCGCGCGCTCAGTTTTGGCTCGCCCGGGCGCGGGGCGCCGCCTTGCGATAGCAAACGCGCATCTTCTTACAGCGCACCGGTCCGGGCGGATGGTTCCAGGTGCCCTTCAGCTTGGAAATGAATGTGCAAATATCCTCCAGCCCGTCTTGGTTCAGCCAGCCATAGCGCCGGCCGCGCTTGACCGCGAAGCAGTCCGCCGCCTCCTCGCTGCGCCCGACGAATTGGTGGCCGCACTCATGGGCGTAGACGTAGAGTTTCACCGGCGTGGGCAGATCCTTGATCCGATCCGGGTTCAGGATCACGAATCCCGGATAGGCGCCGCCCCAGCTGTCGAATTTGGGATTCATTACGGTCGGGCGCCGGCCGCAGCGCATGCGCCGGCCGTCGATCACCAGCTTGCCCGCCGCGATCAGCTTGGCGTCGGGTCCAACTTCCGCCAGATAATCCTCCAGCGAAATGTCGAGGCTGTATTGGGCCCGCGCTGGGCCGGCCAGTGCCAGAAGCCCAGCCAGGAACCCAATCATGACGCCGAAGACGAGCCAAACCCGCATCACGCGCTCTCCGCTGCAATTTGTAGCCGACGCCTAAAATGACCTGACGGGCGCGCAATGACAACCGGCGATGGGCAAGACCTTCGATCAGGCCTGCTTCGCACTCGCCTTGTCACTTTCACGTGAGTCGTATGGAATAGCGGTTCATGGTTTCGCCGCGCTGACGTTATATCCAACGATGCGAGGCGCAGGGATTGGTCAATCGTTGCCACGGCACACCTAAGGAGAGCTGATATGGCGAGATCGGATTTCATCGGAATGCGCGGGCTGTGGCTCGCGGCGTTCGGCGCCGCGCTGCTATTCGCACTGGCACAGCTGACCGCGACCCCGGCCCTTGCGTTTGGCGGAGGAGGCGGCGGCTCGTCCAGCTCCAGCGGATCCAGCTGTCCCTCGGGCTGGCACTATTCGTCGCGCTGCAAGGCGTGTGCGAAGCCGTGCCGCTCGGGATATGTCTGGAGTTGCTCCCGCAAGACCTGCGTGCAGCGGGGCGGCGAGCTGCTGAACGACCAGGACCTTTATGCCGAAGCCGTTTCGCTGATCGAGGCGGGCGAATACAAGACCGCGCTCTCGTTTCTGTGGCTGATCGAGAAGCGTGAGGACCCCAAGGTCCTGAACTATATCGGTTACACCACGCGCCGGCTCGGCAATGTCGATGACGGCATCAAATACTATCATCGAGCGATTGCGCTCGACCCGAACTATGTCCGGGCACGGGAATATCTGGGCGAGGGCTATCTGCAAAAGGGCGAGCTTGGCGCCGCGACGGCGCAGCTTGCCGAGATCGAGCACCGTTGCGGCCGCGACTGCGTCGAGTATCAGGCGCTTGCAACGGCGATCACCGAGTACAAAGCCGGCAATTTCAGCGCCAAGCGTAGCTGGTAACAGCAGGCCCTCCTGATCGATTGCCGAGGGGCCGCCCGCTTGGGCGGCCTTTCGCTACGGATTCCCGTCTTGATCAGCTCGGCCGGCGAGTAAGGTTTCTGAGCCGGTGGGTTATCTTAATTTGTTCAAAATGATCCGGATTCAGACGTTGTGCGCAAGAGATTCGAATGAATGCCTACGTGATCAAAGCTGCAATTTTCTTCCTCTCCCTAACAAGCCTGCCCCATGCCATGGCGGCGGAGAAGGCGCCCTGCTGGGATCAGGGGTTCAGTTGCGCCAATCTGGTCTATCAGGGCTACACCTATCCCTATGAGCGGCAGGAGGGCTCCTATCTCTACGTGAATCAGGGCGTCTATCCTTACGTGGAGGTGACGGATGACCTGCTCGGCGATTCGACGGTCCGATTGCCCCATGACGAGGTCATCACTGTGAAGGCCCTACTGGCGGCGCTCGGTTTGGGGCACAAGACCAGCTCCAAGCTCTCGCCGGTCATCGGCTATGGCTCGAATCCCGCGCCGGCCCAAATCAACCGAAAACTGAACGTGAAGAAATTTCAGGGCGATGTCGTCGTGCCGGTGATGAAGGGCACGTTGAAGGACTTCGACGTCGCCTGGACGCCCGTCTTCGTCTCCTACGGCTCCATGCCATCCACGCTCACCCCATCGCCCGGTACGGTCGTCGATGTGTGGGTCACCTGGCTCGACGAGGAAGCCCTTCAGGTCTTCGATGGAACCGAGCACGACAGCCCGTCCAATCGCCCGCTCTATGTGAACTCGACGATCAAGGACGCGGATTATCAATTCGAAGGCCCCGATCCCGATAACATGCAGGTCTACATCTCCTGCTTCGGACCCTTGACCATCGACGGCAAGACCTATGCGGTCAGCCTGGTCCCGGCCGAAGGGCGGACATTCACACCCATCAATTCGCCCGAGGCGGTCAGTGCAGTGATGCCGACGATCGGTTGGCAGGGCGACGTGCTCGACCTGATCTATGACAATGTGATCTCCCAGCAGAACCGCGCGAAACGCAGCACCGCCTTGAAGCCCCATGGCTCGCGCCCCGATATTCCAGGCGCCGATGGACTGGAGTCTTGCGAGGCAAGTTGGACGGGCGCCGAAAAACCGTATTGAGGTCTATGGTTTTTGAGCGCCAAGCGCTCTTGGCGAGAGTCGGCGCGTCCAATCGAACACCAAGGGGCCATCCGGTTGGGTGGCCTTTGGCATTTGGGCTATGCCTTACTCGATATCGGCTTTGGATCGGAAGTGGACGTTCCCGAAGCTGCGGCTGCGAGTCCGCTTCGAGCCCGTAGCAGCCATTCTGCCGATTCCGAACATGCTTGCGATCTAGATCACGTAACACTTTCAATGTGCAAATCGTCTCCATAGATGAACCCGTCAACACCGGAGTCGATGCCATGAACGAACACACCAAGGAGCTGATTGCGATTGGAGCTTCGGCGGCCGTGAACTGTCGGCCGTGCCTCGAGTATCATTGGAGCCAAGGCAGGGAGGCAGGTATAACGGTCAAGGAAGCCCTAGAGGCTGCCGAAGTGGGCCTGATGGTCAATAGGGGTGCTGCTGCCAAGACCAAGGAGTATGTGAGCAGGGTCCTAACGGATGAAAGCGAGCAAGAGCAGACGGCGGAAGGCATTGGCTGTGCGTGCGGCTGAAGGCGCACCCGAGTGGGCCGCGGCCTTGGAGCCATATCGCCCGTGGCTGTTGCGCATTCTGCGCCGTCTCACCGGCGATCCGGCACTAGCACAAGACCTTGTTCAGGAGGCGTTCGTCAAGGCGATAGCCAGTCGGGGTCCCCGCGAGCCGGCAAAATTGCGATCCTGGCTTGTTGCGATTGCGATCAATACGGCGCGTGACACCGCGCGCAAGGCGTATCGACGCCATGAGATTGCGGCATCCGATCCAGTTCTGCCCACCGCCGTCGACGAGGCGCCTGGCCCGCAGGAGTCCCTGCTTAGGAGTGAAATGAACGTCTGCATCGCAGAGTTCGTCGATCGCCTGCCGCGGCCTCAGCGCCAGGTTGTAGCGCTCTACGATCTCGTCGGACTCGCACATGAGGAAATCGCCGATCGCTTGGCCATAACGGAAGCGAATTCGCGGGTGTTGTTGCACCGTGGACGGTCGAACTTAAGAGAACTCCTAGAAGAAGGGTGTGTGCTTAGGTTCGCAGGCGATGCAGTTCCGTGCGAGCGGAAACCACCAACAGAGCGCTGAACGGCGCCTAATTATTGAGACTGTCCCGGGAATTCTGCCGCGATGCGTGTCTTAATTATCTATGCCCATCCCAATCCACGCTCCTTCTGCCACGCGCTGCTGTCGCGTTTCGTCGATGGACTGAAACAGGCGGGACACGAGAGCGATGTGATCGACCTCTATGCAGAAGGTTTTGACCCGGTCTTCGGAATGAAAGATTTCGCCTTCTTCGCCCGCGACGACCTGCCGGCCGAAGTGATCGCGAAGATGGATCCGCGCCGACGCGTCGAGGATATGGCCGGTGGAACGATCAAGCGCTGGTTCGCAAAACGGATGCTACGCGACAAATCCGAGACCGATATTCTTAGGCTGATTGCCAGGAACAGCCCTGCCGATGTGCGGGCCCATCAGGAAAGGTTGGCCTGGGCCGACGGCATGGCGGTCGTAGCACCTGTCTTCTGGATGGGCTTTCCTGCAATCCTGAAAGGGTGGATCGACCGCGTCTTCTCCTATGGCTTCGCCTATTCGCTCACAGAGGAAGGCTGGAAGGGTGACGTCAATGGTCGCGTGCCGCTTCTCAAACATGAAAAGGCACTCGTCATGATGACCACGTTCTTCACTGAGGATCACTACCGCACGGGCTTTGAAGCTGCGATGCAACTGACCATCGACGATTGGACTTTCCGCTATCCGGGCGTTCAAACCGTCGAGCATGAATATTTCTATGCCGTCCGCGCTGTCGATGATGACGGGAGGAGAGCCTATCTGGATCGCGCCTTTCAACTGGGAAAGAGCTACTAGGGCTGGCTCAACTGCCCATTCGGCAGCGTAAGACGCTTGTTACCTGGTTCAACGTGGCATGTTCGACCAGCCTCCGCCGCAGATAGGTGAACGTGATTCCCGCAGCTTTGTGTAGCGCACTGATCGAGGTCGCGGCTGAGCCCATGACGCATTGAGCGCCGGTTTCAAGCACGACAGAATAGCTGTTGCCGTTACTCTCGTTCGGGCGAATATCGGTCCAGCGGAATTTCAACTCCTGGGCCAATTCACTCCACATTGGCTCTGGGGCCAATTCACTCCACCAGCGCGATCACCGAGCGCACGCCCACAATTCCGCGCAGGCCCTTATCGACGAGATGCGCCGTGCGTTGGGTGACGCCGGCGATGCGCAGATCGATCCGCATTTCGGCGCCGTCGCCATTCTCGGTGCTGGCATGCACGCGGACCGGCGCAATGCCGAGCTTTGCCAGCGGAAGCAACAGGCGCGGCAACATGCCGAAATCGGCGTCCGCGTCCACGAAAAAGATCACCTTGACGCGCCCTGGCACGGCCGCGGGCGCGCGGGTCAATAATCGAGCAGACATGGGAGAAAGTCTCCTTCAAGGGCGAAAACGAATTACGGATGCGCGAATTCCCGGGCGCCCTTAGGCGGCCGGGTCCGTAATTCGACTGCTAATCGCTCCGTGAAGGCGGATAGACATGGCGGCTATTAATCACGGTGGCGCAGCACTGGCAAGGCTGAAGGCCTGGGCGATCACACCGAATGAACGCTTCTGGCCACCGGAAGAATCCTTATGTCCGTTGAGTCACCTCTTCCGAGGACTAGGTTTTCCGGTCTGGCAGCTGCTGCCAATCACGGAAATGGTCGAGCAAATAGTCAACCGCCCGCCTGGCCCGGGTGGAGAGATATTTGCGGCTCGGATAGACGATCCACGAGTTGGCTGCTTTCGCCCAAAAGGGCTCAAGGGTCGGCGCCAGCTGAGCGTCTTGCAAGGAGGTGCCGAAATTCTCGCGCTGAAGATAGGCGATCCCGATGCCGCGGCGGCAGGCCTCGACAATTGCGGCCTCGTTGTTGGAACGCCAGTCGCCCGAGACGCGCAGCTCTTCCGGTCCATCGGGCGTTTCAAAGCGCCAGCGCTCGTAGTCTCCACAAATCAGGCAATTGTGCCGGCGCAAGTCATGAGGCTTCTGCGGATGCCCGTGACGGGCGAAGTATGCGGGGCTGGCAACGGCAACAGACATATGATCGGCGAGCTTGCGCGCGATTAAGCTGGAGTCCGAGAGGTCGCCATAGCGAATCGCGAAATCGATGCCTTCGTCGATGAAGTTGACGAGGTAACTGTCGAAATTGATCTCGACGGCAAGCTTGGGATGCATCTGCGCAAAATCGGCGAGCACCGGCACAATATGACGCTCGGCGAAGACGCCGGCGACAGAGACGCGCAAACGGCCCTCCAGCTCGGCCATTTGTCCCGAGACCAGCTGGTTGGTCTCCTCCAATCGCTGCAACATCTCGGCGCAACGCTGCTGGTACTCGCGCCCGGCATCGGTCAGCCGCACCCGCCGCGTGCTGCGGGCGAAGAGCTGCACGCCAAGGCGCTGTTCCAGCGCAGAGACGCGCCGGCTCACAAAGGAGGCCGATACGCCGAGGCTGCGCGCCGCCGCCGTAAAGCCGTTGGTCTCCGCCACCGCGAGAAACTCACCGACGCCTTCAAAGATCTTCATTATTGCTTACCAGCAATAGTCATTTGCCAATTTGTTGGATTATCCATCGTTCAAGTAGCAATTAGATTGTGACTGTAGGAAAGTAAAGAGGAAAACGTCATGAGAGCCATCGTCGTCGACAAACCGAAAGCCCCGATCGCCATCACCGAGCGAGATAAGCCAAAGCCCGGCGCCGGCGAAGTCTTGATAAGTGTCCAAGCCTGCGGCATCTGCCATGGCGATCTCGATGTCCAGCAAGGCGCTTTTCCCTATGCCGACATCGCCGCATATCCGATTGTTCCAGGCCACGAGGTTGCCGGCGTGGTCGAAGCCGTCGGCACGGGCGTCGATTGGCCGCAAAAAGGCATGCGCGTCGGCATGCCCTGGCTTCATTCCTCGTGCGGGCATTGCGCGGCGTGTCTGGCGGGCGACGATGTGCTGTGCAGCGAAATCGAGATCACCGGGGTCACCAAGGATGGTGGCTTCCAGGAATTCATGCTGGCGCCCGCGCGGCACATTTCCGCGCTGCCAGACGGCCTCGATTTTGCCGACGCCGCACCCTTAATGTGCGCCGGGCTCACGGTGTTCTCGGGGCTCAGGCATGCGGGCTTCGAGCCGGGCCAGAAGGTCGCCGTGACAGGGCTCGGGGGGCTTGGGCATTTGGGCGTGCTCTATGCGCATGCCATGGGCGCCCGCGTTGCGGTCATTTCGTCGACGCCCGAGAAAGAAAAGGAGGCCCACGAGCTCGGCGCCGAGCTGTTCATAAACGCGGCCAAGGACAATATCACTGAGGTCTTGCAGAGCTGGGACGGCGGCGCCGACGTGATCCTGGCCACCGCGCCTTCGACCGATATCATGGAGGCGTGCTTTCCGGGGCTCGCGCGCCACGGGACGCTGGTGGTGCTCGGTGTGACTGACGCCGAGCTCAAACTGGCGCCGACCGATTTCATATTGGGCGAGCGCCGCGTGATCGGCTCGCTGATCGGTTCGCGCACCGACATCCAGGACGCGCTCACCTTTGCGGTCGCACACGGCATCAAGCCGCGCATCACAAGATTCCCGCTGGAGCAGGTGGGAGACGCCATCCAACAGATGCAGCAAGGCAATCTGCGAGGTCGCGGTGTCGTCGTCATGAACGGCGGTTGAGGCGTGGGTTGGCTCCGCCGCCTTACGCCCATGTCCGATGTACAGAATTCGGCGATCACACCGAATGACCGATTTTGGCCAGAGACAGACTATATGCGCTTGACCGCCAAAAAATAAAAAAGGGCCGGCGGCGTGGGCGACCGGCCCTTCACGAACTTTAATCAAATCGAACGGTTTCGCGATCGACGCACCCAGCTGGGATAGCGGCTAGCGGCGGGCGCTATTTAACCTTTTGCACGTCAGACGACACGCCCATTAGCTTGCCGTTTTCGAAAGCCTTCTTGCTATAGACATCACCCATCTTGGTGATTTCAGTGGTCCATGTGTCGCTCCAGTTGATGACCGCACTGCCATTCTCTTCCTTCCACTTTCCGCTCAATTTTTCGCCGGCCCGGTCGCCTTTCGCGGCGCCATCGGCGGAGAGTGTGACTTCGAACGGGTTGCCCTTTGTGTCCTTGAGCTTCCAGGAGCCCTCAAACGGACTTGCGGCGAGGCCGGCAAGGCTGGTGACACCCAAAGTGAAGACTGCTGCTGCGAGTGTTGCCGCAACTCTGCCAAGACCATGGTTGGGTTTCATTGCTGGTTCCTCCAAGTTGGATAACGACACATCCCATGCCATCAAATCAGGTCGGCTGCCCGGCGTCCATATGCGCCTGGCGAGCGACCCACCGCCCGAAAAAAGCCGAGGCAGGTGGAGCAATCACGGAACTGTGTGGCAGGATCAGCGATTGCCCCGGAGACGAGATGGCGGACCGCGCCGGCGATGCGGATGTGTCGCGCTCAACCCTCTTCCGGCCCGCTGAACTCTGCGATGAAGCGCTGATAGATCGGATCGAGCCGCTCGGGCGGGGCCACCTCGTCGAGGTTTTCCAGCAGCACCGTCAGGCAGTAATTGTTGCCAAGGCCGGTCTTGGCGTTGATCTCCCGCAAGCGCTTATAGGCGGTCTCCGAGAGCGCGCAATTGAAGCGCTTGGGCAGGGGGTAGCGTTTCTTGCGTTTGGTAGCCATGGGCGATCCCCCCCGGTTCCCGCGGGCTTCAGTTGAATTTGCGGATGTCGACGAAATGGCCGGCAACCGCGGCGGCTGCCGCCATCACGGGCGAGACCAGATGGGTCCGGCCTCCGCGGCCCTGACGGCCCTCGAAATTGCGGTTCGAAGTAGAAGCGCAGCGCTCTTCCGGCGCCAACTGGTCCGGGTTCATGCCCAGGCACATGGAGCAGCCGGGCTCGCGCCATTCGAAGCCAGCCTCCTGGAAGATCTTCGCCAGGCCCTCTTCTTCGGCCTGCTGCTTCACCAATCCTGAGCCAGGCACGATCATGGCTTGGACGTTTTCATCAACATGCTTGCCCTTCACCACGCCCGCCACCTCGCGCAAATCTTCGATCCGGCCATTGGTGCAGGAGCCGATGAAGACGCGATCGATCGGAATGTCGGTGATCTGAGTGCCTGGCTTCAGCCCCATATATTCGAGGCTGCGCAGCATCGAGGCCCGCTTGCCCTCGTCGTCCGTCGCTTGCGGATCGGGCACCGCTCCCGTAACCGAGACCACGTCCTCGGGGCTGGTGCCCCAGGTGACAAGGGGGGGCAAATCGTTGACGTCGAGCGTCAGTTCGCGGTCGAAAACCGCGTCCTCGTCCGAATAAAGCTGCTTCCAGTGCTCCAGCGCGGCTTCCCATTCCTCGCCCTGGGGCGCGTAGGGACGGCCCTTGATGTAATCGAAGGTCTTTTGATCGGGCGCGATCAAGCCGGCGCGTCCGCCGCCCTCGATCGACATGTTGCACACCGTCATGCGCCCTTCCATCGAGAGGTCGCGGATCGCCTGGCCCGCATATTCGATCACGTGGCCGGTGGCGCCCGCGGTCCCCATCTCGCCGATGATGGCGAGAATGATGTCCTTGGCGGTGACCGAAGCCGGCGTCTTGCCCTCAACCGTGATCCGCATGTTCTTGTTTTTCTTCTGAATCAGCGTCTGGGTGGCGAGCACGTGCTCCACTTCCGAGGTGCCGATGCCGAAGGCGAGCGCCCCGAAGGCGCCATGGGTCGCGGTGTGGGAATCGCCGCACACGATGGTGGTGCCGGGCAACGTGAAGCCCTGTTCGGGGCCGACCACGTGGACGATGCCTTGGCGCGGATCGACCTCATCGAAATAGTCGATGCCATACTCTTCGCAATTCTTGGCAAGCGTCTCGACCTGGAGCCGGGACTCGTCGTCTTCGATACCCCGGCTGCGGTCCGTGGTCGGCACATTGTGATCGACAACCGCCAGCTTGCGGTGCGGCGCGCGGACTTCGCGGCCCGCCATGCGCAGCCCTTCAAAGGCCTGCGGGCTGGTGACCTCGTGGATCAGATGGCGGTCGATATAGATCAGACAGGTGCCGTCCTCGTCCTCATGCACGAGGTGATCGTCCCAGATCTTGTCGAAAAGTGTCTTGCCCAAATGCCGACTCCTATCAAACACGCTAGGACTTGGAGATGGGTGAGACCGCCCGCCGCTTCAATGCAGCGGCTGAGGATGCCCGACCGCTAAGCGTCCTTTTTCTTCTTGGCCTTCTTCGCCGGCTTTTCGGCCGCCTCGGCGCTCTCAGACGCCTCGGCCTGAGCCACCTCTTCGTCCTCCGCCGGGACTTCGTCCGCCGTCGCCTCTGCCAGCAGGACCTTGGCCTGGCCGGTCCAGTCGTCGCGCTCGATCCGGCCCTTGAAGTTCAAGGTCTCGTCCACGAAGGCGATTTCTTCGTCGGTGAAATTGGCGACCTGCTCATAGGTCGTGATGCCGAGCTCGTTCAGCTTGTCTTCCAGCTTCGGCCCCACACCGCTGAGCTTTTTCAGGTCATCCGGCTCGCCCTTGGGCTTGGTAAAGCCCTCGAAGGCTGCCTTGGCGGCGGGCGCCTTTTTGCCCTTGGCGATCTTGCGCTGGTCCTGGCGCTCGGGAATCCGGGCCGACTTGCCGCGCCGGCCCCGCAAATAATAGAGCTTGGCCCGGCGGACCCGGCCACGGCGCACAACCTCGATGGATTCGATCTGCGGCGAATAGAGCGGAAACACCCGCTCGACGCCCTCGCCATAGGAAATCTTGCGCACGGTGAAGCTCTCATTGAGCCCGGCGCCCGAGCGGGCGATGCAAACGCCCTCATAGGCCTGAATCCGTTCGCGGGCGCCTTCGACCACCTTGACATTGACGCGCACGCTGTCGCCCGGCGCAAATTCGGGGATCGCCCGTTTGGCCTCCAGCTCCTCGGCGTGCTCTTTTTCGAGTTCTTCGATGATGTTCATGACTAAAAACCTTAACGGCCCGCATGGCTATGCTCGCGCCCAGGCGCATGAGGAGAGCTCCCCTGCGCGGGCGTTCGCCGCCCCGTCTGCCACATGGGAAAACTTGGCCGTTTCCTATCGCAACTTGACGGCTTTGTCGATGGGGCAACATTGGCCTTTGACAGCGCGACCGGACGCGATCAGTTTGCGGCTCGGATCGCGGGACCGCTGCGCTTCGCAATGGCCCCGATTCTATGGAGATTAGCGATTTCCAAACCGTCCTCCAGCGCGCCGCTGATCTATTTGGTCGCGGGCGAGCATTCCGGCGACAATCTTGCCGGAAGGCTGATGGCGGCGCTGAAGAAGCGCGCCCGCGGCAAAGTCCAGTTCACCGGCGTTGGCGGACCGGCCATGGAAGCCCAAGGCCTCACCAGCCTGTATCCTCTAAGCGATCTGGCGGTGATGGGTTTCGCTGAAATCATTCCTCATTTGCCCCGACTGATCCGGCGCTTGCGCGAGACATCGGCGGACATCGTGGCGAAGCAGCCCGATCTGGTTGTGACCGTGGATTCGCCCGGGTTTTCGCTGCGGCTGGCGCAGCGGCTGCGGGGCTCGGGCATTTCAGCAATTCATTACGTCGCGCCTCAGCTTTGGGCCTGGTCGCCTGGCCGGGGCCGCAAGCTCTCGAGCCTGTTCGACCACGTCATGGCCCTGCTGCCCTTCGAGCCCGAGTTTTTCACGCGCTACGACGTGGATTGCACCTATGTGGGCCACCCGGTGCTGGAATCGGGCGCCGATCGCGGCGACGGCAAAGCGTTCCGCGCTGGCCACGCCCTTCCATCCGACGCCACGCTGATCAGCGTGCTCCCGGGGAGCCGGTCGACCGAGATCAACCGCCTGCTGCCGGTATTTGGAGCGGGGCTCGCCATGGTGGCGGCCGAGCGGGACAACGTCACAGCAGTGATTGCCACCGTCGACGCAGTCCGTGAGACCGTCGCCGCGGCCACCAAGGACTGGCCGTTCAGCACCATCGTGGTGACCGACCCGCCTGAGAAATTCGACGCCTTCGCGGCGAGCGACGTGGCGCTCACCAAATCAGGCACCATTACCCTCGAATTGGCGCTGGCCCGTTTGCCGATGGTGGTCTGCTACCGGGTGAGCCGCTTGACCGCGTTCCTGGCGCGCAGGTTGATCAGCGTCACCAATGTGGCACTGGTGAACCTGATGGCTGGACGCCAGATCGTGCCGGAATTGCTTCAGGACGACTGCACGCCAGAGCACGTCCGCGACGAGATTCTCAATCTGTTGGACGATAAGGCCGGGAGAGCCGAACAGATCAAAGGGTTCGATGAGGTGGTCAAACGCCTCGGCAAGCCGACGCCGAAGCCCAGCGAGCGTGCCGCGGATTTCCTGCTGCAATGGCTCAAGCAGAATCGGAAGACCAAGGCCGCCGCCAAGGGTTAGTCGGGCGCGCATCCGGGATGGCCCCTTCGGGTCAGGAGCGGACATCGCGCGCGTCGCGATCGGAGTCCGCTCTACCCCCGGAAGCGGACAAAAAACCACACAGGTTGGAATGGCTGCTTTTAGCGAGAAGCAGTCATTTCTGAGTTTTGCGGGCGATGATGATTACTGCGAGTTCGTGATCGTCATCGCCGGCGCTGATTTCTCCATTCCTTGAAACAGATAAGGGTTGGATGTTCCCGATCCGCACTGGTTTAGGCGGCCAGATCCGGAATCGAAGAGACGGTATTGGTTTCGCTTCGAGGCCGATCTGGAATGTATCCCGCCGACGTATCGTGCTTCTGGCGCCAGGCCTGGCTGTCACCGACGAATGTCGGCGATTTGAGCAGCACATGATCACGCTGGCGCTCGATCGCATCAGGGTCGATCTTTGCCGACAGCAGGATTTTCGTGAAATTTGCGATGGCCTTCAGCTTGTTGCCAAAACTTTGTACCGCTTCCGGTCGCGTCGCCAAGATGCGTCGCGCGACGGTCTCGAAGTCTTCCGGTTCGCGGCCCGTTACGTCTCTCACCACGTTGTTGGGTGCGTGGACGGCAAAGGCGCCGCGCCTATACTCATCGGCGTAGAGGCGAAGCTGCGTTGGCATCATTTCGCCGAAACCTGCCGCACTCAGCGCCTTCAGCATCATCGATTCGGAGATATCCTGATACTTCACATTGCGCCCCAGGACCTTCCCCATTATCGCCGCGATCTCGTTTGGTGACAGCAATTCGGGACCCGTTGGACGATAGGTCTTGCCAGCATGGGCGGATGGATCGGCGAGGGCCGCTACATTGACCGCTGCGATGTCATCGTTGGACGGCGGCGCATTCTTTTTCGCATTCCCATCACCGAGTGGTATGGGCAAGATGCCAAGCTGTGCGGCTGGCTCCAGCACCCAGAAATAGTTCTCGGCGAACCATCCGACATTGATCACGGTGAGCGTGGTGTCCGGTAATAGTTTGAGGACTTCCTCATTTAACCAGACCTCTCGCGTTCCCACGGACGGATGATCCTTATGGGATAGCCATTGCCCGAGCATAACCACATGCTCGAGCTTGGCTTCCCGGGCGGCAATTGCGAAGACGGTGCCAAAGTGCAGAACATTCGGGGATGCCGGGGCACAGTGATAGGCCCGCTGCACACCCTCCATCGCCCGGCGCATGTCGGTGATCGAATATTGATCACCAACAAATATTTCAGCGCCCGCATCCCTAAGCCGCTTTGCGCGGCGGTCATCACTCCGGACAAAGGCGCGGACCGGAAAGCCTTTCTCGAGAAGCTGAAGAGTGGTTGGAATGCCGGTATTTCCGGCTGCGCTGGTTACTAAGATTTTTGGTTTGTTGGACATGGAAGTCTCTCCTGAACCTATTTGAAAGTCTGTGCTCGGCCGCCCGTGAAGGGGGCGACTGGGTGGCAGATGATGGTGACAGTTGATTTATTCAAGTTAGCTATTTAAATAATAAAGTAACAGGTTCGTGAAGAAGGGACAGCCATGGCTGGATCTCGTCGCTACAAACTGCTCTGCCCCATCGCACGCGCGCTCGACCATGTCGGCGACCGCTGGACGCTGTTGATCCTGCGCGACCTACATGCGGGGCCAGCACGGTTCTCCGATTTGCAAAATGGATTGGTCGGGATTGCATCAAATTTGCTGACCGATCGCCTACAGCAACTGATCGATGATGGGCTCGTCCGGAAACGGGAAGGAGAGTTTGGCGTCGCGCTCTATGAGCTCACCAGACTTGGGGCACGCACCCGAGACCTGCTGTTCGAACTGGCCATGTTTGGTGCTCGGTTTCCGCCGGATGAAGACGTGCACCCTCCCGGTAATCTCAGAACTATAGTTGTAACTCTGAGTACGGCCTGTCAGCGCGTCGTCACACCAGAATTGAGCTTTGAGGCAGAACTCGATGTCGACGGCGAGCCATTCTCACTTGTGGTCGACAGTGGCACGGTCGAGATGCGCTCCGGCAGGCCCAGCTCGCCGGACGCGGTGATGCAGACCTCCTATGAGCCAATGGTCGCAGCGGGCGAAGGCGAGATGCCGATGGATGAGTTTGTGCAAAACCACGTTCAGATCATCGCCCACACACCGGGCAAGGATCGTGAACTCATGACCCTGCTCGGAGCGGCGATGGCCCTTATCGCTGAGGAGAACTGAGCCAAAGCATCAAGTCAGGTTCGCTCTCTTCAACTGGCTGATCGAGCAGCTGCACCTCTGAGCGAGGCGTCCGATTTGGGTCACTAGCGGACATCAGACCGTCATTTGAGCATGTCTGGTTTATGCCGCTTAGCGGAACTTGAAGGTTCCGCCATCGGAGTCTGCTAAGTGCCAGAAGTTGAACTCAGGCGGGAGGCTCGGTTTGCCCGCCGCTTGCGCGGCCCGACCTAGTGACTGCTCACTTTTTCCGACTTTTTTAGTCTGCGGGCTTACTCCTTTGGAAAGCCCGGCAGGTTCGCCTCAAGAGCTGCAGCACAAGGCGGACTCAGCTCTGTCGTGTATTCGGCAAGGCAACTGAGTACACGTCCGCGGCCGGGTATCACGCCCGGACAATAACGTAACCTATCGACTTCGCAGGACTTGAGCGCAGCCGTCACAGAAAGGGCGTCGTAGCACGGCTTCGACAGTTCCTGCAGGTGGGCTACCAAGCAGACGGCAATTCGCCCGCGGCCCGGCAGGACCCCTGGACAAAGGCGAAGCGCGTCGTCCCGGCAAGCATCATTGACCTCTGTTAGTTGCGCTTTGTGAACAAGACCCTGCGCGTTGACCGAAGACAAAGAGGCCGCCAGAACCAAAGCTGAAATCGTAGCGAAGATCCACTTGGCCATGGGTGTGATTCCCTGTGTTAACGACCTGGATGCTCTCAACGTTCCTACTCTTTCGCCTGCCCGATGAACTGGCGATGAACAGCCAGGCTCGCGCGGCCGGCCGCGAGCTGTGATCAATCGGTGTTTTCGGTGACCTCGCTGTTCTGGCTACTGTGCGACTTCCGCTGTGGGTCATGAGCGGACGCTTTTCGGCGCCTCAATTGGCGTCCGCTTTGCAACCGATAGCGGACATCTCGCGGATCGCCAATTCAGCGGATTTGTTGAGTACCCGGCCTAGTCGCGCGCACCAATGATTGCCGAGCAGACCCGTTGCTGCGCCACCTCGTCGAGATAACCATGCATGGGAAGCGCGAGCAGCCGACTGGCGGCGCGCTCGGTATGGGGGAGCGAACCCTCGCCCTCGCCATAGGCCCGATAGGCAGGCTGGAGGTGGGTCGGCGTCGCGTAATAGGCAACGCTAGCGATGCCCTTGGCCGTCAGCGCCTCCCGCAGCCTGTCGCGGTGATCGGACTGGATGCAGTAGACCGACCATGCCGCCTCGCCCGCAGTGTAGGGCGCTGGAATCTCCACATGGCCCTCCAGCAACTCACTATAGGCTTTGGCGATCCGCCGGCGGGCGCTGAGCTCGTCTTGAAACACCTCAAGCTTGGCGAGCAGGATCGCCGCCTGCATGGTGTCCAGCCGGCTGTTGACGCCGATATTGACGATTTCCGGCCCGCCGAGCTCGTAGCCGTGGCGATGGATCGACTTGATGCTGTTGGCCATCTCATCGTCGAGGGCGAACACGCATCCCCCATCGCCATAGCCGCCAAGGGTTTTGGAAGGATAGAAGCTGGTCGCGGATAGGGGCGCGAGCGCCCCGGCCTGGATATTGCCCAGCGAAGCGCCAAGACTCTGCGCCGCGTCCGCCACCACCAGAAGGCCGGCGCGTTCGGCGCACTTGTTGAGGCTTGGATAGTCCGCGGGCCGCCCAAACAGATCCACCGGGATCATGGCGCCGGGCTTCAGTTTGCCCTCGCGCGCGGTCCGCTCCACCTGCACTTCCAGATGGTGTGGATCCATATTGAGCGTATCGGGCTCGATATCGACAAATACGGGCGTCGCGCCCAGCAGCGCGACCACTTCGGCGGTGGCGACAAAAGTCAGGGAAGGAACAAAAACCGCGTCACCCGGCCCGATACCGCCCGCCATCAGGGCGAGTTGAAGCGCATCGGTTCCGCTCGCCACCGCGATGGCGTGCCGGGCGCCGGTGAGCTGGGCCAGTGCCTGCTCGAGCTCGGCTACTTCGGGCCCCAGTATGAACTGGCCCTGGTCCAAGACGTGTCTCAGCCGCTTCTCGATGCTGCCCCTCAGCACCGCGAGTTGGGCTTCGAGGTCGACCAGCGGGATCGGTCCCTTGGCCGTCATATGGTTCCCCTCGTTTGACAGGTTAGGGTTGGTCGCCCGCGAGCGTCTTCAGGCCGCTCCTTTGGAAGTCTTCGCACGACCCTGCATTTGCTCGACGAAGGCGGCGTGGGCGGCCATGCTGTCATTGACCATGATCGCGGCCTCCAGGGCGCGTTTGCCGTCATCGCCCGAGACCAGCGGCGCCTCGCCGCCGGCAGACGCGATGGCGAAGGCGTCGATCTCCTTTTGCAGCGGATCGTCCTCGGAATAGGCCTTGTCGACCACCTCGACGTCGCTCAGCGCCGTGGGCGGCTTGCCGCTGGGGTTCGATATCGACCGGATCTTGCGCTCGACGAAATCCACCGTGACGTAGCGGTCAGCCTCGAAAATCCGCATCTTGCGTTCCCGTTTCAGGCTGATGCGGCTCGATGCAATGTTGGCGATGCAGCCATTGGCGAATCTGATGCGCGCATTGGCGATGTCCTCCGAATGAGAGAACACCGCGCCGCCCGCCGCGTCGACGGAGAGGATCGGGGAATCCACCAGCGACAGCACGAGATCGAGGTCGTGGATCATCAGGTCCAGGATCACGTTTACGTCCGTCCCCCGCGGCTGATAGGGGGCGATCCGCAGCGACTCGATAAAGAGCGGGCGCTGCAAGCGCTCGCGCAGCAGCTCGGCAACGCTGGTGAAGCGCTCCAGATGACCGACCTGCAGAATTCGTCCTTTCCGCTTTGCGGTTTCGACGAGTTTCGCCGCGGTCGCCGGATCGTCGGTGATCGGCTTTTCCACCAACACGTCCGTGCCGTGGTTCAGAAACGCCTCAGCCACCTCGTAATGGGCGACCGTCGGCACCACCACGGAGACCGCGTCGACCTTGCCTAGCAGCTCCCGGTAATCCTGGACCGCCTCGACGCCAAGCGCCTTGGCGGCCTCGGCCGCGCGGTCGCCATCGACATCGGCCACCGCAACCAGCTCAGCGAAGTTGCAGCCGGCCACCTTCTGGGCATGGATCCTGCCAAAATGGCCGTAGCCGATCACGGCCATGGTGACCTGTTTTTCGCTCGGGCGGATGGGAGGCGTCGTCATGGATGTCAGGGATCTTGGCTTGAATTGGATTTGTCGCGTGAAGCACTAGCACGGGGCGCCCATAGGCCGGGACCGAATTCTTCACGACAAGCTGGATTGCGTCAATTTGCGTCCCTTATGACCCCGCCACCCGTCGATAGCTGAGCTTCATGAAGATCATCAGACCAATTGGTACGGCAAGAAACGCGGCAAGACGAACGGGATCGAAATGATAGCCGTCCAGGGGATAGAACCGCTCGGCGACCAGGAAGGGAAAGAACGCCTGGGGCATGCCGATCAGCCAATACCAGGCGAGACGCCAGCCGCGCAGCGGCTCGATTTCGCTCTCCGTCAGCACATGCCAGTAGGAAAGCTCACCCCAAACGCTGCGCATCAGCCAGACAAAGGCGGCGAGGCGGGCAAAATCGGGGATCGGCTTTCCGGTCGCGATCGCAATAAAGCCGAAGACGATGAGGATTTCCATCGCCAGCACAATGGTCCCGTTGCCGACCGCCAGCGCGTGGTTCCAGGCCGGAATCCGATCCGGTGGCCCGGCCACCGGTGGGGTCGCCCGCATATTGGGATCGCCCTTCGCATGGACCAGGTAATAGATCTGGTCGAAGGGATTTCGGCTCTTGGGTGGAATTCGCCTTCCGGTGATGAGGCCGGCGCCCCAATTCAGGAACAAATCCGACCCGATGCCGGTGTAAAGGACGCCTATCAGAAGAAACCAATCATAGATGCTCATGGGACCCCCTCCCCGAACGGTCCGGCGCGCCGGGATACGGCGCCGATTGGGCCATCATTGTTGAATCCGAACCGAATGCCAACCGCGCCTCGCAAATCCCGCCCACCTAAACCATTATCAACGCATTAGAATTACCCGATTGATTCCCGCACCTCTGTTAGGATCGGCCAATGCCTGAAATCGATATCGGCTATGTGTTCTGGGTGATTATGCTGCTGTCGGGCGCCACCATCGCCTGGGCCACCAATTTCTTTTCGCTCCCCGGCAACTGGTTCATCGTCGGCCTCGCCGCCCTGTTCGTGGTGGCCATGGATAGCGGCAATCAGGCTGCGGGCCTCAATTGGGCGGCGGTCGCGATTGTTGGGCTGATGGCAGCGGGCGGTGAAGCGGTCGAGTTTGTCGCCGGTGCGGCGGGCGCGGCGAAGCAGGGCGGCAGCCGCCGCGCGGTAGCACTTGCGTTGCTCGGAACCTTCGTGGGCAGCATCGCCGGCGCCGTGATGGGCGTGCCAATTCCACTGATCGGGCCTTTGATCGGCGCGCTGGCTGGAGCAGCAGCAGGCGCCTTCCTGGGCGCCTATCTCGGCGAGATGTGGAAGCACGGCCTGACCGAGAAGAGCGTGGAGGTTGGCGTGGGCGCGGCGGTGGGCCGTGTTCTGGGCACCATAGGCAAGCTGCTGATCGGTGCAGTCATGATCGTGGTCCTGGCGGTTCGCGCATTCGGCGGCTAGGGGCCCGCGCTCTATTACGGTCCGTCCGAGGCGAACTTCAGACCGATTATGCCGACCACGATGAACCCGACAAAGACGAAGCGGGCGAGATTTGCCGCTTCACCCAGGATCCAGATTCCTAAGAAGAAGGTTCCAACCGCACCAATCCCGGTCCAAACCGCATAGGCCGTTCCAACCGGAATTTCCCTCTGGGCCAGCAGCAGGAATCCCCCGCTTATGGTCATCGATACGATAGCGATGACGAGCGGCAGCAGCTTCACGCCCGCATCCGTCCAAGCGAATTTGAGGCCGATAGGCCAGCCCCATTCGAAAATTCCGGCGATGATCAAGAATATCCAAGCCATCGATTTGTGCTCCCAAAAGAACGATCTGGCGGCCCATATGCGAATCCTACGGGCAACAAAAAGGTTGCACAAATCTCTCGCAAATGATTGATCCGGGCCCTGCTAATCGCCGTAACGCTTAGCTGCTGCATTCACCGCATTCAATTATTGGCAGAATCCCGTCACGGCTTTGTCCCGATTTCTTGCCAATAATCCGTTCACTGGCCATTTCAACGTGCATGTGTTGAGGCAGTGTCCAATTGGAGTTGCGAAGGGGCCGTCCTATGTTTGAACTCCGCTTCTACTCTCTCTCCCGCAGATTGATGTCACTGGGTGCCGCCGTGTTGGCCGCCCTGGTCTTCGCCGCCGCGTTTAGTCCAAGCGCCAACGCCCAAGACAAGAAACCCAATATCCTGGTGATTTGGGGCGACGACGTTGGCCAATCGAATATCAGCGTCTTTACCAAGGGCATGATGGGTTACCGCACGCCCAATATCGACCGCATCGCCAATGAAGGCATGCTGTTCACGGATTACTATGGCGAGCAATCCTGCACAGCAGGGCGTTCGTCCTTCATTACCGGGCAGAGTGTCTACAGGACGGGCCTTTCAAAGGTCGGGCTGCCTGGCGCGGAGCTCGGCATGAAGACAGAAGACCCGACCATCGCCGGCCTGTTGAAGGCCCAAGGCTATGCCACGGGCCAGTTCGGCAAGAACCACCTCGGCGACCGCGATGAGCATCTGCCCACCAATCACGGCTTCGACGAGTTCTTCGGCAACCTCTATCATCTGAACGCCGAGGAAGAGCCCGAGAATGCGGACTACCCAAAGGACCCGGAATTCAAGAAGAAATTCGGTCCCCGCGGTGTGATCCATTCCTGGGCCCAGCCCGACGGAACTCAAAAGATCGAAGACACCGGTCCGCTCACCAAGAAGCGAATGGAGACGGTGGATGACGAGACCTCCGACCGGGCCATCGCCTATATCCGCGAACAGCACGAGGCGGGCAAGCCTTGGTTCGTATGGTGGAACGGCACAAGGATGCATTTCCGCACCCATGTGAAGCCGGAGCTAAAGGGCGTCTCTGGCCAGGACGAATATTCCGACGGCATGGTCGAGCACGACATGCATGTCGGTAAATTCCTCAAACTGCTGGACGAGTTGGGAATCGCCGACGACACCATGGTGTTCTACTCGACCGACAACGGTCCCCACTACAACACTTGGCCCGATGCGGCAGCCACACCCTTCCGTGGTGAGAAGAACACCAATTGGGAAGGCGGCTGGCGGGTCCCGGGCTTCGTGCGTTGGCCCGGCAAGATCAAGCCTGGCTCGGTCACCAACGGCATCGTGCACCATATGGATTGGATGCCGACCTTCGTGGCGGTCGCAGGTGATCCAGACGTCAAGGATCAGCTCGAAAAGGGCGGCTACCAAGCCAATGGCCGCACCTACAAGGTGCATCTCGACGGCTACAACATTCTGCCGCTGCTGACCGGCGAGGAGGAGAAAAGCCCACGCGACGAGATCTTCTACTTCTCGGACGACGGCGATCTGACGGCGCTGCGCTATCAAGATTGGAAGCTGATCTTCATGGAGCAGCGGGTTCCCGGCACCTTCGCGGTTTGGGCCGAACCCTTCATACCTCTGCGGGTGCCGCTGATCTTCAACATGCGCCGCGACCCTTACGAGCGCGCCAATCTCACCTCCAACACCTATTACGACTGGATGCTCGACCGGGCCTATCTGCTGGTGCCGGCCCAGACCTATGTCGGGAAATTCCTCGAGACCTTCAAGGAATTCCCGCCGCGCCAGAAGCCCGCCAGCTTCAGCCTCGATCAGGTGATGGAGAAGCTGCAGCCGTCGGGCGGCTGATGGAGCGCACGATGCCCATTCGGCTGCTGATTATCCGGGGCGCGCTTGGGCTCGTCGGCCTGCTGTTCGCGCATGCGGCGCTAGCGGCGGACGACCCCTTGCCAGCCTGGAACGACGGCGCCACGAAGCAGGCCATCATCGGTTTCGTCCGAAAGGTCACCAACAAGGACGGACCCGATTATGTGCCGCCGGGGGAGCGGATTGCCGTATTCGACAATGACGGCACGCTATGGGGCGAGCAACCGGTCTATTTCCAGCTGCTGTTCGCCATCGACCGGGTCAAGGCGTTGGCCGACAAACATCCCGAATGGAAGACAAAGCAGCCCTTCAAGGCGGTGTTGGAAGACGACAAGGAGGCGTTGGTCGCCACGGGCAAGCAGGGGCTCGTCGAGTTGATCATGGCGTCGCACGCCGGCAACACGCCCGAGGAGTTCCAGGCCATCGTCACCGATTGGCTGAAGACCGCCAAGCATTCCCGCTTCGAGCGGCCCTACACCGAACTGGTCTACCAGCCCATGCTCGAACTGCTCGCCTATTTGCGGGCCAACGGCTTCAAGACCTTCATCGTCTCAGGCGGTGGCATCGAGTTCGTGCGGGCCTGGTCGGAGCGGGTCTATGGCATTCCCCCCGAACAGGTCGTTGGATCCAGCATCAAGACCGAATACGCCGTCCGCGACGGCAAGCCCGCGGTCCTACGTCTGCCCGAGATGAACTTCATCGACGACAAGGCCGGCAAGCCCGTTGGCATCAACCAGCATATTGGGCGGCGCCCGATCGCCGCCTTCGGCAATTCCGACGGCGACTTCGAGATGCTGGAATGGTCCACAGCGGGCGAGGGAGCGCGTCTTGGCGTAATCGTCCACCATACCGACGAAGCCCGCGAATACGCCTATGACCGCAAGTCCCATATCGGCCAGCTCCAGAAGGGGCTGGATCAGGCGGCCGAGAAGGGCTGGGTCGTGGTCGACATGAAGAACGACTGGAAGCAGGTGTTTCCGCAGGCCAACCAGTAGCTATCCGGGCGGGCTCAGAGACACCGCGCGCCCGCCGACCGTAGTTCCGACCGCTCGTGCTATGCTGAATTGTGATGGCTTGGGCCAACTGCATTCAGATGGGAGCGGAAGATGACAGCGGATGTCTATTGGTTGAGCGGCAGCCCGTTTGCGTGGTGCGTGTTGTTGCTGCTGGAGATCAAAAAGGCCGACTACAACCCAATCCTGCTGTCGGAATCCGACGGCGACACCAAGACGTCCGAATTCCTAGCCCTCGCCCCGCGGCGACGGACCCCGGTCTTGCGCGACGGAGACATGGTGCTCTGGGAGTCGGTCGCAATCTTGGCCTATCTGGATCAAAAATTTCCCGAGCCGCCGCTATTCGGCCGGAATCCTGAAGAAACAGGTCACATCTGGCGGGTGATCTTGGAGTGCGTCTGCTACCTGGAGGCTTTTTCCGAAGCCATTGTCGACGGCGTCTTCGACCGGCGCGTCAATATGAGCGAAGCTCAGTTTCGGGAGGCCGCCGCCAAGGTCCACGCCGAATTCCAGAACTTCGAAAACCAGCTCAGCGAACACGACTGGCTGGCCGGGGACACGATCAGCGCCGCCGATCTCGTTGTCTATCCTTTCACCGAAATCTTCCTGCGCGCCTGCGCCCGGGAGCCTGCCGCATCCCTCGACCTGGGGTTTCTTCCCCTGGATAAGCACCATCCGGCTATCGCGGCCTGGCACGAACGCATCAGGGCGATCGAGGGCTACGACAAGACCTACCCGCCCCATTGGCGCGAGGCGGCTTGAGACGGGCGCAAGCTGCTGGTGGGCGTTATCCCTGGAGATCAAATTGGGAACGGACTAACTTTGCCATCGGTGCCTGAGCCGCGGACAAGTCGGATTTCGCGATAGACCACTCCACTGGCGGTTCAGTTTCTTGCACCGGGCCAAGATTGCGCGTCGATGCGCCAGCGCATCCGCGGCGGGAGGGCGAACAATGGCGAAAGAGATCTTCTGCGCATTCGGTATCGACGTCGATGCGGTGGCAGGATGGCTGGGTTCCTATGGGGGCGAGGACTCGCCACTCGATATCTCTCGAGGGTTGTTCGCCGGCGAAGTGGGCACGCCTCGGCTCCTCGAGCTGTTCCGGCGCTTCGGCATAGAGACGACCTGGTTTGTTCCAGGGCACTCGATGGAGACGTTTCCGCGGGAAACCGAACAGATCGTGGAGGCGGGCCATGAACTCGGCATCCATGGCTATTCCCATGAGAACCCCGTCGCCATGACGCCCGAGCAGGAGGAGGCGGTGCTGGTCAAGAGCATCGAGCTCGCCCAGAAATTCACCGGCAAAAAACCGACCGGCTATGTGGCGCCATGGTGGGAGTTCAGCCCCGTCACCAACGAGCTGCTGCTTGCTCAGGGCCTCAAATACGACCACAGCCAGATGCACAGGGATTTCGAGCCCTATTATCTGCGCGTCGGCGACAGCTGGACCAAGATCGACTACTCGAAGAGCGCGGACGAATGGATGAAGCCCGTGGTGCGGGGCGAGGAAACCGACCTGATCGAAATACCCGCGAATTGGTATCTGGACGACTTGCCTCCGATGATGTTCATGAAGGCTGCACCCAATAGCCACGGCTTCGTGACGGCGCGCCATCTCGGCGAGATGTGGCAGGAACAGTTCGACTGGGTGTATCGGGAATCCGACTACGCCGCCTTCACCATGACCATCCACCCGGACGTTTCAGGCAGGCCCCAGGCGCTTCTGATGCTGGAGCGGCTCTATAATCACATGATCCAGCATCCAGGGGTCCGGTTCACCACTTTCGATGAGATCGCCAACGATTTCGCGCGGCGAAATCCGCGAAAGGGCGCCAAGGCGTCGCCAGCCGCGGGTCGAGGACGGGGCTGACCCATGTGCGCATTGTGCGGCGTGCTGGCAGCCGAGCAGCACTGGAGCGATCCCGCATCGCGGCCATCGGTATTCGACAACAGGCGTTTGCCCCCGACACGGCGGCAGGAACGCCTTGGCCGGATCGCGCTCGCCAACAGGGTGCTCGCTTTCTATCGCCTCAAGCTGACCGACTGGCAGGGCCAACGCTTCATGCTTGCCAACCAAACCGGTCAGACCGAGATGGTCGAACACTTGATCGCCCTGTGGCCAACCGCGCAGCTTCTGGCGAGGCGGCCTTGCGACCCGCTTGATCCAGACCTTGTCGATTATCTCCAACAGAATCTCTGAACCGGGCAAATGAAGTGGCGCAGCATGAGGAGTTGATCCCTGTAAACCTGCTGACGGGCTCGCTCGGCAGCGGCAAGACCAGCCTGCTGCAACAGCTCCTGAGTTCGCCCCAGCTCGCAAATACCGCCGTCCTGATGAACGAGTTCGGGGAGATCGGGCTCGATCACCTTTTGCTCGAAAGCGTGGATGATGAATTGGTGGTGCTTCAGACCGGCTGCGTCTGCTGCACCATAAGGGGCGAGTTGAGCACCGCCATCCGCGACCTCTACGACAGGCGTCAGAGGGGCCAAATTCCAGCATTCGAGCGCCTCGCAATCGAGACTACGGGTCTCGCCGATCCCGCCCCAATCGTCTTCACCCTGACGGCCGAACCCGTGCTGCGCCACCATTTCCGGCTGGGCAATGTGATCACTACCGTTGACGCGGTGAATGGCGAGCAACAACTCGGTGCAAATCCGGAGACGGCGAAACAGGTGGCCGTCGCCGACCGCGTGGTTCTGACCAAATCAGACATCGCGGAGGCCGGCGGCGTGGCCAGGCTAAAGGCGCAGCTAACGCGCCTCAATCCGGCGGCACCCGTCATTGATGCCCAATCCCAACCGATCGAGCCAAACGCATTGATGGCCAATGACGTCTATGACCCCGCCAGCAAGTCGGAAGAGGTGCGGCGCTGGCTGGCGGCGGAAGCGAAAATGGGGCACGCGCAGTCCACCCATGGCCTCGATGCCAGCCGCCACGATGCGGAAATCACCACCTTCTGTGCCACATTCGATGTGCCGCTCGACTGGACCGCCTTCGGCTTGTGGCTGTCGATGCTGCTGAATTGCCATGGCGAAAACGTCTTGCGCGTCAAGGGCATCCTCGACGTCGGCGGGATGCCGGGGCCGGTGGTAATCCATGGTGTGCAGCACATCGTGCACCCGCCGGTGCACCTGGAGCGTTGGCCCAGCGATGACCGTCGCTCGCGAATTGTCTTCATCGTGCGCGGCCTAGAACGTGAGGCGATCGAACGCTCGCTGGCCGCGTTCAATGGCTTGGCCAATCCGAGCGAGCTGACGGTCCAGCGCGGGTAGCGGCTAACGCCAGCGCCCGACTTGGGTCAAAGGCGAACATGCTAGCCGCGGTCAAGTAACTTCCACCTTACCCCTAATGGCAGACAGGAACTCCAAGATCTGAAGCTTCCGCTCATAGCCACAAGCAGACATCACAAAATCCAAGGTAAGTCGGTGGATTCCCCGTTCAATTTGACCATTGCAGCGGCCTCAACCCCCCCCCCGACAGTGGCTGAAAAGTCACATTCCCAATAAATCTGCAACGAAATCAGCGCTTTTCATGGGACTGCTGCCGCGTCGTCTGAGATGATTGCAGCAGCAGGACTCTAAGATCCGTTATCGGGTGCCCACAAATGGAACGCGCTTGGGGGAGCGGGGGATATGCCAATTCGTTGGAAGACGCTGATCGCGACGGTCGCATTGATGGGTACGACGAGCAGCGTGGCAATCGCCGGCGGATATGAGTCGGCGGGCAGGAGCTATGCGCCCGCTCCCAAGGCGAATTGGTCCGGGTTCTATATCGGCCGCCATGTGGGCGTCGGCTTTCAAAATGACAGTGATCGCAGCGCGACCGTGAATGGCGGCCACGGCGGCGG
>Ga0315336_1002178_pt1 | contig 31557 bp, 31 predicted proteins | sample ASW5metaG_FD_204512 | JGI IMG/M metagenome (GOLD analysis project Ga0315336, IMG submission 204512) | Ammonia-oxidizing marine archaeal communities from Monterey Bay, California, United States - ASW #5 | ecosystem: Environmental > Aquatic > Marine > Intertidal zone | place: USA: California...
TCGCAGCCATAGGCTGCCTTGTGCTTCCGCGCCTTCGATCGCAAATCCAAGATACTAATATTCGGTGTATCGTCAATAAATATAGGCGCACTATCCAAAACGCTGGCCGCCTTGGTCAATTTAGGAAACTCGTTCCCCGCCAGAAAACCAGAACGCAACCGCCCCGAATCCACACGGCCTTCCATACACAAAAGTCGTTGCACCAACTGTTCTTTCGCCATTTCCAAGCTGAACAACAACACACTTTTTTTGTGCTGAATCGCTGCATGAGAAGCAATATTCAAAGCGAATGCCGTTTTCCCAACCGAAGGCCGAGCGGCCAAAATCACCATATCCGAACGTTGGAATCCCGAAGTCATTTCGTCGAGCTTCGTAATGCCCGAAGCGACACCCGTCAAACCCGAACCCGCTTTCATCTGCTGCTCGATCCGCTGAATTCCTGCCTCGAGCAAATCGCCCACTTTCATAATCGGATTCAACGCACGCTGTTCAGAAATCGTGAAGATTTCGCCCTCAGCTTTGTCCAACAACTTATTGACGTCTTCAGGCGTGTCATAAGCATCGCCGATCACGGTACTGCACGACGTGATCAATCGACGAAGGATCGAAGCATCCAACACAATCCGCGCATAATATTCCACATTGGCAGACGTTGGCACGGCGCTCGAAAGGGCCGTGATAAATGCTAAACCGCCCACCTCGTCCAACTGGTTGGTTTTCTCCAATTGGTCCTTCAACGTGATGACATCAATGGGTTTCGTCTGCGCATAAAGCGATACGATCGCGTCATAAACTGCACGGTGTGCGGGCACGTAAAACGTGTCCAAAGAATTCGTTTGAAGAATTTCCATGGCCGTTCCAACCGCGTCTGGATTGAGCAGCATGGCCCCCAAAACGGAGCGCTCAGCATCCACATTCTGCGGCGGTACCCGATCATAAGAAGGTTCTGGTTTACGATTGACGGCCAAGAAAAAATTCCCAAAAGTAACGAACTATAAACTCTAGCACTATACAACCTTTTAGCCCGAATTTAAAGGCGAAAAGGTTATAGAAAATAAAAGCCCGACCGAATCTATACGATCCGATCGGGCCTTTAAAATAGTCACGAATTATTCGGCTGGAGCGTCCGTAGAATCAGATTCTTCAGTCGCTTCTTCCGCTGGAGCCTCGGCTTCAGTGCCTGCTTCAGTCGCTTCTGCATCAGCACTCGTTTCGCCTTCAGCACTGGCTTCCGGTTCAGCCGCTACTTCAGCGACTTCCTCGGCTTCCGGTGTCACAACGACCTTAATCGTCGCTTCAACACCAGCGCCCAACTGCAGCACAACTTCATAGTCGCCCAAAGCCTTGATAGGATCCTTAAGCACAATCTTTTTCCGATTGACCTTCTGACCCATTTCTTCAAGCTTGTTCGCGATATGAAGCGTCGTAATCGAACCGAACAGTTTTCCTTCACTACCCGCTTTGGCCGTGAATTCAACCACCAATTTCGAAATGTCTTTACTGGCTTCTGTCAGTTCAGCACGCTTCTTTTCTTCCCGCTTTCCAATGATTCGCATTTCGTGCTCAATCTGTTTCGCACTGGCAGAATCACTTCTCACGGCTAATTTGCGAGGTAATAGAAAATTTCGGGCATATCCGGACGCCACGTTTACTTGCTGGCCCATATCACCTAAATTGTCTACATCTTCACAGAGAATGACTTTCATATCTCTTTCCTTTTCATTTCACACGTTGGAAATCAACGATCCTCATCAGAGAGGGTCTTCAATTCCGTTAAACGTCGATCAATTTTTTTCCTAAAATCGCCCCAGGTATCAAACAAACCTACTATGGCTAAAAACTGCAATCCCGTAAGGAACAACAATCCCGCCAACGCCAGTAACAGCACCGGGTGGGGCTTCATTAACGCAACTCCGTAAGTAACCACGGACAATCCATTCATACTGTACAGTACCGTCCATAAAATCGCTGTGTTCCAGGAAAAAATTTGTAATCCTGGTGACTGCGTCTGGTAATTCAGATACCAGAATATCGCCGTTACAATAACCAGCCATACCAACGGCTCGGGTGGTCGAAATATTAAAAAGGAACCATTGACCGGCATGCCGCCCTTACGTATCCCGCGCGCCATTATTGAAACGGACACACACGAAAGCAATACGACGGCGCCCAGCATTGTTCCCGGCACAAATGATGGCCAATGCTCAAACACCCAAAGTTGCATATTCAAATTTTGTTCGACCGCCGCGCTCAAATCGCGTTCCGGATCGGCTACTAATTCTTCAATACTCTGGCTATGGTCATCGAAAAACACGCCTAACGCGTTCCATCGAAAACCCATGAGAGCCACCGTAAAAACACCGGCAATGAGTATTAATGTTACCACTTGTTCATTATAAGTCTTAGCGAAACGAAAACCGTTTCCAATGTGAATTCCCAAAAACGGAAAAGCCGCTAATGCAATCACTGGTCCAAACGATATCGTCAAATCCGGCATTAACGACGCAATTATGGCTATCACCATGAGCATCGTTATTGCGGCCGCAATTCCAACCGCAATAAAACACCACGCACGATCTGTTCTTCCGAAAGCCCAATACACGGCTACCGGTATCGGTGCTAAGACAAAGGCCCAATCTTGCAATAAAACCAAGCCTACAAAATATCCGATCAGGCTAAACCCGAAGCGGACATACCCATATCCCTCTTGAGACTGGGTCTCCATTCAACTGTTAACTTGCTGAATAAGGTAGCAAGGCAATTTGACGAGCCAACTTAATCGCCCGAGTCAGCATACGCTGATGCTTGGCGGAAGCACCCGTGATACGACGAGGAATAATTTTTCCGCGTTCCGTCACATAGTGCTTCAACATCGTCACGTCTTTATAATCGATATACACAACACGATCTACCGTCAGTCGACTGACCTTCTTCGGTAGAGCGCGTTTTTTCTTTTTCTTTCGAGCGGTGTTTTTCGCTGCCGCTGCACGCTTTTTCATCTATATGTTCTCCCGCAAACGACCTCGGTCGTTGCTCGTTCTGAAACACTCTCGAGATTGGTGACGCTTAAAAAGGAATGTCGTCCTCAGGAATCGGCTCGTTGCCTCTACCCTGATTGTCCGCATATTGCTCGTAAGAACCGCCGCCTTGCTGTGATTGGGAACCTTGGTTCTGACCGCCAGATTGCTGGCCGCCTTGATTCGGTCCACGTCGATTATCATCCCAGGCCAATTGCTGAACGCGATCGGCATTGATCTCGATCGCCGTTCTCTTCTGGCCGGTCTGCTTATCTTCCCATTCACTGCTGGTCAAACGCCCTTCAACGAGAATCGGCATTCCTTTTTTCAGGTGCTCTCCACAAAATTCTGCAGAAGCACCCCAAACCGTAACATTCATGAACAACGTGTCTTCACGCATTTCACCCGATTTGGTTTTATACTTTCGGGATACCGCCATTCCGATTTTGCAAACGGCTGTTCCCGATGAAATGTACCGCAATTCAGCATCTCTGGTGAGGCGGCCGGCCAAATGCACCTTGTTCAGGTCTGGCATTCTCAAATCCGACATCGTTCCAAGTTCTCCGTGTTATCAGGTTGCTGTAATCTAGATTTCGTTAATTAGACATCTGAGCGACGGGGTCGATCATCATCGTCATCATCATCGTCAGAATTGCTCTTCTTTTCAAGTTGCGCTTCATTTTGCTTCAGCTGCAACGCTTCCATACGCAAGGTTTTCTCATCAAATAATACGTTCAGATACCGAATGACTTCTTCATTCAAATGGAACGAAGATTCCAACTTCTTGATAATTGTCGCTTCAGCTTCAAAACGGATGAGTACGTAGATACCCTCGGCAAACTTCTTGACTTCATAAGCCAATCGCCGTTTGCCCCAGATCTCCGAGCGCACAATAGTACCACCATCTTCAGTGATAAGTGTTTCCACTCCTTTGACTATCGTTTGGACCTCGTCTTCAGTCGCATTCGGCTGGACGATAAATAGCGCTTCGTAAGTTCTCAATGGGTTTCACCTCCTTTTCAACTATAGGTTGATTTCATAAAACATCAATCGACAGACACAACTCGCCTGCCAATCACACAGGCCGTAAAGCATAGCAAATAAAGAGGCTTAGACACAACTTAAAGACCGTCAACCTTTTAAGGTATAATCATTTTTCTTGTCCAAAATCCCCCTTTAGAGGTATTACTTCATGTCCAATGCGTTACCAGACAGCATTTCCATAATTGATGGCCATTACTATTTCGAAGGGCGCGCTGCCGCCTATCTCATCCAGGATGGGGATGAAGCCGCCTTTGTCGACAATATCACTCGTTTTTCCGTCCCCCACCTCCTGAGTGCCCTCGAACAACGTGGATTGACACCCGAACAAGTAAAATATGCCATTGTCACCCATATCCACCTCGATCACAGTGGCGGAACCGCCGAGTTGATGAAACAATGCCCAAACGCCACCGTACTCTGTCACCCGCGTGCCGCGAGACACATTATCGACCCATCAAAATTGGTCGCCAGCGCAAAACCTATCTATGGGGAAGAAGCGTTCAATAAACTCTATGGAGAAATTGAAGCCGTTGAAGACTCCAAAGTACGGATAGTGGAAGACGAGGAAACCGTCACGCTCGGAAGCCGCACCCTCACGTTTATGGATACCCCTGGTCATGCCCGCCATCACCACAGCATTCACGACGACAATACAAACACCATCTTTTCCGGCGATGCCTTCGGCACCGGGTACCAACAGCTACAAGGGGGCACCGCTCCATTCATGAACTATGTGTGCGCCCCACCCGAATTTGACCCGCAAGCGGCGATTAGTACCATCAAACGCCTCGCGGAACACGGCGCTGACCGTATCCTAGCCACCCACTTCGGCGCATCGCCGGATATTCAAGCGTGCGCCGAGCAGCAGATAAAAGCCCTCAATCGGTTCGAACAGCTCGCCCGCGATACCGCAGATTCCGATCTCGAAGGCGACGCATTACAGGAACATTGTGTCACTCAGGTGTCAGCTATCATAAACAACGAATTAAAAGCCTGCGGATTAGACCCGTCTGACGCCGAAGTCTCCAAATGGTCTACCACAGAATTGAGCATTACCAGCCAGGGAATAGCCGCACTGGCCGGGCGTATGCGAGCCGGAAAATACTAAACACTCAAGACCTTGTAGACCTATTACCCAAAAAATCGCTTGACTTCAATCCGCGCAGGTTGTATAACTGTCCTACTGTACCACTCGGAGATCTACATTAATACTGATTGACTGTTGATACGTTCTCCGCGCGTTTCGTTTTGCACCAATACAAGGAGATTGAACATGACCTCTGAAACCATCACCTGTCATTTCCAACCGGGCGCGATCGTCGATATCGATTTCGATACATTCAGGAAAGAATTCAAGATTCTCCGCAACCAACGTAGATTAAGCCAACAAGACGTGGCCGAACTACTTCAAATCAGCCAGGCAACCGTCTCTGCATTTGAAAACGGTCGTTACCATAAAATAAATCGGGAAACACTATCCGGCATCAATCGGTTACTGGAATTTTGGAAAACTCACAAGGTCGAATCCAACACCATTGGGTTCATCAAGTTGAACGGCAATGCACCTCAGTACACGAGCCCTGCTCCAACACCCACAGAACGTTTACTGCCACAACAAATTGAACGAGGTCTTCGGCGCATTATAGAAAACGGCTCGCTGATGGAAATTCTGACAGACGCCATCCTTGCCGATTACGACAATCAGGTCGAAGTAAACACCCGCTGATTGACAATTTCCTTCGCCACGCGAACGCCGCTCAAATAGGCTCCTTCCACACTTCCGAATTTCTTGCGGTGTGTGGCTTCCCCAGCGAAAAACAATCGATTTTCAATCGGAGCTGACAACGTTTCGTGGTCCTTCGGCGAGGCTCCAAGTTTGTTGTAACTAAACGCTCCCCGCGTATACGGGTTCGCCCCCCATTGAGTTCTCAACTTGCCTATCGGATCGGGAATTGAATTTCCAAATATCTTTTTCAAAATGCCGTGGCCTTCATTGAACACTTCCGTATCCGAAGCGCCGTCCAATGCATTGTGATAACTTTCAGGTAATTGAGCAATCAAGATCGGCGCGCCCGAATACCGGGCCAAATTCACAAACGCACAAAACTCGCCACGAACCTTCGTACCATGAACAATGGCGTATTTGTCCTCAGGCCAAAAAACCTTAGGGTATTTGAACACCACTTTGTTCACATTCCCCATCCCCATCCGATCGATAACCACCATCTTCTCTTCAGGCAATTCCGGAAAAAATTCGATGCCGCGTTGCTGAAGAACCCCCAAAGAAACAGTCAAAATGGCTCGGCCAGCCGAAATCACCCCATCGGAAGTCGAAATCGTGACCCCCTGATCGTCATACTCGATTCGATTCACTGCAATTCCGGTCCGAATGTCCAGCCCCTGAGCCAGATGGCTAGGTAAACGATCGTACCCGTTCACAATCATCTGAACATCGCCGCCGTAGGCCTCGAACTCCCGTATCATTTTCCACGAAGCCTTCGTGAAAGGAGACGCATTCGCGATTTCTCCACTCGTTAACGCGAAATTCCAGATTTGAGTTTCGGTATCATTCAAGTTCGCCCGATCCAACTCTCGTTGAATCACGTCCTCGACGGCTTGATCTTCATTTTTTCCGACGTTGCGCACATAGGCTCGTACGGCCATCTTAAACAAATCCGGCCGCGTCGTACTCAAACGTTCCTCGTCGAAAGGTGCACCGGAATTGTCCGCTCCGGAGAGAAATCCCCACTCCAAAGTATCGTACATAACCCCAGCATCATCCAACAGGGGGACAAGCGGATTTTTCTTAACACCATTGAGGCGGGAAGCACCCATTTCAACCGGAGTCCCCAAACTATAGTCGGTTTGAACTCGCCCACCGATTCGGTTCTGAGCCTCAAGAACGACGACCTGATTCCCCAAGCGTTGAAGCTCCCGGGCTGCACTCAATCCCGCAACCCCAGCACCAATCACTACGACGGATTCAGGCGAAAGCTGAATATCGCGGGTCGTAGCACACCCCGCAATCAACGCCCCCGAAGCAGCCACCGCATAGCGCGAGGACTGAGCAAGGAATGTTCTCCTGTCCATGGTCATTGGTCTGAAACTTACCCCGATTTGGCTAACTGAGCACTATATACTGAATTGTACCTTGGAGTTTCCGAATTTGTCACAAAAACGTTGGATTTAATTTTTATTCGTGGCAAAATGGTCTCTTTACGGCAATTCACCTTGGAAATAATCGGAGTGTTAACGAATGAGCGATAATATCGAACACGTATTGGAAGAAACTCGGACATTTGACCCGTCTTCGGATTTCGTCAACCAAGCTCGTATGAAAGATAAAGAAGAATACGACAAATTGTACCAACACTCCATTGACGACCCCGAATCTTTCTGGGGTAGTGTCGCCGGCGATCTCCATTGGTTCAAGAAATGGGATCGAGTCCTAAACAACGACAATCCTCCCTTCTACAAATGGTTCGAAGGTGCCAAGACCAACATTTCGTACAATTGCCTCGACCGCCATTTGACCACCAGCCGCAAAAACAAAGCGGCCATTATTTGGGAAGGCGAACCCGGCGATTCCCGTACCTACACGTACCAGCAACTGCATCGCGAAGTTTGTAAGGCCGCCAATGCGTTCAAAGCTCAAGGGATGAAAAAGGGCGATCGCATCGCCATTTACATGCCCATGGTTCCCGAACTCGCCATTACCATGTTGGCCTGTGCCCGCATAGGCGCCATTCACTCCATTATCTTCGGAGGTTTTTCCGCAACGGCAATCATTGATCGAGTCCATGATGCTGAATGCAGCATGATCATCACCGCCGATGCCGGATATCGGCGTGGCGAGCCTTTACCCCTTAAAACGACCGTCGACGAAGCAGCCGAACAATGCCCGACGATCGAAAAAGTCGTTGTCGTAAACCGTTGCGACTTGGACGTCACGATGAAAGAAGGACGCGATGTCTGGTGGCACGACATCGTACCGCCTGCTTCCGCGGTATGCCCCGCCGAAGAATTAGACGCAGAAGATCCTCTATTTATCCTCTATACCTCCGGCTCCACCGGAAAACCCAAAGGCATCCTCCACTCCACGGGCGGCTACATGGTCGGCACTTACCTCACTACAAAATATATTTTCGACATCAAAGACGAAGACACGTATTGGTGCACGGCCGACATTGGTTGGATAACCGGCCACAGTTACATCGTCTACGGCATACTCGGAAATGGCGCCACATCCGTCATGTACGAAGGCACGCCAAACACCCCTCATAACGGTCGGTTCTGGGAGATCGTGGAGAAATACAGCGTCAACGTCTTCTACACCGCCCCCACCGCCATCCGTACCTTCATTAAGTGGGGAGACGAACACCCGGAAAAATACGACCTGTCCAGTCTCCGCTTGCTAGGCACCGTCGGCGAACCCATCAACCCCGAAGCATGGATGTGGTACCACCGAGTCATCGGAAATGAAAAATGTCCCATCGTCGATACCTGGTGGCAAACCGAAACCGGCGGCATCATGATCACCACGCTCCCCGGATGTATGCACACGAAACCCGGCTCCGCAGGCTTACCGTTCTTTGGCGTGAAAGCCGCTGTCGTTTCGGAAGACGGCGAAGAGGTGGAAGGCATGCACAGCGGAACCCTCGTCATTCAAAACCCGTGGCCCTCCATGTTGCGCACGTTATACGGAGACGATGAACGGTTCCAGGAAGTCTACTGGGAAAAATTTTCCAAACAAAATTGGTACCTCGCCGGCGACGGAGCCTTTCGCGATAAAAACGGCTACTTTATGATCATAGGTCGTCTCGATGACGTGATCAATGTATCCGGCCACCGCCTCGGTACCATGGAAATCGAATCGGCGTTGGTTTCCAGCGACCTCGTCGCAGAAGCTGCCGTCGTCGGGTTCCCACATGAAATCAAAGGCCAGGGAATTTGTGCCTTCGTTTCACCCGGCGCCGGACTAACATTGGGCGAAGAAGACAAAGCAACTCTGCGCAATCACGTCGCGAAAGAAATTGGCGCGCTCGCCAAACCGGACCAAATCCGTTTCACGGACGCACTCCCCAAAACCCGTTCCGGAAAAATCATGCGTCGACTCCTCCGCGATATCGCCGCTGGAAAAGAAACCACCGGGGATACAACCACCCTGGAAGATTTATCGGTACTGGCAAAACTCAGGGACGACGAAGATTAAGAACCTAACGCGTAATGGAAATCAAGAATTTTTCAACTTCCATCGCTTGGGAAACGACAGAGTCCGCTGTAAAATGGAGCCCGTCATACGCCAGTTGCCAATCGTTCGCTTGTTGGAGATAAGCCATTTCAAATATGGGGATACCGAAGTCCATGGCGATGGTATCGGCCACGACATTCAGATCAAATATGTAGTCGTTTACACCTTTATTGTCGGTATTGGTTGTTTCACACCAGATTACTTGAACCCCCAAATCGAGAAACGCCTGGAAGATCTGCTCTACGTTTTCCGCATATTCATCAATCGGCGTGATCGGCGTAAACCCATCGATTGCATCCCACAATCCCATGTTTATCCAGACCGTATCGATACTCAGGTCTTCAAAAAGAAGTGCATATTCTTCCATCGCGTCCAGCACTTCTGGAGACCCGACGGCGGGCACTTCTGACAAGTGAATTCCAGGAAGCGAAATCAGTTCGACATAACCCGGCATCTCGCCTACGCCTCTGCCCAGTGAATCCGTAATAAATAAGTATTGGTTTGACTCGAGAGACGAATTCCCACCCTGGTCGCAACCCGCCATGAAGAAAATCACCGCAAACAATAAATATCGAAAAGTGATCTTCATTCCCATCGTTTGGACAAACCCACAAAGTCGATGAAGGCCCATAGTTTGCCCATCGTCGAGCAGTTTCAGAAATTGGAATGCCTGAAAACCCACTCGCATAAAACGACCTACTTCCCGATCTTCATCTTGATAATGGTATTGAAAACCTTCCCATACGGTGCCCGGAAAATACCCGTAAGGTTGAATTTACTTTGATAAAACACGCTCTTTTCGTGGGAAAACGTCTTGAATCCTGCGATTCCGTGGTAAGAACCCGATCCGCTGGGCCCGACACCGCCAAAGGGCAATTCTTCTTGCGCCAGATGGAACAATGTTTCGTTGATACACACACCACCTGCCGTCGTACCCTCAATCACCTTATCTCGTTGGCCAGTGTCATTCCCGAAATAGTAAAGAGCCAACGGACGAGGATGTTCGTTGATGTATTTCATCGCTTCATCTAATCCTGAATACGTCATGACCGGCATCACCGGACCAAAGATCTCTTCCTTCATGATTTCCATATCTTCAGTCACTTTCAAGACCAACGTCAATGGAATCTTCCGGTTCGCTGCAAGATCTTCGTCTTTAGGATAGACCTCCACCACCTCGGCACCCTTTTCTTTAGCATCCTCAATCAATCCCTTGATTCGTTCGTAGTGACCGTTATTGATGATGCTTGTGTACTGCTGATTATCGGCCATCGTCGGGTACAACTTCATCGCTTCTCGTTGGATGCCTTCAACGAATCCGTCCAACTTCCCTTCAGGAACCAACGCATAATCCGGAGCAACACACGTCTGCCCGGCATTCAATAACTTTCCACTCGTTATACTCGGGGTTGCGCGATCCAAATCACAATCTTCGCCGACCAGGCAAGGAGACTTGCCGCCCAACTCCAAAGTAACTGGCACAAGATTTTTCGCCGCCGCCTGCATCACCAATCGACCGACCTTGGTCGAGCCGGTATAAAACAAATGATCAAATTCGAGTCCGCTGAACGCCGCGCCTTCAGCCGGCCCGCCCGTAATCACTGCGACTTCATCATTCGAAAAGGCATCGGACAACATCGTGTTCAGCAACTCGGATGTCTTGGGAGTATGTTCCGAAGGTTTTAACATCACTCGGTTCCCCGCAGCGAGAGCCTGAACGACAGGAACGATGGCCAGTTGAAGAGGATAATTCCACGGACTAATGATGCCCACAATACCCAATGGCTGATAGTGGACTTTCCCTTTACCTGGTTTAAAGTCCATCGCGATGGGAACCGAACGCGGCTTCATCCATTTCGATACCATTTTTTTATTGTGTTTAATGGCATTCAGAGTAATAAAAATTTCTGCCATTAGGGTCTCATGAAAAGACCGGTTCCCGAAGTCATCAGAAATAGCCTGTACCATCTGATCTTTGTATTCAATCATCAACCGATGAATTTTTTCGATCGCTTGCTGACGGTGCGCCAGAGAAGGTGCGCCTTCTTTGAGGAACGCGGCCCGCTGTTTGTCCAGGATGGAAAACATGTCTTCGGACGCGGATTCAGTAGTAGTTGCGTTGGGTTGTTCTTCGACAACGGCCATGGGATTACCTCCAGTGTTTAATCGTCGACCAGTCTAGCATATAGGCACTTTTTCCTCCAGAAACAGAAAAAGCCCGGCCAAACGGCCGGGCTTGAAAAAGTGATTTAAAAGTTCTAAGCCATGCCAGCCAATGGTTTGGGTTCCGCTTCCACCATTTCCAACCAGCTGAAAGCATAGTTCTCCGAGTCGGCCGATTTCTCGGTGGCTCGGTCCGCAAAACGATCAGCAATCTTACGATATCGGTCCGGCAGTGAACACAGGTATTGTTGCGCAGCCTCAGCCTTATCGCTCAAACCTTTTAGGCTCGAAATATCCCAATAATTATTCAAGTGTTCCATGATGTCCGTGTAGTCTACCGGCGTGTACACACCCGTTCGTTCCGCAACTTCGGAAAATTTTTCGAACGTTTCGCCCATTGCTTTGCCTTGCTCACGCATGTACATCGCAGGCATGGTGATCTTTCTGCGCATCATTTCATAAAACGCGATCAGACCGTTATCAGGGTCGACTTCCAGAACTTTATGGAAAAAAGTCTTGTAAGCCATCGCGTGGCGCTGTTCGTCGCCCGCAATCTTCCCGCAAATCCGACCCAATACTTTGTCGCCCATTTTCGTCGCCATTTTCCCAACGTTGTTATGAGATACACGCGTCGCAATTTCCTGAAAGGAAGTATAAATGAACGTCTTATAAGCATCGGTTCCGGTACCGATGTCGGCGCTGTCAGTAATCAGATTTTGAATCGTTTCTTCGATGCCGCGCATATTGACACGACCTGACAAATATAAATAACGGTTCAGCAAATCGCCATGACGATTTTCTTCGGATACCCAACCGCGCAGCCAATTTCCCCACGCATTTTTTGGGGTCCCGGTGTTATCCATTCCATCAATCTGCTGAATCCACATCGCATAAGAAGGCAATGCCTCTTCAGTGATCATGTCGCCAACAAGGACGACCAGTAAGTCATCACTCAGGCCTTGTGCGGCCTGTTGTAAATCGCGTACCTGATCCAACGCGTCCGGTTGACTCATGTCCGGAACGTAATCCGACGGTTGCCAGTATTCTTCCGGTTTCAATTGAAATTGGGGAATCACTTTGGCAGCAAAACCTTCCAAATGATTCATGACTTCAAGACGTAATCCGTCCACAATACAACTCCTAGTGAAATTAGATAACCCCATTCTACAAGAAAATAATAGTTAAATACAAACACTTACCAATGTAATTGTTAAATGGTTTACGGTTTGCAGTCCAATTCTTGACGTAAACGTAAATTTAAGTGATTTTTCCCGATTATACACCAAAATCCCTATTGTTTTTGAACTTATTATGGTTTAGTTGAAAAACTCCTCAAAATTTTGTACTATTTAGCAAATGTATGAATATTTCGCAATCAGGATGTAAATATGGAAAATCATGACATTTTAACTATCGAAGAAGTCGCCCTATACCTACGAGTATCCGAAAGAACCGTCTACGACTGGGCCAATAAAGGCACTATCCCCAGCGGAAAACTCGGCACAACGTGGCGATTCAAAAAAACCGACGTCGAAGATTGGGTCGATGAAAAACTCTCCGGCAACGTTCAAAGTACACCTTCCGTTACATCAATATCGATTCGAGACATTTTAGTTCCGGACCGCATTACCTTTATGGACGTTGCGCAGAAAAATGACGCGCTCGAACAAGTTGCTACCTCCCTTTCGACAAGCGATGCCGTTACCGACCCTGACGCGCTCCAACAAGAGATCCTCATCCGCGAAGAATTGATGAGTACCGGAATCGGCTTCCAGGTCGCCGTTCCTCACGTACGGCTCCCCTCCGTTTCCGAAGTCGTCATGGCCATCGGCATCAATAAGACCCCCATCGCCGACTACGAATCCCTCGACAACCAACCCATTCAAATAATTTGCATGTTGGCCGCACGCCAAGACCAACACGCGTTATACTTAAAAGCCCTCGGGAAAATTAGCAACGCACTAAAAGTAGCCGAAAAGCGCGAAGCGCTCCTAAGCCTCGAGGATCCCCAGGCCGCATACCTGATACTCACACAATAAAGGAAAACCCCATGACTTCTGAAAGCACCGGCCTCCTGATTCTACTCGGGATGGGTGTGTTCGGAGGTCTCCTCGGCGCGTCTCTCTTCCAACGCCTTCGCATCCCCCAAGTCGTCGGTTACATCGCCATCGGACTCCTCATCGGAGAAGTCGGCTTCGGCCTCGTCAACGCCAAAGTCATTGATCAACTGGAAACCCTGAATCTATTCGCCCTCGGCATCATCGGTTTTCTCGTCGGCGGCGAACTCCTTACCGATATATTCAAAAAGCAGGGCAAACAACTCTTTGCCATCCTTCTCTTCGAAGGCGTCGGTGCATTCATCATCGTCGGTGTTCCCATCACGTTGATCATGTATTCCATGTTGGGAAGTTGGCCGACCGCTCTCGCAACCGGAATCGTATTCGGCGCCATCGCCTCGGCCACCGATCCCGCGTCCACCCTGAATGTCCTCTGGGAATACCGCTCTCGAGGCACGCTCACCACGACCCTCATCGCCATCGTCGCACTCGACGATGCATTAGCCATGACCCTCTACGGACTCGGCACTACCCTCGCTCAAATCCTCATCGGCAGCGAAGCCTCCATCGCCGAAGAAATGATGAACACCGGTATGGAACTCGGCGGCGCCATCGTTCTCGGCGTCGTGACCGGATTCCTCCTCAATTTCCTCGTCAAATGGTTCAAACCCGAAAAACTTTTCGTAGGCGCAATAGGCCTGATACTACTGGTCATCGGCATCTCCGCCACCCTCGAATGGGACGTCATCCTTGCCACCATGGCTCTCGGCGTCACCCTCGTTAATCTCGCACCACGCCAAAGCAAAGAAATCTTCGCAACGGTCCGTTCCTTCGCCGAACCCATCTACGTCATCTTCTTCGTGCTTGTGGGAGCCCGACTCAACGTATCCCTCATGCCCGGCTGGCTCTGGGGCATCGTCGCCGTCTACGTTCTCGGCCGCAGCTTCGGAAAAATCGTTGGCGCCTACACAGGCGGTCACTTAACGGGCGCCGATCCCGTCATCAAGAAATACGCCGGAATGGGACTCTTCGCCCAGGGCGGAATCGCCGTCGGTCTCTCCATCATGGCCGCCCACCATCTCGGCGATGTCCCCGTGACCGATACCCTCAGCCTCGGCGACATGATCATCTTCGGCGTCACAGCGTCCACTCTCGTCCTCCAGGTCACCGGCCCGCCCCTCATTAAACTCGCCAGTAAACTCTCCGGCGAAATCGGTCGCGATGTCACCGAAGAAGACGTCATCGAATCTTGGACCGTCGCCGAAGTCATGAACACCGAAATCTCCCCTATCACCCAGGGCACGCCCCTCAGCCACGTCTTTCAGATTTTCTCCGTCAACGACCACACCCTCTACCCAGTCGTCGGAAGCGAAAACGAACTCAAAGGAATCCTCTCACTCAACAGCCTCCGAACCATCATGATGGATCAGGAAACCTGGGACTGGGTACTCGCCGCAGACGTCATGGCCATGGCGAAAGACACCGTTACCCCGGACATGCCCCTCGAAAAAGCCCTCGCTCTCCTCAAAATATCCGAAAGCGAAGAACTACCCGTCGTCGACAAAGACCTCAAAAGTATCGGCATCATCGATCAGCGCAGTACCCGAATCCGCGTCAACGAAGAATTATTGGTCCGCCGCGAATCCCATCAACCCGAAACGACATGATTTCAACACGGCAATGAATGTATTCTTGCATTGGAGGCGAAAATGTCAGCAAAACGAAGCGCAATAGAATATGCGGGGCTCGCAATCTTTGCCGTCGTCATGGCCGGCATCATGCTTGGTAGCTGCACGTCGACGACCGTCACCAACGACACCCTCACCATAGATCTCGCCGACATCCACGGCAAACGCCTCTCCCTCGACGAAGACCAATACCAGGGCAAAGTCATCCTCATCAACATCTGGGGTACCTGGTGCCCTCCATGCCGCGAAGAAATCCCCCACCTCATCCAGATTCAGGAAACCTATCGCGATCAGGGATTCGAAATCATCGGCATCGACTTCGAAGGACAATCCGTCAACGACACCAGCGAAATGAACGCCAGCCTGCGCAAATTTTCCGACCGAAACGGAATCAATTATCGTCTCGCCCTCGGTGGCATGGGAATGGAACCCGACGAACTATTCCCCGAAATCGAAAACTTCCAGGGATTCCCCACCAACCTCTACATCGGCCGCGACGGAAAAGTCCGCCACGTCACCTTCGGCTTCATGAAAGCCGACGTCAAAAAAATGAAAAAGAAAATCGAGACATTACTGGCCGAATCGTCAGATTAACCGACTCTATTCCGTCACGATCCAGGATTCCCAAGCCAACACAAATTCGCCGTCCACCATTACTTCGTTTTGGTAGTGCCCAGGGACATAAGCATCGTCGGTTAAATGGACAAAATCTTCAAAGGTCCCGCGGTTTGTAATTTTTCGATGGAACAGCGCTTCGTGCTTAATCGGGCGTGGAGATTTTTCAAGGTCAAATGTATATCGACTGTAGTCTTCTAAATAGGGACCGGAATAGGTCGCAATGGTCAAGCCGACTTTTTCTTCGACGCGTTCGTCAAACGTTCTCATCCCCGTTTCGATGTGCCGAAATCGACCAATGCTCGTGTACGGAAATAAATGGGCCGTAGTATACGCGAGTGGCAGCGTAGCCCGATCAAACTCTTCTTCCAATTCGCCCGAATACTCCTTTTCAAGCGTCCAATATTCGATTTCGTGTTCAATCCCATCGACGGTCATCAAGTGTTCTGTACGTTCTATCACGCTCACTATCTTTCCACCGGAAATCACCGTGAGTTCAAACTCTTTTTCACCGACGTAATCGAGTTCGACGGTAAATTCGTCCCCTGTCAATTCGGGAATATCCTCTGCGTTGTCCGTGTAAATTTTAACTCTTAACGCAACCTCAAGCGGATACATTTTCTCGGCTTCGATCACGTCTATTTCAAGGGATGTGAGCGGATACTTCTCGAGAAATGGAAGATTATTCTGATAGTGCCAATAACCAAACACGCCGGCAATTATCGAAAAAATCAACAGAACCGGAATTGCAAACCATTCGTTAGCGAGTAAGCTCTTCTTAGCCATAAGGTAATTACAATTGAAATGGAATCATTATTCGTTCCCAACAATCCGTCAGAAAAAATTCACCGCGATAAACGTCGCCAGGCTCGCCAACGCGACAATTACGAACATCCCGTAAAACCCAAACGATTCGCCTTTTCGCATTCAGAAAACCCTTAGAGTTCCTTCACGTAATCGATGATCGCCTGCCATGCGCGCCAATCGTAGGCACGGCCTTTTTCATGATAACCGCTCAACGCCGGCCACGAAGACAACTTCACGATAACTAAATCACTGTCCGGTACAACCAGAATCTTTTGCCCCGCAACACCGCTTGCTGCGAAGGCGTTCAACTCCGTATAAACCCACCATTGGTTTCGGTACTGGATGCCCGGGAAGCCCGTATCAAACGCGCTCTCTTGAATGTCCTTCACAAATGCCTCTGGCACCACTTGTTCGCCGTCGATTTTGCCACCCCTCGACATCATCAACCCAAAACGCGCTGCATCACGCAACGTTGTATTCAAACCACCGCCCATAAAAGGAATGCCATTCAAATCCGATATCGCATACGCGTCCCGTTCCGCGCCCAGTTTCGACCAGATCTCCGTCGATACCAACTCCGCCAACGGCCGATTAGCCGCCCGTGAAACAATCCATCCCAACGCATCCGTATTAGCCGTGATGTAGTGAAACTTATCGCCGTGCTCACCGCCCGGCTTCAGAGTTGGAAGCACGTTGTACATCGTCAACCCTTCCGTGTTGGAAGAATTCGATCCTCTCGAATACCGATAAACATCCGAATCCGGATCATCATAATCTTCCGTAAACGTCATCCCGATCGTCATATCCAGCACATGGCGTACCGTCGCTCCCTCGTATGCACTTCCTTTCAACTCGGGTACGTAATCGGTCACTTTCGCTTCCAAATCCAACTGGCCGCGCTCCGCCAGAATCCCTGCCAAATTCCCCACGAACGATTTCGACATGGAAAAAAAGTTGTGGCGTGACCGGACGTCCATACTGTTCATATAGACTTCGGTCAAAACCTTGCCCTTGTGCAGCACAAGAAAACCGTCCGTATAACTCGCGTCCAGCCAATCCTGAATCGTCCCTTTTTCGCCATGGACGTCGTCCAACGGAACTTCCACGACAGGTTTCAGATTTGACTTGAGGCGATATTCTGATCGGTCCCCCCGCGAAATCTCCACCGTCGATGTCACTTCCCGCACATGCTGAAGTCCCCAACGGTTATAGGGCCCGATATACCAATTCGTATGATTGACCAGGGCATCCGCCTTCGGCGGAATTCCATTCATGAAATCTTTCGCGTCAGGACCAGCAAGCGCAGTAAAACTGAAAATCGACGCGGTGAATAAATGAATCGCACTGATATGTTTAAACAACATGGCAATAATTCCTTTCAATGAACCTCAAACGGCCTATTGATAACAATAGCGCCAAAGCGTAGATTTGAATGATACCATTACTGCACGTAATTCCGAAAAGAATACGTTCACAAGAGGGCTCAATATGAAACATGGTCGAACAAATCAACACGTTCGTAAAATCCTTATCGGCTGTGTCATTTTATGTGCGGTCACCTCTCTCGCAAACGCCGAGATCAACTTCGATTTGATCCAGACCCCAAATGGAGGAATTCAACCACGAGCGGTCCTAGACGAACAAGGCACCATACACCTCATTTACTACAAACCCGCCGGTCGTATGGGAAACCTGTTTTACGTCACGCGTTCTTCCACCGCATCTACTTGGACCGATCCAGTCAACGTCAACACCGAACCCGGAAACGTCGTACCCAACGGTTCAATAGGCGTCGCCCACATGGCGCTTGGAAAAAAAGGAAGAGTCCACGTCTCCTGGTTCGATATGCACGGAGCCAAATATTGGTACACCCGATCAAACGACGACAACACTGCCTTCGAACCCCAACGAAATCTCGTGAAACGATACAACAAAGGAATCGAAGCAAGCGGCGCGTTGGCCGCCGACGAAAAAGGCAACGTGTACATGTTTTGGCACGCCGGCGATTTCTCCAATGAAGCAAATCGGCGCATTTTCATGACTCACTCGACCAACGATGGTGAAAGTTTCTCCGCTGAACGGCGAGCCAACCCTGACCGTACCGGATCCTGCGCATGCTGCGGATTATCGGCCATCGCCGATCAAAAAGGCACCGTCTACGTTTCCTATCGCGCAGCTGGAGATAACATCCATCGCGACATGACCTTGTTGAAATCAACGGATTTCGGAAAAACGTTTGAATCCGACAAAATCCACAAATGGCAATTGCCCGCATGCCCCGTAACCATCACGTCCTTCGCCAAACGTCCTGATTCTGGTGCCATGGTCACATGGGAAACCCAGGGCCGAACCTATGTCGCAAACGTCAACAACCTTTCAGCCGCAATCCCGGTCGGACCTGCGCCTATTTCCGGTCGCCAGAAAAACGCCGCCGTAGCCGTAAACAGTAACAGAGAGACTCTTGTCGTTTGGGGCCTCGGAAAAGGGTACTCATCCGGAGGCATACTCGATTGGCAAGCTTTCGACGCGAACGGAAACCCCACCACCGAAAAAGGCGATTCTGCCAAAGAGCTGCCGCGCGCAAGCGTTCCAGCCGTCGTAGCGTTACCCGATAATCGATTCCTCATCATCTACTGACTACAAAAAAGCACCGCAATGAAAAAACATCGCGGTGCTCCGAATGATTTTGCTGTTGTTGCCTAAGCCGGCATGTAAGGCCCCTTGAGTGAATACCCGTTCTGATAGGGACGGTACGCCCAATCATTCCCTTTGGTCACGGCCTTCTCATTGTCACCAGTGAATTTGTAATTCTCGTCGTCCCAACCTAGACGACCACCAGCCACATACGCACTAGTCCCCATGTGACATACCTTCGCTGTATTAAACGCCGAATCCACATGACAAATAGGTAGTTCTCGACTCTTGATGCAATCCACCCAGTTTTTCCAGTGCGCGACATTCATCGTGCCCTCTTTGATATTTTCAACCAATTTAGGTTCACAACCGCCGTTCACCGGGGTCACTTCATACCCTTCACGGTCACAATAAATCGTCCCCTTCGTGCCATAAAATTTGATTCCATACCGGTTCCGTTCAACTGTTCCGTTATACACCCGATTGGAGAAACTTAAAATGTAATCGTCAAATTTGTAGAGTACTTCAAGTGTGTCAGGCGTGGTCCGATTGTCAGTCAACACATAATTCCCGCCCACCGAAGTCACTTCGCGCGGAGGATTATCTTCGCCCATCGCCCACAACACGATATCGATCAGGTGCGCGCCCCAATCGGTCATTTTTCCGCCCGAGTAATTCAGGAACCAACGGAAATTGTAGAGATACCGATTCCGATTGAACGGTACTTTCGGCGTCCATCCCAGGTACCGATCCCAGTCCAACCATTTGGGAGCTTTTTGATCCGGGACATCGCCCATGCCTTCCAACTTCGTACTGTCATGGATCCAGGTTTCGCAACGAGCCACTTTACCAATCGTCCCGTCTTGAACCATCCGCACGACGTCTTGGAAATGCTGGCCACTCCGCTGGAAATTCCCACACTGAAGGACTACCTTATTTTCTTTCACGGCTCTTACCAAAGGCTGACCTTCACCAATAGTTGTCGTCAATGGCTTTTCGCACCAAATATCTTTACCCGCTTCTGCGGCCATGATGCTCGGAATAGTGTGCCAATGGTCAGGCGTCACAATCACCACCGCATCGACATCCTTGTTCTCGATCACTTCTTCAAAATGCTCGTGCGTAGACGGACGGTCGAACTTTCCCTCCGTGATATCAGCACCCTGCTCCCGATGCCGCTCATACAAATCGCACATCATGATCGGCTGGAGTTCGTCTCGCATCAGCGCAAACTGTAGATCCCGTTTTCCCATCTGGCCAAGCCCGATGTGACCCGTGAGAATACGTTCGTTCGCACCCAACACCGTCGCAGGCATGATATTCTTGATAATACTAGCGGAAGCGTTCGACGTAGCCGCTACAGCTCCGGCCGCAACCCCAGCCGTTTTTATGAAATCCCGGCGTGATACCGGTTTTTTAGGTGTTTCGTCCGATGAACTCATGAATATTCTCTCCAAAGCGATTCAATGTAAAGTTAAACTAATAACGTCTGTAGTTTAGCGAAATCTTACAAGACATCCAAGGGAAAAAGAAAAACCCGGTCCTCCAAACTAGAGAACCGGGCAGAATACGAGTGATTCGATTCGCTTATTTAAGCGAATGCATTAGTGCATATCGCCGCCACCGGCTGCATCTTCTTCTTCAGCATCAGTGATCAAACATTCCGTCGTAATGAAAGCACCCGCGACGCTGACAGAGTTCTGACAGCTGGTCCGCAATACTTTAGCGGGGTCAAGAATACCGGCTTTGAGCATATCTTCCAGTTTACCCGTAGCAGCATTCAGCCCTGTGTTACCTTTAGCGCCTTCAACGGCCTGAACCATTACCGCGCCTTCATGTCCGGCATTTTGAGCAATGTGAAACAGGGGAGACGAAAGAGCGTCACGCACGATAGCAGCCCCAGTATCCTGATCGTCTTTCAATTTGAGACCATCAATCTTCTTGCTGATGTTCAACAATGTGGTACCACCACCGGATACGATGCCCTCTTCTAAAGCAGCGCGAGTAGCAGCCAACGCATCTTGCGTACGAGCTTTCTTTTCTTTCAATTCAACTTCCGTAGCCGCACCAACTTGGATGATGGCAACACCACCGGCCAACTTAGCCAGACGTTCCTGAAGTTTTTCACGATCATAGTCGGAAGTAGTGGATTCGATAGAACGACGAATCAACTCGCAGCGAGCCTGAACGTCTTTCTTTTTACCGCCACCCTGAATGATCGTCGTAGTGTCTTTGGTGATTTCGATGCGTTTTGCACGGCCCAAATCTTTAAGCTCGACGTTTTCCAGTTTCATTCCCAAATCTTCGGAAATGTACTGACCGCCTGTGACAGTAGCGATGTCGCGAAGCACTTCCTTACGACGGTCGCCAAACGCAGGTGCTTTTACAGCAGCAATATTAAGCATACCGCGAATACGGTTCACAACCAACGTTGCCAATGCTTCGCCTTCAATATCCTCAGCGATAAGCAACAAAGGCTTTCCGCTCTGGGCAACAGTCTGCAACAATGGAAGCATGTCCTGCATTGAGCTGATTTTCTTTTCGAAACAAAGGATGTAAGCATCTTCCAGTTCAGCGCGCATGGATTCTGCATTGGTTACGAAGTAAGGAGACAAATAGCCGCGGTCGAATTCCATACCGTCAACGACAGCCACTTCAGTTTCAAGACCTTTACCTTCTTCAATCGTGATGACGCCGTCGTCGCCCACTTTTTCAAGAGCGTTGGCAATCATATCTCCGATTTCAGCATCGCCGTTGGCGGAAATACTCGCCACAGAAGCCACTTCTTTTTTGTCTTTCAATTTCTTAGAGGCTTTTTCGATTTCCGTAACGACAACCGCCAATGCCTTTTCCATGCCGCGTTTCAGTTGCATCGGATTCGCACCAGCCGTGACTTGTTTAAAACCATTGTGAATCATGCTCTGAGCCAAAACAGTTGCAGTCGTCGTTCCGTCACCGGAATCGTCCTGGGTTTTGCTGGCAGCTTCGCGAATCATGCGAGCACCCATGTTTTCGAACGGATCTTTTAAATCAATTTCTTTTGCTACGCTAACACCGTCTTTCGTGATGTTTGGGGCGCCAAAGGATTTTTCCAACAATACGTTGCGGCCTTTGGGTCCGAGAGTCGCCTTAACGGCATCTGCCAGAATATCTGCTCCACGAATTAGGGCAGAACGGGCGTCTTGACCAAAAAGCATTTGCTTAGCCATGTTTCATCTCCTTAAGATGTAAGTTGTTTATTTAAAACGACTTGAGATTGTTTTGGGTACTGAGATATAGCCACAAAATTGGCCATGTACCACGTTGTATCAGCACTCGACAGGTATGAGTGCTAAAAATATCCCGAAATGGTACCAAATGAACTCACCGCAGTCAAGTAAAGTGTTTACAACGAAACTCCACCCCTCACGTCAGAGTCTAAACGTGGTTTATAATCAGTGTTTCGGGGTGCTCAATGAAAAAATTGGTGACGAAATATCCACTTACTGCCTATTTGGCGATCGCGTTTTCGATTTCGTGGATTTCCGGGTACATCTCCTATCAAATGACAGACCAGTTTCCGGCCGGCATCATCCTGTTTTTTACTTATCTCGCCAAATTTGGTCCGAGCCTCGGGGCAGTCATAATGGTCCTTCTGATTGGGGGCACCGAACAGCTCAGAACACAATTCGCAACGCTAATCCCACGGAAGTTCACCCCCGGCTGGTTAGGCATCGCGTTATTCTCGCAGGCGATCCTCTGGAGTTCGGTCGTACTCTTCATATCAACAACCTCTACCGTTGAACTGGTCGTCGACGTTTCTGCCGCCGGCTTAATCGTCTTGTTGATTGCAAAGCATTTCTTTCTTGGCGGAGGAATGGGAGAAGAATTAGGATGGCGCGGGTTTATGTTGCCTCGACTTCAATCAAATTATTCTGCGCTCACGAGCAGTCTTGCCATCGGCGTCGCTTGGGGTTTATGGCACGGTCCAAAATTCATTTGGGACGATGGGGGTGGCTTAAGCGCCGTGATCATCTTCACCATTTACACCACAGTCTTGTCCATCATTTTTACCGCCGTCTTCAACCGGAGTGGTGGAAATCTATTTGTCGTAACGTTACTTCATGCTTCGATGAACGGGACAAACGGCTATGTCGAAGCCCTGATTCCCGCAATCGGAGATGTAGACAACGCTGAGATTCTTTTGGCTCTGAGCTGGCTCGCGACCGCCATAGGGGTTTGTATCATCGGGCGACCCCAATCCTTGGCAGGAAAAAACATAGGGCGAGTGGCACTTTAATCTTCTACCATCCATTTCCCTTTTCGAGTCTCCCGAACAACACTCTGTTTCAAATGATTCATGAATTCGTCCCGCGGAATGGTGTACGCACCCAGGCTCTCCAGGTGTTCGTTGTGCAGTTGGCAGTCGACCCAGTCAAAGTCCCATGAAGCCAAACTCTGACAAAGCACGTGGAAGGCCACTTTCGACGCATTCGCTCGCGTCGAAAACATGGACTCCCCAAAGAACATACTTCCAATCGATAATCCATAAAGGCCGCCGACCAACTCTTCCCCGACCCAACATTCAACCGAATGCCCATACCCTTCGTCATGAAGCCCCATATAGGCATTCAGCATATCCGTAGTAATCCAAGTTCCCGCCTGGCCTTTACGCGGTAGTTTCGAACATTCCCGAATCACACGATCAAACGCCGTATCCATCGTCACTCGAAAGACCCCTTTCTTAATGACTTTCGCTAGGCTCTTGGAAGGTTGGAATTCTTCTGGACGGATCACCATTCGAGGATCAGGCGACCACCAAAGGACGGGATCCCCTTCGTCATACCAAGGGAAGATGCCGTGCGAATAGGCATCCAACAATCGTTCCGACGAAAGATCGCCCCCAACAGCTAGCAAACCTTCAGGTTCTGCCAAATCGGGAGGTGGAAATAGAATTTCGTCAGTTAATTGGAATACGGGCATGGATTCATTTTACTTGCCACGAGTGTCAGCCGCAAACGAAAACCTTACCGCTAATTGATGGCGCTGTGTTTGCGATACAAAAACTCGGCCAGCGGTTTCGAGAAAAACAGAAAGTAAATGATGACGACCAAATAGAGCACCAAATTGATCAATTGAGTGGACGAAAAAACTCATAGCCGCGATGCCTGCAAGAACGACGAACGCCAAAGAAAACCAGTGCGCAGAAAACGAGGCGTTAACCTGAATTGGCTCGTCGGATATTCGCAGAATGTTTCTGGCGATCCAATCAGATTTAACAATGACCCAAAAACTTCCCCCAAACAACATTGCGGCCGCCAAAAACTGAGTGACCACGCTTGCAGGGTCCGACGCGAAAGGGCCTCCAATAAAAATGAAAATGAATACATTCAGGTAATTCACCCAAGCATTGATCACGACGCCTTTGATCATCAATGAAACTACATCCGAATATCGCATCATTTTTCCTCCGCGTTCTTGGATTGGCTCCAATATCGTTCCAAAAAGCTGTGAAAATTTCCAACAAAGAAAAGCGTGAAAAGGCTCATCAACACGATTCGTGTTCCCGAGAATTCGTTCCACATCCGAGGCTCTGAGGAATCGAGAAAATAATACAAAAGATTGGGTACGTGGTTAATCCATGCGTATAACCCATACACCGCGAAAGCCCATGTATCCCACGAATGCATGTTCGCAAGTTCATCCTCTTGATCGATTCGATAGAACCATCGAGTTAAGTAAGGCGCCGCAATCCAAATGCAGATTCCGAGAACCAGATACATTCCCCATTGCACGAAGTTACCCAAAAAAATCCCGAACGGAACAAAAACTGGCATCCAATCGGGGCTCATTACGGCATCCGAGGGCGAGAACTTGCTAATGCCCTGGACGATCTGGGCGAGTCCGATTAGACGGACGAGAATCAAGAAAACAGGCGCCTGTGGCGGATGGGTATTTTCGGCAGACTCATTCATATTCACCTCACCCTACCATATACCCCCGCTAACAAAAAAAATTCGGCCTGACCTTTCGATCAGACCGAATCTAAGTTTCATTTTTGGTAGGATTATTTCTCGTCGCTGCCTTCGTCGGCTACAAATTTCTTGCTCAATACCATCGCCGTGTACTTAGCGGCGTCAGCTTTGATAGGTGCTTCACACCCTGCGCAACACGCTTTAACCAACTGGTTTCCGACAACAATATTAACCGTCTTGGCTGCCGTCAACTCATGACCCGAAATAGGACATTTGTCGAAAGGATAATCTTTTTCCTGTTTCGCGATAACCGCTTTGTCCAACATGGCGATCATCTTCGCCGGGTCGGCTTTCGCGGGAGCTTCACAGCCGGCGCAGCAAACTTGTACGTGACGGTTGTTGACAATGAACGAAATCGGCTCGCCCATGGAACCTAACTTCTTACCCGAAATAGGACACGTTTCCATTGGGTAATGTTCTTTTTGGCTGGCAATCAACTGTTTGTCGATTTTCGCAAGCAACTTCGCCGGGTCGGCTTTTACCGGAGCTTCACAGCCAGCACAACAAACTTTAACTTCACGGCCGCCTTCAACTACAAACGAAATCGGCTCGCCCATGGAACCCAGCTTCTTACCCGAAACCGGACAGGTCGTAGCTGTAAACGGATCGCCAATGACTTCATCAGCACCCGCAATCGCCGTCATCATCATCACGGCAAAAATGAAACTAGTCTTTGCAAAGGTCTTCATACCCATTATCCATCTCCTGTAACTGCCGTAAAGGCAATACGTTATATAATCCACACTCTCGCGTTTTACGATTCGTTCTATATATTCATCAAGTGTATCAATTTATGTCAATTTCGGCAAGAAACCTTTAATACGCTACTTATTCTGATTCGATCGGCCCCAATAGGCCATGAATCCACCCGCAAACAATAGAGTGGCCAGGGCCATTACGTTAATCACCGGGATATCGACACCCTTCTTCAACATCACGAAACCAAATAGAATAATCAGCCCGATGATAGCCAAAACCATGACCGCCAAACCCACGCGGAACGCATACCAATACCTCGGATCGCCCGCATCATGGTCATAATCTATTCGGATCTGGTCCAGCTTGGCAATGGCTTCCGCTTCCGTCAGCGCCCCGCTCTTCTCACACTCGACACATTTGTTGGGTAAAATAGGTAACGCGGAAACGTTTTGAACGACAAACAATTTGCCGCAACCAACGCACGCGATTTCTCGAGTATCCTCAGACATGGGCCTTATTGTACCGTAATCAAATCCTTCAATGCCTCATATCGTTTCGGCCCAAACCCTGATACTTTCTTAAGTTCTTCGATGGATTGAAAAAGATGCGACTCTCGATACTCAATGATAGCCGACGCATACGTCGCCCCGACCCCGGGAAGAGTTTCAAGCATCACCTGCGACGCCGAATTGAGATTAATCCGATCCGGATCCCGCACGCTCGTTTTGCCTTTTTCAAACCCCGGCTTGTCCCGAAGATAAACCGACAGATTATAGATTTCCGTCTCACCTTTCCTCACAATCGTCAGCGTCGATCCATCCATCAATCGAGCTGCGCGGTTAAAAAGAGAAATATCAGAATCTTCCGTCAAACCGCCCGCACGCAAAATAGCATCCTCCACCCGGTCGCCTTCGGAAAAATCATAAACTCCCGGCGCAACCACGGCACCCTCGATCGCCACCACGACGGATGAACGCCCTTGCTCCGCCGGATTTTCAATAGAGTAAATCTCCCCGTCGGAATTTCCCGAACTCAAAAAAAGAACCGCGCAACCAAACACAATGGATGATGCAAAAAAGGCGAGAATAAATTGTTCGCGTCGTGTCATAAAACGGCTCAACATGAAATGAATGGCCCATTCGGGTTCAATAAATAGATTCATTTATACATCAATAAACTTAACTAGTACAACGTGTATGCGACACTTGAAAAGGAAGACCGATTTCGACCGTTCCCAACCCAAAACTAGACATCTGATCCTATTTTCAGTATAGTAACCACCAGTGATTGAATCTTGATGAACCGGGGGAAACCATGTTCGCCTTTTTACGCGGCGTCGTAGCCGCTAAAACCGCCGATCATATCGAATTGGACGTCAATGGCGTGGGGTATGAAATCTTCGTACCCGATACCGTCCACAATCGCCTCCACCCCGATCAACCGGCCACCCTCCTCACCTACTGCCACATTCGCGAAGACGCATTCCTCATTTTCGGATTCCTTCGTGAAGAGGAAAAGTCCCTATTCATCATGCTACTCGGCATCAGCGGCATAGGGCCCAAAGTAGCCCTTTCCATAATCTCCACCCTGACCCCCGGCGAATTCGGACGCGCCATCCTCGACAGCGATGTGACCGCGTTCACCAAAGTCGCCGGCGTCGGTAAAAAAACCGCCCAACGAGTCGTCCTCGAAATGAAAGCCAAAATGGGTCAGGACACAGAACTCAGCGCCATACTCGGAGAAGAACCGGAGTTAGAAGAAGATTCCAGCGACGACGTACAAGCCGCCCTCATGGCCTTGGGATGCACTCCGCAGGAAGCCAAGAAAGCAGCCGCAAAAGCGCGAAAATCTCTCGGCAAGAAAGCGACCGACGAAGACCTCGTCCGCGACGCCCTGCGCTCCATGGCAAAAGTGTAACCCATGGCCAACGACGAAAATATTCAACCCACACCGGGCGAGGACGACAATCAATACGATGATCAAATCCGTCCACAACGGCTCGACGATTTCCCCGGTCAGGAACCCTTAAAAGACAAACTACGCATCGCCATCGCGGCCGCGAAACAACGCGAAGAAGCGCTCGATCACATTCTCATGTCTGGCCCTCCCGGACTCGGTAAAACAACCCTAGCCCAGATCCTCGCGAAGGAAATGGGCGTCGACATCAAATCCACATCCGGACCCGTCATCGAACGCCAGGCCGATCTGTCGGCCATCCTCACCAGCCTCGAAGAATTCGACGTCCTCTTCATCGACGAAATCCATCGTCTCAATCACGCCGTTGAAGAAACCCTCTACTCGGCCATGGAAGATTTTGAAGTCGACATCATGCTCGGTAAAGGCCCAACTGCTCGCTCCATGAAAATTGGGCTGAAACCGTTCACTTTGATCGGAGCCACCACCCGCAGCGGACTCCTTACGCCTCCCCTTCGTGCCAGATTCGGCGATACCTGCCGTTTCGACTTCTACTCTCCCGAAGAATTGGAAGCCATCATCATGCGTTCCGCCACCATCCTCGACGTGCCCATCGAATTCGAAGGCGCCCTCGAAATTGCATCCCGATCACGAGGCACCGCCCGCGTAGCCAACCGCCTCCTTCGACGCGTTCGCGATTACGCCCAGGTCAAAGGCTCCGGAGTCATCAACCTCGAAATGGCCCGAAAAGGCTTGGATTTATTGGGTATTGACAGTCTCGGCCTTGACGATATGGACAAAGCCATCCTGAAAACAATCATCCAAAAATTCGACGGCGGCCCGGTTGGTGCTTCGTCGCTCGCAGTTGCCGTCGGCGAAGAACGTCAAACGCTCGAAGAAGTCCACGAACCTTATCTCATCCAAATCGGTTTCCTGAAACGGACCCAACAAGGAAGAGTCGCCACCCCCCGCGCCTACAAACATCTCGCGCTCGATCCACCACCCGAAAATTCCGGACAAGGCCAACTGTCGGTCTAAACCGCGTCCGGATCCAGGTCAAACACGTCGACCAGGTAATCGTAATACAATCCATCCATCAAGAAATCCATAAACACTTCATGCGCCAGATGAACAATCTTCTTTGCCCCATACTCAATATCGTCGTCCAATAACTTTAACGATAATGTAACATTGCCCTTCCGGTTCAACGTCTTCACCTGAGCCTTCGAAACCTCGATTCGTCGATGGTCAGGTAACGTATCGGCCTGTCGCGCCTTCACAAATTTCTTGAACGACTTATACATATCCGAATCCGACGGTATCTCGGGTAACAAAACGGGGAACTTGATCGTATTCGTTTTCACGTCATACTGAATATCAAAAAATTTCTCGTGGTGCCAACGAATTCGAAACAAAGCCTTGCCGCTCGATTCACTGATACGACTATACCCGCGAAAAAAACCGCGCTGGGCGTAATGCTCCAACGTGTCCCCAACTATTTCAGAATTCGTTGCCATAAATATTTTCCGAACAAAAGAAAAACACCGCCTCCATCTTCGAAGGCGGTGCGAAATCACCAAACAATATTAATGTACAAACGCGCCCACACCAGGCTCCGGATTCATAGATACACCAGGAGGATAATCCCGCGCAGACGTAAACTCTTTGATCGCCTGACAGTTGATTAATGCCGATTGCCCAGTTTCAGCCGCAACCTTATAACTCCGTTGCAGCGCACCCTTCAATTCTTCCTGGTTCCGGCAATACTCCCCATGCGCGCCCATTCCCTGCGCCAATTCGTCATAGCGCAGGTTCTCCTGGAACAAATACATATGCATCGATCGAGGCGAACGAGCCGCACTCGGCCACATGCCCCACGAATTATTGTTATATAGGACCGTAATCACGGGAATCTTATATTTTAGGCACGTATCCAACTCAAACATGCTGTAGGCAATCCCGGCATCCGAAGTAAAGCACAGCACTGGAGCGCCCTTATACGGTTCCTGACACCCGACACCTTCCTTAACCGCAGCACCCGCACCCATCGTCATCGACATATCCGGCCCAATCGCCGCATACTGATACGGCGTAGGAATCATCTGACCCGGCCGATACGAGCGCAGCCATTTCCCAGCATACAAACCGCTCGTCCATCCCCCGAATCCTGCAACCGTCTGCTTCGGATCAATGGCACCTTTATAGAAAAAGTCATGAACTTCTTTCGCAATCACCGCCGGATGCAAAACATCAGTTTCTTTGCTGTACTTCAATCCCAGCCCGTACAAGTCGTCCAACCCATCTTCATAGGTCTTCTTCGCGGATGCCACTTCAGCAACCCAAGCCGCACGTTTGCGCGACGGAATCACCGCTGCCAATTCTTCCATAAAGACTTTTTCATCGCAAACAACACCCACGTCTATCGGCCAGTTGCGTCCCAGGTCTTCCTGCTCAGGATGAACCCGAATCGTTTTCACGTCCGGATTAAACCGATACTCACCCGGACTCGGCATACAGTATTGTCCGACAAAAATTACCAGGTCAGCACTCATCAACGCATCCGGCGCCATCGCTGCCGACAACCGATGATCCACACTGAAATGGCCCTTCGAAGGACCGGAATCAACAACGACCAACTCATTCTTTTCCGCCGCCTTGTGAAGTGCATCCCAAGCCTTACGCTGGAACACACCTTGCCCGGCAACCAGAATTGGTCGCTCCGATTTCTTAATCAGATCAAGCGCCGCTTCCATATCCTTCGATGAAATATGAGCGCGCGCCTCAGAACGATATTTCGACTTATCGTAATAATCTGTCAGCTCCGACGAATCCGTGAAACGTGCACGCGCCACTTCTGCCGGGAAATCCAAATGTACAGGGCCCGGTACGCCCGACTTCAAATTACGAAACGCATGCCCGGCGTATTCGTGTACGCGGTTAGGCGTAATCAGGCGTTTCCCATATTTTTTCATTCCCGTCGTGGTCGGTTGTTGATAGCCCGTCTGAATAAATGCTTCCCGGTCATCTCCAGCAATTCGCATATTACTCGCCAATACCAACAAGGGAGTCCGTGCCGCGTTAGCGGAAGCGATGTTCATGATCATGTGTGTAAAACCCGGACCTTCAGTCCCCGAAGTCGCCACGACTTCACCGGTCGCCCGGGAAAAACCATCCGCGGCCGCACACATTGCACCTTCCGTACGCCCGCCATAAGCCGGAATCCCAGCCGCAGCGATAGCATTGATCACCGTATAGTTACCGGGACAACAGAACAGTCCCGCGAGATTTTCATCTTTGCACACCTTCGCGAAAACCTCCGCGCCGCTCATCCCTTTCCCTTCAAATGAACCAACCTGAACTTTTTCATCAAGCCGTCCCAAAACTTCTTTGGGAATCGTAATGGATGGTATCTCGACACCAGGAAACGTCGCGGCCGTCGCCTTAGCGGTTACGCCCACAGCAGCGGCGGCAGCTCCCGCGCCCGCAGTGGTCGTTTTTAGGAAATCGCGTCGGGAGAAACCTTCGTCCGACGATTTCTCTTCCGGGTCTTTTACAGTTCCCTGCTCGTCACTCATGTCACTTTCCTCCCGCTTCAGATTCTTTGTCCGCCTCAGGTTTCTTTTCGTCCTGCAACTCCGGTCGTTTATCTTTCGG
>Ga0315336_1002179_pt1 | contig 31546 bp, 20 predicted proteins | sample ASW5metaG_FD_204512 | JGI IMG/M metagenome (GOLD analysis project Ga0315336, IMG submission 204512) | Ammonia-oxidizing marine archaeal communities from Monterey Bay, California, United States - ASW #5 | ecosystem: Environmental > Aquatic > Marine > Intertidal zone | place: USA: California...
CTTCTTCATCATAACAACCAAATACGACCTGTTTTAACCTAGAATTAACAATTGCACCGGCGCACATGGGGCAAGGTTCTTTTGTAACAAATAAAAAACAATCATTGAGGCGCCAATCTTCCAGCGTATTTGCCGCAGCTGTAATGGCAATAATTTCTGCATGAGCAGTGGGATCATTTAATCGTTCACGTTGGTTATACCCCCGTCCAATTATGCGATCATTAGAAACGACGACCGCTCCCACCGGTACCTCTCCTGCTTCATATGCTTTTTCGGCCTGGGCAAGGGCATGCCGCATCCAGTGTTCGTGATCTTGTTTCAAGGAAGTTTTATTTGGTCAGGAGATAATCCTGGAGGGTCATGATCTGCTTCGCCATTTCTTTTCGACCAACCAATGAGGTATCGGTCACCGGCAATAGACCTGAATTCAATGAATCTAGGATGACAGTGACCTGTAAAATTGTAGAATCAAATTTCCCCACGGCAAAATAGGATGCGGCTAGTGTGATTCGCACATCCAAATAATTTAATAGTGTATCATGAGTAAAAGTCCAACCAGATGTTAAAGGCTTTACGGTTGAATCCAAAAATGCACTGCCATATTGAATTGCTTTTGCATCTTTCCCTAAAGCATTATTTGCAAAGGTCAAACCAGCCAGAATTTCCGAATGTACATCGATGGGATTCCATCGATGTTGCTTCTTCGTCAACCCCGTTGTAAAATGGGAAATACTGCTGTCTAAAACCATTAATTTGGCATAAGTCCAGCCTAAGCCATTGTATCCATCTTTCCAATCAGAATTTTCACTGACAGCGTTTAAGAACCAAGAATTACTGGGTAAATATTCTTTAGTCTCAAATAATTCCCAACCATATTCTGCCATATCTTCTGCTGTGGCATAGAATTTTTTCCGACAAGCATCCACGGTGATTAATCCAATCGTCATGATGAATAAAAGTGTAGTTTTTGACATACGTCCTGTCATCGCATTAACATTATTTTTTTGGTATGACTTCGACCCAAATCCGTGAGCAAATGGACAAAATAAATTCCGGAAGCTACTGGCACACCATTTTGATCTTTGCCATTCCATTTTAGACGGTATCTACCAATTCCTTGTTGTTTATTTACCAAGGTTCTCACATTTCTTCCCAGGATATCATATACCGTTAATGATACTTTTTGAAGAGGACCATCCACAAATCCTAAATCATATTCGATGGTTGTAATTGGATTAAACGGATTGGGGTAATTTTGTTGCAATGCCGTTTGCCCCGGGACGATTAACGTTTTTGGACCCATTCGAAAATAGCCCATTTTTCCTGTATAGGCCATGACACGGTTTCCTTGCGTAATAGAGGGCAATTCAATCCACCCTGTCCCAATAGATCTCTGATAAAGGGCAATCTCTTCATCGTAACCCGGCATGGAGATTTCCACTGATTTATTAAAACGGAACGCTTCATTTCCTAATAAATATGATGCACGATCGTTGAAGTAAGGTTCAAATAAAGTGGAATCCAAAATCATGATGGATTGATCAAAATCCACGGCACCATTTCTCCCAATTACACTAAATTGACCATCTGCACTACTCCCAGACCATCTACCATACATTTTAGCTAATGCAAGGCCCAGGTTTTGGGTGATGATCGTATCCCCGACGAATCCATTCGCCGCAACTTCAAAGGTATAAGTCCCCTTTGTGTTGAAGTTGTAATGGCCTACATAAGTAAAGGCGGCCGCCGTGTCCAGTGTTACAGATTTAGACTGAACTTTAAGTGTAAGGTCCTTCGTTTTACCCACCGAATCAACAAGAAATATCTCGTAATAATTGGTGAACGCATTGTTTTGGACAACGTACATGCGGATCTCAGGACGTGGTACACGCTGGACTTTGACGACAAATGTATCTATTGCAGATGTATCGCCATCAGCGGCCGTAATTTGAATGAGTGTGGAATCTGTTTTGTTTTTTACCCATGGACCAGTGGGACCGAACCAAAGTACTTCCGGCTTAAATTTAACCGTATCTACATGTGCATTGCTGGAATACTCAATGCCAGTGGCTTTAGTCTCATATGTCTTCGTGGGTACAATCGAAATATAATCTCCATAGATTAAAGGCAAAATAGAAATGGTTAATGTGGAATCATCCACATCGGTTAAATAATTGGCAAAATCAAAATACAATGAATCATTTTCTAAAATTACTGTGTCGGGAACACCAGACCAGACTGGCGGATCATTAATCGGATTAATAAAGAATGTAACCGTATCTTTGCCGGTTAATCCACCCGGGTCTGTCACCGAAAATTCCACCATCATATCAGAAGATGTATAATAATTGGTATCTGCAGATGCTTTATTTGTCTGTGTAATCCACGATAATACTGAATCACCTACGGCTAGAGAATCCACTTTAATTGGATCCCTAAATTGATCCACATTCGCCGGATAAATAACAAACGCATTATTTTTTTGAATAATGGTTGATGCTGGAAATTCATCCACTAATTTGGAAATAAATGATCGTCTAAATTCTTGGCTGAAATCCGATAAAAACCCAATCTTTGCTGTGGGATATCCACCTTTACTCGGCAGTATTGATGCAATTTTAAATGAATATTTTAAATCGGTCGTGTCGTTATCCTCATCATAGCTATACCGAGTTAAATTTATGGAATCCGAATTGGCCCCTTCTAAAAAGCTTAACTTTGTTATTGATGATAAATCAATAATCGGAGGATCATTTACCGCTTCAGCCAGAATATTAATATCAACCGTATCTTTTAATGCCCAATTGTCAGTAACAATTACTCGAAATACAAAATTTCCAGTATCCAGTTTTGTAGGCGTAAAGTTGACCTTTCCACTAGTAGACACATCAGCTACCAGTCCAGTAACAACTGCTGAATCAATAGGCGTTTTAGTAGTATCTAATTCCATGGTGATTAATTCATAGGAAAACACATCAGATAGAAGTGTTAATAAATCTTTGTCGTTTACCGTCAATAACTTCTCCCAAAGTTTGTCCTCGTAAACCGTCGTATTTGGAATTGTATCAACAACTGGAAAAGCATTATGCCTAAAAACTTTTAGTCGTTTATCTCCACCATACAATTCAAGTGGAATTGAGGTGTTACCTGCACTATCAACTGCCTGTACAACAGGATAATACCATCGTTTATGTCTTAGAGAATCAACATGAACAATGACAGTATCCAGACTATCTGATTGAGTTGTATACGATCTAAATAACGAAAACGCACTATTCTCATCATCATTTGCACTTTCATATAAAGCATGTTCATATCTGGCAATTCCAGAGACATCAACCTCAGCATCTTCCTTTGGGTCTTCCCAGTTTTGTGTTGCAAAATTAATTGAATCATTAGTCCATAAACGTATAGTTTCAACTTTGCTCAAATCCCCACCTATGTTTCTTCTAAGAGAAGTGAGAAATATTCGCTTGCCACTAAGATTTAAAATCGTAGTGTCAGCTGCCTGTACATCATCAGTTAAGACAAAACCTCTTAAATCATTTGGTATAGCAGGTGGCAGTGTATCTAATTGAAAGAACGACTTACTTTGTGTACCAATGGTTGTATTACCAACTTGATCATTAATCAATGCACGAATAAATACACTATCACCTTGCGCTAACTTCTGTGGTGTAAGAATATCTATTATCTCTTTTCTAGTTCTATACTTTGAAACGGTGGCGGCAAGCACTTGCAGCGTGTCTTTTTGTAAAATGGTGGCCCACGTATCGGCAACCATCTTACCATCTACATGCATCTCAATTTGAATATTTCCACGCAATAATGAATTATCAGTGACATCTATCGGAACTACAATCTCAAGACTATCCATACTATCATTAAACCAACTTCCAGACACGGTATCGCCTATAAAGGTCGCTAAGCCTGTTGCAAAAGCAATTGGATCTGTATTATCAATGGTTACAATATCTCCATCAAAAGTTGAATCTGCGATGATTGGATTTAGTGCTTTGTCTTTAGTGCTTACAGTGATATTAATTATCCCATCTGAATTATCAACCAAGACCGCTTCATAGGTATATACTTTATCAGATATGCGAAGCATATTTTGATTCAATAGATCAGCAGTAGAGGCAGGATAATCAACAGAAATTAGAGGAAGAGCTGCCTGTGTCATATCATCGGAAAAAGTTGCTGTGATTAACAAAGTCGCATCTTCTACCCTCACTAAGCTATCTGGGTCATCATATGTAAAACGAACAGAAGGCGGTGTAGTATCAATCACTAAATTTTTCTTCTCGCCTAGAGAATTTTCATTGTCTATAGCTGGCAGTGTTAAGGTTAATGGATTCCCAAAATTATCCAATATTGTGCCAGCGTTTAGAACTAGAGATGCTATAACATAATTCAGATCTAAAGACGTATGAGGGGCAACTATTGGATATGAGAAATTGAGTGTAGCTGTAGTCGTACCAGATAAATAGGAGATAACTGCGTCAGACACACCAGTCTCTAATGTTAATTGTGGAGTCCCAGTTACATTCAAGACTTCAGAACCGACAACCTGGATTGTTAAGGTTTCACCTGCATTATAGGCTTTGTCCTCATTTGCAGAAGTAACCATTGTGACTGTAGGCACAATTTCTTTTACCGTTATTTTTGTAGTGCTAACAGTATAATGAGTTTCATTGCCAGCACGATCAAGAACTTTAGCTCTAAATTGTATTTGATCTGTTTCGCTAAACCATGGCAATTCCTCGAAACCGATCACTGCACCCGCAATTTCATTATCCACAGAAACCGTAACTGATTGCGCAGCATAAATAGCAGCCGTTATATCTGTAGTATCTCCAAAGTCAGTATAATTAGCACCATCTTCAGAGGCAGTCAATACCACCTCTCCAGTCTCCAATGTTGCATCTACTGGAAAATCAACTTTAACAGTAATACTTGTGTTCGTACTATTCCAATAATTTGCTACTACATTCCCCCCAACCGCAGTGATAGTAGCTGTTACTTGCTGTGTAGCTGGTGGTGTCTTATCAACAATAAGGGTTTCTGTGCTTTTTATCCATTCAGTTTCATTTCCAGCTTTATCTTGTACGCCGGCAGTAAATTCAATTATGTTAGCCTCAGCACCAGTGTATGCAGCTATATCAGCTGCTATCAGTGTCATTACTTTTACCTTAGCTGTTAATTCAGCTGAGGTAATGGTGGACCAATCACCTATATAATCCCAAGTTCCAGAATTAGATAATTTTGCTTTTATTTTAACTTGGCCATCTATCAATGTTTTATCTGTATCAGTTAAAGGAACTTTGATTTCTACTCCAGTATTTACAGCATTCCAATATTTATGTCTTACAGTATTACCTGTGGCAATTACTTTATCAACGGTTAAGGCTGTTGGAGCAACACCATCTACCGAAATAGCTTTAGCATCAGCAATTTTTACTGGAATATTTGTAACCGGTAATACCATAGGATTGCCAGCCTGGTCTCTTAATTCTCCTGCCGTTGTGTTCACCTGAGTTACGGCTAAAGTTGCTGCAGAAATTTCTGCGATATCAGGCGTTGTCTCTCCCACTGCAACGGTATAAGTAGCACTTTTCGTTGTGACATTTGATATCGTTCCACTCGCAAGTGCAATTGTGGCAGTTGTATTTAATATTATATCTAGATCATCATTATGCATTGTGACAGCTTCACTAAAGCCCAAAGTCACATTAATGTTATCAGTCGCTTTATAAACACCTGCATTTGTAGTTGAAGAGGCTGAGGCAATTGTTGGAACTGTTACATCAATAGTTAATGTATTAGCGCTTTCCGCCCAATCATTGGAGTTCCCAGCCTTATCAGTTACAGTTGCCTTTATTTTTATTACACCATCAGTAGCAAATGATGTTAACGCTTCAATGGGTGCTGATAATACATTCACAGTTGCCTGTCCAGCGGTAACATCAGCAGTTTTGATTGTATATGCATCACCAATATTAGTCCATCCGTTAGGTTCAATTTTGGCCACCATCTGGATAGTTCCGCCAGTTAAAGTCCCATCAGTTGTAACTAATGAAACAACAAAATCTACACTTGTATTTGTATCATTATATATATTGGCAACAACATTACCCCCCTTTGAAGACATAGTAATATCAGTACCATCATCAACAGGTAAAACTCCATCCACAAAAATATCAACAACTTCATCCGCAAGATTTTTTCCGGTTGGTATCGTCTTGACCGTCATTTCATTACCTGGCTGATCATTCACTCTTTGACCAGCAGTAACCACTATCGGGCCATTAACGTTTAATGAGGCATTAAAATCATTTAAACGAACCGTATAATTTTGAGTCGTGTTATCTGCATTATCAACAGCACCGTATGTGAGAATTGCATCTGCATTGACTGCTCCCGTTTCCAAAGTTGCCTTGATTATATTTGCTGCAGTCGTTGACACATTTTCGCTAAAAGTTATTTTAACAGGTATAACATCACCAACTTTGTAGTAAGCCGCAGGTGAAGTGCTATTTATTTTGGTTATGGTTGGCCTAACTCCATCTATTGCAATACCTGTTTTATTGGCAGACAATTTTGTTGCCGCTGTCCAAACTTGAGGTTGATTTCCGCCTGCATCCTTTAGTGTAGCCGTACCATCTAAGGCGATAGAATTATGATCTAGCACTGCAACCTCATCACTTTCAACAACAGTGTAATTGGTTGTTGCCGTAGTTGCAGGACCAAATCCAGTAACAGATACTGTTGCATTTGCAGCATTTCCATGATTCAAAACAAGATCAAGGGTACCATTGGCTAGTGTAACTTCTTCACTGAAAGTCAAGTCGAGGTCGATCACATCACCAATCTTATAGGTATCATTAGCCTTATCTGAGGTTACATTAGTAATTGTCGGATACTCGGCATCAATTTTGATATTCTTTAAATCATCCAAATTTTGACCATTTGGTATAGCAAGGGTAACAATTTCATTGCCCGCCTGATCTTTTATCGTACCTGCAAGTGTAAGTGGAGATTTTGCCTCAAGTCTAGCTCCAGCAGTGGTATGATCAACAGCAACAGTATAGACTCCTGTTGCTGTTGTAGAGTTATTTATTGTATTAATATCAATTGTGGCATCGGTGGCACCAGTTTCAAGTACTACTGACAACGCAGCACCAGCGCCTGACATTGTGACCGCTTCATCGAAAGTGACTGTGATATTAATCGCCTCATCCACACCATAGGTACCATTTGCTTTATCAGATGTTATATTTGAAACTGTTGGTGCTGTTGTTTCGATTACAAGCGCTTTAGTTGCTGCCAAATTTGTACCAATAGTAAAATCATTCATCACATTTAAGGCAGCATCTTTTATCTGACCGGTAGTAGAAACACTAGCCGCCGTTAAATCAGCTGATACGTCTCCAGCTTGTACAGTATATGTACCTACTGCTGTAGTAGCATTTGAAATAGCTGAAATGGTTATAGTCCTATCAGTCGCACCTGTCTCCATTGTGATCACAAAATCTCCACCACTTAAAGTGACTGCTTCACTGAAAGTAGCAGTCACAGCAATTTGTTCACCAACACCATAGGTACCATCTGTTTTGTCCGATGTTATATCGGTAACAGTTGGTATAACTCCATCAATTACTAAATTATGATTAGCAGCAAGATTATTTCCTGTAAAAGTGAAATCATCAGTTTCATTTAAAGCTTCATCCCTTAGAGCTCCCGATGTCATTGCAATTGTAAGTATTGTTAAATCTGACGATTCATTTCCTGCCTGCACAGTATAGTTAAATGCTCTGGTGGTGTGCCTCCATGTTTGGGATCCAGATGCATTAAGATCCACTGTCTGATCGGTACCTCCTGTCTCAAATGTCACACGCATAGTTCCAGAAGTATAAACTGCCTCTGAGAAGGTTAATGTTACATCAATTACATCACCAACTTTATAGGTTCCATCATTTACAGTAGTGGCTGCACTTGCAATTCGAGGCTTCGTTGTTTCATAAGTGTTGTTCATTTTCTCATTACTTCTCGTTATGTCATTACCAGCAAGATCAATCAAATAAAAATCATTATCATATTCACCTGTTTCCTGTAGATTTCCTCCAGATGAAAAAGTAATTGGATCTATGGTGATAGCGGACCCAGCATTTAGATGAGCGCCAGCTAAATTATAATCATGATTACCAGTATCATTCACGTCGCCATCAAAACGAAGATAAGATCCGGATATAACTGTTTCTGTAAGCGTATAAGTTATTTTTTGTTCATTAAACCCTAAAGAATTCACCCCAGGGTAACTAACAGAAACGTCAGGATACGTAAGGTCAAACTTTAAAACATCTTTAGTACTAACATCAAAATTGTCTATAAGAATTAATGTATTCTCACCTGTTGTCGGAGTAGTATCATCGGTCCTTACAACTGCAAAATCAACAAATGAATTATCAGCAGGTTGTTGATTGCTGTTTGCAGATTGAAGGATAGCATTAGTTACTGTCCACGTGCATTGATTACTGCCATTGGGCTGACATATACCATTGACCATGTACGTATTCAAATCAATCCATGAACCGTGGACATAACCTATGCTTGCGTTATCTCCTGGATCACTAGTTGAGAAAAAAGCCCTAACCTTGTATGTCTTAGATTGATCTCCCGAAGATAGAACTATTGCTAATGTATTATCTGCATTAAACCAACCTTGTGAACTAGTGTTAGCGTTCTTCGTACCAGTTGCGCTTTGGGCACAAATGGGTGCAATAAACAAAAGCGGGTAGAAATATTTGATAAAGTTTGACATTTTCAAACTTGTTTAATCGTTATTTAAAGACTAACCCCAAGTACCAAAATCCCATCCAGCCAGCCTACGGTACCGAGTTTATTTTTCTTGTCATCTGTTACATTAAATGCTGTGGTAGAACGCACGCCTAAACGAATATCAAGCGCATCACCCAAAGCAAATCCATAAGAATTTTCTGCAATCACACCAAATCCGCCACCAACCATACCAGCACCAAGCCTTACTTGACCTGGCCCGGCAGGAAATGATAGAATTCCTGTAACATGAACGCCGGAATAAGTCCCGCCAATAGGTTTATAATTGGTGAATTTAAACGTGCCCACTTCAGCCCCCAGGCGAAACCGGAACGGACCCATCTCCAGTACCATCGGGAATTCAAAAGCGGCGCGAAAATCCATACCGGAGTTATATGTACTTAACTGATGGTTCACAAAACCTGGAGATGAACCAATCAGGTTTAATGTATATCCCATACGGCTGGCCGCTTCGGCCACGGATTCTTCAGGCTCATCGGAAAATTCTTCATCAAAACTGTCATCGCCCTCATCTTCGGAAAATTCATCGTCAGAGAATTCTTCATCCAGTCCTTCGTCATCCTCGAAATCAAATTCTTCTGAGTCCTCTTCGCCGAGTTCTTCATCTTCCGAAAAATCAAATTCTTCATCCAACTCTGCATCCTCTTCTTCGTCTCCCCAGAAGATTTCTTCTACCGCATCGTCTTCTTCCTGAGCAGTAAGGATAGAAAAAGGGGTGAATATCAAGAATAGTCCAAGCATGATTGAAATGGGGAATAATGTTTGTTTTTTATGCTTCATATCTAAATCCATAATTAATGGTTATCCATTTTAGGACGTACTTAGGTCGATGCACTCTTTACTAGAATACGTACGTTGTCCACTTAGAATATATCATTTTGCAGTCTTATAGAGCAATAATATATATAATATATATTTAATAATCTGTGACTTAGATCAAATAACTATAAATCGAAGAAATATTGATTATTTTTTTGGGATTTGATCTCCTTCTACCCATGGAGCACCCGCTTTTGTCAATCTACGGCTTAGGGCATCTAAATTCATTTTATTTTGATTCAATTGGCTATATATGCTATCCAATCCCTTTTGCGCCAAGGCTAAATTTTCAACAGCAGTGGCTGTGGGCCCATATGTGGAATATTCAATCACCCGTTGGACCACAAAAAGACGATTTCCTACTGTAGGATTATTTTTTTCTCCCGGCTCCATTTTAGATCGATTTCCGCTTAATGCTTCATCCATATCTAAGATTGATGAACGAATGGCATGTAAACGGCTATCCAAATTTCCCACATCGCCATTGGAGTGATCCAGTGCTGTCTGCATGCGGGCGATTTTTTTCAACGTATTTCCTACTGTAACTTGGACCGCAGATGCCCGTTTTGCCGTTTGTTCATATTGACGCCAAAAATCAGCAATCTGCGAATGCCCTTTTGTCGGCAACGCACCTGCTCTTAAGGGAACCACATCGAATTGTTGTGATTCTGATAACTGGGTTGTATTTCCATCAATCTGGGCATGCATGGATACTGAATAAGTTCCCGGTGCAACTAAAAATCCGGACCCTTGTTCAGATGATTTTCCTACAGTGACTGCGTTAGGTGATGGATATCGAAGATCCCACGCAACCCGATGAAATCCTTTAGACGTTGGCCCTTCGATTCGCCGTACTGTGTTGCCATTCCGGTCTTTAATTTCAAACAATATCCTGGGTTTCATTTCACGTCGTTCTGCTTCAACCGTATCCCAGCCTGGGAATCCAACTTCTTTTCCTTTTTTAATTGACCTTTTTTCATTCTTTTTCCGTTGATCGGCTTTTGATTCCAGTCCTTGAGCTAAATGGAATGTAAAAACCGCTCCAAAAGGTGGATTTGGCGCAGTGAAATATCCATCACCCTGAGTTCCTTTAGGCCGATCTCCAAACCCAAGATGCGATCGTGGAATATACCACCATGCTTTTCGAACAGGAAAAAGCGTGCCTGTATCGGACATTTGTTCTTTGGATAATCCACGAAAAACGGAAATATCATCAAACACATAGAATCCACGACCAAATGAAGCACCTACAAGGTCATTTTCACGCTTATGAATGGCAAGATCACGGAAGGATATAATGGGCACACCGCCATTAAGTTTTGTCCATTTACCACCGCTATCGATGGAAAAATAAATACCATACTCCGTTGCTGCGAATAAAAGGTTTTTCTCAACATGATCCTGAACAATTCGCCATGTCACCATTCGATCCGGAAAATTAGAGGTGATAGACTTCCATGTTTTTCCCTTATCCGTACTTTTATAGATATAGGGCTGATAGTCGCCATATTTATGGTTATCCAAGACGGCATACACTTTGTTTACATCAAAGTTGTCCGCTTTCACATCATTTACATATGCTGTTGCTGGGACGCCTGGTAGTTTCTTTACCTCTACCTTTCGCCAGGATTCCCCATCGTTTTCAGTAATATTGATAAATCCATCATCCGTTCCAGCATAGATTAAGCCAGCCTTCACTGGTGATTCAGAAAGAGCTGAAACAGTATTATAATTTGACATTGCACCCACATCCCAGGCGTTATCCCAACTCTGCTTTGATCCCATAATTGGCAGGTCAAACCTGTTTTGATTCCGTGTTAAATCACCAGAAATCGGCTCCCAACTATCTCCTCTGTTTTCAGATTTCCAAACCCGTTGTGATGCAAAGTATAAACGAGAAGGTTTATGCGGACTTACCAAAATGGGTGCATCCCAGTTATATCTTTCATACACTTCACCATTACGTGGCTGTGGCTGAACGTCCACCACTTCACCAGTGATCATATCAATCCGTGCCAAGGTACCTTGCTGTCTTTGCCCATACATAATGTTTGGGTTTCCTGGTTCTGTTGCCGGTTGATGCCCATCCCAGTTGAGGACTACTCGCCAATCTGAATTCTGAATACCCTGCCAAGTGTCTGTTCGAGATGGACCTCCTTCAGTGCTGTTATCCTGGGTTCCACCAAAAATATTATAGAATGGCTCTGAATCATCCAAAGCTAAATCATAAAATTGGGTTAAAGGCAGATTGGCCATGAAACGCCAGGTTTTAGTGTGATCAAATGATTCGTACAAACCACCATCAGATCCAACCAACAAATAATCAGGTTCATCTTTCCTAAATGCGATGGCATGATTATCACCATGCTTATTCTTTTCATTCATCCGATAGAAGGTTTTTCCCCCATCATTAGAAATTTGCATATTAGCATCCATGAGGTAAAGACGATCAAAATAATGGGGAGAGGCATACAACTCCTGATAATAATGGGGTCCAGTTGCTCCTGCAACCGCATCCGATTGTTTAACCCACGTTTCACCTCGATCCATTGACTTGTAAACACCCCCGCTTCGACGATCCAATTCTATAGCAGCGTAAAGGACATCCGGTTTATGTTTGGAAATATCCAACCCAATCTTCGCCATATTTGATTCAGGAAGGCCTGTTTTCAATGCTTTCCAAGTTTCTCCCCCATCCTCACTTCTATAAATTCCCGATCCTGGTCCGCCGCCCATATAGGCAGCGATCGTCCGATGCCGCTGCCACATGGCCACATAAATCCGATCTGGATTCCTAGGATCCAGCACCAGTTCGGTGGCACCAGTCCATTCATTATCACTTAATACCAATTTCCAGTTTTTACCCCCATCTGTGGTTTTATATACACCACGTTCGCCGCCTTTACTCCAAAGTGGACCTTGAGAGGCTACCCAAATGGTATTAGAGTCATTGGGATGAATAACGATTCTTGAAACGTGTTCTGAATCTTTTAAACCCATATTGGTCCACGTATTACCCCCGTCGTCAGAACGATAAACACCATCCCCATATCCAAAATGACGCCCCCCCAGATCTTCGCCTGTTCCGACCCAAACAACGTTTGGATTATTGGGATCAATGGTGACACAACCAATTGAATAGGATCCCTGGTCATCAAAAATAGGTGTCCATGTAATTCCTGCATTTTCCGTTTTCCAGACATTTCCAGAACCAACGGCAACATACCAGGTATTGTTATCCTCTGGATGTACAGCAATATCAGAAATCCTGCCGGACATGAAAGCTGGACCAATACTTCTGAATTCCAATCCATTGAAATTATCGTCGGCCCAAATATCTTCTTTTTTGGATTGACCAATGATAATTGTCAATGACAGTGTAAAAATTAGTGCAGGTAATCGAAAATGATTTAGCATGTTATTATCCTTCATTTTTTGGAAGTAGAATATAATTCATGAATAAAACGAAAATTACTAAAAAATACTTACGGTGGCGTTTAATTATAGTACAAACAAAAAAGACCCCTTCAAATACAGAGCCACGGACACAATTGTGCCAACGACGACCCACTCCATTTGAACCCCCCTATTTTAGGTCTGAACCTATGATGTCACTTAACATGCTGATAATAGGCCACATTAGCGCTACCTGAATTTCCAAAAACTATATCAGGGCGGCCATCCCCATTCAAATCCCCAACAGCCACAGCATAAGTTCGATCGCGACCTGATCCAATTTCCGCATTCATCGACAGGTCACCCTGACCATCATTCAAAAATACCCGTGAATGACCTTGAGAATTGCCAATGACGATATCTATATCTTGATCATCATCCAAGTCAGTCGCAACAATGGCATAGCTTTGACCATTTTCCGCACCAAATGTATGGGCCAACTCAAACCGGCCGTCTCCTCTGTTCAGTATAACTGCATTGGCCTCGCCAATATTAGCGGTAACGATGTCTGGAAGACCATCACCGTTCATGTCTGCAACCGCCACACCTCTGGTATCATCCGAGCCAGATCCGAACTCCACTGGACGCCCAAACCGCATGCCACTCAATCCCATCAGAATCTCATTGGCATCACCATCTCTATTGGCCAACACCAAATCCATAAGGCCATCACCATTCATGTCTGCTACAGCAATATTCAACGTACGATCTTCAACGGATCCAAGCGATAGAGGCTCACGCTCATTCCCTTCCATAGTCGGAAATGACCCTGCCCCATCATTCAAAAAAATCAGGTTCTGCGTTCCCCGGCTAACCTCAAGGATATCAGGCGCCCCATCCTGATTAATATCTGCTACCGCAATACTGCGCGTATTGCTGGCGACACTTCCAAAAAACAAAGCAGGACCAAACTTTCCCTTACCATCATTCAGATGTATCTGATTTCTCATCTTGTCGGATGCCTGAATGATATCCAGATCGCCATCCCCATCCAGATCGGCCAGCCGGATCCGGTAACTGGTTCGCTCCATCGGCTCAAGCTGATAGCGAGCACTCAGGCGACGATTATCCGCATTAAAATAGACATAGTTCGCCTGCGGCCAATGACGCCCGTTAGCCTCAATCATATCAAGATCACCATCTCCATCTATGTCACCAAGAGCGACGCCAGCCGTCAGAAATGGCTCCATGGAAATTGGATAAGATGCCTTATTAGAATAGATAGATTCCTGAGCAGTCACATCAGTTGAAAAAAGAACCAATGCACAAACTGCAGAAAAAACTATGGAGACCCTAGTTAACAATAAATGGTTCCAAATGCTTCGGAATGATCACGGTTGATTGCGGCGCAATCCGTGCAACTGTCTCCTTAAAAGGAATCAGCTTTGAGTTAACATTTTCTTCCTGAGAAAAAGAGTAAGGCAAATTGAAGCTATCCCAATGTGTCGGAATAATAATGCGTGGTTTACTCGTCACGTTAACGAGACGTTCATCATATTTATAAAGGCCCAAGCGCGAGCCATTGATTCCCGCCAACAAGATATCAGGTTTCAGATCTTGAAACTCCCGCTCCAGAAAGTTCATAGAACCCATAGTTAGGACATTGTGATTTTTAAACCGCGCCAAAAAACTCAATGAGCCACCCTCAATAAATTGATTGATTCTTAATGGGGCTTCAAGTTCGGTGTCTCGATTATAACGACGGGTATCATGATAATGCTTATCTCCCAGTGCTGAATGAATGGCCGGAACAACACGAACTGAGAAATTTTCAAACTGATAGTCTTCGCCGCCGCCCACAGCATAAAGCTGGTCATTCGGGATGCCATAGGCGCGCAAGATAATGATTGCTGTTTCAGTACCAATCACTTTAGCACCAGTTTTTTTCGCGATATAGGGCACATCACCCAGATGATCGTAATGAGAATGATGAATGAGAATAAAATCAGCATCGCTAATGAGCTGATCAATCATCTCGGTGTCCCAATCTCCCACTTCATCACGCCGGTAAGCCTTCCGATGATCGTCGGGATGGGATCGATCAGTATACTGAAGTCGCGAAATATAAGGATCCACCAGAACAGTGATTGCACCGTCCGTGATTTTCCAGCCCGCAGCGCCGAAATAGGTAAATTCCAGCCCATCTTGCTCGACCGATGTTGATGATACCGGTGCCGCCATGCCCAGGACCAGAACAAATGTTGCCAAAAAACGTAATATTCTCATCAATCTATTCCCTGACTTCGACAATCATTTCAATTTCAACCGATTGACCGCGGGGCAGCGTTGCCATGCCAACGGCAGCGCGCGCATGGCGTCCTCGGTCTCCGAACACCTCAACAATCAAATCTGAAAATCCATTGATAACGGCAGGCTGTTCCACAAAGTCTGGCGTGCTATTCACCATGCCCAGCACCTTGACCACTCGCACCACTTTATTCAGATCACCCAGCATGGCCTTCAGCACCGCCATCTGATTAATCGCCGTCATCCGCGCGCCATCATAGCCTTCCTTAATACTGACTGTATCCCCAAGCTTTCCCTGCAATTCGCGCCCGTCAGGATACTTTGGACCCTTGCCCGCCAAAAAAATCAAGTTTCCAGTGCGCACGCCGTTAACATAATTTGCAACAGGGCTTGGGGGCGTTGGAAGTTCTATACCCAGCTCAGCCAGCCGGGCCTCCGGATCATAATCTTGTTCTTGAGCGTAGCTTTGGCCCAATCCCACTGTGAAAAAGGCAGCAAATAGTATTATAAAAGTCAGTAAAGGTTTTTTGTTCATTATTTCCTCAAGTTTTGTTAATTATCAGAATATGTATTGGGACATTCTGCCCTCATAAACATCATAGCACTTGCACCAAGCAACGTTCCTGTTATTAATCCTATTGTATATATTTTCATTTTAATCTTCTTCATTTGAACCAAAAGCGGGTTAATTAACCTTCTCCCCTTTTTGGACAATAAATTTTGGAATTAGATGAGAATTATTTAAAGTGGCCAAAAATGTAATATCAATGGTGTCCCTACTGCGACAATAATTATCTCTAACGGCAGTCCCATACGCCAGTAGTCACCAAACCGGTATCCCCCTGGGCCTAAAATAAGCGCATTGCACTGATGTCCGATGGGGGTTAGAAAAGCACAAGACGCTCCCACAGCAACCGTCATCAAAAAGGGATCAGCGCTCACACCCATAGACACCGCAATACCAACGGCAATTGGTGCCATAATCAGGGCAGTAGCGGCATTATTGATGATATCTGAGAGACACATTGTAATAATCATGATAATAGCTATAATAGACCAGGTTGGCAAGCTTCCGGTTATGTTTACCATAAACTCAGCGATTAACTGGGTACTTCCGGTTGTCTGCAGCGCAGCACTCACCGGGATCATTGCCCCTAACAGTACAATAATCGGCCAATCAACATTTTGGTACAATTCACGAACAGGGAGAATGCCCGTAAAGACATATAATAAAATGGCTCCCACAAAAGCCAATGTAGTCGGCAGGATGCCGGCCATACTGAATCCAATTGCACCACCAAAAATTAACAGCGCCAAACTGACCCGTGAAAATTCGCCTACCTGTACTTCTCGCTGAGCCAGGGGTACCAGGTTCAATGAACTGATATTATCATCAAGATTATCAATATTCCCCTGAATAAGCAGTACATCCCCAACCCGGAATATGACGTTCCCCAACCGTTTACGAATTGGTTTCCCCTGGCGTGCCACTGCCATTAGTATCAGTGAATTTGAGGTGCGCCTTCGAAAATACGTCCGACCCCGTTTTACAAGCGCTGAATCAGGTGTAATTAATACTTCTTTATAAGTGGTATCTCCATCTTTCAGCTGATCTATCCGTGCCCGCATCTTTTTTGTAAGTCTGAGGCCATACTCATCCATCATTAACTTTAAATCTACTGGATCCGCTTGAATTTGAAACCTGTCTCCTTCCCCTATGATTTGATCCTGTCGGGGAGTATAGATATTCCCATTTTTGGATATACAGCCAATTATTATGAGTCTTTCTTCCGAATATTTTTCGATCTCGCTGACCTTCTTACTAATGAATTTGCAACCCTTGGGGATACGAATCTCAGTTATATATTCATCAATGGAAAATAGCGATTCTGTACCTGGTTTTTTATATGATCCTTTGGGGATGAATCTCCAGCCTATCAGTACGACAAAGAGCACACCCAGGATGGCAATAATTCCTCCAACTGGACTGAAATCCAGCATGCCAAATGGTTCTGGATGAAATTGTTCTACATTAATATTCTGTGATGCAAAGTATTCAGCAGCGGGGGAGGTATTGTCCTCAAGAGCCTGGGTCTTGAGTTCCATATACTGGGATTCGCGGAGAGCGGATATGATAATATTCGGCGGTGTCCCTATCATGGTGATCATTCCGCCCAGGATACTGGCAAATGCCAATGGCATGAGTATAACAGAGGGTGAACGCTTTTGCTTCACTGAAGTTTTAAGTGCTACCGGCAACATGAGGGCAAGTGCCCCCACATTGTTCATTATTGCAGAGAATATTGATACGACTCCGCTCAAGCTAAATATATGGGTAACCTGATATTTTGAAAAGGGCGTTATTTGCCGGGCAATGACATCCACCACGCCTGAATTACGAAGTGCCCGGCTGATAATCAGTACTGCAGCTACAGTAATTACCGCCGGGTGCCCAAAGCCCATAAATATATTGGACGTATCCATAATCAAATTTGATTTTTCACCTCCCAATATTTGGTCGGAAAAAAACAGAACACACAGCGCAATAATGGAAACAATATCATAGCGCCATCTCCCCCAAATAAATAGAGCAAAAGTCAATATGATAATGCTGAATATGGCGATTTGATCAATTGTCATGACAGGATATCTAACTTATGTACCAATATTCCAATAATCTGCGGTCTATTTGATTGGTAACCATATAAATTATGTTTTCTATATTCATATTTAGTACTCCTTTAAAGATTCAATTTACCCCATCACCCTATAAAGTGAAAGCACCCGTTATAAAACGGGTTCAATTCTTGGTGTAGCCCGTACGGGAGTCGAACCCGTGTTACCGCCTTGAGAGGGCGGCGTCCTAACCACTAGACGAACGAGCCATTGCTTACTATATTATATTTATTCCTTCATCAATGCAGAAAAAATTAATGTCCTTTCTCATTGATGCGCATCGAAGAATTGCACACCCGGTAGGATTCGAACCCACAACCTTTCGGTCCGTAGCCGAACGCTCTATCCAGTTGAGCTACGGGTGCATGTTTTAGTAAGTGGTTATTGGTAGCTTGGTAAGTAGTACCGATCTACCGGTTACCGCTTACCATTTTCCCAGCATGAGCTGGGGTGCAGGGAATCGAACCCCGACCCTCAGAACCAGAACCTGATGTCCTACCGTTAGACCACACCCCAATATATTTTCCAAAAAACCTCTGCCTAACGCCAGGCAAGGGCGAGAATTTAAACAGTCCAGTAAATCGCCCAAACCAATTTAATAGGAATTCTAATCAAAATTCAGCTCGTTAACCTGGAGTATTTCCTTGTTGCTATAATCCTGGATCCAGGCTACCACTTTTAACCCGGACATATTGTATGTCAAATCTGAATGATTAATCCATTCTGTTCTCATTGACCAAGAGAAAGATTCTTTGGTAACTGCACCACTAATAAGTTTTATACTTTTACCTGTATCACCGGTTAGTAAATCAATCACTGCATTGTGATGTACTAACAAACCATTAGGGGACTTATCGTATTTAACCGTATCCATAACCGTGGCAATGAATAATCTCAAATCTCTTGAACTTGAGGTAGACTTCACCGCATCGAGTTCAACATCAAAAGAAATATCATTCCCTGATTGAATTCCGGAAATCCTAACACCATATAAACTCACATCATTTAGATAATCCTTTGGGTCATTTTTCCAATTCGTAGTATTGGATCCTGAATCTTTTCCATTGGTGAACATATGGGGTGTATAATCATTCTCGTAATAATTATTGCGTGTACGGTTTATGGATGTATTGGCCAAATACATGGGGTCATTCCCCTGCCCCGGCCACCAGACATGATAATATATTTGGGTCCATATCGTGTCTAATCCATAGCCCACATAATTCACTGTAGCCGGTTTTAAGGATGCATTCAAAATCCGCTCCGCGGATGCACAAGGCCCTCATGTACTCGAAGTAAACATCTCACTTAAAACACGACGGCGATTGGGACTAACGAGTATTTCTGCCATACCTTGGACATTGTCAATGGTTGCATAGATGTTGGCCTCACCCTGTCCTACAGCAGTTACCATCCCTTCTTTTGAAATGGTTGCAATCTGATCATTTGTTGTTGACCAGGTGACCGGAAGATCCATGGAAGAATTTAATTTGTCAATCACCAGTGCGCTCAACTGAACCGTCTGTCCAGGCTGTAGGATGCTTTTTACCGGTGATAAAACGATGGCATCCAATTCCTGGGTCGCCTTGGTTTTATCCTCGCAAGACCAAAATAAAAAAATTGTAATAATTAATAGAAAGATTCTATGCAAAGTTCCTCCAAAACATTTATGGGCATTCCGGGAAATAGAAATTTGACCAAACCCAGTACTGGCCAGCAAAAGAGTCAATAGGTTCGACGTATGAAAGTCAGAACAAGATTATGAATCTATTTTGAGTGCAGACCTTATTTCTTTTTCCATATCGATCTCATCTCCCGGGAGATAACCATAATGACGCCAGAGTATTTCTCCATCTTTATTAATTAGGATATTGGTGGGCATAATGTTACCGTTTAATTTTTTAAAGGTTTGACTATTTGGATCTTGGAAAACTTCAAAGGTGTATTTTTTTGACCGAATATAACTCCGTACCTGGGAAAGGCTTTTTTGGCTATCGGTACTCACACACAAAATTGAAAACCCCTTATCCTTGTACTCTTTTTCAAATTGATCCAAATAAACCATTTCTTTTTTGCAGGGCGAACACCACGTAGCCCAAAAGTTGATCAAGACAGGTCCTTCTTTTAGATAATTATAGAGCATAACAGATTTGCCATTAAGTTTTTTCAATTTAATGTTGGGTACTTTTTTCTGACCGACTAAAATGGGCAGAAAACAAAGTATATATATAATGAATAATCGACTTTTCACCGGTAAAACACTAAAGTAAATTACTTAAATATGCGTGAAGCTCTTCTTCTGGAATAAACTTCAAACTCACGCGACTGATATCGTTTGCTCGATTAACATCCATGTTAAATCGATAGGATGCAGGAATATCTACAGTCTCTAACGCCACTTGCATGGACCATCCGCCCACAGTGAAATCAATTAAATTCGAAAAATAATGAAATGGCTTGTAAATCACACGATTGCTATTGAGCGCATGAATACTTTGATCGGGAGAATCCACTAAAATAACCAACGGATTCCCATTGGCATCCTGAAGCTGAATAACGGGAATAGTACGGTATTTTCCGTATTGGATTTTTTCTGTAATCTCTTCGGGAAAATTATATTTATCTCGATTAAAATAAAAAACAGTAAGATTTCCATCTTGCTTCAAACCAGAATATGGCAGGGAGGTAAGCATATCTTTAATAATATTACCTTTTAAACCATAATTTACGGACATGACAATTTGAAATTCTTTCCGGTTTTCCGGGTCATAATTAAATTGAGGGCGTTCCAATTTGACTTGGTAAGGATTTTCCATCAGATTTGATAAAACATCAACCATCATATGAGTGTTTATTTTATTTTCCGGACGATCATCCTTATAGCTCTCTTTAGAAATATCGAGAACCCATTCTCCATTTTCCTCCCGCAATCCTTTGGGATCAATTTCTCCTCTGGCACCAATATTTAAATCCAGTTTTTTTTCTAAATCTAAAATCGCCACATCTATTGCCGTACTCATATCAATGGCCTTTTCACCGTAAGACGGAGGAATGCGCATCCGCTTCCCCTCTGTCAGCATTGGATATGGTCCCTTATCCAACTTTGGTAAATAGGGTACCAACATCGTATTGACCGATTCAGACAACTTTCGATTAATGCCAGTTATATTATTATAATCTCCTCGCACCCTTCCATTGGATAACTCATCCCAAGTGGCAATATCAATTAACTGAATAGAAATTGTTATTTTATTGAGCGATCTCTCAAATTTCCCAAGAACAAGTAAGTTCTTTGTTCCAGGACGCTGTTGCAGGAGTAAGGATCGATTCGTCATGATTTCTTCTAATCCATCCTTATTTTTTAGATATATACGTTCATGTTGACTGAGTTCTGCATTTACCATTTCTGCGAAGGCATCTGACAGCCAGCCAATGCCCGCGTCATTTTTAATATTATCAAATGGAATCACATAAACATGAAGCGCCGGCGGGGCTGCATTCAAGATACCGGCCAACAGAATAATAGAAAAGATCGATTTAAATTTGGTCAACATGAACAGTTAAATTACTCGGTTTTAAGTTCTATTCTCAATGCTAATTTTTCTGACCAGATAGCATTTGTTTTTCAATTTTTGCCCATGAATCCCGCAATGGAACCGTTCGATTAAAAATGGTATTTTCTCCTGAATCAGGGTCTTTGCAAAAATACCCCAATCGTTCAAACTGAACCGTACCCCCTATTGCTACCTTCTCCAATACCGGTTCCATTTTACAGTCATTTAAAACGGTAAGAGAATCGGGATTTAACGCATCAATGAAATTATCTTTCGAAGCGGGATTCGGAACACGAAACAATCGATCATATAATCTCACTACACCGTCAATCGCATGTTCTGCCGAAACCCAGTGAATCGTCCCTTTCACTTTACGTCCATCGGGAGCATTCCCTCCTTTAGTCTCAGGATCATAAGTACATTTCAATTCTGTGATATTTCCATTATCATCTTTAACCACTTCATTGCAAGTGATGAAATAAGCATATCGTAATCGTACTTCTCGTCCGGGACCTAATCGGAAGAACTTTTTGGGAGGGTCTTCCATAAAATCATCTTGTTCAATATAAAGTTCTCGTCCAAAGGGTACTTGGCGTTTTCCGGCGGTCTCATCCTCTGGATTATTGATGGCGTCTAATAATTCATCATCGCCTTCTGGATAATTTGTAATCACCACCTTCAAAGGATTTAATACAGCCATTCGCCTTTCGCAGCGTTTATTTAAATCAGATTTAAGTGCAGATTCCAACTTAGCCATTTCCATAACGTTATCTCGTTTTGCCACACCAATGTCATCCATGAAATTTCGAATAGCTTTCGGCGTATATCCTCGGCGACGTAAACCGGATAGAGTGGGCATCCGCGGGTCATCCCAACCGGAAACATGATTGTCATCAACCAATTGTTTGAGTAATCTTTTGGACATAATGGTATAACTCAAGTTGAGTCTTGCAAATTCGATTTGCTGTGGATGGTAAACCTCTAATGCATCCAAATACCAATCATATATCGGACGGTGATCTTCGAACTCTAAGGAACAAAGAGAATGGGTTATTCCTTCAATAGAATCTTCTAGTCCATGGGCCCAATCATACATGGGATAAATACACCAGTCGTTTCCCGTTCGGTGGTGGTGGGCATGGAGAATGCGATAAATAACCGGGTCCCGCATATTCATATTGGGATGTGCCATATCAATTTTAGCTCTTAGGGTATGACTGCCATCTGGAAATTCGCCATTTTTCATTCGATTGAATAAATCCACATTTTCTTCTACTGACCGGTTGCGAAATAGACTTTCTTTTCCCGGATCCTTTAAACTGCCTCTTGTTTTTCGGATTTCTTCAGGAGTCAGATCGCAGACATAAGCCTTTCCATTATTCACTAAAGATAAGGCATAGTCATATAATTGCTGAAAATAATCAGAGGCAAAACACAGTCGATCTTCCCAATCATAACCCAGCCACTTCACATCAGCCTGAATGGCTTTCACATACGCTTCCTCTTCCGCAATGGGATTAGTGTCATCAAAACGTAAATTGCATTTACCGCCAAATTCATCCGCAATACCAAAGTTTAAACATATAGACTTCGCATGACCGATATGTAGATATCCATTGGGTTCTGGTGGGAATCGTGTATGAACGCGATTCTCAAATTTTCCAGACACATTATCTTCATCTATAAAGCGCTGAATAAAGTGACGTGGTTTGGTTTCTTCTTCCATTTAACCCGGTAATTTATCTAAAGCAGTTTTAATTCTATGGATCGTTTTATCCCGACCCAATAATTCCAAAATTTCAAAGATGGATGGACCATTGGGCGTACCGCATACCGCCATTCGTATGGGCATGATAATTTTTCCCAGGCCACATTCATTCGATTCTGCGAATGATTTGAATGCTATTTCAAGATCTTCCTTGCGCCAATTGGTTATCTTTTCACAATATTGTAAAAAAGCGGATACTCTTTCGTTTGCCGATTCATCTTTCCACCACTTTTTAAGGCCGGCTTTATTGTAGGATTCTGGATCATGAAAGAAATATTCAGATTGATTAATAAATTCAGTGAAGGACTTTGCCCGTACCTTTAACAACTCAATGATGGAAATAAGAAATGAAATAGCACTTCCCTTTCCCCAATCAGGATGAATACTTCTGACGGATTCCAATAAAAATTCCGTTGATGCATTCATCACATATTGACCACTAATCCAATGGAGTTTTTTTTCATCCCATACGGCACCCTTTTTTTGTACCTGACTCAAATCAAAATTTTCAACCAATTCGTCTAAGGAGAAGACTTCTTTGTCTGTCCCAGGATTCCATCCCAACAATGCCAAATAATTCAACAAACTTTCCGGGAAATAGCCATCATCTCTAAAATTTTGAACACCCGGTGCGCCATGACGTTTACTCAACCTCTTTTTATCATGTCCAAGAATCATAGGAAGATGAGCAAAAATTGGTTCTGTAAAACCGAGCGCCTTATAAATAAGAATTTGTTTGGGTGTGTTTGATACATGATCTTCCCCACGAATCACATGGGTAATATCCTGATCATGGTCATCAATTACGACCACAAAATTATAGGTTGGAGATCCATCGGACCTGACAATAATAAAATCATCCAATTCCTTATGATCCACACAAATATCACCATAGATAAAATCTTTGTATGTAGTTTTTCCTTCAAGCATTCTTAAACGCATGGTGAACCCAATCCCTTGATTCAAGCGCAACTTTATCTCGTCTTCTGTTAGATTTCTGCATGTGCCTGGATATTGATAATGGCCTGCATCTCGAGCGGTTAGGAGATCTGCCTTTGAGCAAAAACAGCGATACACCTGACCAGATTCTGTCAATGCTTTTACCCTTTCTTTATATACATCTAGTCTTTGAGATTGATATACAACAGGCTGATCCCAATGGAGTCCCAGCCAGGTTAATGATTGTAAAATTTGGTCTGTATATTTTTCTTGGGAGCGTTCTGGATCTGTATCTTCAATCCTGAGAAAGAATTTTCCACCCTGTTTTTTGGCAAATAGCCAATTAAATAAGGCCGTACGGGCGCCGCCTATATGGAGTTCACCTGTGGGGCTGGGGGCGAATCGAACTTTTATGGATGGATTTGTCATAGAAAATTGACGAGGAAATTAAGCAATGATCATGATGAATATTTAGGGAAATTCAAAAGTGGAATAATCAAGTATGCTTACCATTGCAGGACGGCACGTCCAACAATAGATGGTGGAAATATAATAAATCGTAAAATGACAAGAAAGGATGCTTATCCGATGATGAGCGGAGGGGGAGGGATTCGAACCCCCGAAGAGTTTCCCCTTGCCGGTTTTCAAGACCGGTGCAATCAACCAGGCTCTGCCACCCCTCCAATTTGGAATAATTTGTTAAAAATCTCTCGGCAAATTTAGGGTTGTTCATCCATAAATTTTTCCGGGAATTTTCTTATTTTAAAAGGGACATTTTTCGAGTCTTCACAAAATTGCCTGACCGCAATTGATAAAAGTAAATGCCGCTGGGCAGATGGCTTCCATCAAATGAAATTTGATGAACACCTGCAGGTTTTATTCCCCTATCCAATTTCATTACTTCCATCCCAAGCGTGTTATATAGAGTTAGGTCGATCTCCCCTTCCCTTGGTAATTCGTACTGAATTTGTGTGGTCGGGTTGAACGGGTTGGGATAATTTTGGTTTAATTCATAATTTTCCGGGATTACCGACTCATTCCCAGTCTCCAGGTTACCATCTGAAGATGGTTTTATAATATAAAGCCCTTCTTCAATGGAGCTCACAATAATTGTGCCACTATTAAAATAAGGATAATTGCTCCATGAGCCGACAAATGAAGCATAATCTCCAGAAGGATAGGTGTCAAAGCTGGCTACCTCCAAAGGATTGGTTGGATCTTTTATATATAAAATGCGGAGCCCGGCTGAATAATTTGATTGAAAAAGCAAGTCCCCTTTTACATAATTATTGTGATCAATCGTTTTCAACCCGGAATCATAAACATTTATAATCTTAGGGTCGTCCAAATCAGAAAGATCAAAGGTCAGCGTGGTCTGGGTGTCATCATTGCCGTAGTATTCATTTAGTTCGTCATTCACGAAAAAATATTTATGATCTTTAGAAAGCCAGCCCTGATGTACATAGCCAAAATTCGCATTATCAAATTTTGAAATGATCTTTGGATTTGCCTTGTCACTGATATCAGCGATGCTCAATGCTGTTTCATTTGAACTAAAGGCTATCTCCTTCCCTTGATGGTCTTGGTCCGGACCATTGTATATCACAATCTGGGCATCATGGGTATACCCTGTACCAGATCGTCCGGTGCCAACATGGGAAAAACAACCTGCAAATGTGGGCTTCGCCGGATCAGATAGATCCATCATATGGAGACCACCACCGCATTGATAGTCCAAAGTAAGTGCACTGGAAATCCCTGTAGCATAGGCGAATCCAGTGGCTTCATTGATGACTATATTGTGAACACTGCCTACATTGGTATAGTGATAGGTCATTTCGAATTGAGTGAATGTGGTCACACCGCGCAATTGGGTCATGTCAAACACTTGAACACCGTGATCTCCAGCATTATCAGCCACAATATAGACATGGTTTTTATACACTTTCATATCTCGCCAAGTTGAATTAGTTGTTGAAGTAGGCAATAAACCTACCACAAAAGGGTTTTCTGGATCTGTCACATCAACGAAAGAAGTTCCGATTAGTAATCCTACTAATGCATATTCTTTCCCGGTTGTTGAATCTTCCCAACCCCAGATGTCATTCAATTCTGTATGAATCCCGCCACTGAGTTCACTTGGGGTGAGATAGGCCATTAAATCTATACTCTTACAGTCATAATCTCCGGCTTTCCCATTTTCACAGAGAATTTTTCCACCTGTTATACTCACAGATTTATTATCACTGGAAACATCGTGACGAAGGGCCCAAGTATTATTTTCATCCGTATTATAAATATAAGCTCTTTCGCCATAAGTGGCTCCAATGGCCAAATGACCATTAATCAATTCTAAATTTCGGCCGAATTTCCCCTCGTGAGATGATGGTGATTCAATCGTTTGGGAAAGTGAGAATGTATTAAAATCTTCAGTGGAATAAATAAAGGATTTTTCACCATTAAAATTCCCTACTGCAATATGGTTATTTTCCATTGCAATAGAAGTGCCAAAATAAGTACCAACTTCATCTTCAGGGTTGGAAATTTTTGTTACGTTTACCCATGAATCATTTTCAAATTGATGAATTTCAATAAATCCCTTTTTATCATATCCCGGAGATCCTATTATTGCGTATTCACCTGCCAATTCAACTGAAAACCCAAAACGCCCATTGCTTTGGTAATAATAAGGAGAAAACACATGACTTTCAGTCCATGAATGGGTAATTGTATCAAAATCATATTGAACGGCCACATTGCCATTTCGAGAGCCGATTAAAGCTTTTTGCTCATCAATTGAAATGGAATGTCCAAAATGGCCATCTTCATTTATGTAATTATATTTTATCGGGGAACCCTTGTGCCACTCTTCCCCATCTTTATACAAAGTAAACACTTTTCCCTCGCCATGATGCACATCCCGATCACCTATTAATATCACATCTTTTCCAAGAGAAACTTCCGAACCAAAATCCATGGTCCATTCATCAGAATCGGGACTAATTACCTTGATTAACGTCCATTTATCAATATTATTTTTTTGGTAAAGAAAAGCTCTGCCTTGAATGTTAGCACGATGGGGTGAACCAACAATCATTAAATCATTTTTTATATCAATGGCAAAACCAAAATCGAATCCAATCTCACCCTGGATCGGCGCCAATATCTCATCTTGATCTAAACCACCAATGGAATTAGGTGAATAAATATAGACAGAACCATTATTTAAAGATGACACAGTTTGGCCGACGTAGAATACGCCATTCGAAATAGCTACATCCCCCGCGATACCAAAACCCAGTGAATTGTGATCACGGTTTTTAGGTGAATCCGGATGAAGAAAGCTTTCAGCAAATAGAATGAATGGAATAAAAATGATTATTTTTCGCAATTGAATTTCCGCTAATTTGAAATTACACTAGTATTACTAGGTTTTATTTATCGTTTATCAACGAGAAACTACTCACAATTTTATCCATAATAGTATCGTAAAGTTCATTGACATAACCATCTACCGGTACAGAATTAGAAGTAGCTGCAATCACAAGCGCCTTTGATGGAACTATAATGATAAACTGCCCAGCATAACCCAAAGCATTATAAATATTAACACCATTTACTTTGGCAGTCCACCAAAGGTAGCCGTACCCCCAACTTTGACTAGCGTCAAATGGAATTAGCATTGATGTGGATTTATTTATCCATGATGAGGAAATAATCTCCTGTCCTGCCGATTTTCCTTTTTGTAAAAAGAGTTGGCCGAACTTAAGCATATCCCTCATCCTTAAACTCAATCCGAATCCTCCATTAGATATACCATAAGCATCTTGATCCCAAGTGTAATCTGTGATTCCTAATTTAGGAAAAAGGTGAGTGTCGGCAAAGGATTTGGCAGATTCCTGTGTGCTTGCAGTAAGAACGTATGAAAGAACGTGGGTCCCTGCTGAGGTATAATTCCAATAGGTACCTGATGGATATAACAATTCTTTATCCATAATGAATTGCAACGGATATCCTGCTGACATATAGGTAACATCATCAGGGATTCCTGAAGACATGGTTAACAACTCTGCAACAGTAATCTTACCTTTAAGTGAATCAGTTACGCTAGAATAATAAGAGGAAAAACTTTGGAACTCATCAGCCATCAATCCTTTGTCTATCGCAATACCCACTAAAGCAGATAAAACACTTTTGGTGACTGACCAAACATAATATTGAGTTGAAATGTCGCCAATGGTATATTCCTCTGTCACAAGACGACCCTTATAAATAACACCAATAGTATGAAATCCGGTTAATGATTTTGCAATAGTAATGCCTTCTTCGAATTTTTCGGGGTCAATCCCTTCTCCATTGCGACTGCCGGTTTTGAAATCTTGAGATAAATCAAGATTGCGCCAGTCGAGAACCGACTCTACCGGGTCAGCTTTATCTTCGCAGGATAGGAAAATGAAAAAAAATAAGAATAATCCAAATAGGTACTTGGATGCTTTGTAATGACTCATATTTAATAATTTACATTTAAAATAAGAAATGCCCCAATCCAATTCATATCGAAACAGGGCTTTTAATTTATGAGCGGAGAGAGTGATTATTAAAGTTTAAAAGTCACCCTTCAAGCATCTTGAGAAATATGGAAATTCGTCAGTAACCATGTAATAATATATTCCTTCAGGAAATTCAGGAGTTACCCCAATACGCCCATTGCACTGATCTAAGTCACCATACCCTTCCTCATACTCAAAATCTTGAGTAAAGGCTCCGAGAGGAATAGCTGTATTTGGATATGAATCTCCTGCTCCTGGGGGACCACCTAGAACAGTCAATGTATCAGGACGGCCAGCATCACCTGTCATTTTAAGTTTCCAGCTAGGTTTAATAATTTTAATAGCGCTACTGGAATCATTTGCGACAGTAAACCCATATCGTGCATAAACTGGAAAGCCATCCGAAGCCCAGCCAATAAGAGTCATGTTTTTATCTTGCCCTAATAGATCTAATAGAAGTTCGGGCATACCATGGTAATGATATTCACCCGTAGGCTGTACATGAGCGTGATTCATATCATCACCAAAATCAAAAGTATTATGGCCCAGTGCTTCTATACTCCATCTACCTTGACCTCGACCTAAATCACATTTTCCAGAATCATTACATCGCCCAGCTGTACCTGGGTCAAATTTGACGCTATTTATTGCGTAAGCTATTGCACCTGCAGGTCCACCAACTTGAACACCAGTTTCAGAAACTAATGATGGACAAAGGGTAAATGTTGCATTTATATTTTGTTCTCTGATAGTGTTTGGATTACCAGGATTAGGGAATGTGCCTACTTCATGATTTGGAATACCGTTTCCAGATAGTATTCTACTTGTTTCATCCGATGTCCAGGCATATTTACTATATGCCTTAACTGATTCGTCATCGTTATAAACCTCTCCACTTATATCAACTAAGATATTAGCTGTTGAATATACACCTTCACATAATAAGACTTCTGAACTTGTATTATCTGAATCTTCACAGCCAATGAGAAACAGTAAACTACTGATTGAATAGAAAAGATATGTTTTTATTATTTTAATTTTATTATTTCCAATTAATTTAAATTTTCAATCGCTTTGACTGAGTTATCAACAAAACGTTAAAAATTACCCACCAATGTGGGTGTCTCTTTTATAAACAAAAAAGCCCCCGTGAGGAGGCTAATCTGCTTATTATAAAATAATGCGCTAATCGAAGATTACACCAGATCCACCATATAGAGGACTAAAATGCTGACCAACTGCCACCCACTTTCCTTTATTTTTAACAAGAGTACCTGAAGCTCTTGTCCTATAATTACTTGCTATTACTTTGTCACTTGGACCAGTGATTGACCCTACAAGGTAATAACTAGTGTAGGCAACATCTTTATTTTTACCAACTATAGTAACTTCTATATGATACGGTCTAAAATTCAAAGTATTTGGTGAATCTTCAATTTGTGATTTGATTTCCTTTGGAGATTGAAAATCCCACAGACCACCATCGGATCTTGCCTGCCAAGCACCATTTGGGTTAATTAGAGATGAATCCATCTTTTTTTTAGAAAAATCAACCCACTGATTTTTAATTTGTTTAACAATATCTTCTTTATCTCCTGCAAATAGAAGATTACTAACAAATAAAAATGATGAAATGATAAATATTATTTTTTTCATGATTTTTTCCTTTTGGTTTGATTAGAAATATGATTTTAAACGCCAATTCAGACACATAATGATCCAGAGCCGTTTCATAAAGGAAATTACACAGAAATTACCCAACAATGTGGGTGTCTCTTTAATAAATAAAAAAGCCCCTATTTTAACACAGAGGCTTTCCATTGGTATGATAGTATTATATTGTTTACCTAATCTGTTGGAAGTCCAAGTTGTTTTAAGAAAGATAAGTTATCAAAAACATCATGCTCTTGCGCAATTTTTCCATCTTTCATTTTAACAAGCGTAACTCCACTAAGATCCAATTTTCTTCCAGTGGGCGGAATTCCGAAGAAATTGCCTGTATGAGTTCCTTTAAAATTCCAGTGTTTTACAATTTTATCACCTTGTCCAAAAAGATCAATAATTGTGAATGAACGATCTGAGAAACCAATGACATAATTTTTGTAATAATCTTTGACACTTTGAACTCCAACAATATTTTCAGGTTGAAGAACTAAGGTAACATTTTTGTCAAAATTATCCTCATTTACTTCTGTCCAATCATCATTGTTGAGTGCGTTATGCCAAACCCTTCCATACATTTCTAAGTTTGCTTCCAATTGCTTGTCAGCTGTTTCACAACCTGTTACAAGGAAAAGTGTCATAACACCAATTCCGAATAAAATTATTTTTTTCATTTCCTTACCTCTTTTTGATTACTTGAATCTACCATCAATGCTATAAACAAAAAAGGTCCACTCTTGTTTGTCAAGGGGGATTGTGCGGAGAGGGTGGGATTCGAACCCACGGTACGCTATTAACGTACACACGCTTTCCAAGCGTGCGCCTTAAGCCGCTCGGCCACCTCTCCAGATATAATGAATAATTCTAATCTTACAAATATTAATTATTCAGATTTTTCTTCGGTGGACTCAGCGTCAGGTGTTTCTTCAGTTACTTCTTCTACTTGTTCTTCACCTTTCTCGGAACTTGAATCTTCTACTGATTCCTCTTCTACAGTGTCGACTTCCGTTTCTTCCACA
>Ga0315336_1002180_pt1 | contig 31538 bp, 33 predicted proteins | sample ASW5metaG_FD_204512 | JGI IMG/M metagenome (GOLD analysis project Ga0315336, IMG submission 204512) | Ammonia-oxidizing marine archaeal communities from Monterey Bay, California, United States - ASW #5 | ecosystem: Environmental > Aquatic > Marine > Intertidal zone | place: USA: California...
CTTCCCTCAGCTTGTGGATAATCTGTTCGCTCGTGTATCGCTTCCTCGTCATTTCCTGCCTCCTTACACACACCCGAATCCTTCGATTCTCTCTCAAGATTCGGATTCGTTTTCAGGGGGCAGGTCACTTGGCCTTCCGGAGAGATCCCGACCTCGCCAAACAAGTCGTCACGGGCCAAATCAACGTGGAGCTTCTCTCCCGGCGGGAAACGTCGGTCGAGGATCGCCTTACGCAGCAGGAAGCTTACATCCGAGGAGTGGTTCGCCACGCCGCTTCCCAATGAATGCCCAAGCTCAGGCCCCGATCGGCTGGTTCGCGGCGCGCTTCTTCCAGCGATAGGCCTCGACCGAATTGCGCCAGAAGTATTTCTCCTGGACGGTGCGGCTCTTCTCACCCACATACTTACGAACGATTCCTAGTACCTTGGAATAGGGGCCGAGCGGCTCGGAGTTGGGCCAGTCGCTACCGTAGAGCACACGATCCTCGCCAAAGGTTTCCCACATCTCGTCAAGCTTCGGGCGGTAGACCTCGAGATCGTCGGGGACCGTGCCGCCGACGTCCCGCAACACCGCCGAAACCTTTACATAGACTTTCGGTCTTGCGCCCAGCGTGCGCATCGCGGCACGGTAGGCCTTGCGCTCCTGACCCGGTGGAGGCTCGGGTAGCTTCGGCAGATGATCAAGCACGACCCGCAGCGTCGGAACTTTGTCGGTGAGCTTGACGATATCTTCCAGAGCTTGCACGCTGGGGTTCGCTGTATCGAGCGTTAGTCCCCAGTCCGCTAACATCCGCACACCTTCGATGAAGGCGGGCATGCCGAGTTCTGCACGAAGATCGCGATCCCAAAGATAGCCGTACCGGATTCCCAGGAACAGCGGGTTCCGTGCGAAGCGTTCGAGGTGCTTGGCATAACCAGGTTTGCCCGGCTCGAGGTTCCCGATCGTGCCAACCATGATCGGGTCTTTCTCGATCACGTCGAGCACCCACTGGTTATCCTCCAGCCATGGGCTGCATTCGAGTTCGATGGCGCCCACGACGCCCAGTCCCGCGGAGGCTTCGCGCAAGCGGCCGGGCAGCGTCTTCTTGTAAATCAACGCATTCGTCTTCGGCGGCCAGGGCACACCTTCCGGGCGCGTCGTGTCGTAGAGATGGACGTGGGTGTCGAGAATCGGGACGGGCGGCTCGGCCGCGGCGGCCGCTGATGGGGCGGCGAGAGCCGCGGCGGATGTGCTGAGAAAGGTTCGGCGGTTCACAGATCTAGCTTAGCTCCTCGTTAGTGGCCAAGGGAAAGGCTACTGGCCGCATCGAAGCCGTTCGGCGCTAGGATGTGTCTTGCCAATCAGGAGTGCCGCATGAAAGAGTTCGATCACATCCGAATCGTCACCAACGAGCCTCGCGACGGTGAAAGTTGGGTGCCCTTCAGCAAGGTGTGGGTCACGAATCTGCGCCTTCACCCGCAGCGGATCGAGTACATCCGTCCCGCCGAGATGCCCGACGTCGACCCGGCGGACATTGGGTTGTGGAAACTCTGGAACCTGCCTCATATCGCCTACCGGGTCGACGATTTGGCCGAGGAGATTAAGGATCAAGAGGTGATCTTGGACCCCTTCGAGCCGGACGACTTCGCCACCATCGCCTTCGTTCACAAGGACGGTGTGGTCGTCGAGTACCTCGAATATCGCGATCTCAATGTCTGGTTCGGCCAGGAAACTCCATGGCACCCCGTTGGCCCAGCACCCCGAGACCAATGATCCGCTGCGCCGGCGTCTACGGAAGAGTCACCGCATGCTCTCCGATTTGTGACTCCCAGTCGCGGCGGGTCGTCGTCCGATGGACCAATCAGGCCTGTTTCGGGTCTACTTCTGCAATCGGCCGAATCGAGCTGATTCTTCGCTTTTCCGCGATTGCCGGGGTGGCGATGGTTGAACATGGGCCGCCGGATTCCAGGTCGCAATGGTTCTTTGGCCGTCGCAAAGCTTGGTAAACTAGACGCGAAAGTGATCGGATGACACGAAGGCAAACACTCAAACTCCTCGGCGCAGGCTTTGGGACCGTTGGGCTGGCCGGATCAATGCAGGCACTAGCCGGAGCCGCGACGCGCGGCCCCCATTTTGCCCCAAAAGCGAAACACGTCATCTTCCTGTATCTCAACGGCGGGCTCTCCCACGTCGACACGTTCGACCATAAGCCGGCGCTCGCCAAGTTGGACGGGCAGCCGATGCCTGGCCCGAAGGTCAAGACTGACCGCGCGTCGGGCGGCTTGATGGCGTCACCGTTCAAATTCAGCAAGCACGGCGAGAGCGGTATCGAGGTGAGCGAGATTTTTCCGAACGTCGCTAAGTCGATCGACGACTTTTGCGTGATTCGGTCGATGTATTCGGAGAGCATCAATCACCTGCCGTCGATGCTGATGATGAATACAGGGCACGCCCTACGTGGCGGTTCACGGCCATCGATGGGCTCGTGGATCACCTATGGACTCGGGACCGAGAACGAGAATCTGCCGGGTTATGTCGTGCTTTGCCCGGGAAATCCGGTGGGTGGCGTGCGGCTGTGGTCGTCGGCGTTTCTCCCGAGTGCCTACCAAGGCGTGCACATCCGCAACGACCGTGATGATCCGAGCGACTACGTTCAGGATCTGCGCAACGACTTTGTCACAACCGCGCAGCAACAAAGGCAACTTGAACTGCTGGGGCAACTCAACAGCTCGTTCCTCGATCAGATCGGCTATCAACCAGAGATCGAGTCGGCGATCGAATCAATGGAAGTCGCCTACAAGATGCAGACGGAATTACCGGGCATCTTCGATATCACGAGAGAAAGCGAAGCCGTGCGGGAGCGTTATGGCGACGGCGAGTTCGGTCGCGGCTGCCTCACTGCATTGCGGCTCGTCGAGCAGGGAGTGCGGATCGTCCAGGTTTACTATGGGGACCGGCAACCCTGGGACAGCCACGACGATATCCTGGATCAGCGAGTTCACGCCGAGCGCTCGGACGGACCGATCGCCGCACTGGTTCACGATCTCAAAGAGCGGGGGTTGTTCGACGAGACGATCGTGATCGTCGGCAGCGAGTTTGGCCGCACGCCGATGATCCAGAACAGCGGCACGGAGAAGGTTGGCCGAGGCCGCGATCACAACCCGCCGGGATACAGCATCCTGCTGGCGGGCGGCGGCATTCGCGGCGGCACAACCTACGGCGCGACCGACGACTTCGGATACAAGGCCGCCGAGAACCCACTGAGCCCGCACGACCTGCACGCCACGGTCCTGCATCAACTGGGGCTCGATCATACGAAACTCACGTTTCGCTACAGTGGCCGCGATTTTCGTCTGACGGACGTCCATGGCCGGGTCGTGAGGGAACTTCTCGCGTAACAGTTGTGGAACCGATCGATTGGATCTCCAACAACGAGATCCCTCGGCCTCTCACGGCCGCGCTGGCGGCTCTGCGGTTTGACGAACCCTCGACGGCGGCACTTGAGCAACTCAATGACGATGAGTGGTGGGAGTGCCTGGACACCTGCGACCGCGGGCGGCTAACGCTGCTGCTAGCCGAGAGTGCCGCCGACGCGATGCCCGAGGCGGTGGCCGAGCGGGTTGAGCGCAACCTCGCGGACAACCGCCGCCGCCTGTGGCGACTCGAAGATGACTATCTGCAGATCGCTCTCCAGCTTGGGTCCGCGCAGCTTGACCACGTCCTGCTCAAGGGTTTCGCTCAGGAGCCGGCGTTTGCTCCAGACCGCTCGCGCCGGCCGCAGTATGACTTAGACCTCTACTTCCGCGGGGCGAGTATCCACCGCGCGCGAGACGTGATCGCGGATCTTGGCTATGAATCGATGTCCGGACAACGGACGATGAATGTCGACCATCTACCTGCGATGATCAAGCCAACCGGCTGGCACTGGCAGGAGGACTACTTCGACGCCGAGATTCCCACCATCGTCGAGCTCCATTTCCAACTTTGGGACGAGCCGACCGAGCGGATTGCAGTGCCGGGTATCGAAGACTTGTGGGACCGGCGTACGACTCGAGACCTCTCTGGCAGATCAGTTCCTGTATTCGCGCCAGCCGACCAACTTGGTTACAGCGCGCTGCATGTTCTGCGGCACATGCTGCGTGGCGACGTGCGCGCGTTCCACGTCTATGAGCTGGCCTATTTCCTCGACAACCACGAAGAAGACTACGCCTTGTGGGGCCAGTGGTCTGATCTGCATCACCCGTATTTCCGCGCGCTGCAGTGCGTGCCTTTGTTGCTGGCGCACGCGTGGTTTGGGTGCCGGCTCCCGCGCGTGGTAAGTGAGCACGCAGCGCTTTTTCCCGATAGCGTCCACCACTGGTTCGACCGCTATGGGACTTCGCTGCTTTCGACTACGTTTCAGCCGAATAAGGATGAACTCTGGCTGCACTTATCGCTACTCAAGCGGTTCCCGGACAAGCTTCACGTGATGCGCCGCAGGCTGTTTCCACTCACGCTGCCGGGGCCGGTTGATGGCGTGTTTGTGCGCCCGGAAGAGCAGTCACTCAAGGCGCGGATGGCCAAGCTGGCGCGGTACATTCTGCACACGGCACACCGCGCCGCGTTCCACCTGCGGAGTCTGGTGTCGGCGGTGAGAAACGGCTTCGAGTGGTGGTTCCGCTGGTAGGGCGCAGCTTACTTGGCCGGATTTGCGTCGCTAGCTACGAATAGCGTGGCTCGTTGCCCAGTTTCCACTTAATGTTGCAGCCGATGCTGGGCTGCTGATCCTCGGTAACCGCTGACCCCGACAGCACAGCGCTGATGGCCGCACGGAGGTCTTGTCCGTTGATGGCGACGCTGTTCTCGGGGCGGCTGCCATCGAGTTGGCCACGATAGACAAGCCTGCGGCCCTCGTCGAACAGAAAGAAGTCCGGTGTGCACGCAGCAGCGTAGGCCTTGGCGACATCCTGCGTTGCGTCATAGCAATACGGAAAAGCGTATTCAAGCGCCTCGGCGTGCGCCTTCATCTTGTCGGGCGCATCATCGGGGTGCGTATCGACGTCGTTTGAATTGATCGCTACGATCCCGAGGTCTGAATCGACATAGTTCTTACCGAGGCGGACCAACTCGTCGTTGATGTGCTTCACGAACGGGCAGTGATTACAGATGAACATCACGAGTAGGCCCTTCTTGCCCGCAAAACTATCGAGCGAGATGGTGCTTTCAGATACGGTATCGGGAAGTTCGAAAGAGGGGGCGGCGGTGCCCAAATCAAGCATCGTCGAGGGTGTACGGGCCATAAGTTTCTTCCTGACTACGGGTCAGTGCGAGTGCTGAGAGTTCAGAATAGCAGTCGTGCCTTGCAGCGGCGCTACGCCTTGGGTCGAATGCTGTCGGCGAGGAGTCGCCTCATCCCGTCAACGTCATCCGCGGCGGCGAAGCAGCGTTTTGGGAGTAGGTAGTGCTGGTCCTTTTCAAGGAATACCACAAAGGCTGAAGGCGTTTCGATCGCCTTACTAAACCCCTCCCACGGGATCCAGCCTGATCTCTTGACCGAGGCCACGTCCATGCCGTCGTCGTGGACGCAGTAGTGAATCGGCCGCAGGTCATTCTCGGCCTGCCGGAACTGCCGGCGCGCGTTCCAGGTCACCAGCGCGGCAAGAACCGCGGGCGGTCCGAACACGATGCCGGCCGCCGCTATGCCTGCTCGCCAGTCAAGCGCGGTCGCGTCCGCCAGCGAGAACAACAACGCCCCTCCGGCGAGGATGCACCATGCCACGAACAGCATTCCCGCGCGGCGTAGTAGTAACTCCCAACTCGCTCGGACAACATCCGAGGCTTCGAGCGAGACTTCGAGACGAATCTGTTGTGGCTCCACGCTGGCTACCGGAAGCTCCACATTGTGGCGTCGGGTAGATGCGGGAGGTTGTTGAAGCTGAATACCCGCAGGTCGTCCTCCGCGACGCGGAAAGTCGAGATGCCGGAGTTGTAGGTCGCCCCAGCCAAACGCCAGATCTCGCGTTCGGCCAACCCCAGCGCGTCCCCCATCCAGACCCCGACCGGCGTAGCGGACGTAAACACGGCGACGTTTTCTCCTGATCCGAAGGCAGTCAGCGCTTGTCGGGGCTTTGCGAGCCGCACCCGAAAGTCCAGCCACGATTCGCCCGAGTACGGGTACCGCCCGGCAGTCCAGGCGCGGACGATCGCAATGTCACAGTAGTTGTGGTTGCGGTGGACATCGCCGTCGCCGTTCTCGATCGCCGTCATCATGTCGTTGAACTCCTGCTTGAAGCGCGGATCATCCTCGCCTAGCGGGCCTGCCAACTCGTGATAGACATTGCCTAGATCAAACTCATCCCAGAGAGCGTTTTCGATGAGATCAGGGAAGGGAAGCCCTGCCCGTGCGTACTCATTACGCACCGCTTCGGCCGTCCGGCGTTGCCGGGACAGCCTGCCCACGTGGGCCGTGGCGAACTCGACACCATGATCGACGAGATGGCGGCCCAAACGGCGCACCTGCTCTTCGCCCAGCGACGACAAGCGGTCGTAATCGTCGCGTGGACCTGCCTGACCATGGCGGATGAGGTATAGCCTACTCATTCGGTACCCATCTCATGCGGCCTCCATCACGAGGACGGCAGCCTCGGCTAAGCCTCGTACGCGATGGTGGAAGTTTGCAAAGCGCTGGTCACGGGTTTGGCCCATACGGTATCGATAATATATTTGTTGAAGAACTACAGCTAACTTAAACAAACCAAAGACTTCGTAGTATCGAAGATCGCTGAGATCCCGGCCGCTCGCCGACGCGTACCGCTGCATCAATTCTCGGCGCGATAACCATCCCGGCGCGGCCGTCACCGGCCAGATCGCCTCCTGTCGCATCGTTGGATCTGCGGCGTCGGACCAGTAGCAGAGCACGATCCCTAGGTCGATCAGCGGGTCGCCCACGGTCGTCATCTCCCAGTCTAGTACGGCGGTGATGCGCCCTGGATCTTTGGGGTCCAGCATCAGGTTGTCGAGCTTGTAGTCGTTGTGGACGACTGTCGGCGGCTGCGATGCGGGCCGCTGTTGAGTGAGCCACTCCGAGAGCCGGTCCATCTCGGCGAGCGGTTCGGTGCGGGCCCCGTCCCAACGCTTTGACCAGCCGCTAACTTGCCGCTCCAGGAATCCATCGGGACGCCCGATTGCTTCCAACCCGTGGCGGCGGATATCGATCGAATGGAGCTCCGCTAGGCAATCAATGAAGCTCTCGCTGATACGCGAAGTATAGCCCGGGTGTGCTGCGATCTCGGCCGGTACGTCACGCCGGATCGTCACTCCTTTTCGCCGCTCCATCAGGTAGAAGGGCGCACCGAGGACCGATTGGTCCTCGCAAAGTAGATAGGCCCGTGGCGCAGGGTTGAAGTGCGGGGCGACTTGGCTGAGGACGCGGTACTCCCGAGCCATGTCGTGCGCCCTGGGCGGGAGCGGTCCCAGCGGCGGACGCCGCAGCACGTACTCCCTTCCGGCGGCCGACACGCAGTAGGTAAGGTTTGAGTGGCCGCCCGGGAACTGCTTGATGATGAGTGGTTCGACCGGGTGGTCCAGCCGCCCTTGCAGGTAGGCGGCCAGTTGTGCGCTATCCAACTCCTCGCCCACGCGAACCGCCGCTGTATCGTCCGCCGACATGACACTCAAGGCAGATAGGATAGCGGTTGTTGCGTGGCCAACGGTATCGCAGTTTGAGTTCACGATGTGTGACGACCACGGAACGTGTCGCGGCAGCCACAGGTTCCGCGAGCCATCCCATTTCGGCCGGCCGCGATTGCGCAACAATAGAGACCTCGGCCTAGGAGGCTTAGTTGGAGAAGAAAGCAATGAGCGTAGTCACAAGAATTGCTATGGTTACCGGTGCCGGCAGCGGCGTCGGCCGTGCCACAGCTATCACCCTCGCCAGGGAAGGCTTCTCCGTCGTCCTGGTCGGACGTCGCCCTGAACCGCTACACGAGACGGTCGCCGAGATCGGCGCCAGCGGTCCAGCCTTCCTCGTCGTGCCGGCCGATCTCGGCAAGCCCGAGGCCGTGCGGGCTGTCTTCGAGCAGACGAAAGAGCGCTTTGGCCACCTCGATGTGCTGTTCAACAACGCCGGGACCGGCGCTCCCTCTGTCCCACTCGAGGACCTCACCTACGAGCAATGGAGAACCGTTGTCGACATCAACCTCACCGGAGCGTTTCTCTGTACGCAGCAAGCCTTCAAGCTGATGAAGAGCCAGACGCCGCACGGCGGCCGCATTATTAACAACGGCTCCATCTCGGCCACTACGCCGCGCCCCAATTCCGCGCCCTATACCGCGACCAAGCACGCTATCACCGGACTCACCAAGTCAACGGCCCTCGACGGCCGTCCGTTCGACATCGCTTGCGGACAGATCGACATCGGGAATGCAGGCACGCCGATGACCGCCCGCATGGCCGAGGGCGTGCCACAGGCCAACGGCTCCCTCGCCGTCGAACCCACCATCGACGCGAACCATATCGCCCGCGCCGTCGCTTACATGGCCGGACTGCCGCTCGACGCTAACGTCCTCACGATGACGGTCATGGCGACGCAGATGCCCTTCGTGGGCCGCGGCTGATGGGGCGATCCGATCGACGAATATCTCAGGGCGTGTCGTCGGTTTCGAGGAAACGGTTGGGGCTGAGAAAGAAGGCCAGCACGAGCGCCCTGTTCGGACAGTGCACTTCATGGCGACTGCCCGCTGGACGCCAGACGAAATTACCGGCGGTCACTTCGCCCTGCGCGTCCACCATGCTGCCTTCAAGCACGTAACTCTGCTCGATATCGACGTGCTCGTGAAGGGGGAGCCGGGCACCGGGCTGGCAGCGAACCAGCGCTGTGAGTAGACCTGTATCGGGGTCTTCCATCAGAATCTTCATCTCGATGCCCGCGAACTTGGAAGGGGTCCAAGGCAGGTCATCGACGTTGACATAGCGGGAGGCAAGCGCCGATAGGCTCTGATGATCTGCGTGCGGAGTGGTAGCGGCCATATTACAGGGTCGATCCTAGCACAGCAACGACGCCGTGCAAGCAGACCTATGGTACGCTACCTTCGGTAACTATGCAATGGCAGGAGTCCGAACATGAAGAGATCGAACACCCGGAGAAATTTTCTTAAAGCAACGACCGCCGGGGCTGCGGCGGCTGGACTGGTGAATTGCGGAGAACCGGCGCAATCTACTGTAGGCGGATCGACAACGACCGTCACCTACGAGAGCCTCGGCATGCGCCCCATCATCAACGGTATCGGCGTGGTGACCGTGCTGGGCGGTTCGGTGATGCCTCCCGAAGTGGTTGCCGCCATGGTGGAAGCATCAAAGAACTTTATCGACCTGCCGATGCTGCAAGAGAAAGTAGGCAAGCGGATCTCCGAAATCATCGGCGTGCCGGCCGCGACGATCTGCTGTGGCGCTGCGTCAGGCCTGACCCTCGGCACAGCGGCTTGCGTCACACGAGGAGACGCCGCCAAGCTGCGACAACTGCCTGACACGACCGGCATGCCGAATGAAGTGATCGTGCAGAAAAGCCATCGCTTCGGCTTTGACACTCAGATTTGGATGGTCGGCGTGAAGCCTGTTGAAGTGGAAACCCGGGAAGAACTCGAGAAGGCCATCAATGATCACACCGCCATGATGTTCTTCCTGAACGTCGCCGAGCCGAAGGGCCAGATTTCGCGCGCCGACTGGATCGAGATCGGCAAGAAGCACGCTATCCCGACCATGAACGACTGTGCTTCCGACGTACCTCCGGCAAGCCGCCTGCGCCAGTACATCGACGAGGGTTTCGATCTCGCCATCTTCTCCGGGGGCAAGGGTTTGTTGGGACCGCAGGCCAGTGGCCTGGTGCTTGGCGATGCCGATCTCGTCGCCGCGGCGCTTAAGGCCAATAGTCCGCGCGCCGGCGTCGGACGCGGCATGAAAGTCGGCAAGGAAGAGATCATGGGCTTGCTCGCGGCTGTCGAGCGCTACCACCGAATCGACCACGACGCCGAGCGCAAGGAGCTCGATGCCCGCGCCGAGCACGTTACGCAGGCTCTCAACGACGTCGACGGTGTTGAGACTTCCGTCGAAATCCCGCCGATCGCCAATCAAGTGCCCCATGTGATGGTTCGTTGGGACGCAGCCGCGAAGGGACTTACACCGGGAGACGCTGTGAAGAAACTTCGTGGCGGGGAACCGGCCATCGCTGTCTCGCAGAACGCCGAGGGTCTGCGCATTTCAATGTGGATGCTGAAGCCGGGTGAGCACGAGATTGTCGCGTCCCGTGTGAAAGAACTGTTGGCCTAGTTAGCGGCCGGGACCTACGATCCGGGCGGGAGAGGTGTCTGCTGGATGTCTTTGTTTCGGTTATCGCTTTTGCTGTTGTTCGTGCTGCCCCTGACGGCGCAAACGCCCGACTGGCCGCAAGTACGGCAAGAAGCTCTCGACACGCTCGTCGACCTTGTCAAGCTCCGCACCTCGCAGCCTGAGGGCAACGAGATTCTTGCGGCGAACTATCTCAAGAAGAAGCTTGATGCTGAAGGCATTGCGTCAGAGATCTTCGAGGCGGGCACGGGACGCGCCAGCATCGTCGCGCGCGTCAAGGGGAACGGCAACAAGAAGCCGCTACTTCTGCTCGGGCATCTCGATGTCGTCGCAGTTGAGCGCGATGAGTGGTAGTTCGATCCCTTCGGTGGTGTCGTCAAAGACGGCATTATCTATGGCCGCGGTACTGGCGATGACAAGGGCGTCGTCGCGGGCTCCTTCCAGGTACTGCTTCTGTTGCGGCGTTTGAAGGTCGCTTTCGATCGTGATGTCATCTTTCTCGGCGTCGCGGATGAGGAAGCCGGCGGGCTGGCTGGAATCACATATCTACTCGAGAATCATCGCGAAGCCATCGACGCAGAATTCGCGATCAACGAAGGCGGTTCGGGCGTGTTCGACCGCTAGTTAGAGCACGTCCGCTTTGAGATTCAGACAGCGGAGAAGACACCTCGCCGCATCGACCTCAAGGCGAAGGGTGCGTCGGGCCACGGCTCCGTCCCGCTGCCGGACAACCCGGTCGCCTCCCTCGCCCGCGCTGCCGCATGAAGACCCCGAAGAACTGTTTCCACAGCTCAAGCGCATCATGAACGAGCCCAACGTTGATCTGATGCCGCACGCCGTTACTCGTCCGAGACATCAGCCGTCTTCGCTGCAATCGGATGTTTTCCAGGCGTTGGAGAAAGTCCTGGATCAACGCTATCCCGGTATCTTGATCTTGCCCCGCATGTCCACGGGCGCGACGGACTTCGCGCAACTACGCGCCGCCGGGATTCCGTCCTATGGCTACGGACCGGGCCGGGCTGTTTGGGACCTCGCGGGCGGCATCCACGGGAAAGACGAGCACCTCTACGTGAAGCCGTTCCAGGATTACATTGAGATTCTCTACGACGTTGTCGTCGAGATCGCCGGCGCGAAATAGATCGAGCGCGGAGGGTCGGAGGTCTCAGGTGCCGGCTAGGGCGCGCCGCACGGCAGCGAATACGATCTCGACCGACAGATCCTTCATGCACTTGTGGTGCCCCTCGGGACACTCCCGTTGCTGGCAGGGACCACAATCGACCGGAATTTGCAGTTGCGCCTCCCTGTCGTAGTGCGTGTCGCTCCACTCGATGTGCGTCGGCCCGAACAACGCGACAACGGGTATCCCAAAGGCAGCCCCAAAGTGACGGGGACCACTGTCGGTGCTGACCAGGCAGCGGCTGCGCTTGACGCATGCCTTGCTCAATCCGATCGAGAGGGGCTGTCCGGCAAGGCTGATCACTTTGGGATGCGAGGCCTGCTTGGCGATGCGGAGTGACTGTTCCTCTTCGGACGGCCCGCACAGCACCATGACGGTGTGGCCGAAGTCCGTGGCGATGCGAGCGGCCAGAGCCGAGCAATACTCTTCCGGCCAAAGCTTCGCACCGCCGAACGCGCCACTGTTGTTGAACGTTACGACCGATTCGTCGGCTGCCAGGCCGAGCGAGGCCCACGCATTGTCCGCCGCGCGCTCGTCGTCTCCACTGGTTGCCAACTCCATGCGCGGTGAGAGTTCTTTGCATCCGACGGCCTTTGCGATGTCGAGATAGTAGTCGAGCGCCGGAAGGGGCACGAATGCCGTACCGTCTTTCAAAGGCTCAAGTCGTTTGCTTAGCAGCCATCCACGCGCGTTGCGCTCATAGCCCGCTCTTTCGCGGACGAAACCAAGGCGCGCGGCCAGGGCTGACCGCAGATCATTCGTCAAGTGGATCGACAGGTCCGCTCGATTGCGCCAAAGCCTTCTGACGAGAGCCCGCGCCCGCAAGCGCGGATCGGCCGAGTGGGCGTCGTAGTGCCAAACTTTGTCGAGCCATGGCGTATCCCGCAGAACGTCTTCGATGTGCGGCTTCATGATGCCGATCATCTCGATGCCCGGCCCGAAGTGATCGCGTAGCGCCCGTAAGGTAGGCGTAGCCATCACCGCGTCACCGACCCAGTTCGGTATAAAGATGACGATTCTGTGCATCGAGTTCACGATCTCACCAAAGCGGCCTTCGCGGCTTGCTCACGCTACGTTTCGCGGTACTCCTACACCGAGTTTCGAAGGATGTTGCTGAGTATGGTGACCTCTTCCTGGAAGTCGCGAAGAGCCAAGTCAATCAACGCAACCTCATTCTCGCGCGTATGGACTCGCGCATATTCGTTTCTCGTCTGGATGTTGTTCGTGTAGCGTCCAGCGGCGGGCCTGCGTGACACCCGGAAGTTCACGAGGTCCTAAAATAGATGCTCTCGACGCTTCGCGACATGCCGGATCATGCTAGCACGGCTTTCGGAATCGCTTCGACGGGTGCAAGGGGTCGACCTCGGCGATTGAGCTTCGCAAGCCGGACTGGGATACTACGACGGCTGGACCTGAAACGTTGAGACAAGGAAATGGTGAACCCCGCATGAATCTACGAACAATCCTCACGTTCCTTCTCGTATCGGCTGGCACGCTGTTGGGCCAAGTCGATACAGTCTCCCTATCTACCCGGCCGAACTCACCGCACAGGGTAAGACGGCCGACATGGCGTCGCCGAAGATCTTTCCCCTTGCCGGCGATGACTTAGTTCCTCAGATCGCCAACGGCTAACTTGCCGGCGGCCAGATCTTTTTCACCGAGTGGCGCATACAAAACATCACCGGCGCGGATGCCGTCGTCGATATCGACGACTTCGATTCGGATGGCGATCCCATGGCTCTTCCGTCTCGCCGACCTGACGGGTCGATCCAGAATTTCTTCGGAGTCCGATCGGTCGTCCCCGCCAGCGGACTACGATTCGCCGGCACCTGACCCATGGGTGCGCCCGTTCAAGTAGGTTACGCTCGCGTGATTAGTGATCCGCCTGGAGCAGTGGCCGTGATCGCGCTCTACAACAACTCGATTCCGGGCGTGCCGCTCTTCCAGGCGGGCATCCGCATGACGACACGGAATCACAATCGGTTCTTCGTGCCCTACGACAATCTTTCGGGGAGTCGATCGGCAGTGGCGGTCGTCGTGTTGACGGCGCAGACGATCACCGTGAACGCACGAGACTCGAATGGGGTCATCGAATGCATGTTCGATCGGCCGATGGGGGCAGGGTCGCACTATCCGTTCATCGTGCAGAGCGATCTGCCGTGTACCGTGGACAGCGAAGGTGTGATTGAGGTTATTGGACCTGACCCAACGCTAGGAGGCGTCGCCTTCACGGCCCAGCCGGCCGGTGAGACTCCGGGAGCCGGTGCGTTTACCACGCTGCAGGTCTTTGGGCCTACCCCTTAGGAGCAGGCAGTCAACCGTCGAGAAGCTGACGGAGAGTTTTGACGAGTTCGGTGCGGGCGATCTCTTGCTGTCCGAATCGCCCGGCTTTCCACTCTTCGTGTGAGCTGACTTCGGAGGCCTTGGCGCGGCCCACGAGCATTTCCTTCACGGTCACGACGCCGCGCTCGGCTTCGTCCGATCCCATGATGACGACGTAGGGGATCGCGAGGCGATCGGCGCGTTGGAGCTGTTTGCCGAGGCGCTTCGGTCTGCCGACGTGAATCTCGGTTCGGATCCCGGCTCGGCGCAGTTCGTAGGTAATCTTGAGGTACTCCCCCATCAGGCTCTCATCCATGGCGGTGACGAGCACTTGCGAGGTAGTCTTGGGTTGCTCGATGCGGTCGATGTCAACGAGAGCGGCCAGCAGTCGATCGACGCCGATCGAAGCGCCCGTCGCGGGGACGCTCCGGCCGGTGAAGCGCTTAACGAGGTCATCGTAGCGTCCGCCGGCGAAGACCGACCCGAACTGTGGCGCGTCGAGCAGCATGGCTTCGAAAACCGGCCCGGTGTAGTAGGCGAGGCCGCGCGCGATGCTGAGATCGACCATCACGCGGTCGCTACCGTAGCCGAGCACTTCGAGGTGCGATGAGATGCGTTCGATGACGTCGATCTCTTCGTCAGCGTTGTCGACACCGCCAAACAGCGCCCGAACCTGCTTGAGCGTTTCGCTGCGGCTGTCCGCGTTGATGGCGAGAAAGCGCTCGATCTTCTCAACGGAATCACCCGAAAGGCCGAGCCCTTGAATGGGCGCGCCGGACTCATCGGTGTAGCCGGCGGTGAGTTCGAGCTTGACCTTGTCGAGGCCGATCTTGTCGAGCTTGTCCAAGACGCGGAAAAGGTCAGGGCCGCCGCTTTGGGGGATTTCGGCGTAGTCGAGTAGAAGATCGAGGATCTTGCGGCTTGAAAACCGCACCAGGTAGGGACCGACCTCAAGAGCCTCGAGCGTGTCACACATGGCCGCAAGGATCTCGGTGTCGGCGACATCGGACTCGGCTCCGACGGAGTCGATGTCGAACTGCGTGAACTGTCGGTAGCGGCCGGGCTCGGGCTTATCGGCGCGCCACACAGGAGAAACTTGGTAACGCCGGAACGGGAAAACAAGGTCCGGATACTGCGAGACGACACGTGACAGCGGCACGGTGAGATCGAACCGCAGGCCGAGTTCTTCGCCCTCCGGGTTGGTCGCTTGAAAGATCTGCCGCTGTGCCTCGGCTCCCGCGGATCCGGACAGCACATCGAGATATTCGAGGGCGGGGGTTTCGAGAGGAGAGAACCCATACAACTCGTAGACGCCGCGGATCGTGTCGATCATCCGCTGGCGGGCCAGCATGGACTCGGGTAAAAGATCGCGCAATCCGCGCGATAAACGTGGTTCAATCATCGGCTTAGGGGGAGTGCGGGGAGACCGGTTGGGGCACGGTCTCCCCGCCTCAGGTTAGCATCGACCCGCCGGCATCTTCAGGCCATTTCTTAACATGGATATTACATGGTAACTGTCCAATCGCAGGGATCGTCTATGTTATCGTCGAACCGGTGCGGCCCGGTGCCGTCCGGTGGCCGCGAAGCACGAAACACCGCAAGGAGGAAACGATGTCCACGCTTGCCCTGCGCCTGATCATGCTTCTCGCAGTTGTTACGTCTGTTGGCTTCACCGCGGACTTCTGGACCGCCAGGGACTTCCTCGAATGGAATGAGAAGGAAGTCAGTAAACTGCTCACCAACTCGCCGTGGGCGCGCACCGTGTCGATGACGATGGGCGGAGGTGGTGGCGGTGGACGCGGCGGCGGTGGACGCGGCGGCGGTGGACGCGGCGGCGGTGGAGGTGGCGGCGGCTTTGGTGGCGGGGGTGGAGGTGGCGGCGGCGGCGGAACGCGAACGCCCGGTAGTTACGGTGGTGGTTATGGCGGACCTGGAATGCAACGAAACTTTATCGTCCGATGGATGAGTGCTCTGCCGGTTAAGCAAGCGTTGGTCAAAGCCCAGTACGGCGAAGAGGCCGGCACGGCGGAGGAGGCGCAAGAATTCATTAACCGCACCGAGACCCACTACGTTGTCGGCGTGAGTGGTTTCCCCAGCCGCATGGCACAGATGGGTCAGCGGGACCCTGATCGCCTCAAACAAGAGTCGTTCCTAAAGCGAAAGGGTAAAGAGAACATCTTCCCCGAAGACTTCCAGATGCGTGGTGGCGAAGAAGAAGCTGAGGTCTTCCTAATGTTCCCGCGAACGGACGCCATCACGCTCGATGACAAGGACGTCGAGCTTCAATTGAAGATGGGACAGATAACCATCAAGCGCAAATTTAAGCTCAAAGACATGGTTTACAACGATAAGCTTGAGCTCTAGCCCGCTGTAGCGGACAGCCCTGTACCTGGTTGAAGACCGCTTGGAGACGAAGCTCTGGGCCGTTTCTCACGAGTTCAATCGGGAAATGCAGGAGGAAGCGTTTGCTTGACTGGAACGCCAGTTTGAGCTTTAACCTGACCCCACAGGGGGTGGGCGGTAAGGCGAACTTGTTATGTGCCCTGACTCACCGTGTGTGTGATCATGCTAGGGTTGCCGACTTCCTCCTTGGCCCCGCATGGCTCGTTGGATCAGTTCCAGTTCGATGCGCAGCCGTGCCGGTGTGCCGACTGGTGGGTCATACTCCGCGGGGATGGCTGTCGCCGAACCGTCACGCAGGCTGTAGACCGAGGGAGTCATGATCTCTACGCCCGCTTGGTTGAAGGCATCCAGCACGCTACGGTGCAGTTCGGCACGAATCGCACCCAACCGAGTTAGTTCATCCGTAACCGCCCGTAGCTCATAGGTTACGGCGTAGTCGTCGAGGCTCAGTTCCCAGACGGTAGGAGAGGGGGCCGGAACGATGGCATGTGTCTTCTGAGCCGCATCACGAAGCAGTTCATGCACGCGCCTCCATGGCACGTCATAGCCGATCCCAATACGGACCGTGACGATCAAGCCTTCCCGGTTCGCCACACGGTTGTAGTTAAGAACGGAGTCGAAGAGCACAACTCCGTTCGGGATCGACACGATCTCGTTCTCGACCGTACGAAGCCTTGTAACAAAAAGGGTCTTCTCTACGACGTCCCCCGTCGTCGAGCCAATACGGACACGGTCTCCGACGTTAAATGAACCGGTGTACGTTAGGACGATGCCCGAGATGACATTCCCTACGACAGATGTGGAACCCAGCGTCAGAAGGGCTCCTAGGAATACCGAAAACCCTCGAAAGACTTCGGATTGGGCGCCGGGAAGGTAGGGATAACTGACGACCACCCGAACAACCCGATCGCGACACGGATGAGCTTATAGGTTGGGTCCGCCCAATCAGGCTCGAACTTCGGCAGGCTGATCTCCTGGTTCGCGACCGCGTCGCGAAAGAAGCGCGCCGCCTTGACCCCGTAGTAAGCGATCGTCCAGATGATGAAGAGATACACCAAGTTCGGCAGGTAGGCGATGATCGCTCGGATCGCGCCGAGTGCCACGTCTCCCATGGAAGCGAGGACGGTGCCTCCGAAGCGAGCAGTTGCTGGATTAACACTCAGGACGAAAGAGCTGTACAGTAAGGCCGCTCCTGCTAGGAGGAGGAAGTAAACCACGCGTAGGACGTTGCCAATGAGCAGCCGTAATCGAGCAGCTTTCACAACCTCCATCTGCTGAACTCGAATGGCGTTGGTGCGCAGGGACCAAGCGCGGAGCCGTACGGAGTGCGAAACGCGCGATCGCTATTGCCAACGCTAAGGCGGCGGTTGTGATCGCGACGCTGAGCCCCGTTTCTAACCACCTACACGCCGTGGCCTCGTCGACACCGGCTAGATTCGCTACCCAGGCGGCACTTGCCGTCCAGATACTCAAACGCGATGCCGGCGATGAGAAGCGCAATGTAGAGCGTAATCCGCCTCCAGCGGCGCAGATCCTTCTGTCTTCGGAGGTGTGTTCGAATCAGGCGCAACGTGATCGCGCGCAAAACCGCAATCACCGCGGCAGTTAGAAGGGGATAGAAGAGCGCTGCAACGACCGATAGCGGGACGCCGACGGCGTCAAGAGTCTGGCTGATCCAGTTCAGGATGCCATCAACACGATCCACGCTTTCCCATTCCAAGGAAAACTTCATCATAGATATTCTTCGGGCATGCGTGCATCCATGCAGCGACAGGTGTCCGCTATTCGCTGTCTGCTTCTGAGAGGCTCCCTTGCGGTGGGGACCGGGGCCGCGCTACGCTTACCGGTCAGGAACCCATGCGCAAACTTCTTTACTCTTCGTTGATCGCTCTCTCGCTGTTGGCCGCGAATCTTGCGGGCCAGGGAGGCGAGTACTCCACACTCAAACTCCGCAGCAATTACATGTCGAGCTACTACCTGGCTCATATGCCGAACCCGACGCCTTGGGCCCCGGCGTGGTCGCCGGACGGCAAGTGGATTGCCGTGTCGATGTTCGGCTCGATTTGGAAAGTCGAGGTGGCGACAGGCGTTGCCATTGAACTGACGCACAACGCGAAGTATCATTCGAATCCCGATTGGTCGCCCGACGGGGAGTGGATCATCTACACATCGGATGACGATGCCCGGAGCATCCAACTCGAGATTCTCAATGTCGCGACCGGCCGCGCTCACCCGCTCACGCATGACGGCCATGTCTACATGGATCCGGTGTTCTCGCCCGATGGCCGGCGCGTCGCCTACAGCGGTACGAATCCGAATGGAGCATTCAACCTGTTTACGCGAACGATCCAGAACGGGGATTGGACGGGCCCGCCTGTCACGCTGAGCAGCGACAACAAGTTCCACAACAGCCGGCTCTACTTCGGGCAGTGGGACATTCACATTCAACCAGCTTGGATGCCAGACGGAAAGGAACTCATCGCGGTCTCGAACCGCGATGTACCGCTGGGGTCCGGGGACATGTGGCGCATCCCGGCGGAGGCAGGCGGCTTCGGCAGCCGTACGCGCATTCGCCAGGAGCAAACGTTGTTCCGGGCGCGTCCGGATGTTTCACTGGACGGTAAGCGCATCATCTACGCGTCAACGAGCGGGACGGCGGATCAATTCGTACATCTCTACGTGCTGCCGACCACGGGCGGGCAGCCGTACAAAATGACGTTCGGGGAGCACGGCCATTTCAACCCACGATGGTCGCCGGACGGCGAATGGATCGCGTTCATCTCGAATGAAGAGGGCGTCCCGCAGCTTTGGCTGCTCGAAACCTACGGGGGGGCACAGCGCAAGGTCACGATCACCGAACGTCGCTGGAAGCGGCCCATGGGAAAAGTCCGGCTAAAGGTAACGGACGGACGTAGCGGCGAGCCGACAGCGGCACGGATCATCACCAAGGCGTCAGACGGGAAGTTCTATTCGGCGCTCGAAACGTTCCCCATTACGGCTCGCTTTAGCGGGCTACGGAATCAGCACATCTTCTACATGGAGGGCGAGAGTGTGATCGAAGCGCCCGTGGGGCGGTTTTCGATCGAAGCGGCGAAGGGTTTCGAGTATGTGCCGGTGGCGAATGAGATTGACGTTGTGGCCGGGCAGACGGCAGTGGTCGAGATCACGATGAACCCGATCGTCGATGTCGGCGCGAAGGGCTGGTTCAGCGGGACGACGCACACGCATATGAACTACGGCGGTACGGCGCGCATCACGCCGGAGTATCTGATGATGACCGCGCGGGCGCAGGATATGGATATCCTCAGCACGCTCATCGCCAACAAAGACAACCGCATCCTCGATTGGCAATACTTCGAGCAGGGCGGGGGCGAACACTCCTCGTCGAAAGACAACCCTGAGCAGATTGTTGTATTCGGGGAAGAGAACCGCCCGCCGTTTTGGGGGCATACATTCATGATCGGGCTCAGCGATCATTTCATCTCACCGTTCCTGACCGGCTACGAGGGGACGGGTGTTGAGAGTCTGTATCCGAGTAACACCGACCTGTTTCGCAAGGCCAAGGCGCAGGGCGCGGCCGTGGGATACGTGCACGCGTTCGGTGGCCATGGCGATCCGCTCGAAGGCGGACTCGGTGGGGCCAAGGGGTTCCCGGTGGACATGGCGCTTGGTACGGCGGATGGCTTTGAATGGTCATCTCCGTCGCGGGGTGCGGTCACGGTTCTGCACCGCGCGCTGGACAATGATTTCCGCGTAACTCCGGTTGGCGGTGAAGACGCCCTCAATGACCTACGCAAGCATCGCCCGATCGGATTGATCCGAACCTATTCCAACTTGGGCGACAACTTCACGGCGCAGGGTTGGATTGATTCGATCAAGAACGGGCACACCTACGTGAGTAGCGGGCCGCTGGTCGAGTTCACGATCGATGGCAAGGCGCCTGGGGAGGATGTGAAGCTTGCGGCCGACGGTGGGAACGTGGCGATGGCGGTGAAGGTTTGGTCCTACACGTCCCTGCGCAAGGCAACGCTTCATAGCAACGGCGGCGAAGTGTGGCGGGAATTGCCGCTGAGCGAAGACCGCAAAGGTGTCGACTGGAGCGCCGAGGTGCCGCTGACGGAGAGCCGCTGGTTCACGTTGATCGTGGAAGCGGACCCGTATCCCGATGGAGGGCCGGAAAGCTTTGAGCAAGCGGTGACGAGCGCCGTGCGAGTCTACGTGGGCGACCGGAAAATTCGCAGCCGCGAATCAGCGGAGTACTTCCTGCGCTGGGTCGACAAGCTCGAAGGACTGGCGGACGGTGCCCTGCGCCTTGGCCTTGCGAAACAGGTCGGTGGGTTAGGCTGGCGGTCCGATGCGGAGAAGGCGCATGTTTTCGCGCAGTTCGAAGAGGCTCGCGAGGTGTATCGCGAACGGGCGCGCGAGGCGCTGGCTCAGTAAGCGCGCTTAGTCCTGGGCGGCCTTGGGGCCGGATTGCTCGGGGTCCGGTATGGGCAGAATGCGCATGGGGTTCCCGACGCACATCACGTTGGGGCCGGTCGAGCGCGTCACGACGGTTCCTGAGGTCACGATGGTTCCTGCCCCGAGGCGAACGCCGCCAAGGATCGTCGCGTTCTGAGCGATCCAGCAACCGTCCTCGATCACGATATCGCTGACGAAGCCCTCTCCGGCTCGATGCTCGGGGCCGCCAATCTGGTGATTGCCGGTCGTGATGGTGCAGCGCGGCCCGATATCGACGTTCGCGCCGATCTCAATGCGCGAGCCGTGGGCTGCGATGAGCAAGCACTCATAGCTGACGAAAGTGTTGTCGCCGATCTCGACGAACGGCGTAATGAAACGCGCCGAGCTGACGAAGCGTACGTTGCGCCCGAGGCGCAATCCGGCCGCATTGAGCAAGGTGCGTTTGAAGCCGTAGAACCTCGTGGATGGAAAGAAATGAATCGAGGCGAGACAGAGCTTGGATAAGAGACTGCGAATCACGTCGAGCTTTGCTCCTGATTGGCTCCGTATTGTGGCACAGTGGAGGGTCTTGACCGTGTCCGGCGGCTGGCGAGGGAAGCAGTTGCCGATAGAATGACAGGAGTGTCAACCCTGCTTGGCCTGCATGTTTCACCACGTGGCGAGACGAAGTGCGTCAGAGTGCCGTCAGGACGAGGCGCGAGCCGCTTGGCGCGCGGAGGTGTACTTGACGGTACAGTGAGCACGGTAAGCAAGCGCAACGAGGTCATGGCGGGCCTGTGGTGTGCTTCGACCGTCAGGTGGTGAAATATACCGGCTAGTTCCGAGAGCGTCCGCAACCTGCTTCTGAAGTGTCTGCAAGAGGCGGACCCGCGGCCGCCCGGACCCGTGGACGCCGATACGGTTCTGCTCGGCAAGTCGTCTCACTTTGATTCGCTGGGGCTTGTCAATTACATCGTCGATGTTGAGCAGGCGCTGGACGACCAGCTTGGAGTCGCGGTTACGCTTGCCGACGAGCGTGCCATGTCGCAAACGCGAAGTCCGTTTCGCACCGTGCAGGCGCTGATGGATTACATCATGACGCTGACAACGGCGGACAACGGGGCCGGCGCACCGTGACCGAGCAGCGAGTCATGCTGGTGACCGGGGCCCGCAAGGGGATTGGACGTCATCTTGCTGAACACTTTCTCGGGCAGGGCGCCGTTGTGGAGGGCTGCTCGCGCGGCGAACCGGATTGGGAGGCGGAATCCTTTCACTGTCAGCGGGTCGATGTCGCCGATGAGAGACAGGTGATTGATCTGCTGGCATCAGTCCGCAAACGGCACGGACGGCTCGACGTGCTGATCAATTGCGCCGGGGTGGCGGTGATGAACCATGCGCTCCTGACGCCGGGTGATACGGTGAGCTGTATTTTCGACACGAATGTGCGGGGCACGTTCCTTGTTAGCCGCGAGGCAGCGAAGCTCATGCGGCGTGGCCGTTTCGGCCGGATCGTGAGTCTCGGCTCGGTAGCGGGTCCGATGCGGATTGAAGGCGAAGCCGTCTACGCTGCTTCCAAAGACGCGATCGTCAGTCTTACGCGCTCGCTCGCGGCGGAGTTCGTGCAGTTTGGGATTACCTGCAACGTTGTGGCCCCAACTCCGATTGAGACCGATCTGATCCGCGGGGTGCCGAAGGAAAAGATCCAGGCGATCGTGGATCGGCTTGCCGTCCGGCGGCTGGGGCGGCTCGAGGACGTGAGTAATGTGGTCGATTTCTTCGTGAAGCCCGAGAGCGATTACATCACTGGTCAGGTCATCTATCTCGGCGGTGTGTGATGGCGGCGGGATGGCTGCTTGAGCGTTTGGCATCGTACGGCGACCAGCCGGCGATAGTGTGGCGCGACAGGTTGTTTTCGTACGACGATCTGGTGGGGCGGGTTCGAGACGAATCCGGGACACTCGATGCGAGCGGAATCGGACCGGGTGATGTCGTCACCTTAGAAGGTGATTTCTCGCCGTCGGCTTGCGCTCTTCTTCTGGCCTTGATCGAGCGGAAGTGCGTCGTTGTCCCATTGACGGTGTCAGCGAAACCGCATCGAAGCGAGGTGTTGGAGACGGCGGAAGTGCAATGGGAGCTGACGCCGCTGGAAGCCGGCGCGCCGTCGATTTCTCGGCGGGAGACGGTCGTTGAGAACGCTTTGACGCGGCAGTTGATCGCTGAGGGGAAACCGGGCCTTGTGCTTTTCTCGTCGGGTTCGACGGGCAAGAGCAAGGCGGTGCTGCATGACTTCGAGATGCTGCTCGAGAAGTTCAAGACCAAGCGGCACGCCAAGCGGACGGTAACGTTCCTGCTGCTCGATCACATCGGGGGCATCAATACGCTGTTCCATGTGCTTTCGAATGGTGGCGTGGTTGCCGCGATTGAAGACCGCGATCCTGACGGAGTGTGCGCCGTGATCGAGGAGCAGCGCGTCGAAATACTACCGACCTCGCCGACGTTCTTGAACTTGCTGCTGGTGTCGGAGGCCTACCGAAGACATGACCTGACGTCGCTTGAGCTCATTACCTAGGGCACCGAGCCGATGCCCGCCACGACGCTCGAGCACCTTGGGACCGCTTTGCCCGGCGTTCGCTTGCAACAGACGTACGGCTTGACCGAACTGGGCATTCTGCGGTCGAAGTCTCGTGATACGCAGTTCCTATGGGTCAAACTCGGTGGCGAGGGCTTTGAAACGAAGGTGCACGACGGCACCCTCTGGATACGGGCGCAATCGGCGATGAGAGAGTATCTGAACGCTCCCAGTCCTTTTGATGAAGACGGTTGGCTGAACACCGAAGACGAGGTGGAAGTCGACGGCGAGTATGTCCGCATCCTCGGGCGACGATCGGAGATCATCAATGTCGGCGGGCAGAAGGTGTATCCGGTCGAGGTCGAAAGCGTTCTGATGGAGATGGAAGGTGTCGTCGACGCCACGGTCAGTGGTGAGGCAAATCCGCTAACGGGACAGATCGTCGTTGCGCGGGTGGTGCTCACCGCGCCGCTCGCCCGGTCGGAGTTGAAGAGGCGGATGCGGGTCTTCTGCCGTGACCGCTTGGCTCCGTTCAAAATTCCGGTGAAAGTCACGGTCGATGGGGAGACCCGGCACAGCGGGCGATACAAGAAGATCCGCCGCGAGGCCTGATGATTCGCGCCTTGCCGGTCCGCTAGGCTATTGCCAAAGAAAGCATTCTTGTCAAGAATGTTCTGACGACGGCGGCGCGGGGATATAATGAACCCGTGGAAGAACAATTCAAGATTGCGGTCTTCATCGATTACGACAACATCGAGATCGGTGTGAAGACCACCCTCGGACGCGAGTTCGACGTTCGTATCGTACTGGAAGGGCTCAAGGAGCGAGGTGAGATTGTCTCGAAAACGGCCTACGCGAACTGGAGCCGACACGGCACCGCGGCGCGTGCTTTCAGCGAGCAGGGCGTCCAGATGGTGCAGCGTGACGCCACGCCGATGGGCGACAAAAACGGGGCCGATATCAACCTCGCGCTCGACGCCCTCGAAATGGCGTTCACGCGCGATCACATCAACGCCTTTGCGATCATCAGCGGCGACAGCGACTTTATGCCGCTCGTCAACAAGCTCAAGCAGTTCAACAAGCGCGTCTACATCGTAGGCGGCAAGGCGTTCACGAGCACCATCCTGCAGCGCAACTGTCATGAGTTTGTGAGTTACGAATCGCTGCTCGATAGTCAGAGCCCGCGCTCCCGCCGTGGCGGTGGGTCTGGGCAGCGCGGACGTTCGCGCCGCTCGTTGCCCCTCGAGCGAGCCGTCCCGTTGGTCGACCGCACGTTACAGTCGCTCGACCGGCGTGGCGTACAGCCTCAACTCGGCCTCCTAAAAAGCACCATGCAACAGCTCGATTCCGCATTCGACGAGCGGAATTACGGGGCGTCGTCGTTTTCGAGCTTCGTCGAGAAGCTGGTCGACGAAGGCTTTCTCGCCGTCCGCACCGTAGGCGGCCAGATCATGGTCGAGCGCCGCGTCACAGAAGAAAAGGCGTCGAACGGAACCGGTACGCGGGATCAGGAAGACGCCATTCGGATGCTTGGAGAAGTGCTCGAGACGAACCTCGACATTTTGGCCATGGGCATTCCCGCGCGCGAGGTCGAGGCGGTCGTCACGGCGGCCGACCCCGACTTCAAGGAAACCGACTATGGCTTCTCGGAGTTCGCTGAGGTACTGAACTACGCACACGACAAGAGGTTGGTGCGGGTCGAGGCGGATCTGGAGCACGGCCTTCGGTATTACCCTGGCGACGAACTGGTCGGCAGCACGGAGCACTTCAAGCAAGCTGCTAAGGAAGCGTCAGAGGCCGATGCGAAGACCGAATCAGCTGCGAGCGATGCCGACAGGGGCGAGGTGACAACGGCGGCTGAGAAAAGCGAAGGCGAGGCTGCTCCGAAGCCCCGGCGATCCCGGGCGCCCGCGCGAGGGCGAGGCCGAAGAACCTCACGCAGCCGCTCGTCTTCTTCGCGAAAGCGCGCGGTTTCCGGTGACGCGCCGCCGCCCGACACAGGGGACGCTGCTGCACCACCCGACACCGCGGATGCCGCACCACCACCCGATACAGTCGATGCCGCACCGCTGCCCGATACAGTCGATGCCGCACCGCCGCCCGATACGGAGGATGCAGCACCGCCACCACCAAGACGCCGTCGTGCTCCTACACGCAGGCCGGCGGGTGCTCCGGTCGATCTCGACGACTAACGCTCAACGGGCGGTTACTCGTCCATTCGGATCTTCAGTGCTTTGAGGAAGGCGTGGTCCTGCTGGGAGTATGAGATCTCGGAAGCGACGAACGGTTCCGAATCGACGGCCTCGTGCTCGTCGTCATCGTTGCGATTGAGCCCGATGGTTGCTTCGAGAACCAGGAAGACGTCGTAGCCCTCCTTCTTGATTTCACCGATCGCCTCGGCGATGCCGTCGGATTCCCCCAGGGAATCGTTAATGGCATTCCCAAGCTGCTGCATGAGTGCTTTGAGGTGGTCGTTCAAGGGACACCTTCTTCGTGGAACGGTCTCTCAATCATTGGATGGTCGGCTGCGGGATTTGGTTTCGGCGGGACCCGCCCAGCGTCTCGTGTCTGGCTCGGGTCTACAGAGTGCGAACCCCATTCAACCAAATCGGACACGCGCTTCGCAATGGAGCCCTGGCGACCCTTTGCTGACCATCGACGGTGGACGAAGATTGTTGCAGCCCGCGGCCAACCGGAGTCGAGTACTATGTAGGCGTGGACGACAGCGTCTTTCAGGCTAAATGCCCTTGCTGCGGCGCGTCGCTCGAGGTGGACGCCGACCGCCGCGTCATCCTTTCGCACGAGGCGCCAAAGCCCGAGCACGTGCCGACGGGTCTGCGGGAAGCCGTTCTCGAACTGAAGAGCGAGGAACGCACACGCGAAGAACGGTTCCGTGAGCAGTTTGCCGCTGAGCGCCGCCATGGCGAGGATCTGCAGAAACGCTTCGACGGTCTTCTGGAGAAGGCCAGTTCCGAAGGCCCTCCGAAGAAGTTTACCCGCGACATCGATCTCGATTAGGTTGGCCCTAGGGAAACCAGCGCGCCCGGAGGAATTTACTGCTCGATGAACTCGCGAATCCCCCTGTAGATGAAGTCCTGTTCCATAATCTGCGATTCGACTTGGATCAAGATCCGAACCGGAGAGCCGGACGTGGCTTTTGGAGTGCTTGGTTGCCGCTCGGCGGTGGACTGATTCAGCGACGGCGTCGTCTCGCCGGCGGCTTCTGTGCCCGGCACGAGGAAGGTCGCGCACACTATCCCATACGACCAGGGAGGGTCAGGGCATCCGTGGTCACATTGGCGAAGTGCAATAGTAGGCCGTCAGCCACCCTGTTTACATAGCTCGCGAGCCTTCTGGAGGTGGTGCCAACTGCCTTCTGGTTTCACCGGTTCGGCGGGTGTACCGGGAGCGAAGGGCCAGTCGGCGGGCTGGTATGCGATGTCGAGATGGGGCGTTTCGATACGCCGGCCGCCGTCAGCCAAGCTGTGCATGGCGGCATCAATAACACCGGTCGTGAGCAATGTGCGTTCCACCGGATAGGTCGGTTTGCCCGTCCGAATCATCGGCTCGATAGCGTCGACCAGGTAACCGAAGTGGCGGTAAGGTGTCCCGCGTTGCAGCTCAAACGCCGTGGCGCGCGGCTTCGATTCGCCTTTCAGTTTGCAGGCGAACCCGAACGTCTGTACAACCTGGTTTGCGATGACAATGGTCGCCTTGAGACCGTCCCGGTACTCGATGCGGTAGATTGCGAAGCGCTCGTGATCGTAGTCCTCCGGCGTCGGACGGCCGGGCATGCGATCCGGGGCGGCTTCCAGCGCGGCCTCGACGATTTCGTTCGACCACAAGCCTTTCCGTTCAGCTTCTTCAACGGCCTTACGTCCTTGGAACGTTTCGATGGCGTCAACGCCCATTTCGTATCCCTTGCGGCACTCCACCATGCACTGCAAGCCCTCGATCGTGTGGAATCCGTAAGCTTCGAGCCCACCATAGCCGAGCCCCACGGCTTCTTCGATCTCACAGCCACGCGGCAACTCCAGCGGCGGGATGCGCCACGCAACCGGAATCGACGAGCCCGCCATGAACGGGATCTTCATCGCCTGCGCCGTGTCGTACATATGCTTCGCATCAGCCCAATTGTAGGCGAGGTGCTTGTCATTGAAGACCGGAACGACCTTCCCGTATTTCTGAAACGTCGCCGCGATCCCGTCGAAGAACCTCCGCCGCGGATACATGTGCTGCTTCGTGTCGGGAGTATAGGGATACTTGCCGTGCTCGCCGATACTCAACACGCCCTTGACGGCAATATCGCCGGTGCCAAGAGTGATTGAGTCCTCAATCGAATCGAAGATCGGGATCGAATGCTTGCGCGCCAGATCGCGAGCCATATCGTTCTCGGGAAACTGGTCGACGTACATCCCTGCCAAGCGCAGATTCGGGCCCGGCCCGCCATCGTGCTCGTATCCCTCAAGCAGCTTCGTGATAATCACGTCGGCGTGCGAGAGATAACGGTACTCCGTGATCAGGGCCGCTACGGGCAGTCGCTCGTCGGGATAAGCGCCGAGCGGTAGCACCGAGCTACCCGCGGCAAGCAAGGAAGTCTTGAGAAAATCGCGCCGGTAGGGTTGGTTTGTCATAGGTTCACTGGCCGCGCCGAATCGCAGCGGCAACGAACCATGATAGATCAACGGGGTTCGGCGATCTTCTTGCGCCGAGCGCTATTCGGTCTGCGGGGCCGCCCTAAGATGAGTTCGTGCAGGTGCGCGTAGTATAGCCTCGGTTTCGCTGTGGGTTGGTCCCTCCTTCAAAGCCCGGAAGAGCAACAGCGATCGTTTCTCGTCAGGGTGGCGGCCTACCTACGGCCGACGGTCCACTACCTGCTCACGATCGAAAGTCACGTCTACGCAATGGCCATCGCCGGCAGCGTGTTGCTGGCGTTCTTTCCTTTCGTCGTCCTGATCTTGTCTCTTACGAGAAATCTTCTGCCCGGTTCCGGCGTAGCGGAGATGGTCCTCATTGGAGTGCGGGACTTCCTCCCGAATGATCCCGGGGTCGTGAGTTTCGTCACGCGCAACCTGAACGCCGCGGCGTCGTCGCGGGGGGATGTGGAGTTGTTTTCGGCGGTCGTCCTGGTCATCAGTAGTCAGGGCATCTTTATGCCGCTGGAAGTCGCGCTCAACCGCTTGTGGCTCTTCTCGGACGATCGCAGCTATTGGTCCAACCAGCTCACCAGCTTCTCGTTCGCCGTGGCCTGCGGGCTGCTGGCAATCGGAGCCGCTGTGCTCAGCTCGGCAAACGTAGATCTACTGGCAGGACTATTCGGAAGACTGCCGGTCGTTTCGGACCTGTGGAAGTTGATGGTCCTCAAGTTGGCGTCGCTGCCGTTCGTGATGGCGATCCTCGTCCTCATCTACTGGAAGCTCCCCCACGGTCCCGTGGCCTTCCGGACGATCGCACCCGTCGCCGCGCTAACGGCCGTGGCGCTTGAAGTCTCGAAGAACCTCTACCTGTGGGCCTGGCCTCTGTTCCGGGTGCGCGAGGCCTACGGGCCTTTCTTCATATCCGTGACGTTGTTGTTGGGTGGATTCTTCGGAGCAATGATCGTGCTGGCGGGCGGCGAGATCTGCGTCCGGCGCAGTCGAGAACTCGAATCCGACGGGTTCATTTCAAGACCGTGAGACTATCCCTGCTCCTCTCCCGACTATTTCAATCCGGGCTCGGAAGTGGTGGGCCGCGGGCGGCGCCCGCGGACGCGAGGATTCACATCCTCGCCTCTTTCCCTTCTCCGTCGACGGATTGAAATCGTCCCGGTCGAGCGCACACGAGAAAAACCGCCCCTGCCACAAATGCCCGCTTCGCGAACGACATCCGTGATAGTCCGGTCTGGGAGTCAGACGTCCTCAATCCAGGCGATCGTCCGAGCAACTGCTAGCTGAGCCGCGCGAGAAACAAGCGGTGCGTGCCCGCATGCGTCCTATGGCTCCGCGTGAAGCGCTAACTCAGTCGACAGTACTACAAGGAGGAAAGGAGGAAAGCCGAAGCTGCCCATCCCGTAGCCCGACAAGGGCCTCTTTAGCAAATGGATCGTTCTTCGTCCCCCCACTCTAAGGTCGAGTCTTCGACTGTCAGCGTTCCAACAATCGAGATGTACAATCTACTCAGGCGATTCAGGGCGCACTGCGGACAGCGATCGTGACGTCGGCGCGACTCCGAATCAATAAGCCGTCACCGCAGTCAACCTCAATGATGATCGGCACGTTGTCCCCAGGAACGACACCCTCGGGTACGATGACATTGATCTGACTCAGCCCCACACTCGCTGGGTGCAGAAGTGCTGCCAGTACTTGAGCCTGCCGTCCACCGATCGTTACTCGAACCGCTTTCGTGGGAACCGGAAAGTCACCGGAAGGAAGTTCGCCTACCAGGGGTACCGGGGTCACCGGTCCCAGGCCGTTTTCCCAGATGACGATCACACCTCCGATAGCCGCCGGCTGGCCCACTACCGGATCGATCGAGCCCGCGGCTTGCGCCCACGAACCCGCGATTACATCATCTCCGGGGAGAGGGAAGTTCGTTACGATCGCTTGACTAGCGCCAGGCGGAAACAAATAGATCCCGGGTGAAGCCTGCTCACCATCGAGCGTAAAGGGCTCGCTCCAAACCTCGCTGGTGTCGTCCTTCCAGTGAACCTTCACCTCGACCTGTCCGTCGCTGACATCCACATCCCAAGGCACCTGAACGATCGCCTGGTCGAAAGTTTCGCCGGCAAAGACCCCGAACAGCGCCCCCGGCTTCCCATCAAAGGTTACAGAGAAACCGCCCAGGTCGAGCGGAAGGGGGATCGAATCCGCCAAGTCCGTCTCTTCGTCAAATTCGCCAAACACCGAGACAATCGACCCCGGTGAGATCAAGGCTTCAAAGCCGGCCGCATCCAATACTCCCGTGATCTCGTGCCATCCCTGCTCCGCCTGATCTGGAGTGAAATAGGTCTGTCCGCTCAGGCTCGTGTAGGTGAAGTAACCCACCGGATCGATGAACAGGTTGACGGAATTATTCGCATTAACCCCGGCCGTCTTCAAGCTGCCTAAAGAGGAGGTCTGAAGCGTCAGTTGAGCACCAAATGTGATTTGCTGCCCGATTGTTGCCGTTACCATGGCAGTGTCTGTAGTCGTTGGAGCACCACAGTTGTCGTCGACATCCAGCTCTGCATCGAGGAATATTGCCTGGGCATGCATCCGGTATTCCCCCGTAACCGTTCCGAAAACAAAGGGATCCGGAATCACTACTGGGTTGCAATCGCCCGAGAGCGTATAGTTCGGGCTGAGAGTGACCGATACCATGACGGGCGTCCCATCGGGGAGCGTGTTCGAGGTCAAGGTGATGGCGTCCGCGAACGCCACCATCGAAACAGCATGGGCCGAGTTGTACCGTGCAAGTTGCCGCGGTGGGCCGTCGGGAGCTTCATCGAAAAACTTTCCTCCGACCACAGTCACTGAGGCCTTCAATACACCGGCGTCGACAGACCCCGTCGCTTTTGCCCGTCGGCCATCACCATTGCTCACAGACGCTGTCAATGGTCCGACAGAGACATCCCCTTCGATCTCGTCGCTGCTCAAATCCTGGGCGCGACCGGGGTCGCTATCGAGAAGCGCCGACAATGCGATTCGGCTGCCGATGAGCGGCTCGTCGTCTCCAACCCAAATCCACCAGCTTGGGTCGTCGGGGGCGGTCCAGGTGACTCCGCCGACACTCAACGCCCCCACCCGGTGCGAACCCGTCCGGTATGATCGCCTCCACAGTGTACATTCCCGGAACAGGAAACTGCCCCACATTCTCTTGCAGAGACACTATTTGCATCGGGAATCCACCGGAGTCTGTGCGGGGATTTGGAACGCTATGTTCGATGTGCCAGTGGTACCGAAACGTCCAACGAGGCCCTCAACACCGTTGATGAACACCCGGAAATTTCCAAACCCGTCGTCGAGGCCAGTCCCCCACATCTGCGCCCACCCTCCCTGGGCGACCGCTGACTGCTCTCCACCCTCACCAGACAGATTGAAGGCGTCCATAGAGGTAATGCTTGTAATGACGGGCTCCACGGGCTGCGCCACCGCCATACCAGCGCTGGAAAGCAACAATACCGTAATAGAAAGATCCTTGCACCCAAACCAAGACCCTAAAATTCCGCAATCCATACCATCCCCTAGCAGCCCGTGTCTAAACCGCCGCTTCTGAGAGCGGGAGGTATGAGTTCGGGCGGCGGGATTGGGCCGGGCCCGGCGGGTCGAGTTGTCCGATCGGCGCGTTGCCGGGACCCGCAGGTGCTTGGAG
>Ga0315336_1002181_pt1 | contig 31533 bp, 22 predicted proteins | sample ASW5metaG_FD_204512 | JGI IMG/M metagenome (GOLD analysis project Ga0315336, IMG submission 204512) | Ammonia-oxidizing marine archaeal communities from Monterey Bay, California, United States - ASW #5 | ecosystem: Environmental > Aquatic > Marine > Intertidal zone | place: USA: California...
CAACTTGCGGGGGAGGGAGGTAGGAGATGGCAAGCGAGCCAAGCTGATCCAAAGCAGTATCGGTCCCAATTTCGCCACACATTTACATCTCAATGTCTGACGGTCAGGAAAGTTCAGAAAACTCGGCAGGTCGTGCCGAGAGTACCGATTGCATGTACAGGTGAGCGGAACGGACCACCCCCTTGGCGGAGTCGAGAGTCTAAACCCAAGGGACTAGTGCCGTCGCTAAGACTGAAGCCAACCAGGCAGTTCGCCGGAACGGGGTAGCCGCACGACCGTCACCGAATCGATCGACTCTAGCTGCCGCATCGTGTCGAGTGCCTCGGGAGACGGCTCGGCGTCGAGATTCAGCACGCCGACTGCGTCGCCGCCCGGCTGGTCGCCAGCTCGGCCAACGGCCATCTGGCCGATGTTGATGCCGTGCTCTCCACAGAGAGAACCAATCTGGCCGATGATCCCCGGCACATCCTGATGCTTAAACAGCAGCAGGCAGCCATCCAGGTAGGCCTCCAGTCGGTAACCGTCCAGAGCAACCAGCCGCGGCATCGATTGGCCGAACACAGTTCCGGCAGCTTCGTGCTGAGCTCCGTCGGAACGGACCTCCGCCGTCATCGAAGCGCGGAAAGCTCCCATTTCACTGCACGACTCGGCGACCAGTTCGATGCCGCGCTCCTGAAGCATCAGCTCAGCGTTGACCAGATTCACCTCTTCGTCCAGCGCGTTCTGCAACAGCCCGGCTGCGAAAGCGGCGGTAAGCACCTTGGTATCGCGGGAGGCAATCTCACCCCGATAGAGCAGCCGGCATGAACTGACGGCCCCACAATGGACTCCGGCCAGCAGCAAACCGAGCCGATTGGCCACGTCGAGATAGCCGCGCAACGACTCGAGCGTTTTGGGATCAATCGCGGCGACGTTCACCGCATGTCGAATCGCGCCGGTCGTGAGATAGTCGGTCAGAAGTCCTACCGCCTCGACCGCTACCTGCGTCTGGGCCTCTTCGGTGCTGGCTCCTAGATGGGGCGTGCAAAGTACGCCGGGCATACCAAACAGGGGGCTGTCGGTACACGGTTCTGTGGAATAGACATCCAGCGCCACCCCGGCGATCTTCCCCGACTCCAGTCCCGCGACCAGGGCTTGCTCGTTGTAGATGCCTCCGCGTGCACAGTTGATCAACCGCAAGCCCGGCTTGATCATTTCGATCTGTGCTGCATCGACGAGATTACGCGTCTCGTCGGTCAATGGTGTATGTACGGTGAGATAGTCGAGCCTTGGCAGCATCTGGTCGACCGTCTCGACCGGTTCGACGCCCAGTTCCTTGGCCCGCTGATTAGAGAGGAACGGATCGAAGCCGATGACCTTCATCTCCAGTGCCAGCGCCCGGCGGGCGACCGCTTGGCCGATTCGACCCATGCCAACTACGCCCAAGGTCTTGCCAGCGACTTGGGTGCCCATATATTTCTTGCGATCCCAACGGCCTGCGCAGAGGCTCTGATAAGCGGGCGCCACGTTGCGCGACAGGGCCAACATCAGCGTGATCGCGTGCTCGGCCGTGCTGAGCGTGTTGCCGGCCGGCGTGTTCATCACGACAATGCCCGCGCGCGTCGCGGCGGCTTTGTCAATGTTGTCGGTCCCGACGCCAGCCCGCACGATCGCCCGCAGCCGGCGATTGCCTTCAAGCACCTCGGCGGAAAGCTGAACCCCACTGCGGCAAATCGCGCCGTCAAACTCAGCGACAGCCGCCCGTAGCTCGTTGTCCTTGATCCCGGTACGGACTTCGTACTCGATTCCCGGAGCCGCGGCGAGCAGGTCGAGGCCTTCTTGGGCCAGATCATCAAGGACGATAACGTTCGACATGGTGCAGGTTGGATTGTAGCTGCTGGAAGGAAGTTGTCAGAAAGTGAAAAGATCAAAGGCGGTTAGCCGCGACCCGTTTGGGAAACGCTCGGCTGGTTAATTTGACTGGTTCTCTTGAAACCTCTTCATGAAGTCGCCCAGCGCCTCCACGCCCGCCACCGGCATGGCATTGTAAATCGAAGCCCGAGCGCCCCCGACCGATCGGTGACCGGCCAACGAGGTCAAGTTTTGTTGATCTGCCTGAGCCAGAAACGCCTTGGTCAATTCGTCGTTGGGCAGACGGAATGAAACGTTCATCACCGAACGACATTCCTTCTGAGCATGTCCCTGGTAGAAGCCATCGCTTGAATCGACAACGTCGTAGAGTATCTTCGCCTTGGCCCGGTTAATGGCGAACATCTTCTCCAAACCACCGATTTCATTGATCAGCCAATCTGTAACCAAGCGGACGACATAGATGGCAAACGTCGGGGCCGTGTTGAGCAGCGACCCGGCGTTGGCTTGCGATTGGTAATTTAGATAGATCGGCAGCGTGTCGCGGCACCGCTCCAACAGATCCTTGCGAATCACCACGACCGTCACACCGGCCGGGCCGACGTTCTTCTGGGCGCAGGCGTAGATCAATCCGTAACGCTCGATCGGCAACGGGCGGTGCAAAAAGTCGCTGGAAGCGTCACAGACCAAGGGTACGTCGCCAACCTCGGGTTCGGTGGAGAATTGGACCCCTTCAATCGTTTCGTTGCAGGTGTAATGGACATAGTCGGCCGCCGGATTGAGATCGAGATCGCTCGAGGTCGGAAGCCGGTCGAACCCAGTAGCCGCGCCATCCCAAGCAACGCGAACCTCGCCCTCTTTCTGGGCTTCCTTTAGGGCATGTTTGCTCCACGATCCGCTGAGGATGTAGTCGGCCAAAACCTGATCATTGGTCCGTAGGTTCATCGGGATCATCGAAAACTGCAGTCGGCTGCCTCCCTGGAGAAACAGCACTGCATAGTTCTCGGGAATCGCCAGCAGGCTACGGAGGTTGGCCTCGGCCGCCTCGATGATTTCGACAAAGGTCTTGCTGCGGTGGCTGATTTCCAAGATCGAAGCCCGCGGCCCGGGCAGGGCCAGCAGCTCACGTTGCACCTCGGCTAGCACCGGTTCGGGCAACACGGCGGGGCCAGCCGCAAAGTTATACGCTCGCTGGGTCATGGAATCGCTCATTGGGGAGTCTCGCTGATCGAGGGCCTTATTCGCCTTGGCTGCACGGCTTCAAAGCTGAGGGGGACTCATTTTAGTGGTTGGCATCTCGGTTGGCGATGGGGCCTCGGGTCTGGATATTCGTATTAGTTGGGAGTAGGCTGAACGGGTAGGCTTTGGGCACGCGTGAGCAGACCTAATCTGGCACGTGCTTCCGTCTCGCGGCCTCCTCCGACTTTTCCAACTACGCGCACTCGAACTCGATCGCCCTCTGGCTCACCTTATGGAGCATCCTGCCCAGCCGCCTCAGACGAATCCATCGAGTAGGTCGGAGCGATTTGCCAATTGGTCGAAGGGCCTACTCCGCCGGGCACTCGATTCCGGCGATACGATGACCATCTTTCTGGCAGGTGCCGTGGGTGCTTTGGCCGGATGTGGCGCGGCTCTGTTTACCTGGCTGATCGAAACCATTACCGAGAACTCTTTGGGGGTGGTCATCCAACGGGTGGCGGACGAGCCGCTCTGGTATCTGACACTCGTGGCGATCCCGGCGTTCGGGCTGCTGTTCGTTTCCTGGTTTACCCGCCGTTTTGCGCCCGAAGCCCAAGGACATGGCGTCCCGGAGGTGATCACGGCCGTGGCGCGGCACGATGGCGTCATTCGTCCGCACGTGGCGCTAGTCAAGATCTTGGCTAGCGCAATCTGCATCGGGACGGGCGGTTCGATCGGTCGCGAGGGGCCGATTGTGCAGATCGGTTCGGTGCTGGGCAGCACCGCCGGTCAGTGGTTCAAGCTTTCCCCGCGGACGGTGAAAGTGCTCGTCGCTGCCGGAGCGGCGGCGGGAATTAGCGCCACGTTTCACGCGCCGATCGCGGGAGTGATGTTCGCCAGCGAGATTATCTTGGGCAGCTTTGCCGTGGAAAGTCTCACGCCGATTGTCATTGCCAGCGTGTTGGCCGACGTGGTGCAGCAGCACATTGGCGAACACCGCTTTGAACCGGCCTTTCTTCAACTGAATTACTCATTCGAGGGAGCCTGGCTGCAATTGCCGTCGTACTTAGTGCTCGGTTTGCTGGCCGGTCTGGCAGCGGCGGGGTTTATCAAACTGTTGTACCGCACCGAAGACCTGACGGAGCGTTGGATTCCCCGCTGGTGGCAGCGGGCGTTGGTCTTGGGTGCGGTAGTGGGTCTCTCGGGAGTCCTCTATCCCTGGCTCCCCCCGGTGCTTTCTCAAGATGCTCAGCAGAAAATCGAGCAGCGCGAGCCTGTGTTGCCGCCGCTGTTTGGCGTTGGTTACCCTGTGGTTGATCACACGTTGCATCTTGACGTGCCAAAGCAAGACGACGCTGCCCAAGGTGTGATTGTGGAAGCGACCAAGGACTTTTTGGGCAAGTTTACCGGCCGGCCAGCCTCGAAAACGGCTTTGGTCGCAGGGCCCGATTTGTGGGCCGAGCTGTGGTGGCTGTTGCCGCTGATTTTTCTCAAGCCGCTGATGACCAGCCTGACGCTCTCGGGCGGCGGGTCGGGCGGAGTGTTTGCACCGTCGCTCTATCTGGGCGCGACGCTGGGCGCCTGCGTAGGGATTTTGGCTAACCTGGCTTTCCCCGAGTTCAGCAACGCGCCTGGCGTCTACGCCATAGTCGGCATGGGCGCCGTCGTCGCTGGCACGACCCATGGAACGCTTAGCGCCATTCTGATCGTCTACGAGATGACCAGCAACTATCAAGTCATTCTGCCGATTATGATCGCGGCGGGGCTGGCCAGCCTGGTCTCGCGAGCGATCGAGCCGGAGAGCATTTACTACAAAAAACTAAGCCGACGCGGCGGCTCAATTTCGCGCGGGCACGACCTGCACCGCCTCGATCACATCATGGTCCGTGACGTGATGGTCCGCGAGTTTCCCACTCTGAAACAAGACGACAACGTCCACGAGATCGTCCGTGTCGCCCGAGCCAATTCGCATATCGAGAGCCTGCCCGTAATGGACGAAGAGGGCAAGCTGATCGGCATCATTCGCCCTACCGACTTGCACCGCGTGCTCGACAGCGACATCCCGCCGCAGCTAATCCACGCGGCCGACATTGCCATGCGCTCGGCCATCTCTGTTTCGCCGGCCGAGAATCTGATTGAAGCACTGCGCGATTTCGGCATCCGCGACGTCGAGACACTGCCGGTGGAAGTAGGCGTAGGCCCCCACCGTCGCCTGATCGGGCTGCTGCTGCGCGCCGACGTGATGCGCCGCTATCGACAGGAGATTTTGGCGAAGCATTGACATGCCACTTGAATTGCCCTCCAGACCCGCGAACACAAGCGCCAGCGAGTCCTGTACGATGAATGGCCTGACACGGAGGTCTCTGCTCCTTCTGTCGAGTCGGTGCCAAGGTTCTGACTCAGCCCACCCCAGACAAACGCCCGGCGAATGGTTAGAATGCGGGTCGTCTTGCGTCGCATCGTCTCGACCCATGGGGATGCCGCGTAGTTGTTATTTCAGCAGATACAGATTTGGCAAGGATAGCGAAGATGAGTGCTTCACCCACGTTGATCTCCGATCCCTTTTCCGCCCGCGACAATTTTGACACTGCCGCCGGTCGAGCCGGCATTTACCGGCTCAGCAAGCTGGAGGAAGCGGGTCTAACTAAAGTTGACGCGTTGCCGTTTTCGATCCGGGTGCTGCTCGAATCGCTGCTGCGAAATTGCGATGGCTATGTCGTGAGCGAAGAGGATGTCAAGAATCTCGCTTCCTGGACGACCACGCGTGGCGTGCTGGCCGACGGCTCGCCGGCGGTTGAGATTCCCTTTAAGCCGGCCCGGGTCGTGCTGCAAGATTTTACTGGAGTGCCGGCGGTGGTCGATCTGGCCGCGATGCGCAGCGCCATGCAGCGGATGGGCGGCGATCCCAACAAGATCAACCCGCTGGTACCGGCCGATCTGGTGATCGATCACTCGGTGCAGGTCGACTATTTCGCCAGCGACTCGGCGCTCGATCTGAACATTGAACTGGAATTCTCCCGCAATCGAGAACGGTACGAATTCTTGCGCTGGGGCCAAGATGCGTTCGACAACTTTCGCGTCGTACCGCCCGGGACCGGCATCGTGCATCAAGTCAATCTCGAATACCTGGCCAAGTGTGTCTTTCTGCGAGAAGATCATGCCGGCCCGGTGGCGGTGCCCGATTCGTTGGTAGGGACCGATAGCCACACGACAATGATCGACGGCTTGGGCGTGGTCGGTTGGGGCGTGGGCGGTATCGAGGCCGAAGGGGTGATGCTCGGCCAACCGATTTACATGCTGATGCCCGAGGTGGTCGGCATGCGGCTCACCGGCCAGCTGCCTGCCGGTGCGACGGCAACCGACCTGGTGCTGACCGTGACCGAGATCTTGCGCAACGAGGGGGTCGTCGGCAAGTTCGTTGAGTTCTTTGGCGAAGGGGTCTCGACGATGGGTCTGGCTGATCGGGCGACGATTGCCAACATGTCGCCCGAGTATGGTGCGACGATGGGTTTCTTCCCGATCGATGGCGAGACGCTCAACTATCTGCGGCGGACGGGCCGCACCGACGCCGAAGTGCAGCTGGTCGAGCGGTACACCAAGGAGCAGGGCTTGTTCCGCACCGACGCTACGCCAGCGCCGACCTTTACCAAAGAGCTCACGTTCGATCTGTCGACCGTCGAACCGAGCCTGGCCGGGCCGAAACGTCCGCAAGATCGTGTGCCGCTCGGGCGGATGAAAGAGTCGTTTCACCAGTCGCTCAGGGCGCCGGTATCCGAGCGGGGATACGCCTTGGATGAGTCGGCCTTACGAACAACTGCCGAGGTGAAAAACAACGGCCAGAGCAACACGATCGGGCATGGGGCGGTGGCCATCGCGGCGATTACCAGTTGCACCAACACCAGCAACCCGTCGGTGATGGTCGCTGCGGGGCTGGTTGCCAAGAAGGCGGTCGAGAAGGGGCTGACGGTCCAGCCGCATGTGAAGACGAGCTTGGCGCCAGGGTCGCGTGTTGTGACCGATTACTTGGAGAAAAGCGGCCTGGACAAAGAGCTGGAAGCGATTGGCTTCTACACGGTTGGCTATGGCTGCACGACTTGCATCGGCAACAGCGGTCCGTTGCCCGAGCCGGTTCGTCAGGCGATCGACCAAGGCAGCCTGATCGTCTCGGGTGTTTTGTCGGGCAATCGCAATTTTGAAGGGCGGATCAGCCCGGACGTGAAGGCCAATTACTTGGCTAGCCCGCCGCTGGTGGTTGCCTACGCCCTGGCAGGCACTACCGACATCGATCTGACGAGTGAGCCGCTCGGCATCGACGCAGCGGGCCAGCCGGTGATGCTCGCTGACATCTGGCCTACGCATGAAGAAGTGCAAGCGACGGTTGATAGCTGTGTGTTGCCCGAGATGTTCCAGGCCCAATACGACAACGTCTGGCAAAAGAATGACAAGTGGAACGCGATCGAAATAGGTGGCGGCGAATTGTATGCTTGGAACTCGCAGAGTACGTACATTCAAGAACCGCCGTTTCTGATTGATCTGAGCCCCGAACCACAGCCGATCGAGCCGCTCGCCCGGGCGCGCTGTTTGGCCGCGCTGGGCGATTCGATCACCACCGACCACATCTCGCCGGCCGGGGCGATTGCAGCCGACAGCCCGGCGGGCAAGTTTCTGCAGGAGCAGGGCGTCGAGCCGCGCGATTTCAACAGCTACGGCAGTCGGCGTGGTAACGACCTGGTGATGACCCGGGGCACCTTCGCCAACATTCGCATTCGTAACCAGCTTGCGCCCGGTACCGAGGGGGGCATTACCCGGCACCTGCCCGATGGGATTCAGATGTCGATCTACGAAGCGGCGCTGAAGTACAAGGCTGAGGGTGTGCCGCTGGTGGTGTTGGCGGGCACCGAATACGGCACCGGCAGCAGCCGCGACTGGGCCGCCAAAGGAACGTTTCTATTAGGTGTGCGAGCGGTCATCGCGTCGAGTTACGAGCGGATCCACCGTAGCAATCTGGTCGGCATGGGCGTGCTGCCGTTGGAGTTTGCCGAAGGAGAGACCTGGCAATCGCTGGGCTTGAACGGTGAAGAGACGTTCGACATACCCGAGCTGAACGACAGTTTGCAGCCAAGGCAGACTCTGCAGGTCGTTGCAAGACGCGAGTCAGAAGGCGCGAGTCAGACAGTTGAGATTACCGCGACGGTGCGGATCGACACGCCGGTCGAGTTGGACTATTACCGCAACGGCGGCATTCTGCAAACAGTGCTTCGCAAGCTGCTCCATGAGTAGAGATGCTGAATGATCTGCCGCAGTTGAGTTCGCCGGAGTGTCCCGCGAGAACGATCGTTTGGCGCTGGAATACCAGACTCCCTTACCCAACATGGCAGTGACATCGTTGTGCCAGCAGGCTTCTCTGCCCTAACCACCTTTGCCCTAGTTTATGCAGGGTGCGTGGGCTAAGCTAACGAGTCTTGGGCGTGGCAACATCGTAGCTCCGACTGGATAACCGACAGCCGTTTCGCTTTTCTAAAGTTCCCACTCCATCATGACTATCCAATTCCAATGCAGCGGTTGCCAGGCGACTTTGCAGGTGAAGGACGAGCTGGCCGGCAAGGAGGGGAAGTGCCCGCATTGCGGTACGAACGTCCTGATTCCTTCCGGCCAGAGTTCGGGCGTGATGCTCGACGCCACGTTTCTCAACGAGGCCACGACCAGCGACATGCTCCGTGAACTCCGCCGGCGAAAGCAAAGCGCGGTTTTGGTGGTGTTCAACACGCCGGCTTCCGGTTCTTACGAACAAAGCTCCCTGTTGAGCGGCGGGGTGCGGTGCGTCGGTACAGACGACATGCAAGACGCACAGCTTCGCAAGGTGCTCGAAGAGGTCTTGCATCTTTCGGTCGGCAAGAACTCATCCACCGCGGATTCGCCGGTAGCTGGCGATGGGCTGTACGATTTCAAGGGGGACAAGGTGGGGATGGGCCTGGAGGAATTCAAACGCAAACACAGTCGGAAGGTGGAAGGGCAGAACGTCGATTTACCCTGGTGTTCCGATCGCTCGCGGGGACAGCGCATCGAGGCACTACTTTCCGAAGAATGGCACGCAGAGGCGGGGATCGTCCATGCCCGCATCGAGCTGCCTTATGAACAGCGTCGGCCGACGATCGCAGGCGTACCGACCGATCTGCTGCTGTATCAATTCGTCGATGAGCAACTCGCCCGCATCTCGCTGAAGTTCGATACCGACTCGTCTCACATTGTTCGGGATGCGTTGACGAAAAAATATGGGGCACCGACTAGTCAGAAGGAGAATCCCAAGCAGATCATTTGGAGCTCCACAAAATCAGCCATTCAGCTTTTGCCGGGTCGAATCTATCCGCCGGAGCCCTCATGGCTGCATGTCGTTCACAGCGAGTTGCAGCAACTCATGGACGAGAGGGAACCAAAGCATACGGATGATCTCTAGTTCGGATTCATCACTACGGAGTGATTGGAACCCGGATTCTCAAACTCGGTAGTGAGGAAAGGGGATAAGTTCTCATTCTCACTTCAGACTTCCGACGAGAGCGGGAGTCAGTCGAGGGCCAGCAGTTTTGCCGCGTGGCTGACCACCGCAATCGCGGCGTCTTGCGACTCGACCACCGGCAGTCGGGCCGCCCCCAGCGTCCGTCGTAGCATCTCGACCGCCGCATAGTGTCTAGCGCGCTGCAAGAACTGTTGCGAGCAGGGCATTCCTGTTGAGTCTGCTGCTGAAAAGTAAGTTGACAGTAGCCCTTGCTCAGCGGTCTCCAGCTGAACATTTGGCTCCGCGGTTACCAGATAGAAATGCAGATGGCCCAGCAGCGTGCCGAGGTCGAACGCCGGATCACCGATATGGGCGATCTCGGCATCGAGCAAACGTGGCCGATCGCCTTGGATCAGCAGATTGCAGCTCTGTACGTCGCCGTGCACCAGCGCTTCAGCCGATTGGTAATAGCAATCGCGCAATTCGCGGATTCGCCGCAGAAGCGGTTCGGACAACAGCTGCCGGGCATGGTCTCGCACCGCCGCGGGCACAGGAAAATCGTTCTCTTGAAATGGCAGCGTAAAGATGTGTTCACCATGCAGGCTGCGCATTTCCTGATTCTCAAATTCTGAGCCCAGGTCGGCAAGCATGGAATGGGTTGTTGCATGCACGACGGCCAGGTATTCACCCAAGCTCTGCAAGGCTGCGATAGGGACTTCGCCCGAGTCCAGTAATCGATCCAGCCGCGGGGCGTCGCCCAGGTCTTCCATCATCAGCACCCGACTGGGCGTGTCGAAGTGATAAACCGCCGGCAGTGAATCGGCGACCGACGGGGCCAGCTGTCGAACCACTTGCCCATAGCGATGCTCGAACAGCATCCGGTCGGTCGTCACCTGATACTCAGGAAAACGCTCCAGCGACAGACGGGCCTGCTTGACCACGACCGATTCGCCCGAGGCTTTACGCACGCGGCGAACGTAATTGATATTGCCGTCGCCGGCCGGTTCCACTGTGATCGGATCGCCATCGCCTAGCCAACCCGATTGCTGCAGATAGTCGCGGATGTTTTGGTCGTCGAGATGCATTGGCTGGGCAGGGTTCGTTGCTTGACGAATGATCAGGGGTTTGGGCTGGACGCTGACAACGCTCAACCAGCCATACGCTTCGGGCAGGGGGGGCCGGCGGAAACTGGTCGCCTCGGTTAGGGTTGTTCGTTTAGTGACCAGTCGTAATCCAGATAGTTTATCCTGACGCCATCTGCTGCGACCTGTTCACGAGCTTCATCACTCGGTAAATATGGCGCCAGCATCGCAAGTTGATCTGCCACGGTATCGCCAAAATCATCGGCAAACCACTGAAGGATCGTACTGAGATAAACCGTTTCAGCTTGGTCGTCGATGCGAAAATTGGCTGTCTGAGCAAAAAAATGTCGAGCATTGATCGTCAATTGGTCGTCTATTCGCTCCGGAACGTAAGCTTCGTTGAACAACCGAGGACAGCCGATCGATGCACACACGATAGCAAAGTGAATGCGAGGTTCTCCCATCTTTCGCAGAATTTCGTGTTCCATTATGTTCAGCGAGACCTTCTGCGTGCCGACTTGCAGTAGGAGATGATCCCAAATGTTGTAGCCCACCACGTTGGTGTGATTTCGAATGCTTGAGGTAGGAACCTCACGGAGAATTCCTTCTAGCGTGACCGCGTTGTAAGCGTTGATCCAGAACGCAAGTCGCTCCTCTTGACTGGCGGGCCGGTCGGTGTCGGCGCGCGAGAGCTGACCGAGATAGCCGATCAGCAGTGCCCGGTCTTCGGCCGAATCTTTCAGCGCCCGATATTTTACCAGGCCCGAGTCGTCGACGTAGCGGCCTAGCAATTCGCTCCACGCGGAGTGATCGATCTGAGAAAGCGAGAGTTGCTCCTCGGGCGGCCAGTCTTGGCCCAATTCGATGGAATGGCGAGCGTCCCGCTGAAGGCGCATCACAATTGCCCAGATCGCAACCACGAAGAGTAGCAGAGCTACGAGGATCACAATCGGTCTAGGCATGGCGAGGTGGTTCTACCGGAATTCAGCGGGACATGCTAAGTATTTTTCGAAATAGCCACTTCACCAGCGGAGTGAGTCTTGTACGGTTGAACTGATCGCCCACTTTCCGAATGGCCTCGGCCTGGGTCGGATAGGGATGTATCGCGGAGGCAATTTTTTTCAATCCCAAGCCATGCGTCATGGCCAGCGAAATCTCTGATATCATATCGCCTGCGTTGGAAGCGACAATCGTCGCGCCCAAGACCTGATCGCTGCCCTGCTTGACGTGTACCCGAACAAATCCTGCCGTTTCGCCCTCCAGAATGGCACGATCGACCTCGCTAAACTCTTGGGTGAACGTCTGGATCGCCGATCCCTGTTGCTCAGCTTGTTGCGGAGTTAATCCCACGTGGGCGATTTCCGGCGAGGTGTAGGTCGACCAGGGGATGGTCAACGCGCTCGCTTTGGCTCGACCGCGAAACAGGGCGTTCTGAATGACGATGCGAGCCATGAAGTCGGCAGCGTGCGTGAACTTGTACGGCGAACAGATATCGCCGGCCGCGTAGATGGCTGGGTTGGTCGTCTGCAGTCGGTCGTTGACCTGGACCCCACTGTGGGCATCGTACGCAACTCCGACCACGTCCAATCCGAGCTCGTCGACGTTTGGAGCTCGCCCGACGGCAACCAGCAGCTTGTCGATCGGTTCGTCGTACCCTTTGTCGTGCGAGTCGACGGTAAAGCGGACCTTCGATTCCGCTCCGCCCTGCAACTTCAAATCTCTTCCGCAACAGAGCAGCCGCACGCCGTCGTCCCGTAGTGCTTGCTCAACAATCTTGGCGGCGTCTTGATCCTCGCGCGGCAAGATGCCATGGGTTGATTCGACCAGCAACACCTCGGAACCGAACAGAGCAAACGACTGGGCCATTTCACAGCCGATCGGTCCCGCTCCGATGATTCCCAGCCGCACCGGCAACTCGGTCAGTGAAAAGACCGACTCGTTGGTCAGATACTGAATCTGGTCGAGCCCCGGAATCGGTGGAGCGGCCGCTCGTGCGCCGGTTGCGATCACAGCCCGTTTGAACGTGAGTGTTTGGTCAGCGACCCGCACCGTGTTGGAGCTAGTAAACGTGCCTTGTCCCAGATAGACGTCGATTCCCAACTCGCGAAATCGAGCCGCCGAATCGGCAGGACTGATCTGAGCCCGCAGCCGCCGCATCCGTTCCATCACGCGCGGAAAATCGACCCGCGTTCCAGCCGGCACTTCGACACCGAAATCGCCCGCGTAGCGAACCGAACGAGCAACGCGGGCGGCGCTGATCAGTCCCTTCGACGGCACACAGCCGACGTTCAAACAATCGCCGCCCATCAAGTCCCGCTCGATTAGCGCCACCTTGGCTCCCAGACCAGCCGCCCCGGCAGCCGCAACCAGTCCGGCCGTCCCCGCGCCGATCACGACCAGATTGTAACGTCCCTCAGGTGTCGGATTCTCCCAATCGGTGGGATGCACGTTCGCCTGGAGCTGTTGGTTGTACTGGTCGAGTGGTTGAAGTTGGACAAGGTCGGTCATCGAAACTGCTTTCTAATATTAAGAATCTCAGCTCGCGGTATCAGGAACGTCCTGATCGATTTCGCGGATAGCGGCCCGCGCGATCCGTGTGACGTAGACCGTCACCGCGACCGCCGCCAGCAATCCTACGCCGAAGAGCACCTTCTCGCGCACGCCTCCTTCATACTGCCCACTCACCAGATCGGTTAGGTTCTTCACCGCCGAACCAAAATAGACATACATTAGCGTCCCTGGCAACATACCGATCCAGCTGGCGAAAAAATAATCACGCGTTCGCACGTTGGTAATGCTGAACAGGTAATTCAACATGTTAAACGGAAACACGGGCGAGAGCCTGGTGAGCAGTACGATCTTGAAGCCCGCCTTGCCAACCGCTCGATCGACCGCGGCAAACTTGGGAAACTCTGCTGCTTTCTGTCGGACGAAGTCGCGTGCCAGCGTACGGCCGACCAGAAACGCCAACAACGCACCCGCCACGCTGCCGATCGAAACAGTGATCGTTCCCTTCACCACGCCAAAGAGAAACCCTGCGCCGAGCGTCAGGATCAGGCCAGGAACCATCAGCACAGTTGCCACCGCATAAGCGACCGCCAGGAGCACCGGTCCCCAAATGCCTAGTGATCGGACGTATTCGAGAAAGCTGCCCAAATACTCGGTCAGCGGCAAATAGTAGATAGCCAGGAAACAGCCGAACACAATGACGACCAACGCGATCGGCTTGGCCCGGCTGGAGGGTTCTTGGTCTGCCGGCTCGGTGCCTGATCCGGCGGAACTTTGGGCGAGACTCGAATTGGAGGGTAGGTCTGTCATCAGCCTCGTCTCTGTGTTCAATGGCTTACCTACGCGGCAGCCGTACTAATCGGCGAGCGGCAACCTCAGCATTCTCCCGATTGGGCCTGCCAGTTGTAGTGAGATTCCATACGCTCCTGCGGAATCTTTATTGGGAGAACTGTGGTAAAACGCAATGAAAACCATCAGCTCTGCAATGCACAACCCTATCCAGCAGAATGCCGATGGCTGGGGCCGAGAGAAAAAATGCGGGCCTCGAACGAGCCAAAAACTATTTTGACTAGACGGATTGGTCAGGGGCATTGGAACCGAGCCGCCAAAATACGTTCGAGGCCCCGCGGGCCAGCGTGTTGAGGAGTCTGCGGCCGAACAGGACTTCGGCCAGCAGAAGCTCGGTTTATTGCTAAGGCACTTCCCGTGCCAGTTGCCCTGCGAGGAAGGACGGCCAGGGCAAGTTGAAAGCTCGTAACCTCATTGGCGGTAGAAGTTTAGTGAGAGACACCAAGGTCCGATTCAGGGCCCCTGATCGTCCCGGCCGTTCGAGTCGATTCTGCTGCAAGATAATCCGCTACAGCAATCCTCCCCAGAATGGCGCGTCCCGCCGCAGGTTGCGCCGACCGGCCGAATAGACCTGCAGCGGGCGCCCCGAACCGTCTCAGATCGGGAACTTCAGGGCTTGCTAACAGTCGCTAAGTCTTTTCTGAATAGTCTGTTAGAGCCATGAGATCGGTCCCAATCTTGACTGCTTCTACCGAGGAAATCGGCGTATAACCCTCCCGTCGGTCCAGGTAGGAGGGGGCTGCTTGTGTCTCTAAACGAGAACCAGGCAGATGGCCGCCGGACTCTACCGGTCGCGTAAGCGGACAGACGCCCGCTTGCTCTGAAGTCTCCGCATGTTGCTGCCAGATCCCGAGGCGGGCAGTCGTAACAGCTGTGCCGACCACTCGGCAAGGCAACCAACCCGTCGCGTAGTTCGTATCTGGTAATAACGCTATATTGCTGCCGTTGCCGGTTTTCTTTCTTCGCCCCTTTAGCCAGAGGTGATACGTTTTGTCGAGCATCTCTCAGCCGAACTACCCTGCCCACGTCGGCCCGTATCGCTGCGGCGTAGACCAGCCCCTCCTGTGGATTGCCGGTCCCTGCGTGTTGGAGGGAGAAGATCTCGCGCTTCAAATTGCCGAGGAGTTGCAGCGCGTTGCCGAGCTGTTCTCGATCCAGCTCGTTTTCAAAGCGTCGTTCGACAAAGCGAACCGGACCAGTGGAAGTGCCTACCGGGGCCCGGGGCTGGAGGCCGGACTGCGGATTCTCGACCAAGTGAAACGGGCCACCAGCCTGCCGGTTACAACCGACATCCACTTGCCGTCGCAAGCCGGCCCAGCCGCCGAGGTATGCGATCTCTTGCAGATTCCAGCTTTTCTGGCGCGGCAGACCGACCTGTTGGTCGCCGCGGCCGCAACGGGTGTGGCCGTTAACGTAAAGAAGGCCCAGTTCATGGCCCCAGGCGACATGGGCAACGTGGTCCGCAAGCTGGCCGACGCCGGCTGCCAAGATATTTTGCTTTGCGAGCGCGGGACGTTTTTCGGGTACGGCAGTCTGGTCAACGACATGCGGTCGATTATCCAGATGCAGGGGCTGGGCGTGCCGGTCGTGTTCGACGCGACCCATAGTGTGCAGGAGCCGGGCGGTTTGGGCGACGCCACCGGTGGCAATCGCGAGATGGTCGAACCGCTGGCCCGGGCAGCGATGGCGATCGGAGCCGAGGCGTTGTTCTGCGAAACGCATCCTCAGCCGGAGCTTTCACCCAGCGACGGTCCTAACATGATTGCCCTGGCCGACATCGAAAACGTGATGCGTCGCCTGGTCGCCATCCGCGACGTCGCGGGCCATGCTGTAGAGAGCCGCTGTGATTGAAGCCCATCGAAGACAGGTTGCACCCCGACGGGTCGCCGTCGAAGCGGCAAGCGTGGCAGCGCGCTGCAACGCGCTGCTCTGTGTAGCAGTGCTCCTACTTGCCGGCTGTGAACGCAACCCGGCTCCCTCTCCAACCGCCAGCCAAAAGCCGACCGGCCAAAGCGCCCAGCGACGAAGTCGGGCGGCCGACGTCCTGCTGCCGGGACTGGTTGCCACGCTCAACGACCTGGCCAGTGAAGTCGACACGGTGCTGCTTCCTCCGGAAGTGATTCTCGACGGTTCGAAAAGCGCCGATGGCAAAGAAGTGCTCGCCACCTGCAGTGTGACGCCGCAAGTCCCTGACGGGCCGTACAACTACCTGGCCGTACCGGCTCGAAACGCCGGCTTTCGGAGCTTGGGGGTTCGCGCTGGCGATGTGGTTCGTTATTTCGTCACTTACGACGAGGAGGCGCTGGAACATGGCTATGAGCAGCGGACCTATCTGGAGCTGATCGTGCGGCGACTGGCGGACGACAACTCGCAAAACGCGCTGATCTTCGAGGGTGGATTGACCGGTCCGGTGGTCCTGCCCGAGCGAATCGAAATCTGGCGTTATTCCGATAAGCGGATGAAAGAGATTCACACGCGACTGCAGCGTTACATCAAACTCCGCCGTCCGGCCGTTGGTTGGGAGCCGAGCCCCGACGAAAGCGCCTTGCTGCAATTGGTCGAACGGCTCAACCAATGGACGCGCAACCAGCGCTCGCTAGAAGTAGATTGGCAGCTGGAGCCGCTGCTGGAAACGCTGCCTGCCGAGTTGCGCCAGAGCGAAACGTTAGCGGCCGAACTCAGCCCCGAGGCGCTGGGCGAAGGGTCTTTCGAAAGTACAGCGGGCCGCGAGCTGCAGCAAGCGATTTGGCTGCGCGACATCGCCGCGTGGGCCAGTGCGGATGGGCTGAAGGACGTTGAGATCGCTTCTGCCCTGTTCGATTGGACGGTGCGCAATATCCAGCTCGATGAGGCCAGCGAGCGAGCGATTGTCCACCAACCTTGGCAAGCATTGATGTACGGCCACGGCTCGGCCGAGTCGCGTGCCTGGGTGTTTGCCGAACTGTGCCGACAGCAGCAGCTCGACGTGGTGATGCTGACCCTGGCTCCAGGAGAGGGTACGAACCGTCGCTGGTGGTTGCCGGCGCTGTTAAGCGAAGGGCAGCTCTATTTGTTTGACACGCGACTGGGGCTGCCGATCTTCGGGAAGCAGGCCGGCAACGTCGCCACGCTGGCCGAGTTGATTGCAGAGCCCGACGTGCTGCGCCGCCTCGATCTGGACGAGCAACACACCTATCCAATCTTGGACGACGATCTGAAAGATGTCGGGGCCGAGTTAATTGCCACGCCGTTGCAGCTATCGCGTCGGTCGGCGCAGTTTCAAAGTATGTTGGAAGGGACGGACCAAGTCGAGTTGACCGCCGATCTTCGCCGCGTCGCCAGCGATTTGGCCGACCATCCGACGATTGGCAAAATAGGTCTGTGGACGTTGCCCTTCCAGTCGGTTCTCGACGAGCAGCAGATGAAACCGACGGCCCGCAGGCTGGCCGCGTTGCGATTTGTAGTGTTCGCCCAACGACCCCGGCTGTGGAAAGCACGGGTGTTGCACTTTCAAGGGACCAAGTCGGTGCGGCAAGAAGATCGCAACTCTCCGCTGGCCGAGCCGCGGCGCGGACATCGCGATGCGACCCGACTCTACCAGAGTGCCAACGTTCGACCACCGAATAAAGTCTTGGATCGACTGGAGCCTGCCAAGCAAGCTGTCTACCGCGTAGCCAAGGCCGATGCCAGTTACTGGCTGGGTCTGTTGAGTTTCGACGTTGGCAAGTTCGAAGTTGCCAGAGATTGGCTCGAAGAGCGAACACTGAAGGTTGCCCCCGAGGGGCCTTGGGCAGCAGGCGCACGTTACAATCTTGCGAGGGTCTACGAAAGTCTAGGAGAGCTCGATCGAGCGATTGCATTGCTAGAGTCCCACCCTGATGAGCCTCAGCACCATGGAAACGTGTTGCGCGCACGGCTGCTGACGCGCCAGCTCAACGCCGAGCAAGAACCGGCCGACAGCGGAGAATGACAGCCAAATGCTCCGACTGTTGCAGCGACTTTGGTTCCTGTTGGCCCTGCTGGCGGTCTTGACGGTGGGCATCTTCTGGCCCGAGCAGTTCGCAGACTCGGCGGAGAAGTTGCCCCGCGATTGGATCATCGGCAGCGTACTGCTGGCAATGGCCCTACCACTGCCGCTGGCCCGGATTAGGGCGACTCTGCAGAGACCAGCTCCGGCGTTGTTGGCATTGGCAATTAACTCGGTGGTCGTGCCACTGTTGGCTTGGCTTGTGGCGGGGCTGTTGGTCGACGATCTGGCCATCGGACTGGTGATCGCGGCAGTGGTGCCTTGCACGCTCGCCTCGGCTGCCGTGTGGACGCGCCGAGCCGGCGGCAACGAAGCGACCAGCTTGTTGGTCACCCTGCTAACCAATCTGAGCTGCTTCTTAGTGACGCCAGCCTGGCTGGAGTGGCTGCTCGACCGCGATCAATCGTCCTTGCAGTTTGGCGAGATGGTCGGCAAGCTGCTGCTGTTGGTGCTGCTGCCGATTGTGGTCGCGCAGTTGGCCCGTGCGATTCCGGCGGTCGGACGTTGGACGAGTGCTCGCCAGTCGGTGCTGAGTACGTATGCCCAACTTGGAATTCTCACACTAGTCTTCGTGGCATCGGTCCACTGCGGGCTGAAGCTCAGCGAATTGCAGGATGAGATGGCCGGCATGATGGCTCAACTGATGCTGATGTTGTTGCTGGTTGCCGCGGTGCATACCTCAGCCTGGCTGCTCGGCTATTGGTCGGCGGGTAGGCTCGGTATGCCCCGCGAAGAGCAGATTGCCGTCGCGTTTGCTGGTAGCCAAAAGACACTGACGGTGGGGCTGGTCGTTGCGCTACAGTTCGGGGGCCTGACAGTGCTGCCGATGTTGGCCTACCACGTGTTGCAGCTACTGATCGACACCGTGCTGGCCGATCGGCTCCGTGCCAAGTAGCTCCATGCTCCACAGAAAAGACGGAGTCAAACCTGGCCGTCAGTTCACTGGCCTTCTAGCCGGGCCCGTGCCCGATTCACCAGCTGCTGCACTTGCTGCCGCGCCTGTTCGATCGTCTCCACCGGTGTGCCAACTTCCAGCAGCAACGGTTGGCCAATTTCGACCGCCACCTTCAATCGCCGTAGCTTGCTGATCCGCTTGATGTGGGCCATGAAGGATTCTTTACGATAGTAGGCAACCTTGTCGCCGTAGGCGATGCCCAGCGGCACGATTTCGGCGCCTGCCCGCCTAGCCGCATTGAAGGCGCCCGGGCGGAACTCGAAAACTTCGTCTCCCGGATGAGCCGTTCCCTCGGGAAACATGGCGACTCCTTCGCCCGCTGCCAACGTATTGGCAATCACCTTGAGCACCGAGGCCCCACTACGTTGCGAACTGCGATCGACAAACAGCGTGCCGACGCGCGCCGCGCTTTGTCCGATCAACGGCCATCTGGCTAGGTCGTGCCGACTAATGACATGTGCCTCGGCCACGGATAAGACAATCGGAATGTCCATTCCCGAGCTATGATTGATCACGAAGATACGGCCTACGCCGGTGGACGAAAGGGCCGGATATAGCTCGCCCGTCGGTACCCCTTGGCAGCAACACTCCATCTGGACGCCGTAAATCCGCAAACATCCCCGGGCCCAGCGGGGCAGCCATTTGTTTACCACGTCGATTCGTTTGCGCGAACGCCGCAGTAGCAACGCGATTTCGAAGCCAATCCAAACGTATAACGTGATAGCCACGAACTGGACCAACCGGGTGGCAAATCGGAGCTGATTGCAGAGAGTACGAATCACTTGCTGCCGCCTTTGGCGAGACCTTGGATTATCGCGACGCATATTCTCTATCGCGCAACACGAATGGAGGCACCAGTCTAAACAGATCGGGCGGCTTAGCCCAGTTCGATTCTGCGAGGGGCTGGGACGACGGATGTCGAACGCGTGAGAGCCTTGGCCCGCAGCTCGATCCGGCTTCTGGAGTACGAGGGCTGCCGGTTGTAACGGATGCGCTGTCGCCGGAGGGCTTGCCAGGACCGTTTCCGCCTGGCCCTGGCCGTTTTCGACCTATCCTTAACAAGAGGGGTACTGCGCTTCCCGTGCGTCGGCTCTGCGATCCATCTCCGTTGGGAACTTGACATGCGGATTATTCAAAGCATCGGCGATTGGTGCGGAGAGCTCTTGCACGATGGTTGGTCGTGGTGCAACCGACTGAATCAACAGGAGTGGCTGTTACTACTGCTGGTCGGCTGCTTCCTTGGCTTTCTCTGCATGCGCGGCTTCGGTTCGCGGAAGAGTTATTGACTGCCCTGGCCTCTATAAAGACCCCATCAATCCATTTCCCATGACGCTAGTTGTTCGTCACTAGAAAATAAGGTCGTCCCATGTCTGGCTATTTTTCCGCCGATATTGTCCAAGGCTATCTTACCGACACATTCGCGTTGGCCGCGGTGGCGGCAATCGGTTATCTGATTGGCAACCGTACCAGTCAGAAACAACCAATACTCTCCGATCCGAAGCTGGTGAGCGAGCTTTCTCGCGCTTCGCAAATCGCGATGAAGCTGCAGCAGATCGCTCTGCGAATTCGTGAAGACGTGGCGTCGCATCAGTCCTGCATCGATCAGTTCAATACCCGTGTCAGCGCGCTACAGTCACATGAGGAAACCGACGGCTGGCAGGACCTGAGCGTCGAAGCGGAAACGCTGTTGGCGCCTACTATGCAACTTGCCTCCAAGCTCTCCTCGGCTTACGACCAGCTGCGGAAACAATCGACTCAGCTAATGTATTTTGCCGGTTCGCGTACCGACCCGGTCACGGGCGTCAGGAACCGTCGGGCGTATGAAGAGCAACTCGAAAGTCTGCTTGCCATGCACGAGCAGAACGACAGCCGGTTTTCGCTGGCTTTGTTCAGCGTCGACGTCCCTAAACCGTCCGACTCGGCCGATTCTCAGGAAGCTGAATTGCTGTGCACCGTGGCCAGGCTGTTGGAAAACTACGCCCGCGATACCGATTTGGTCGCCCGCTACAGCAGCGACGAGTTTGTCGTGCTGATGCCTCAGACCAGTCTGGCCGGGGCAAAGGAATTCAGCAAACGGTTGCTCAACCAGGTTGTTCAGGAGGTTGAGAGCGTCGTTTGCGGCGGAGCGGTGGAAGTCAGTCCGGGCGACACCTCCGAAAAGTTGCTCTCGCGGGCCGACTCGGCGCTCTACAGTGCTCGGGCGTACGGACGGAGCTGCCTGTATGTACACAACGGCAGCAGCGTCTTGGCCCACGAAACCGACGCCAGTGGTACACCGCAACCCCCGAACGGAGACCCCTCCGCCGATGACCAGCCGGTTTCGCCTCTCTCCTCCGCCGATCAGCCGGCCCCGGCCAGCTGAATCCTTGGATCGCTCAGCTCGGCAGCATCCCCGCCAGATCGGGCGGCCAATCGTACCTTGGGCCGGCCAAGTGTACCGATCCTTTCAGAGCGATTTCTCAGCTTAGCCATTCTGGCAATGACCCCCAGTTTAGAGGGTGGAAGTTGACGATTGCCACCCGATTCCCCTACATTGAGTGTCGACGCGGGGCAGGTCGAAAGGTAGCTCGAACGTGGGGCTTCTCTTCCTGTTGGTTTCCCGCAACTTCTTGTATGCGACAGTTCGAAAGGAGATCATCATGCCGTTGTTTGAGATCGAGACGGACAGCCACATCATCATTACTTGGGCCAGCGATAGCGACGAAGCCACCTCGGCCGTTACTAATGCTTATCCCAACGACACGGTGACCCGTCTGACTAAGCGACCACGCGATACTTGGGTCATCTCGAAAAGCGCCCTGGGTATTGCGGGTTCGTTGGATCCTTGCAACACGGCTCGCGATTGCTTATCGAAAGCCGAAGGCGATAAGGTGCACGCTATCCGACTCTACATGCACGAAACGGGCGTCGACCTGGATCAGGCGCGCAAGGCCGTCGAATCGAACATGGTGATGGGCTGGTAGAAGGCCGGCAGCCGCGGCTGCGACTTTTCAGGCGACGCCTTACTGCACATCGCCTTACTGCACATCGCCTTACAGCACATCGCCTTACAGCACAACAATGCGATCTCTCGGCGCGCTCTTTCGAGGAAAGCCGCACCGGCAGATCGCATTTTTTCTCTTCCGCCAGGGCTCGGCGCGCATTGCTTCCACAGGGCAATGCGAAGCGCTGACTTGCTATCCGTTGCGATGTTACCGATAGCGCGGTGCCGACGTGGATACTGGCGGAGGCGCCAGGCCGGTTGAGCTAGGCGTATACAGACCTGGATTTTGAGGCTGCGAACTCTCTTCCCCACTGGCCGCTTGAGGAGCAGGACGAGAAGCCAGTGAGACCGCCGCGGCGGGGGACATTGACGTCGGGTAGTTGCTGGTGCCGGCAGGTCGGTACGTTGCAGCTGCAGCGTACGCAGGTGCTGCCGGCTGGCTGCTGGGCTGAGTGGAAGTTGGCGCGGCTGCTGCATAGCGACTGCCGCTTCCAGCGGGAGAGGTCGCTGCCAGGGCAGGTGACGAATTGACCGTTGGCGTACTGTTCGACGCCTGTCCGGCGCCGCTCGGCGCGAGACCCGGTGAATAGCGGCTTGAACTGCCAGCCAGACCCGCCGTAGCATTGCTGGGCGAACTGCTCAGGTTGTTTGCATAGCGAGAACTTGCAGCTGCCGGGGCCGCTGCAAAGCTATTGGCTGATGGCGGAGCTAGCGAATTTCCCCCCGGCGTTCCATAGCCGGGACCCGAAACGCTAGGTGCTCCAGAGGCGGTAGGGTTACCGTACCGGGGTGCGTTGGTCGCAACGGTGGCCGCGGGTGACGACGAGGTTGTCGGCCCCGGAGGCACTGCGCTAGGATTGTAGGGCATCGCCTGCGTCCGTGCGTTCGGATTCTGCGCGGTCGCTAAGGTTGCCGAGGCGGCAGGTTGCGTGGGTATTATCTGCGCAGCCCCGGTATTCGGATAGGCGGAAGGCGCTTGAGCGGTTGGTGCATAGGCGGGTGCCGAGCTGGCTGCCGCAACCTGGCTGGGTACGTACGGTTGAGCCGGACTGCTTACCAGGCTTGCAGACGAAGGGGCAATTCCCTCGGCCTGTCTTGCCAAGTCCGATGGTAACGGAGGAGCAGTGCGTGCGATGGCGGTCGACTCAAGATTCGAGTTCTTCGCCGTTTTCCACCAGGTGAACCTCGGCATCGAACTGCAGCCGACCAGCCCAATTCCCATCAGGGCGATGAAATTGGCTACCAATATATTTTTTCGCATGGCTTCCGTGCCTTCATCAATTTGTCAGTCCCACCCGATGCCGAGTGTGGACACCTGTAAGTTACAGCCAAGTATTCGTTCGTCCACGTCTTTTTGCAACGCACACGACCGAACACTTCCAAGGAAGAAAATCTTCCCTAATCGATTTACTTTGTTCCTTCGGCAAAGTCGACCAGGAGAAATCAGCAAAAATGGTTCGTCCCGGGGCTGGGCCGCTAACGCTGCCCCACCAAGGGGGGCGGATTATAAAGGCCCGCCAGCGGCAGTCAACGTCAGTGCAGTTGGAATCCCGGCAGTCGATCAAGAGGCATGGCAAGGCCCCGTAGTAGACGTAGCGACTCCCCTGCGACAGCAACTATCGACTGGCGCAGCAGCCCGCTAGCAACGATTGCGGCGCTAGCAGAGAGTGACCAACGGTCCACGCCCCGACGCAGAATAACCGACGCAGAATAGACGCGAAATCCGATTGACTGATCGCGGTGTGCCCGCGACGCCGACGGATCAAACCGAGCCTGTCAACGGATCAGCCTGTTGCCTGAGCATAGCGCTTTCCGACTGCGTTCCAATCAATCAAGTTGAAAAACGCAGCGATGTAATCGGGACGACGATTCTGATACTTCAGATAGTAGGCGTGCTCCCAGACGTCCAAGCCGAGCAGAGGCGTGTTGCCGATCATATACGGGTTATCCTGGTTCGGCGTGCTCTCAACGACCAGCTTGCCCGAGGAATCGACGCTCAACCAGGCCCAACCGCTGCCAAACCGGGTAGCCGCCGCCTGGCTAAAGGCCTCCTTGAAGGCGTCGAAGCCGCCCAATTCGCTGCCGATCGCTTCGGCCAGAGCGCCGCTCGGATCGCCGCCGCCGGAAGAACTCATGACCGTCCAGAACAGCGAATGGTTGGCATGCCCGCCACCATTGTTGCGCACGGCGGTGCGAATCTTGTCGGGTACTGTTTCGATGTTGCGGCACAAGTCTTCGATCGACTGGTCCGCAACCCCGGCGCCTTCCAGGGCGCCGTTAAGTTTGGTCACGTAGGCATTGTGATGCTTGCCGTGGTGAATCTCCATCGTCTGGGCGTCGATGTGCGGCTCCAGGGCGTCCTTGGCGTAGGGAAGCTCGGGTAGTGTGTAGGCCATCAGAGAAGTCTCCTATATTCGGTTTTGTATACTGCACAGTGGAATTGGTAGAGCGAAATGCCGAACGTGCAGCATACAGCGGCAGCTGACGCAGAGCAATCGGCCCAGAGGGGGCAGAAGATACACACTGGCTTCATCGATTTGGATGACGCAAGGCTTCGGCTTGTATCGAGCCGACTGGCCTTCGGAGTGCCACCGGATGCTGCCGGGTGATCCTATGCATCGAGCGCCTGCCCTGCCGTGCAGGCCAGGGCAGGTGCGCTTGCGGTGGACCGAAGGTTGATTGCAAGGCAGCCTACTGTGCTGCCTGCTGAGCCTCGGACAATAGCTGGCTGAGCTGACGACGCTGGGCGTCGATCTGCTCTAACTGGCTGGAGATCCTCTGGATGATCTCTTCTGTAAATTGGACGGACGGTCCCACCGGCTTGCGATCCGAGATGGCCAATCGATCAGCGGCGCTGTGAGATTCGTGGTCAGAAAGTTTCTCTCGCCTCGAGCCTCGAACCGCCGCCGAGCTGATCACTTCTTGCTCGAACGCCGCATCGACGACCGTCGGCATCAGCTGCGCTGATGGTCCAGTTGATTTCTTGGCTGCCGGACCGGCAGAGTTCCTGCCAGCTGCCTCGGTTGTACCCGCGGCAGTGTGCGATCGCCAATGCCTCGGTTCAGTAAGTTCTTCTCTCATCTTTCTGTCACCTTTTGGGGCTAAGGTCGGCTGGCAAGACGATAGTGCCATGCTCCGCACGGCATTTTTCCCTCGCAAAGCGTGTGAGCCAGCTCGGGAACTTTCTGCACCTTCAATCGTTTCGTTTATTCCTGTTCGTCCGTTTGCGGCGTCGTGCTAACGTTAGGAGCGAGTTCTTCCTCAGCCATCAAGTAAGCCTTGATGCTTCGAACAACCAGGCGAGCCCGTTCGGCTAGATCAGCTTTTCGTCGACTGCGTGCTTGCTTGGGACAGACCTTCAAGTCAATACAAGTCTGCGTATATTTGTGCGAGGAGAGTCCGCCGCCGCTGGACCTTTCGACTTGTCTCTCGTAGAAATCCAATTCGACTCGGAATGCGACGTGTCGGTCTCCCCGACGCCTATCGTTGGAGATGTGTTCGCTGGAAATCTCAAGCTCTGCTCGGCTTCCATGCGTGGCGATCACGATTGCCTGGTGGTCGGAAACAAAGCCGCGCAGCTTCTCGATCGCCACGTGGATTGGCACGGCCGTGGTGAGTGACACTTCCATAACCGGTTTGGAACTGAAGCGAGCGAAATTCCACCATCTCTTTTTCGGCGCTACCTTCTCCATCCCATTTCCCAGTTGAACAACTTGGTTGCGGCCTTGTTCCTTTGCCATCAACATCGCTCGGTCTGCCCGCCGCAGCATTGACTCCGGTGTATCACCCGCTTGCAGCTCGGTCACGCCAAAGCTGGCGGTAAAATTGCGGTTGCCTAGGCAGGCGTGCTGGATTTGGCTCAGCTTACGTCGGAATTGCTCGGCCCGGCGGGCTGCATCGGGGTTGTCGCAGTCGGCACAGAGAACCACAAACTCTTCGCCGCCGTAGCGTGCAACCAGATCGTCCGATCGGCTCATGCCGCTGAGCAAGTTGGCCAAAGTGATGATCGCCTCGTCGCCCGCCTGGTGGCCGTAGGTGTCGTTGATGTTCTTAAATCGGTCGATGTCGAGCATTATCAGACTGCACGGCAACTCGGATTTCGAGTGAGACTCGATAAACAGAGCCAGCATCCGGTCGAACTCGGCTCGGTTCGCGACCCGTGTTAGAGGGTCTTTGGTCGTTTCAACATGCAGCTCTTCGCATTTCAATTCGAGTGAAGCTTCAGACTCGGCGTTGTGTAGCACCACCGTTGCGCCATGCAGCGTGCCATCTTCCGACTGCACGGGCACCGCATGGAGATCGACCGCCAAAGGACTGCCCAACCGGCCCATGATTAACAGTCGGCGTCGCACCTGCGTTCTGGTCTCCAAGACCTTGGCCACCGGGCAGTCGTCGTCGCTGATTCTCCGACCTTCCAGGTCACTTAATTCGAGCAGACTGGGCGTTAGGCAATGTCCGGTGGCGGCGCCGCTGCTGACGCCGGTCAGGCGTTGGGCGCCACGGTTCCAAAGGCAAATCTTCGCCTGCGGATCAACAAACACGACACCGTCTTGCATCGCTTCGATCAGCTTCCGTTCGAACATCGGCTGCGGTGCGGTTGCCGGGTCACTCGACTCTGGCGTCGAGGTGGGTTCGTGCCACGGCAAGTGAGGCTCATCCGAGGAGAGTTCACGTAGCCAACGGCTGACGACCAGGTTGGAAAAAATATCTTGCCGTTGTGACAGCACGTCGACAAACTCTTTAACCAGATCGGGATCAAACTGGGTGCCGGCCGACTCGAACAGCTCTTTCAAGGCCCGCTCCCGCGGCATGGCGGAGCGATGGACCTGATCGGTTGTCATCGAATCGAACGCGTCAACGATCGTGACCATCCGAGCTTCCAGGGGAATCTCTTTTCCCTTGGCAGGCAAATCGCTATCGCGCCCGTCGAACCTGTTGCCGGCATAACGGACCGCGTCGAGCAAACGCTGCGACCCGCAACAGCTGGAAAGGATTTCGATTCCAGCCGTGCGATAGCGATTGATGACGAGCCGTTCTTCCGAGCCAAGCCGGCCCGGCTTGAGCAAGATTGCGTCGGGAACGCCAATCTTCCCCAAATCGTGCATCAACGCTGCCAGTTCGAGCGTGTCGTGTGTTTCTTCATCCATGTTGGCGAACAAGGCCCAAGTGCTGCAGCCCAAGGCGACACGCAAACTGTGGGCTGCCGTTTGAGGATGCCTATGAAACAGAGCAGCGAACAGACCATTGGCCACGCCGAGCCGCACTTGAACCAATCGGTTTTCGTGCCGCTGGGCACTGGCCTCGTCACCCGAGCGCTGACCCGACGACAGGCCGCTTTCGCTGGCAGCTTCTTCCAGTGACGAAAGCAACGAACTGATCTGCGCTACGCGAGATTCAGTTTCAGAGAGGGAAGCCGGTTTGTCTGGAGTCGTCGATCCAGGCGCGGCGACCGTCCCTTGTCCATTGTCGGATTGTGCAGAGGTGTCGTAGACCATCAGCGAGAACGGCTAAAGTACAAGGGGGGTTCAAGTTGCAACAGCGAACGAAAGAGCCGGTATTAGGCCTCTTTGTCCATAAAAACCTAGGTCACCCGACACCCTGGGGCAAACAAACAGCGATGGTGGAAAGCCGTGAATAGGTATTCCTTTCCAAGTCATTTGCAGCGAATGGATCGGCTAGTTCAGTTGGCTCGGATTGTGACGGAACTAACGGTCGCCGGCGGCAAGAAAACCTAGTCTCAGGCTGGGTGAACCCGCTCCACCGGCTGCAAGCTTTACCTAGGCCGAACAATCGCTGTGACCTCCGCCGGGGCAGGTTTGGTGCGATCGAAATGCCGATGCCGATTAAGCGGGGGGAAGCGGGCAGCGCAAGGTGCCGTCCGAGTCGAGCGCTCCCCTGGTTGGTCGCGACCAAGCTGAGCGTGGAAGACGCCATCCACCAGAGAAGTACCGCATCAGCCCACCCTCATCATTCCGCCCCGCAATCCGACTTCATCCCAGCCTCCTCAGCTACCAAACCACCTTATGGCTTCCAGCACCGCACACGCAGATCGCAGAAGACGCGTCTTGAATGATGAATCGCTCTGTGCAATTGCCGCCAGGAGCCCGAAAGGGGCAGCCGAACCATCGCAGTCTGCAGGCGATGCACCTCGCTATAGCGCCCAGGCCAATATCGAAAACCATCCGCAGGTGACCGACTTCGTCCCCAGACGCTATCGCACCATCGTGTTGCTCGCCGGTCTGGGCGTAATGACGGCAGCAGTCGCTGAAACAATCGCCTACGGCTCGGCCAGCCTGGAGCGAATGCTGCAAATAGTTTCCGCGGTGGAAATCAAGTCCGTTTTCTCCGACGGGCTGGTCGCCTGGTCCTCGGCGGTGCTGTTGCTGCTGATTGCGACCTACGCCCGGGTGGTCTACTCGATACGGCGGCATCGGGTGCAAGACTATCGGGGGAAGTATCGTGTCTGGCGACTGGTCGTGGCAGCGGCCGTCGTGCTGAGTCTGAACACCGTCGTCGCCGGCCATGATCTTGCAGCCCGGTTGGCTGCTCACTTCACTGGCTGGCAACTCTTGGGGAGCAATGCCCTCTGGTGGCTGGCCCCGGCAGCGCTGCTGGGTGGATGGCTTACGGTGAAGCTGATTCGCGAACTGGCCGAGTGTCGCACCGCCCTGGTCGCCATGTTGTTGGCAGTCACCTGCTCGGCCGCGGCGGGGGCAGGCAGCCTCGGCTGGACGCCAGCCTGGCTCGCCGCCACGCCCGACCTGCTGGGCCGGTCGATGCCGCTCGTGGGGCTCTCGCTCCTGTTGGCCAGTTGCTTGCTGTACGCTCGCTACCTGGTCTTGGACGTCCAAGGCCTGATCGAACACCGAGCCGAACCACAGCGGGCAACCGCCGCGACGCCGACCCCCAGAGAACCGGCCGCCCCGTCCGTCGCCATGGCCCCAGTCGACGAGCCCGACGAATCGACCCAATGGGTCGACGGCAGTCAATCGGCCGCCGGCGAGCATCAAAAGCAGCCCCGACTGAGCAAAGCCCAGCGAAAACGCCTCCGCAAACAAAAAGCTCAGCACCGCGCCGCCTAGGGCGGCTCAGTTTCTCTGTGGTGAGTCTTGCAGAACTGCCAGCCAAATGGACCCTGCTAGGCGACGGGTCCGTGCGACTCGCACCAATCCCAGCCCTGGCGCTAGACACTCGCCCACAGTTTAGGGATAGTGTTTAGGGATAGTACCTGCTTCTCTCCCCGTTCCCTTTCCACCGTCTCCCCCCATGACAGTTCGCACACGCTTCGCACCGAGCCCGACCGGTTATCTGCACATCGGCGGTGTGCGGACCGCGCTGTTCAATTGGCTGTTTGCCCGAGGGCAGGGGGGGCAGTTTATTTTGCGGATCGACGATACCGATCAGCAGCGTAACGTCGAGACCGCCCTGCAGCCGATTCTCGACGGGTTTCGCTGGCTGGGGCTCGACTGGGACGAAGGGCCCCAGGTCGGCGGTCCGTTCGGTCCTTACTACCAGTCTCAACGCGCCGAGCACTACCAGGCGGCGGTCGAGCAGTTGCTCGCTTCGGGCTCGGCCTATCGCGATTTTGCCACGGCCGAGGAAATCCATGCCGAGCGGGGCGACGCCAAGCAAGCGGGCCGGCCCTTTACCTACAGCCGCCGTTGGATGGCCGAGACCGACGACCAAGCGGCCAAGTTCGAGGCCGAGGGCCGCGGCACTTCCGTCGTGCGGTTGAAGATGCCCCGCGAAGGCGAGCTGGTGCTGGCCGACCTGGTCCGCGGCGAAGTCCGCTTCGAGTGGGCTAGCGAGCAAGATCACGTCATCCAGCGCAACGACGGCTCGTGCCTCTATCACCTGGCGACTACCGTCGACGACCATCTGATGCAAATCAGCCACGTGATCCGCGCTGAGGAACACCTCTCCAACACACCCCGGCAAGTGTTTATCGCCCAACAACTCGGCTACACGCCGCCGCAATTCGCACACTTGCCCTACGTCGCCGAGCCTGGCAGCAAGAACAAGCTAAGTAAGCGCAAGCTGGAAAAATACCTGAAGAACCGCGACTTCGCACAGCTTAAACAACAGGGCGAATCGATTGCCCAGCGGTTGGAACTGCAAGTCGACGACGAGGTCTTCAATCCGGTGATCGTCGACTTCTACGAGCAGATCGGCTTCCTGCCCGACGCGTTGCTCAACTACCTGTTGCTGCTGGGTTGGTCGCTCGACGATCAGACCGAGGAGTTTACGCTCGAAGAAATGGTCAAACATTTCTCGCTGGAGCGGGTGAACAAAGCCCCGGCCAGCTTCGACCCGCAAAAGCTGCTGGCGTTTCAAGACCGCGCGATGCAACGTTTGCCGCTCAAGCAGAAGGTGGCGCTGGTGTTGCCTTACTTGCAGCAGGCGGGCCTCGTGGCCAGTCCACCCCCTTGCGACACCGGCCCCTACGTCTCGCAAATTGTCGAGGCGGCCGGCGATCGTATCAAAATGGCGGGCGACATTCTCGACTTCGCCGATTTCTTCCTGCCCGACGATCAGCTGCCCTACGTCAAAAAAACGTTCGACAAGCGGCTGCGGAAACCGCCAGACGCCGCCGGGCTGCTGGCTGAATTTCGCAGCGAGCTGGTCGAGGCCGAGCCGTTCGATGCCCCCGAGCTCGACCGACGGATGCATGCCTGGATCGAGGCCCGAGAATTGAAGATCGGCCAAATCATCCACGCGGTCCGCGTCGCCGTCACCGGCAAGGGCGTCGGTTTCGGCATGTTCGAAACCTTAGCCATCCTCGGCCGCGAGCGCTGCCTGGCACGAATCGACCGAGCGCTGTCGCAGTGCTAGGGCAAGGCGCGCTAACTGACGAGGCGAGTATTGCGCGCGTCGTAGGGGTCCCATATTTTCGTGCAAAATTCACCTATTCTGCACGGGGCTCCGTCGCTTTCCCCCTGCAATCGCAGCCTCGCCGGTGTGACGGTCCGCGCAAAAAGGCGTGAATTTACGTTTCCCAATGCGAGTTTACGCGCCTTTTTCTTGCCAGCGAGGCGGCCAAGGTGTTTCAAGTTATCAAAGAACGGCGCAACAGCGCGTACGCCCATTGTCGATGATCGCCTTGAAAACTCGAGCACGTTTCTTGGCCAGGCAGCGACTGTCAAGAAGTGCTGCACCTACCCTATTGACTTTATCCCACCGAGTGGAGGAGAAACTAATAAGAGAGGTCGACGGAATTCATGTATGCTGGTCCATATTGAACCATCAGACAAGTAGCGGTCCGCTCTCGGCCGGTCGATCGGTCTCACGCTCCAAGCGTAAGAGGAATGCTCCAGAAAGGTAACAAGCAACCGTGAACGCCCCAAATGTGGCACTATTAGGAGTCGTTGATTTCGGCGTGTGGGACGCCCTACGCGACATCTTATTGCTGCTACTCGTCGCAATGGTGCTTGGCACGATTGCCGAGCGGTTCCGGCAGAGCGTTATTGTCGGATACTTAATCGCAGGAACGGTCGTGGGGCCAAACGTTCTCGGTTGGGTAAGCAAGCAACAAGAGATCTTTTACATCGCGGAATTAGGTGTGGCGATGTTGTTGTTTGTCATAGGCCTGGAATTCTCCTCTCGACGGCTTCTTGAACTCGGTAAGAAGTC